>Ga0308309_10000020_pt1 | contig 157950 bp, 151 predicted proteins | sample HubBroMetageWFT5_FD_192491 | JGI IMG/M metagenome (GOLD analysis project Ga0308309, IMG submission 192491) | Warmed and freeze-thawed soil microbial communities from the Hubbard Brook experimental Forest, New Hampshire - Hubbard Brook CCASE Soil... | ecosystem: Environmental > Terrestrial >...
TCATCGTCGACATCCACCGGGTGGGTGTCTGCGGGACCGACGTCGAGTTCTGGACCGGCGAGATGACCTACCTCCACGAGGGCCACGCTGCCTATCCGCTGCGCCTCGGCCACGAGTGGTGTGGCGCGGTGTCCGCGCTCGGAATCGGGGTCGACGAAGCATGGCTCGGACGTCGGGTCACGGGCGACACCATGCTCGGTTGTGGACATTGCGACCGCTGCCTGTCCGGCCACCACAACGTCTGCGCGCGCAGATTCGAGATCGGGATCCGCGGCGGCTTCCCCGGCGCGCTGGCGGAGCGGCTCGCGGTCCCTGCCTCGGCGTTGCTGCAGCTCCCCGCCAACGTCGACGACAGCGCAGGAGCGATGGTCGAACCGGGCGGCAACGCACTCCGTTCGGTTGAGGCGGCGGCTCTTGCACCGGGCGACCGCGTGCTGGTGCTCGGCACCGGGACGATGGGGCTGCTCGCAGCGGAGTTCGCCCGCGCCGGCGGGGTCGAGGTGCACCTCATGGGTCGTTCGATCCAGAGCATCGAATTCGCACGCGGGCTGGGTTTCGCCGGCGTCTGGCTGCGGGAGGGCGTTCCCACGCTGCGCTGGGACGCGGTCATCGACGCCTCAAATGCGGCCGAGCTCCCGGCACTCGCCCTCGACCTTGTCGAGCCCGGTAAGCGGGTGGTCTACCTCGGGCTCGCGGGAACGCCCAGCCTGATCGACACCCGCACGGTGGCGCTGAAGGATGTCACCGCGGTTGGCATCCTGGCCGCCTCGCAGGGTCTCGCCGGCACCATCGAGCATTACACCGCCGGCTCGGTCGACCCCCGCCAGCTGGTCGCCGCCACAGTGGGGCTCGATCGCGTCGGCGACGTCCTGTCGGGGTGGCGACCCGTCGATGCCTCCGCGGGACCGAAGCTGCACATCGACCCACGTCTGCCAACCAAGGCGCATAGCGAGAGATGAAAAGGGATGCATGATTTCGACGGACTGGTCGCGGTGGTGACGGGGGGCGCCAGCGGCATCGGCGCCGCCACGGCAACGCTCCTGCGCGAACGGGGAGCGACCGTAGCGGTCCTTGATCGCTCCTACTCGGTGGTCACCAACGCGCAGCCGCTGGAGGTCCCATGCGACGTCGCCGATTCGGCCTCAACACGTGCGGCCATCGAAACCGTTGCGAGCTCGCTCGGGGGGATCGACATCCTCATCAACAACGCGGGCATCGGCGCGAGTGGCGACGTGACCCAGAACGACGACGACGAATGGGCGCGCGTCCTGAGCGTCAACGTCACCGGCATCGCCCGGGCCACCCGCGCGGCGCTGCCGTACCTGCTCATGTCCAGCCACGCGGCCATCGTCAACACCTGCTCGGTGCTCGCCAACGTCGGGGTTCCCCAGCGCGCGCTCTACTCGGCGAGCAAGGGAGCGGTCCAGGCGTTGACCCTGGCGATGGCGGCCGACCACGTCAAGCAGGGGATCCGGGTCAACGCCGTCACCCCCGGCACTGCGGACACGCCTTGGGTGCGACGACTGCTCGACCAGGCGCCGGATGCGCAGGCGGCTGCGACCGCATTGCGAGCGCGCCAGCCCATGGGGCGGCTGGTGACCGCCGAGGAGATCGCATTCGCAATCGCCTACCTGGCGAGCCCTCTGTCCGCCTCGACCACGGGCACCGTGCTCGGCGTCGATGGGGGCATGGCGGGGCTCCGCATCGGCTGACGCGAGGACCAACGGCGTGGTCACGCGACTGCGGTCAGATGCCTGCCCGGTGAGTCCACGTCCCCGCGAGCATGGTCGCGGCGACCGGCATGGTTCGCAGCTCACCCGGCTCGGCGGTGAAGGGATCACGGTCGATGACGACGAGGTCCGCACCATCGCCCACGGTGATGCTCACACCACGCCGCCCTGGAGGCATCGAAGCGGCGAGGGCTTCGTCCACAGTGATCTCCTGTTCGGGATGCCACCGCGGGCGCTCATCGCGAGTGCGGTGCACAGCGGCGCCGATGGCCAGCCAGGGATCGAGGGGCGCCACCGGCGCGTCTGAGCCGAAGGCGAGCACGGCTCCTGCATCGAGCAGCGAGCGCAGCGGGAATGCGCGCCGGGTACGGCCGGACCAGTAGCGGTCGGCGACATCGCGGTCATCGAGGGCGTGCTCAGGCTGCACGCTCGCGATCACCGCCAGCTGCGCAAAGCGGCGGACATCAGCGTCATCGAGCAGCTGCGCGTGCTCGATGCTCCCGTGAGCTCCCGTCGTGGCAAACGCCCGTAGGGCCAGCGCGTTTGCCCGATCCCCGATCGCGTGCACCGCACACGTGAAGCCGGCCTCCTTCGCGCGCCGCATGAGTCGCGAGAGGTCGTCGACCGCGACGATCTGGACGCCGCGCGCGTCGACATCGTCCCCCGCGTAGACGTCGTTGCAGAGGGCGGTCCGCGTGTTCAGGGAACCGTCGGTGACGATTTTCAGTGGTCCGACGGTGAGCATCCCGCCCGTTCCTTCGATGATCTCTCCGGTGTGGAGCTGCTGCGCAACGGCCTCGTCAAATCGCTCCGGCCACACCGAGCTGACGACGCGGAGGGAACGGTTGCCGGCGCCGATCCGCCGCCGCCATGCTGCGAGCGACCACGGCTTCTCCATGTCAACGATGCCGACGACGCCGCGCGCAGCCGCGGCACGGGACGCCGCGAGGCACGACACGTCGGCGACATCATCGGCGACGCGCCCGAGCTCCTGGATGACGCGCATCGCCGCCGCCTCGCGCAGCAGTCCCGTTGCGTGGCCGGCATGGCCGGAGCGACCAAGCGCGACGGTGTTGAGCCAGACGCTGTGCAGGTCGGCGCTGATCAGCGTGACGGGGAGGTCAGGGCACACGTCATCCAGGAGTTGGCGCCGCGGTGCGTCCGCCCAGAGCGCATCGCGAAATCCATATCCGACAACTGGCGGCGGTCCGCCACCGATTGCGTGAGCGGCGACATGGTCCGCGACCAGATGCGCAGCGCCTCGTGCGGACTCCGCGCCCGACAGGTCGAGGCGCGCGCGGACCTGCGCCCACTGCTCGAAGTGCACGTGGTGATCCCATAAGCCGGGCAGGAGAAACCGGCCATCGAGGTCCACGACCTCGTCGGCACCAGTTCGGTCGCCGAGGGCGCCCAGGGCGCTGACGCGATCTTCGGCAACAAGAACATCCTGCGCGCGTCCGTCGCGATCAAGCCGCGCACGCCGGAAGACGACGCTCGTCACTCCATGGGCTCCACGAGACGCCGCAACCATGCTCCACTGTGCGCGGTGCAGGGTTTGCAGACGGGTGCGGTCGTCGGGATTTCGCTCATCGCACTGATGGTCACGTTAGCTGCGAGTGAAGTCCTCGTGCGAGGAGTCGGGCGTCTCGCGGGGAACCTCGGGCTGCTCGGCGGGATCGTCGGCCTGATCGTGGCGCTCTGCGCCGACTCGCCCGAGATCTCTTCATCCGTCTCCGCAGTGGCCGGCGGCTCCGCCGCGACCGCCGCGGGCATTGTCTTCGGCTCCAACATCTTCAACATCGCCGTGCTCCTCGGCGGTGCGGCGCTCGCGGCGGGTCAGGTACGGATCCCGCGCCCGGCTCTCGTGGTCGACGGCGGGGTCGCGATCCTCGTGACTCTGTCGATGGGGTTGGTGGTGCTCGGCCTTCTCCCCGTGCCCGTCGGCCTCGTGCTGACCGTTGCGTTCTTCGTTCCCTACGTCGGATTCCTGATATTGCGCACCGCGACGATCGCTCGTCTCCCGCTGCCGGCTCGTCTGAGCGCGCTGCTCGTGAAGGCATCCCGTGAAGCGGGCATCGAGGGCATGGAGCTCGAGGCTGAGCTGGAGGACCTCGGTCCGGTCACTCGGTCGACCAACTGGTGGCCGGTGGTGCTGATGCTCCCGGCGTTGGTGGTGATCGTCGTCGGTGCAGACGTGATGGTGCAGGGCGCACTGACCCTCGGGACGCGCTGGGCGGTGCCCAGCGTTCTCGTCGGTGTGGTGGCGCTGGCCGCTGCGACCAGTCTGCCGAATGCCTATGCCGCGATCCGGCTCGCGCTCGACGGCTACGGAGCCGCAGTCGTGAGCGCGACGTTCAACAGCAACACGCTGAACCTGATCGCCGGCATCGCCTTTCCCGTCGTGTTCTTCCCGGCGCTGCGCGGGTCTGTCCCACCAGGCTACGTTCTGTGGCTCCTCGGTATGAGCGGGCTCGCGCTCATCCTGCTCGGCGTCCGGCTCAACCGTCGCGGTGCGGTGCTGCTCCTGGTCGCGTACGCCGGCTTTATCGGCTACGCGGTGCTCACGCGCTAGAACGATATCTCCAGAATTGCGGAAGCACGGCACTCAACACCGCTGTTCCGACCACGCACAGAATGCCGCCGCTGACCACCGATGCGCGCACCCCCGCAAGCGATCCGACCACCCCGGCCTCGAGGTTCCCCAACGCCGGTCCCGACGTGTAGCTGATCATCTCGATGCCGGCGAGACGGCCGCGCATCGAGTCGGGAATCGTCTGGTTCCAGAGCGTGCTGCGGAACAATCCGCTGATCATGTCGGCGGCTCCCGCGACCGCCAGCGCAAGCAGCGCCAGCCAGAGCGACGGGGCAATCCCGAAGAGAACGATCGCGGCCCCCCAACTCGCAGCGGCGAATGCAATCGCGCGTCCGTGGTGACGAACGAACCGGGTCCAGCCACTGGTGAGCGTCGCGAGCAGCGAACCCACCGACGGTGCCGTGTACATCAGCCCGAGGACCACGGGGCCGCCGAAGCCCGTCGCGATCTGCGGGAACAGCGCCATGGGCATGCCGAAGAACATCGCGTTGATGTCGACCAGATACGAGCCGAGGAGGTCGCGACGGCCTGCCGCGTAGCGCAGCCCCGCGAGCACGGCTCGAAGGCTCACTCCCTCGGCATCGGGCGCCGGCGGCACCGCCCGCATCAGCGTCAGCGCAACTGTGGCCACAAGGAACGTGGCCACGTCGACGCCATACGTCGCGGGCAGGCCGGCTGTCGCAATCAGGATGCCTGCCAGCGGCGGGCCGAGGACCTGGCCGAGGTTGCCGCGAAGCGATTCGAGCGCAGCGGCAGCGCCGAGATATTCACGCCGCACGATACGGGGGACCAGAGCATCCAGCGAGGGTCGCTCGATGGCGTCAACGCCCGCAGCGGCAACGACGGCGAAGAACAGCACCCAGAGTTGCGGGCGCGGCAGCGCGGCGTTGACGACGAGCACGCCGACCACTGCGCACGCGCTGATCTGCGTGATGCGCACCATGCGCCGCCGATCGACAGCGTCGGCGAGGGCACCGCCGACGAACGACATCACGAGAATCGGCACCAGCTCGGCGAGGCTGACCAGGCCCACCACCAGTGATGAGCGCGTGAGCTCATATGTCTGGAATGGGATCGCGACGTAGGTGATCATGCTCCCGGCGAAAGAAACGCCCTGGCCGATGAAGAGCAGGCGGAATTCTCTCGACTGGCGAAGCGGCGTGACATCGACCGCGAGCGATGTGAGCCGGCGCCGTACGGCTGACCCCTGGGGGACGGATTCCATCTGCGGATCCGGCGTGGCGCGAGTATGCGGAGGTGGCTCCTCGGACACCGTGCGACTCTGGGGCTTGTCGCCGTTGTCCGTCGAGTCGCGCGAACGGCTCCACGGACTCGGATGAGCGCCGGACGCCGAGGCCGGAGCGCTCATAAACTTGACCATTGCAGTCGGGATTTGATACCGTTTGCAGCGATGGGCGCCGCGACCCTGTCGTTGACACGTTGCCTGTGGCTCGACCACGGTTGCTGCGGCTCCGCCATCTGTAGTCGCTGAGCACGCGACTCCGCGCGCCGCGCTCGTGGATGCGAGCGGGACGACGCGCCGCGAACATCGGTTATCAACCTTCTTCAAGAGGTCTGTCATGTCTGTCACCGACGAGCTGGTCAAGAACAACGAGCGTTACGCAGCAGAATTCAACAAGGGCGCGACACCGCTGCCTCCCGCTCGCGGCGTCGCGGTGGTCGCATGCATGGATGCGCGACTGCACGTCAGCGCGATCCTCGGCCTGGAGGTCGGCGATGCGCACATCATCCGCAACGCGGGTGGTGTGGTCACCGATGACGCCATTCGTTCCCTGGTGATCTCGCAACGGCTGCTCGGGACCACGGAGATCATCCTCATCCACCACAGCGACTGCGGCATGGTGACCTTCTCGGACGATGCGGTCAAGGCGCAGATCAAGGAGGACACGGGAATCCGTCCGCCCTTCGCGCTCGAAGCGTTTCCAGACGCCGATGATGACGTGCGCCAGTCCATCGCCCGCATCAAGGCGAGCCCGTTCATCCCGCACCGTGACAGCGTTCGCGGGTTTGTGTACGACGTCACCAGCGGCAGGCTGCGTGAGATCCAGCCCGATCGGGAGCTGACCGGCGCGTCGTCCGCGGTCGCCGACGGGGCTCGCTAGAGCGGTTCATCTCGCTCCCCCAAGGAGTGACACGACTGTTACACGAGCTCGAGCGGATCTGCTGACTCGACTCTCAATCTCAGAATCCACACGCCTGCCGCGCGAACAAACCCGCGACCGATGAAGTTGCGCACAGGCATGTGCCTTACTGCATAAACAACGTGCGCGGTTGTCCACACTGTGCACAGCCCGGCGCGTCTCAAACGCGTCGCGCTGTGCGCGCAATCCGTGCGCGACATGACTGTTGACAAGGGGTCATGGCCGCGGCGTACACTCCGTCGGTGACATCGGAGGCGGGCGTGTCGAGGCATTCACAGCGTGCCGCCATGCCGCGCCGAATCTGTGCACGGGTGGGATGTGGCGAGCCCGTGCACAAGCCGACTGCAAAGTACTGCAGCATCAAGTGCTGTTCGATAGATCCTGCGCGGCATGAACGTCTGCGCAGTCAGGCACGCCGCGCGTCGTCACGTCCCATCCCGATGCTGCGTCAACTGCGGTTCGAGTTCCAGGCGCTGGGATTCGATCCCGAAGCACAGTTGAACGAGCTGTGCCAGGCACGCGAGGACGTCCCCGCGGGCATGTCCCGCCTCACCGGCTGATTCGCGCTCCACGTTCGAAGGGCGCGGTCGCGCGGACTGCGTAGAATCGGCGTCCATGCCAGACGAGATCGTCGACGACGCGGCGGAGGCAGGCGCCCCACTCCCAGCACCGGCCGAGCCCACTCTCCACATGCTGCGCCACAGCGCCGCCCATCTCATGGCCGCCGCCGTGGTCGAGCTCTTTCCCAGCGCCCAGTACGACGTGGGTCCCGCGATCGACGACGGCTTCTTCTACAACTTCCGTCTGCCTGATGGGCAGCACTTCGTGGACGACGATCTGCCGCGGATCGAGTCACGCATGCTCGAGCTTGCCGGCAAGAAGATTCCCTTCGTTGAGGAAGTGATGCCGCGCGCGCCGGCGATCGAGCTGTTCAACACCCTGCATCAGGACTTCAAGGTGGACATCATCGACCGGTTGCCCGAGGACGTCACCTCGGTCAGCATCTACCGCACCGGCGACTTCGTCGACCTGTGCCGAGGACCACACGTGCCTGACACCGGCTGGCTGAAGGCGGTGCGCGTGCTTCGCATCGCGGGCGTGTACTGGCGAGGCGACGCACGCAACGAGCAGCTGCAGCGCGTGTACGGCACGGCGTGGTTCACCAAGCAGGAACTCGACGCGTACCTGCACCGCCTCGAGGAAGCACGCAAACGCGATCACCGCCGGCTGGGCGCTGAACTCGACCTGTTCTCGTTCCCCGATGAGATCGGCTCGGGGCTGCCCGTCTTCCACCCCAACGGCGGTCTGGTTCGCAAGCTCATGGAGGACTATTCGCGCCAGCGCCATGAGGAGGGTGGCTACTCGTTCGTGAACACGCCGCACATCACCAAGGAGGACCTGTTCAAGGTCTCCGGGCACCTCGAGTGGTTTGCCGACGGCATGTTCCCTCCGATGGAGCTCGACGAGGGCACAAAGTACTACCTCAAGCCGATGAACTGCCCGATGCACATCCTCATCTATCGCAGCAGGATGCGCTCGTACCGCGAGCTGCCCTTACGCCTCTTCGAATTCGGCAGCGTCTATCGCTACGAGAAGTCCGGGGTGATCCATGGGCTCACCAGGGTGCGCGGCCTGACGATGGATGATGCTCACATCTTCTGCGCTCGCGAGCAGATGATGGACGAGCTCATCTCGCTGCTCGATTTCACCCTTGGCCTGCTTCGCGATTTCGGCCTCACCGACTTCTACCTGGAGCTCTCGACGCGGCCCGAGCACAAGGCTGTCGGCACGGTGGAGGAGTGGGACATCGCGACGAATGCGTTGCGCCTCGCCGCCGAAGGTCGCAATCTCGAGCTGGTCCTCGACGAGGGCGGCGGCGCGTTCTACGGCCCGAAGATCTCGGTGCAGGCGCGCGACGCGATCGGGCGCACGTGGCAGATGTCGACGATTCAGGTCGACTTCCAGTTTCCGCAGCGCTTCGACCTGCACTTCATCGACGACACCGGTGCCGAGCAGCAGCCGATCATGATCCACCGGGCGCTCTTCGGATCCATCGAGCGGTTCTTCGGGATTCTCCTCGAGCATTACGCCGGCCACTTCCCGCTCTGGCTCGCACCGGTGCAGTGCGCGATCATCCCAGTCCAGGACGACAGCGAGGAGGTGATGGCGAACATCGGGAGCCTCGCGGCGGAGATGCGCGGGCGCGGGCTCCGGGTTTCCGTTGACGAGCGCCACGGCGAGCGCATGCAGGCGCGCGTCCGCGATGCGGAGCTCAAACGCATTCCCTACGTGGTGGTCATCGGCAAGCGAGACGTCGAACGCGGCGATGGCGTGGTGCGCGTTCGCGATGTCCGCCGCAACGTGCAGGAGGACGTCGCGACAGTGGAGCTCGTCAATCGTCTCGTCGCCGAGGTGACCGAGCGGCGTCCCGAGTAAAACGGGCCCGCCCGCGACCCACGCCCGAACCCATCGCGACCCATGCACCGCTGCGCGGCGAGGCGAAGTTGCGCGCCGCGCTCTCGGGTTTCGACGTCCTGATTGCGGGCCGAGTCTGCCTCGACCTCGGCGCGGCAGCCGGTGGCTTCACCCGTGTCCTGCTCGAGGCCGGCGCCTCGCGCGTGTATGCGGTCGACGCCGGGTTCGGGCAGCTGCTCGGCTCGCTCCGCCAGGATCCGCGCGTCGTCAACCTTGAAGCCACCAATGTCGCCGCGCTCGACGGCCGCCTCATCCCCGAAGCCATCGAGGTTGTCACCGTTGACGTCTCCTACCTCGCGCTGGCCGCCGCCGTCGCGCAGCTGGACCGGATCACCATCGCCTCGGACGCGGATCTCATCGGCCTGGTCAAGCCGATGTTCGAGCTGCGGCTCGCCACAGCGCCCTCGGAGCCCGGGGTCGTCGCGGCTGCCACCGAGCGCGCGGCCGCGGGCATCGTCGCGGCCGGCTGGCAGGTCGTGGGGGCCATGCCGTCGCCCGTGCTCGGGGGGCGAGGGGCGGTCGAGGCGCTCATCCACGCCCGGCGATCTCCCTGAGATCGCCGCTGGTTTGGGCTTCCCGCGCGCGTGCTATATTCAGCGGCCGACGCTCATCGTGGGCGCCGCAAAGCAGGACCGCCAGGTACGGCCCTCACCTTCCGGGCTTGCCTTGAAGGTCCAGCACCCGAACCCTGGATAGCGGAACCGCTGTCCAGTTTTTTATATCCACAAGGAGGCCGCGCCGATCGCATTCCGAGAGCTCAGGGTCAACGACCAGATCCGCATCCCAACCGTCCGCCTGTTCGACGACACCACCGGCGAGCAGTTGGGAATTGTCACCATCGAGCGAGCGCGAGAGCTCGCCGCCCAACGCGAGCTGGACCTGGTCGAGGTGGCTCCCCAGGCCCAACCACCTGTGTGCCGTCTCATGGACTACGGGCGCTTCAAGTTCGAAGCCCTGAAGAAGGAGAAGGAAAGCCGCAAAGAGCACAACACCATCAACGTCAAGGAGATGAAGCTGCGCCCGAAGATCTCGGAGCATGACTTCCAGACCAAGTTCGGGTCGGTTCGCCACTTCCTCCATGACGGCGACAAGGTGAAGCTCACCATCATGTTTCGCGGACGCGAGATGGTGCACCAGGAATATGGGCGCAAGCTGCTCGACCGGATGGCCGAGGAGCTGAAGGAGGTGGCGATCATCGAGCGGACCCCGCTCGTCGAGGGCCGCAACATGATCATGATCATGAGCCCACTCAACAAGAAGCACGCGAAGGGCGACCAGCACACCAATGACCGACGTCCGACGCAGGAGGTGGAGATGACCGTCTCCGCTCCGGTCGACGACGCCGGCGCCGAACCAGGGGGCAACAACGACCATGCCGAAGATACGAACCCATAAGGGAACCGCCAAGCGGCTCCGCGTCACCTCGACCGGGAAGGTGATGCGGCGCAAGGCGTTTCGCTCGCACCTGCTCGAGCACAAGAGCGCCAAGCGCAAGCGCCAGTACCGGATGCAACACGAGGTGTCCTCGTCGGACCGCCGCAAGGTGATCCGGCTTGCACCCTACCTTTAGGAGAGCGACATGGCCAGAGTGAAGCGTGGGGTGACGGCCAAGGCTCGGCACCGGAAGATCCTCGAGATGGCCGAGGGGATGCAGGGAGCTCGCCACCGGCTCTACAAGAACGCCAACGAGGCGGTCATGCATTCGCTCGCATATGCGTACCGCGACCGCAAGCAGCGGAAGGGCGATATGCGCGGTCTGTGGATCGCGCGCATCAACGCGGCGGCGCGGCAGAACGGCCTTGCGTACAACCAGTTCATGCACGGCCTCAAAGAGGCCGGCGTCGATGTGAACCGCAAGATGCTCGCCGACATCGCGGTCAGGGACTCGGGCTCGTTTCAGCAGCTCGTCGAAGTCGCGCGGGGCGCTCTCACCAAGGCGTGACCGCCGACGTTCATCGCGTCGCGGCCGAGGCTCTTGAGGCAATCGTTGCGGCGCAGGATGCGGCCACGCTCGACGCCGTGCGGACCAGGTATCTCGGTAGGAACGACGGGGAGCTGACCGGGTACCGGAGGGGCCTCGGCAAGATCGCGGACCCTGAAGCCCGCAGGCAGATGGGCCAGATGGTCAACGAGCTCGTCGAGCGGGTGACCGACGCCCTCGGCGAGCGCCAGCGCGCCATCGAGCAGGCATACCGGACCCGGAGCATCGAGGCTGAGGCGCTCGACCTCACCCGACCCGCTCCGCCACTTCGCCGAGGCCGCCTGAGCCCGGTCACGCTTGCCGCTCGCGAGATGCGGCGGATCTTCGGACTGCTCGGCTTCGAGACCGTCGAGGGACCGGAAGTTGAGTACGACCGCTACAACTTCACGCTCGTCAACCAACCGCCGGGTCATCCTGCCCGCGATTCGCAGGACACCTTCTACATTGACGATTCTCGGCTGCTCAGGACCCACACCTCGCCGGTGCAGATCCGCAGCATGCTCATCCGTGGCGCGCCGCAGCGGGTGATCGTTCCCGGCAAGACGTTTCGCCGCGACCACGACGCCACCCACAGCCCGATGTTTCACCAGGTCGAGGGGCTCTGCGTCGATGAGGGGATCGCGGTGAGCGACCTCAAGGGAACGCTTGAGTACTTCGCCAGATCGTTCTTCGGGGCGGGCTCGAAGCTGCAGTGGCGGCCGCACCACTTCCCTTTCACCGAACCCTCGCTGGAGTTGGAGCTCGCCTGCGTCGTGTGTGGCGGATCGGGATGCAGCGTCTGCAAGTACAGCGGGTGGCTCGAACTCCTGGGAAGCGGGATGGTGCATCCCCAGGTGCTGCGCAACGGCGGGGTCGACCCCGAGCGCTATTCCGGCTTTGCGTTCGGCATGGGTATCGAGCGTGCCGCGATGCTGGCGTGGGGCATACCGGACCTGCGCCTGATCTATGACAACGATGTCCGCTTCCTGGTTCCCCATGTGGTGACCGGCGGGGCGCTGGAGCGCCAGCCACTGTGAAGTTCTCGCTGCGCTGGCTTCGCGACTACGCCACCCTCGACGCACCGGTTGCGACGCTCGTGAAAACGCTTGTCGACACCGGCACCGAGGTGGGAGCCGTGGAGCTCGGGGGCGAGGGCCTCGTCGTCGCGCGGATCACCTCGGTCGTGCCCGTTCCGGGTTCGTCCCACCTGCAATTTGCCGACCTCGATCTCGGCGGGAGTGTCCCGGCGTCACTCGAGGGCTTCAGTGTCGTTCCGGGGACCGTGAGGGTCCTCACCGGCGCCCCGAACGTCAAGGCGGGCGACCTGGTCCCGTACGCGCCGCCGGGATCGCGTCCTCCCGCGATGGACGAGCGCCTGGGGGTCAAGACGATCCGTGGCCACAAGTCACCCGGGATGCTCTGCTCGGCGATCGAGTTGGGTGTGGGGGAGGACGCCGACGGCATCCTCATCCTCGATGAGGGCATCCCAGGGCAGGCGCTCGGCGAGGTGCTCACCCTCGACACGGTTCTCGACCTCGACATCACCACCAACCGGCCCGATTGCCTGTGCCATGTCGGCATCGCGCGTGAGCTCGCGGCAGCGCTCGGCGAGGGGCTGAACGAACCGCCCTCATCGGTGCCGGAGGAGCTGCTCTCGGCAACATCCGCCGAGCTGCGCGCTCACGTCAGGATCGAGGATCCAGCAGGCTGCCCGCGGTTCGCCGCTCGGGTGATCGAGGGCATCGCCGTCGGGCCGTCGCCTGGCTGGCTGCGCCAGCGACTCCGTGCCATCGGGCTCCGGCCGATCAACAACGTGGTGGACATCACCAACTTCGTCCTCCATGAGCTGGGTCAACCGCTGCACGCATTCGACCTCGATCGCTTCGTCGGTGCCGCGGGTGCGAAGCCCGCCGACGTGGTCGTGCGCCGGGCGGCAGCCGGTGAACACGTCGTCGATCTGCTCGGAGTCGACCGCGAGCTGTCTCCCGACGACCTGGTGGTGTGCGCCGGCGCGACTCCCGCCAGCATCGCCGGGATCATCGGCGGCAGTTCGACGGCGGTCACCGACGCAACCAGGACGGTCCTGCTCGAGGCGGCGAACTGGGATGGGCCGACCATCCGCGCGACCTCCAAGCGGCTCGGCCTGCGTACGGACGCCTCGACAGTCTTCGAGAAGGGAGTGAGCGACCGCCTCCCACCGGTCGCCCTTGATCGCGCGGCGGCGCTGATCGCCGAGCTGTCGGGCGGCCACGTGCTGAGCGGAACCATCGACGAGTGGCCGCAGCCACTGCCGGAGCTCGGTCCGATTTCACTGACCGCACGATTCACCGGCGACCTGCTGGGGATCCCGATCGACGCGACCGAGATCGCCACGACGATCGCTCGCCTCGGTTTCGCGGTCGAGCAGGACGGCGCCACCCTGACCGTAATGCCGCCGTACTTCCGGCGCGACGTGTCGATTCCCGAGGACCTCGTCGAGGAGGTCGGACGGATGATCGGGTACTCGCGAGTTCCGAGCACGCTCCCGGGACGGCGCGTCGAGGTGACCCGCACGGCGTCGCCGCCCCCGGTCGACGACGAGATCCGCGACGTCTGCGTCGGCGCGGGCTTCGACGAGGCCATCACGTTCTCGTTTGTCGGCCAGCTCGATGCGAAGCTCCTGCCCGGGCTGGGGCGCGACCGCACGCCGCTCCCGCTGCGCAATCCCCTCAGCGATGAGTGGAGCGTGCTGCGCACGTCCCAGCTGCCCCGGCTCTGCGCGGCGCTCGCGGCCAACCTCAACCGCGGCACCGACGATGTGATGCTCTTCGAGCTCGGCCGGGTGTTCTGGGAGGGCGAACGAGCCGGTCTGCCGCCGGGCTCGACGGCCGACGGTGCAGACCGCGAGCTCCCATCGCTGCCGCTCGAGCCCCTGGTGCTCAGCCTCGCCGTGCACGTGTCGAGCGGGTCGGCCGATGACGGGGCACGCGCGCTTCGACATGTGCAGTCCGTGTTCGAGCGCATCGCCCGCGACCTGGCGAGCGCCCCGCTTCGATCAGTGCCGTCGGCCGAAGCGGGGCTGCACCCCGGGCGAAGTGCGAGCCTCCGGCTCGGCGACGATACCGTCGGCCTTCTCGGAGAGCTGTCGTTCGAAACCGCCGCCGCATTCGAGATTCGAGGACGCGCCGCGGTGGGTGAGCTGCGCATCGATGCGATCGCTCCCACGCCGCCGACACCGATCCGCTACGCGCAACCTCCTCGTTTTCCGGCGGTTGTCCAGGACCTGGCGGTGACGGTCGCAACCGACCGCCGCGCCGGCGACGCCATGACAGCGATCCGCGATGCACAGGAGCCCCTGCTCGAAAGCGCCGAGCTGTACGACGAGTATCGGGGCGGCAGCCTCGAGCCGGGGAGGAAGGGTTGGACGTTCCGGCTCACGTTCCGGGCACCCGACCGCACCCTGACCGGCGAGGAGGCACAACGCGCCCAGGACGTCATCGCCACGGCGCTGGCCCAACGATGCGACGCGGAGATTCGCCGGTAACCGAGCTGCCCCGCGAGTGGTTCGCGCGGCCCACTGCGGAGGTCGCTCGAGACCTTGTGGGTTGCGAGATCGTCGTCGATGCTGCAACGTCGAACGCGGTCGTGGCACGAATCGTGGAGACCGAGGCGTACCTCGGAACCAGCGATGCCGCCTCACACGCATTCCGCGGGCCGACCCCGCGGTCGCGGGTGATGTTCGGCCCGCCTGCACACCTCTATGTGTACTTCACCTACGGCATGCATCACTGCGCCAACGTGGTCACCGAGGTGGACGGCACCGCGGGGGCGGTACTGCTGCGTGCAGCTGCGCTGGAGGAGGGTCGCGCTGTGGTAGCCGCACGTCGCGGCGGCGCCGCAGAAGCCGGGCTCCTTCGCGGCCCAGGCAACCTGTGCCGGGGACTTGGGATCTCGCGCGCCGACGACGGCATCGATCTGATCGATCCTGCCGCACGAGTCCATATCCGACCGCGAGCGTCGACGCCACCCATCGTCGTCGGAACCCGCGTCGGCCTGCGCAATGCCGCCGATCGGTTATTGCGGTTCAGCTGGCACGGCGATCCCGCGGTCTCGCGACCGGTGCCGCGCGAGCCTGACGCGCCGCTGCGCGGCAAATGAAAGGGGCCGGACTAGCCGGCCCCTTGGCTTATGCACCGTTTGATACGGCAGCCCGGTAGAAATTCCCGGGCTCACTGTGGCACCGAAACCGGTGCCCGGTTCGGAGCAACGCCCGGTACGAGCCTCCCAGCCCACACAACGCGCACTCGCCCATGTCCGGGCCAGCCCGGGGGACGCCGATTGCCCAGCGACCTCGACGGGGGCGCCATGGTCGTGCGGTTCAGGGGCCCGTCAGCCGGGCCTCAACCCTCCGCTCGACCGTGCCGAAAACGGTGCCAGACGGCTTGCAACATTGGTATTCCTACCTCCGTCTGATTGCCGATGCTTCCTATAACCATAGACCTGTCGCTCGCTTACCACAAGGACCGGGAGTCCTAGACTGGGTTCCGGGCTGCGCTAGAATCGGAACGCCTGTTCGTCTCGGAGGATCCATGTCCGGTCACAGCAAGTGGGCTGGAATCAAGCACAAGAAGGCGATCGTCGACGCTCGCCGCGGCCAGATGTTCACCAAGGTCACGCGCGAGCTGACGGTGGCCGCCCGCGAGGGCGGTCCCGATGTCGAGGGCAACTTCCGGCTGCGCCTTGCCATTCAGAAGGCCCGCGAGGTGAACATGCCCGCAGACAACATCGACCGGGCGATCCAGCGCGGTGCCGGCGGCAAGGATGGCGTGCAGCTCGAAGAGGTGCGATACGAGGGCTACGGGCCCCACGGCGTCGCGGTGATGGTCGACACGCTGACCGATAACCGCAACCGCACGGTCGCGGGGATTCGCAACGCATTCACTCGCTCTGGCGGCGCGCTCGGCGAGGCGAACAGCGTCGCCTGGATGTTCAATCAACAGGGGGTCATCAGCATCGACGCCGGCAAGCGTGACCCCGACGAACTCGCGCTCGAGCTGCTCGACGCGGTCGACGTTGGTGAGGACGGTGACGTGAGCGTGGATGGCGACGAGGTGGTCGTCACCGTGGCTCCCTCCCGTTTCGAGGAGGTCCGGCGCACCCTCGAGGAACGCAACTATTCCGTGGACTCCGCGGAGGTGACCATGAACCCGACGACCTCGGTGCCACTCGACGCATCGCAGGCTCGTCAGGTGCTCCGCCTCCTCGACGGCCTCGAGGAGCACGACGACGTCCAGCAGGTCTACGCCAACGCCGAGATACCGGACGACGTCCTTGACGCTGTCAGCTGAGCGCTGCGCCCTCGGGGCCGGATGAGAGTCCTCGGGATCGACCCGGGGCTCGCGCGCACCGGCGTGGCCATCGTTGAAGGGACACCGGGAAACCTCGTGTTGCTGCATGCGGCTTGCATCGAGACGGTGCCGCAGACCAGTGAAGCTGCGCGACTGGCGATCCTCTTCGACCTCGTGGTCGATGCGTGCACGTCCCTGCGACCCGAGGTGGCTGCTGTCGAGCAGCTGTTCTTCTCGACCAACCGGCGCACTGCGATGCGCGTCAGCGAAGCACGAGGCGTGGTGCTCTGCGCGCTCGCCCGCGAGGGTGTCGCGGTTGCGGAGTACACACCCACGCAGGTGAAGGAGGCGGTGTGCGGTTACGGCGCCGCGCGCAAACCGCAGGTCGCGCGCATGGTCGCCAACCTGCTCGGCGTGCCGGGCATCCCGGGACACGATGATGTCGCCGACGCGTGCGCCGTCGCCGTGTGCCACCACCATCGCGCGCGCCTGGGCACGCTCACCTCGCGAACGCGAGAGCGCCGCGAGAGTGCACTCGACATCGCGGTCAGCCGCGCGCGTGCATCACTCGTGCGCATCGTTCGATGATCGCGCTGATCCGTGGAGCTCTCGCGCAGGTCGGCGACGACCACGTTGTCGTCGATACCGGTGGTGTCGGCTACGAGGTGTTCTGCCACCTGCGCACCATTGCCACGCTGCATGCCTCACGCGACACCGAGGTGACCCTGCACGTGCACACCAGCGTCAGCGCCGATGCCATCCGCCTCTACGGCTTCGTCACCGGTGACGAGCTGCGCCTCTTCCGTCTGCTCATCGGTGTCGAGCGCATCGGGCCCAAGGCGGCGCTCGGGATCCTCGGCCGAGCCGAGCTCCCCACCCTGGTGCGCGCCATCGCGGAAGGCGACATCGCGCTGGTCGCCACCGTGCCGGGCATCGGACGCAAGACGGCCGAGCGGGTGATCCTCGAGTTGCGCGACAAGGTGGGTGCGCTCGAGCCGCCAGGCACCCAGCATCCGGCAGCCACCGGCGAGAACCAGGCCGTCGCGGCTGCCATCGCCGGCCTCGTCGGTCTTGGCTTCCGCGAGTCCGAGGCACGCAGCGCCGTTGCGGCGATCGCCGTCGACGGCAATGGGCATGACGTCGCCGACCTGGTTGGCGCAGCCCTGCGCCGGCTCGACAGCCCGGGGGCATCGCGATGAGCGACGAGCGCGTGGTCAGCCCGGACGAGCTCGAGGCCGAGCGCGTCGCCGACACCGCGTTGCGACCACGCACGCTCGACGACTTTGTCGGGCAGGCGGCCATCAAGAACCAGGTGCGCATCCTGGTGGAGGCCGCCCGCCAGCGCGGCGACGCACTCGACCATGTGCTGCTCTACGGCCCGCCGGGGCTCGGCAAGACGACGCTGGCGCAGATCATCGCCGTCGAGATGGGCGTGAACGTTCGACTCACGAGCGGCCCCGCGCTCGAGCATCAGGGGATGCTGGCGTCGATCCTCACGAGCCTGGAGGAGCGCGACGTCTTCTTCATCGACGAGGTGCATCGCCTCAACCGTGCAGTCGAGGAGGCGCTCTATCCCGCGATGGAGGACCTCGCGTTCGACTTCGTCGCCGGCAAGGGAGCCGGTGCGCAGACGCTCCGGCTCACGCTCAACCGCTTCACCGTGATCGGGGCCACGACCAGGGCGGGAGCCCTCGGTGCGCCGCTCCGGGATCGGTTCGGGGTCACCTTCCGGCTCGACTTCTACGACACCGACGACCTGGTGGCCATCGCCAACCGGTCGGCGCGCCTGCTCGGCATCGATCTCGAGCCAGAGGGAGCGGCGATGATTGCGCGGCGCTCCCGTGGCACCCCGCGGATTGTCAACCGGCTGCTACGGCGCGCCCGCGACTACGCCCAGGTGCGCGCGGAGGGCCGCATCGACGTCGACGTGGCGGCTGCAGCGCTCGACGTGCTCGGCATCGACTCGATCGGTCTGGACGAGCTCGACCGGCGCGTGCTCAACGTGCTGTGCGGCACCCTGGGCGGCCACGCCGTCGGCGTCCAGACGATCGCTGTCAGCGTCCAGGAGGACCCGGACACCATCGAGGACGTCGTCGAACCGTTCCTCATCCGGCGTGGATTGCTCGCGCGCACCTTGCGCGGGCGCCTTGCCACCGCCGCCGCCTACGAGCACCTCGGGCTCCCGGTACCGGCCGGCGCACCCGGCGCGGCAGAGGCGCAGACCGCGCTCTTCGAGCGTTGAGGTCCACCGACTTCGACTACCCGCTCCCAGTGGAGCGGATCGCGCAGGAACCCCTATCCGAGCGGGACGCGTCGCGCATGCTGCATCTGACCCCTGCGGGCGCCATCGAGGACCGGGCATTTCTCGACCTGCCGGGGCTGCTCAATCCGGGCGACCTGCTGGTCGTCAACGACACGCGGGTGCGGCGCGCGCGTTTGTACGGCGTTGACGGCGCCGGCAGAGATGTCGAGCTCCTGGTCCTCGCGCGCGACCCGGATGGCACGTACGAGTGCCTCGCCCGCCCGGCACGGTTGGCGACTCACGGCGCCATCCTCCGTATCGGCGCCGAGCTTCAGGCCACGGTGGTCGGCGTTTCGACCATGCATCGGGGCGGACGCACCGTCATCTTTGACGTGGACGACCCCGACGCCGCCATCGAGCGCGAGGGCGCCGCCCCGCTGCCGCCATACATCCACACCAACCTTCATGACCCCGAGCGGTACCAGACAACGTATGCCACCGGTGACCCGGACTCGGCCGCGGCACCGACGGCGGGGCTGCACTTCACCACCCGGATGATCGACCGCGTTCGCGACGCGCGCATCGGCTGGTCGACCCTGCGCCTCGACGTCGGCCTCGCCACCTTCGCACCCATTCGCACGGAGCGGATCGAGGATCACCCGATGCACGAGGAGCGCTACACGCTCCCACCGGCCACGGTGGAGGCGATCGGCCAGGCACAGCGCGACGGCGGTCGCGTCGTGGCGGTCGGAACCACCGTGGTTCGTGTTCTCGAGACGTGCGCGCTCGACGGAACGCTCCGCGCCGGGAGCGGGACCACCAGCCTGTTCATCCATCCAGGACATCGTTTTCACGCCGTCGATGGGCTGCTCACGAACTTTCATCAGCCCCGGTCGTCGCTCCTCGTGCTGCTCGCCGCATTCACCGGCGACGACCGGTGGCGCAGCGCGTATGCGCACGCGCTCAGCGCGGGATATCGGTTCCTCTCGTTGGGTGACTGCATGCTCTGCTGGCGAGCGCGGTGACGGCCGCCTTCGCGACGGAGACCGTCGACGGTCAGGCCCGTGCCGGCACATTGACGACCGCGCACGGCACCGTCCGCACACCGGCGTTCATGCCGGTCGGCACCCACGCAACGGTGAAGGCGCTGCATCCCGACGAGGTGCGCGCAGCCGGGATCGAGATCCTGCTCTGCAACGCGTATCACCTCGCGTTGCGGCCCGGGCTCGACATCATCGAGCGCGCCGGCGGCCTCCACAGTTTCATGGGGTGGGAGCATCCGATCCTCACCGACAGCGGCGGCTTCCAGCTCGTGAGCCTGGCAGAAGTGGCAGAGGTCGACGACGATGGGGCGACCTTCGTCTCGCCCTACGACGGGTCGAAGCTGCGGGTGACCCCGGAGGATGCCGTCCGCAACCAGACGCGCCTCGGTGCCGACGTCCTCATGTGCCTCGATCACCCCGTCGCGCACGGCGGCGATCCCGGCGTGGCGCGCGAAGCCACCGAGCGCACCCACCGCTGGGCAGAGCGCTGCCGGGCCGCGCACCCGGGTGGCGGTCAGCTGCTGTTCGGCATCGCCCAGGGAGGCTTCGACACCGCTGCCCGGCGCGAATCGGCTCGGTTCGTGTCCGGGCTGGGCTTCGACGGGGTCGCGATCGGGGGACTGGCGGTGGGGGAGCCCGTCTAGACGATGCTCGCCATGACCGAGGCGAGCGTTGGTGAGCTTCCCTCCGACCACCCTCGGTATTTCATGGGGCTGGGGACCGATGCCGAGCTCCTCGCCGCGATCGCCCTCGGGGTCGACATGTTCGACTGCGTCGTGCCGACCCGGTTGGCCCGCAATGGGAGTGCACTGACTCCGGACGGACGCCTCTCGCTGCGCAACGCCGCTGCTCGCGACGAATTCGGACCGATCGATCCCGAGTGCCCGTGCGCTGCATGCACGGGCTTCACGCGTGCGTACCTCCGCCATCTGTTCCAGGCCGGCGAGATCCTGGCCCACCGCCTGGTCAGCCTGCACAACATCACCCATCTGGCACGGCTCATGGACGGGGCCAGGACGGCGATCCGTGAGGGACGGTTCGCTGCGTTCCGCGCAGATCGCGATGGCCGGCTCCGCTCGGCGCCCCGGTAGACTGGGGCACAGGTGTTCAGGATCACGCGTTTTCGCCTGGCTGTCGTCCTGCTCGTGGTGGTGGGCGCCTTCTTCATCGACGGTTACAGCCTCATCTACCGCTACCTGGTCGTGCACCAGCCGCTCGGCACGACCCTGACCTCCGTGCCGTCGTTCCTCGGCCGCCAGCTGTACATCCACAAGGGCCTCGACCTTCAGGGCGGCACCGAGCTGACCATCGAGATCTGCCACGGGCCCAACAACCCCAACGCCGACTGCCGGAGTGGCCCTCCGGCCGGAGCCACGCTCGCCCAGGCACAGCAGGCGACCATTCCGATCCTCGATCTGCGCGTGAACTCCCTCGGCGTCTCCGAGGCGACGGTCCAGGCGCAGGGGAACGACCAGATCCTGGTGCAGCTCCCGGGCGTCAGCCTCAAGCAGGCGATCGCCACCATCGGGACGACGTCCAAGCTGTATTTCGCAACAGCGGTACCGGGCGCCGCGACGAATCCCCCGAGCTCGACGCTGATCGCAGACCAGCAGGGCCTCTACGACGTCAATCAGTTCCCTGACACCCTGTACTACCCCAGCGGATATCACTGGAAGATCGACAACAATCTCGAGGCCAAGGACGTCAACTCCGCATCCGTGGGCACCGATGCGACCAGCGGAGCAATCGCGGTCGACATCAACTTCAACGCTGCCGGCGCGAGCGAGTGGTCGAAGATCACGACCGCCGCGTTCAACGCGTACTCGAGCAACACGACCAATCCGCCGCCGGCGGCGCAGATCGCGATCTTCCTGGACAACGAGGTCCTGACCGCGCCGGTGGTGACCGGCGGCGGGCAGAGCAACCAGACCGAGATCACCGGCAATTTCACATCGGACTCGGCCACCACTCTCGCCAACCTGATCAGCGCCGGTGCGCTGCCCGCCGAGATCACGACGGTGGCCAGCACGACCGTCAGCGCGTCGCTCGGCCAGCAGTCGGTGACCCTCTCGCTGATCGCCGGCGGGATCGGACTGCTGATCGTGGTCATCTTCATGATCGGCTACTACCGATTCCCGGGCGTCCTGGCCACGGTCGCGCTCATCGTGTACGCCGCAATCGTCCTGGCCCTGTTCAAGCTCATCCCGGTGACCCTGTCGCTCGCTGGACTGGCGGGCTTCGTCCTGAGTGTGGGCATGGCGGTCGACGCCAACGTGCTGATCTTCGAGCGCACCCGTGACGAGTTACGTCATGGGCGCAGTGTGCCCCTGGCCGTGGAGACGGGCTTCCGCCGCGCCTTTCCTGCCATTCGTGACAGCAACATCTCCACCCTGATCACCTGCGCGATCCTCGCGTTCTTCGGCACCGACGTCATCAAGGGGTTCGCCATCACCCTGGCGATCGGCGTCATCGTCTCGTTCTTCACCGCGATCACCATCACGCGGTCGCTGTTCGCGTGGGTGCTGTCGTGGAGGATCGGGCGCGAGCCTCGCCTCTACACCGAGATCCACGAGGAATTCGCGGACCATCCGCCCCGGGGACGCTTCGACATCGTCAAGAACCGCAACTGGTTCTTCGCGGGATCGCTCGCGGTCATCATCCCCGGCATCCTGGCGATCCTCTTCTGGGGATTCAACCTCGGGATCGACTTCAAGGGTGGCAACGTCATCGACGTCGGATTTGCAAAGGCGGCGACCCCGGCTCAGGTCACGGCGGTCATGAACAGCGAGTTCGCCAGCCTGCGCCCGCAGGTGCAGCAGGAGAGCGACACGGGCAACGAGAAAAGCCACTTCGCCATCAGCACCCTGCCCTCCGACAGTGAGCAGATTCTGCAGATTCAGAACACGCTGAACAGCAACTTCACGATCACCACCAAGAACGGGGCGCCGGACATCAGCGTGCAGCAGGTCGGACCCACGATCGCCGCGAGCCTCGTGACCGGCGCGATCATCATGATCCTGGTCTCGGCAGGTGCGATCGCCGTGTACCTGGCCTTCGCGTTCCGCCGTCAACGCGCGATCTCGCCTTGGCGGTTCAGCGCCTGCGCGTTCTTCAAACTCCTCCACGACGTGTTCGTCCTGGCCGGAATCTGGGCGATCCTCGGACATTTCTCGAACTTAGGCCAGGTCGATTCGCTCTTCGTCACCGCGATCCTGACCTCGGTGGCGTTCTCGATCCACGACACCATCGTGGTCTTCGATCGCGTGCGTGAGAACCTGCGCGTCGGACCGCGGCTGACCTTCGACCAGGTGATCAACCTCTCGACCGTGCAGACGATGACGCGCTCGCTCAACACCTCCCTCACCGTGGTCTTCGTGCTGCTGTCCCTGGTCATCTTCGGTGGCGACTCGATCCGCGGGTTCGTGCTCGCGCTGCTGATCGGCATCGTGACCGGCACATACAGCTCGATCTTCAATGCCAGCACGCTCCTGGTGGCGTGGGAGAAGGCTCGCGGCTCCGAGACGGTCACGCCACCCGCGGGCAGGAGACGGGTCGCTCCCCGGACTGCATAGGCGCACCCCGCCCCGAGGGCACCATCACACATGAACACCGACGACGTCTCCGGTATCGCTTCCCTGCTGCGTCCGTCGTTCGCCCATCTGGGCATCGAGCTCATCGACGTGCAGTGGTCCGGCCGCGGTCGCGGCGCGGTGCTTCGCCTGACGATCGACCGCCCAGACGGCGGGGTCACGCTCGACGACTGCGAGCGCGCCTCGAACACCGCCTCGGCGGTGCTCGACGCGAGTGACCCGATCGATCACCCGTACCGGCTCGAGGTGAGCTCACCGGGCGCCGAGCGGCCGATCCGCCGATCTGAGGAGTGGACCGCCGCGGTTGGCCGGCGGGTGAACGTCCGGCTGCGCGAAGGCGACTCGGAGCTGGTGCTCGAAGGCAAGCTCGTCTCGACAACCGGCGCGGTGGCCGAGATCAAGGTTCGCGATCGTCGCACCACTCGAGCGGTCGAGTTCTCGCTCGACTCGGTGCTCGCGGCCCGGATCGTCGTCGACATCTGATGGCCGCGCCCGCCGTGACCATCGCGGCGCTTCGCGACCTCGCGGCTGCGACGCCCCTCAGTGAAGCCGACATCACGAGTGCGGTGGAGCAGGGGGTTGCCACGGCATACCGGCGGCTGGTCGCCGACGACCCGCAGGTCCGAGCCAGGGTGAACCTGGAATCGGGAACGTTCACGGTGTACCGCGTCGGCGACGACGGCATCGAGCAGCCGTTGAACGTCGACGTCCCGGATTTTCCCAGGCAGGCCGCCGCCGCCGCTCGAACGGCGGTCGCCGAGCGGCTCGCCGGGGTCGAGCAGCGCCGGATCCTCGGCGAGGGCTCGAGCCAGCGGGGGGTGCTTCGCGATGCGATCGTGGAGCGGCGCATGGGGACGATCTGGTACGTCGATGCGGCCGGGGTGCCGGGGATGCTGCCTCCCGAGGAGCAGATTCCCGGCGAACGCCTCGCGGTCAGGGATCACATCAAGGTGGTCATCGTCGAAGGACGGCGCAAGGGACCGGACGCGGTGGTGGTGGTGTCGCGATCCCATCCCCAACTCGTGCAGCGCCTCATGGAGCAGGAGGTTCCCGAGCTGCAGACCGGGCAGGTCGTGATCCGCGCCATCGCTCGCGACCCGGGCCGGAGAACCAAGGTCGCCGTCGACGCTCCCGAAGGCGACGTGGACGCCCAGGGAGCCTGCATCGGCAGAAACGGGGTGCGCCAGCGGGCGGTCACCTCCGAGCTCGGCGAGGAGCAGGTACAGATCGTGGCCTGGTCCGCCGACCCGTCCACGTTCGTCATGAACTCCCTGATCCCCGCGGTGGCGCGGGGCGTGGAGCTCGACGGCGACTCCCGAACCGCGCACATCTCCGTGGCCCCCGACCAGCTCTCGCTCGCCATCGGCCGGGGAGGCGAGAACGCGCGTCTCGCGGCGCGCCTGACGGGATGGCGCATCGACATCCATGGGGACGACCCAGGCGAGGACCCGGAAGGAGAGTCGCGCGAAGCCCCGTACGGCGACCCGGGCGAAGCCCAGTCTGGCGACGGCTGACCGCGATGGTGAGCAAAGCCGAGCCGCTCCGAACCTGCACCGGCTGCCGAAGGGTCCGCCCCAAGAGCGAGCTCGTCCGCCTGGCGGTCACCGTCTCCTCGGGGCGGGTTACCCTTGACGCATCCGGCCGCTCTCCTGGCCGGGGCGCATATCTCTGCCGAGAAACGGGTATCACCTGTCTGCGCCAGTCACGGCGGCACCGGTCCCTGGCGCGCTCGCTTCGGGTCGGGGATGATGTAATCGACGAGCCCACCCTCGCCGCAGCGCTGCGGGAGCTCGTCATGGAGGAATCGACATAGCAACGGTCAAGAAAGTCACCCTGCCGGCAGGTCTCACGGTCGCTGAGCTCGCCGACCGCCTCGAGGTGTCGGGTCCCCAGCTGATCAAGTACCTGATGAGCAATGGCGTGATGGCCGCGCTGAATCAGACGGTCGACTTCGACACGGCTGCGCTCGCCGCAGATCATTTCGGGTTTGAGGCTGAGTCCGAGGATGCGGTCGCGGAGCAGGCGAAGGACAGCTCGTCTGCGTCAGGGCGGCGCCAACACCCCTTGATCGATCTCTCCAACGCCGCTCCTGGGACGCTGGTCCCCCGGCCGCCGATCGTGGCGGTGCTCGGCCACGTCGACCATGGCAAGACATCGCTCCTCGACGCAGTGCGCAAGACCAAAGTTGCGGCCGGCGAGGCGGGCGGGATCACCCAGGTGATCAGCGCCTACCAGGTGGAGCGCAACGGCCGCCTGATCACCTTCATCGACACCCCGGGCCACGCGGCGTTCACCGCGATGCGCGCCCGCGGAGCGGACGTGACCGATGTCGCCATTCTGGTGGTGGCCGCCGATGACGGGGTCATGCCGCAGACCGAGGAGGCCATCCAGCATATCCACGCCGCGGGTGTCCCCATCGTCGTGGCGCTGAACAAGATCGACAAGGACGGAGTCAACCCGGATCGCGCGCTCCAGCAGCTCGCCGAGCGCGGCGTCGTTGCCGAGCAGCCCTACGGCGGCGATGTACCAGTCGTGAGGACCAGCGCCAGGACCGGGGAAGGCATCGACGATCTGCTCGAAAGCGTGCTGACCGTCTCCGACATCCTCGTCGAGCCGAAGGCGGATCCGAGCGGCCGTGCCGTGGGAACGGTCATCGACTCGCACCTGGAGCGCGGTCGCGGGGCCATCGCCACGCTGGTGGTCCAGAACGGCACGCTCCGCGTCGGCGACAACCTCGTCGCAGGCTCCGCCTTCGGCAAGGTGCGCGCCCTCATCGACGACACCGGCAAGCGCATCAAGGAAGCCGGGCCGAGCACTCCCGTCGTGGTCACCGGGCTCTCCGACGTGCTGATGGCCGGCGAGATATTCGAGGTCGTCGAGACCGAGCGCGGCGCGCGCTCCAAAGCAGAACAGCGCGGGTTTGCCGAAAAGCAGCGCCTGGCGCAGCCGATCCGTCGCATCACGCTCGCTGACCTGGCCCAGAACATCTCGGAAGGCGAGATGAAGAGCCTCAACCTCGTGCTCAAGGCCGAGGCGAACGGCTCACTCGAAGCGCTCCGTAGCCAGGTCACTCAGATCGAGGACCCCACGGTCAAGATCAAGGTCGTCGGCGAAGGTGTCGGAGCGGTGAGCGAATCCGATGTCAACCTCGCCGCGGTTACCGACGCGATCGTCATCGGCTTCAACGTCCGCCCCGACGACCATGCCAAGGCAGCGGCCGAAGAGCAGGGCGTCGACGTCCGCTTCTACGACGTCGTCTACCAGGTGACCGACGACATCGAGAAGGCGGTCAAGGGCCTGTACCAGCCGACCATGATCGAGGTCACCCAGGGCCGGGCCGAGGTGCGGCGCGTCTACCAGGTCGACGGCAAGCCGGCCATCGCAGGGTCCCACGTCCTCGACGGCCGGATCACCAGGAACGCGACCTGCCGCGTGCTTCGGGACTCCAAAGAGATCGCACAGAGCCGTATCGAAGCGCTCAAGCGCTTCAAGGACGACGTCCGCGAAGTGACCCACGGCTACGACTGCGGCATCACCCTTGCCGACTTCAGCGATTTCCATGAAGGCGACATCCTCGAGGCGTTCACCATGGAGCAGCAGAACGCATGACGCTTCGCTCCGGAGCTCGCAGCCCGCGCCGCGAACGGGTGGGCGAGCAGCTTCGTGAGGAGATCTCGGCGATGATGCTCACCGAGATCAAGGATCCGCGGGTGCGCCTGGCGTCGATCTCCCGGGTCCGGGTGAGCCCGGATCTGCGTGAGGCCTGGCTTGCCGTGAGTGCGCTCGGCGATGACCCGGACCGCCAGAAGGTCGTCGACGGCCTGGGGCACGCGGAGGGGTACCTTCGTGCTCAACTGGGCAGGCGGCTCGAGAATTTGCGGAGTGTCCCCCGACTCCACTTCGAGCTGGACGAGTCGATCGCATACAGCGTGAGGGTGAGCACGCTCCTGAGAGACCTCGCCGGTGAGGGTGCCGCCGAGGTGGTCGTGGAGGTTCCCGAGTGACTGTTGCAGCACCCGCCGTCTGGCCGCGGCTCGAGGACGTCATCGACCCGATTCGGACGATCATCGACGGCGCCGATCAGATCACCTGTCTCGCGCACAAGGACGCCGATGCCGACAGCCTCGGTTCCGCGCTCGGGTTCGCCACCGCCCTGCGGACGATGGGCCGTCGCATCCGGGTCGTCGTCCCCGAGCCCATGCCGCGGCTGCTCGACTACCTCCCGGGGTTCGAAACCGTGGAAACCGGGGGTCCTCCGCTCGGCGACACCGTCTTCACGTTCGACTGCGCCACGCTCGGCCGCTTCGGTGAGCGCCGCGGCGAGGTCGAGCGCGCTGGGACCGTCGTCAACATCGATCACCACACCAGCAACACGAGCTTCGGCACGATCAACCTTGTCGATCCCTCGGCGAGCGCGACCGGACAGGTGATCCACCGCCTCCTCCAGGAGCTTCGCGCACCGATCATCCCGGCGGTCGCGATCAACCTCTACGCCGCGCTGTTCACAGATACGGGTGGCTTCCGCCATGAGAACACCACCGAACCCGCGCTGCGCCTCGCCGCCTCGCTGGTGGCGGCCGGCGCCGACCCAGGGTGGGTGGCGCTGAAGAGCTACAAGTCTCGCTCCATCGCGCAGGTGCGGCTCGAAGGCCTCGCCATCGCGCAGATGCGCTCCGAGATGAACGGCCGGCTGCTCTGGTCCGAGGTGACGCTGCCGATGCTGCAGCAGACCGGAGCGGACATGCAGGACGCCGAGGGCATCATCGACGCACTCCAGAGCATCGCCACGATGGAGATCGCGATCCTCTTCAAGGAAACCGCAGCCGACCGCGTCAAGATCAGCGTGCGCACGCGCGACCCATTCGACGCGACCGACGTCTGCACGCCGTTCGGAGGTGGAGGCCACCGACGGGCAGCGGGCGCCGAGCTTCACGACGGACTTCCCGTCGCGGAGCGGAAGGTGCTCGACGTGGCTCGCCGGTTGATCGACTTAGCAGGGTGACCGGAGTCGCCGCGCCGGGTGCCGGCCCACGCCCAGGGTCGGCGGTCGCGCGCAGAGGAGGCGTGCTCCCGCTCGACAAGCCCGCAGGGATCACGTCGTTTGACGCCATCCGTCAAGTTCGTCGCATCCTCGGGGAGCGACGCGTCGGCCATGCCGGGACGCTCGACCCCACGGCCACCGGCCTGCTGCCGATCTGCGTCGGACGCACGACCCGCTTCGTCGACTACTTCCACGCTCAGCCCAAGACCTATCACTGCGTCGTCCGTCTCGGCGAGCGCAGCGACACCTGTGACACCGAGGGCGTCATCGTCACCGGCGCCGACGCGAGCGATCTCGCGCCCGATCGGATTCGCGCAGAGCTCGCCCGTTTCACCGGCGACATCGAGCAGATTCCCCCGATGCATTCCGCGGTCCGCCACGAGGGGCGCCACCTCTACGAGCTCGCGCGTGCCGGCGAGGAGGTCGTCCGGCAGCCGCGCACCGTGACCATCTACTCGGCGGAGCTTGTCGATTACCGTCCCGGTCCGGTGGCCGAGGCCGAGATCGTGGTGGTCAGCGGCAAGGGTGCGTACATGCGTGTTCTCGCCGCGGACCTCGGCGATGCCCTGGGTACGGGCGGGCTCCTCGGCTGGCTCTCGCGGACGAGCTACGGCACGCTCACGCTCGCGTCATCGATCACACTCGACCAGCTCGAGGCGATGGAGGATCCGTGGCCGGCGCTGCTGCCGCCCGATGTGGCGGTGGCCCATCTCCCGCTCGTGCATCTGGGACCCGCGCAGGTCCAGCAGGTACGTCGCGGCCAGTCCGTCTGGCTGCCGCGATCGATCCTCCCCGAGGTGGCCGGAGAGTGCCGAATGAACGATCCGAGCGGCGAGTTGATCGGAATCGGAGAGCTGAACGGCGGCCTGCTCCGGCCGACCAAGGTGCTGGCCGGCTGAGCTCGCGATGGAACTGCTCCATGAGTTCCCCGCAGGGGTGGCGGGCGGCCCACGGTCGGTGGTGACGATCGGCAGCTTCGACGGCGTGCACATCGGGCATCAGCGGCTGCTCCGGCGTGTGCGGGGCGCAGCCGAGCGTCGCGCCATGAGCGCGGTCGCGGTCACGTTCGATCCGCATCCTCGCTGTGTCGTCGACCCGCGTGGATGCCCGCCGCTGCTCACGAGCCTGGAGGACCGCCTCGAGCTGCTCGGCCGCAGCGGCGCCGACCGCGTCGTGGTCATCCCGTTCACCCGCGAGCTGAGCACGTGGAGTGCATCTCGCTTCGCGGCAACCCTGATCGAGAGCCTGGGAATGCGCGAGCTCGTCGTCGGCCCCGGCTTCGCACTGGGTCATGGACGCGAGGGCAATCTGGCATTTCTCACGCGGCTCGGAGCTCAGCGCGGCTTCGGGGTCACCACCGTGGCTCCATCGAAGCGCGGCGGGCGAGCGGTGTCCTCGGGGAGGATTCGCGAGGCGATCGACGCAGGGAGCTTGTCGGATGCGATCTCGATGCTCGGGCGACCCTACGTCCTGGATGGCGAGGTCGAACGCGGCGAGGGGCGCGGTGCCGGGCTCGGCGTGCCCACCGCCAACCTTCGCGTCGACCGGCAGCGCTGCATTCCGGGGCCAGGCGTGTATGCGGGCTGGCTGAATTTCGGCGACGGGTGGCGTGCCGCTGCCACGGGGATCGGCACCCGCCCGACGTTCGGGGGCGGGGCGGTGACCGTCGAGGCCCACGTGCTCGACTTCGATGGCGATCTGTACGAGCACCGGGTCCGGCTTGCGCTGACGCGGCGGCTCCGCGCCGAGCGTGCATTCACGTCGATTGCAGCCCTCAAGTCGGCCATGGATCGCGACATCGAGCGTACCCGGCATGTGGTCCGTGGAACGTCTCCGCCTGCGCAGTGAGGGCGGCGATCGACGGTCTCCTGTTAGACTTGCGCGAACAATCGTGCCAATCGTTAGATCCAAATCCGAGATAATCGCGGAGCATCGGCGCCACGAAACGGACACCGGCTCCACGGAAGTCCAGGTGGCAGTGCTGTCTGAACGTATCAGCTCGCTCACCGAACACCTTCGCGATCACCCCAAGGACCACGCGTCGCGCCGCGGGTTGCTCAAACTCGTCGGCCAGCGCCGCCGGTTGCTCGACTATTTGTCGGGCACCGACGTCGAGCGCTATCGCGCACTGATCGGGCGCCTCGGTTTGCGCCGATAGTGTCAGTCGCGACCACTCATCAGACCCAAACAAACACACACCAATCAACCGACCCGGAGCCGGCACCTTCCGGCGACGTCGCACTCACAGGTGAGACGTTGGGGTCCGTGTGTCAGGAAGCGGTGCCGCAGCTGCAGCGCGAGCCGCAGGCCCTGACGCCCAGTCCCCAACACCTCACCGCTGGAGAGCGCGGCGAAGCGAAGCCAGTCCGGCGCGGGTCACCACCAGGAGACACGCGTGGCCATCCCCGACAATCTCAAGAAAACATTTGAAACGGACTTCTGCGGCAAGCGACTGATCGTCGAAACCGGGTTCATCGCCGAGCAGGCGAATGGCGCGGTCATGCTGCGGCTCGGCGACACGGTGCTGCTCGTCACCGCGGTCGCATCCAAAGCACCGCGCGAGGGCATCGACTTCTTTCCGCTGACGTGCGACTACGAAGAGAAGCTCTACGCGGCGGGCCGGATCCCCGGATCGTTCCCTCGACGCGAGGGTAGGCCGAGTGAGGCGGCAACGATCACGAGCCGGATGATCGACCGCCCGATGCGGCCGCTCTTTCCCAAGGACTTTCGCAACGACGTGCAGATCGTTGCGACCGTGCTGAGCGCCGACCAGGAGCAGGACCCGGCGACCCTCGCGGTCACCGGCGCATCGTGCGCGCTGCAGATCAGCGGCATTCCTCATGCTGGACCGGTCGCCTGCGTGCGCGTCGGCATGCTCGACGGGCAGCTGATGCTCAATCCGACCCTGACGCAGATCAACGAGTCCGCGCTCGACCTGGTCGTCGCGGGCACGTGGGACGCGATCGTCATGGTGGAGGCGGGGGCACACCAGATCTCCGAGCACACCATGCTCGAGGCGCTGCGCATGGCGCACGGCGAGATCCGCAAGCTCGTGGAATTCCAGCGGGGGCTCCACGATTCGATCGGCAAGCCGAACATGAGCTACCCGTCGCAGAAGGTCTCCCCTGAGATCACCGCGGCAGTGCACGAGTCCGTTGCCGATCGCGTCGGCAGCGCCGCGCGCAACCCCGACAAGGCGTCGCGCGAGGCCGCGCTGGACCAGCTCCAGCAACAGACCGTGTCGGCAATCGAGGAGCGCTTCCCCGACGGCCGTTCCGACATCGTCAAGGCATACGAGTCCGAGGTCAAGAAGGCCGTGCGCGCCGCGATCCTCAACGAGGGCATCCGCCCCGACGGCCGGCGCACCGACGAGATCCGGCCCATCTGGTGCGAGGTCGGCGTGCTTCCCCGAACCCACGGTTCGGCGCTGTTCACGCGCGGACAGACGCAGGCGCTGTCGACGGTCACCATCGGTTCTGGTCAGGATCAGCAGAAAATCGACGGGCTCGGCCTGGAGAACTTCAAGCGATTCTTCCACCACTACAACTTCCCGCCCTTCTCGGTCGGGGAGGCGCGACCGCTGCGCTCCCCGGGCCGCCGCGAGATCGGCCACGGCGCGCTCGCCGAGCGTGCGGTGCACAACGTGATGCCGGAAGAGGAGAAGTTCCCGTACGTGGTGCGCATCGTCAGCGAGATCCTCTCGAGCAACGGCTCAACGTCGATGGCATCGGTGTGCGGCTCGTGCCTCGCGCTCATGGACGCAGGCGTTCCGCTGCTGGCGCCGGTCGCGGGAATCGCGATGGGGCTGATCACCGATGAAGGCGCCGAGCACGCGGCCATCCTCAGCGACATCCAGGGCATGGAGGATGCGCTCGGCGACATGGACTTCAAGGTCGCGGGCTCCGCGACCGGGATCACCGCGATGCAGATGGACTGCAAGATCAGCGGCCTCACCTGGGACTTGATGGAGCGCGCGCTCGAGCAGGCCCGCGTCGGCCGCCTGCACATCCTCGGCAAGATGACCGACGTACTCGCCGGCCCCCGCAGCGAATTGAGCCCGTGGGCGCCGCGCATCGAGGTGATCAACATCAACCCCGACAAGATCCGCGACGTCATCGGCCCCGGCGGCAAGATGATCCGCAAGATCGTCGAGGAAACCGGTGCTCAGATCGATGTCGAGGACGACGGCCGCGTGTTCATCGCATCGGCGAACGCCGCGTCGCGCGAGCAGGCCGTGGCCATGATCCACGACCTCACCGACGACATCGAGATCGGCAAGATCTACAAGGGCAAGGTGTCGCGCCTCATGGGCTTCGGCGCCTTCGTTGAGATCATGCCGAAGAAGGAGGGCCTGGTCAGGATCGGACAGCTCGCCGAGCACCACGTCGACAAGGTCGAGGACGTTGTCAACATCGGCGACGAGATCATGGTCAAGGTCATCGAGGTCGACGACCGCGGCCGCGTCAACCTGTCGAGGCGTGAGGCGATCCGCGATCTCTCCAGGCAGCAGCAGGAAGCCGGCGGCAACGGTGCCGGCGGGCCCGCGTAACGAGCAACCCGGTGCGGTCTGAGGGACCGGCCGTCGCCGTCGTCGGTGCGACGGGCGCCGCCGGGGGTACGCTCGTGCGCATCCTCGGGGAGCGCTCGTTTCCGGCGGCAACGCTGGAGCTGTACGCGAGCGCGCGGAGCGCCGGCCGCATCGTGAGCACGCATCTCGGCAATGTCGAGGTGCGCGAGCTGATGCCCGATGCGCTGCGCGGCGCGGACATCGTGTTCTTCGCGGCAGGTGCCATGACCTCGCGGCGTCACGCCCCGCTTGTCGCGGAGGCAGGCGGCGTCGCTGTCGACAAGTCGAGCGCGTACCGCATGGATCCCGCCGTGCCCCTGGTCGTCCCGGAGGTCAACGCCGCCACCCTCGGACGGCACCACGGCATCGTTGCGAATCCCAACTGCGTCGCGATTCCGCTCAGCATCGTGCTCGCGCCGCTGCACGCTGCATTCGGACTCCGCCACGTCACTGTTGCGACGTACCAGGCTGCGACCGGAGCCGGCATCGGGCTGGCCGACGAGCTGGAAGCGCAGACGCGCGATGACGCCGCCGGCGTCGCGCCGACCGCGCGCCGGTACCCGCACGTGCTCCACGGCAACGTCGTGCCAGGCGGGTGGGCCATGCAGGGAGCCGACACCGAGGAGGAGGTCAAGGTCATCGGCGAGACCCGGAAGGTCCTCGATGCGCCGGAGCTTCGCATCAGCATCACCACAGTCCGCGTTCCCGTGGCGATCGGGCACAGCGCCGCGGTGTGGATCGAGCTCGACGCGACGGCCGATGCCGACGACGTGCGCGCGCTGCTCCGGGAATCGCCGGGGATCCTCGTCGTCGACGAGCCCGCGACTCAGCGGTACCCGATGCCTCGAGCGGTCGCCGGCAGCGATGACGTCCAGGTGGGACGCATCCGCCGCGACACCGGTCGCGATAACGCCATTGCGCTGTTCTTCAGCGCGGACAACCTGCGCAAGGGTGCTGCGACCAACGCGGTGCAGGTGGCCGAGCTCTTGCTGGGCGCCCGTTGACCGCGCTCCAGACTCGCCCGGGTATGCCCGGCGTGGTGCACTAAACTCCGCCAATGGTGGCGACGACCGAAGAGGTCCTCGAGCTCCACGGGCGGGTTCGCGAGTGCACCGCATGCCCGCTGCACCTCACCCGTATCCAGGCCGTTCCCGGATACGGGCCGGTCACGGCACGCGTGATGGCGGTCGGCGAAGCTCCCGGTGAGAACGAGGACCGCGAGGGCAAACCGTTTGTGGGCGCCGCGGGCCGTCTGCTCACGAGCCTGCTCGAGTCGGCTGGGCTCGATCGTCGCGACATCTACATCACCAACATCGTGAAATGCCGCCCGCCGCGCAATCGCGACCCTGAACCGGCGGAGGTCGAGGCGTGCAGCCATTTTCTCGACGAGCAGATCGACCTCCTCCAGCCAGACGTGATCCTGCTGCTCGGCCGTCACGCGCTGACCCGGCTGCTCCCCGGCGCTGGTGGGATCTCACGCCTGCACGGCGAACGCGTTCGCCGCGACGACAGGGTGTATGTGCCGCTGTATCACCCCGCGGCGGCGCTCTACAACGGTGCCCTCAGAGACACCCTCGAGGCCGACATGCGTCGGGTGCGCGGCTACCTGGCCGACGCTGAAGCCGCGCGGGCCCGCCGCGCCGGCGGCGCGTCCGCCTCGGAGATGCGCCAGGTCGCAGCCGCCAGCGGTGGTGACCAGATGGACCTCTTTTGACCGACACCCCCGGTTCGGCACAGGTCACGCTGGTTCCGCTCGGGGGCCTCGGCGAGATCGGCCGCAACATGCTCGCGCTCAGCTGTGGCGACGACATCGTGGTGATCGACACCGGCCTCATGTTCCCGGAGCAGGAGATGCTCGGCGTCGACCTCGTGATCCCGGACATCGCCTGGCTCCAGGATCGGGTTGCGAACATCCGGGGGATCGTCCTCACCCACGGGCACGAGGACCACATCGGCGCGCTGCCTTACGTGCTCCCGCGCCTGCCGGTGCCCGTCTACGGGACCGCGCTCACGCTTGGATTCCTGCGCAACAAGCTGCGCGAGCACGGCCTCATCGAGACCACGGAATTGCACACCGTACGGCCTGGGGATTCGCGCTCGCTGGGATGTTTCGACGTGGAATGGGTGCACGCGACCCACTCCATCCCCGACGCATGCGCGCTCGTGGTTCGAACACCCGCCGGCATCATCGTGCACTCGGGCGACTTCAAGATCGACAGCACGCCGGTGCAGGGAGAGCCCCCCGACCTCGCTCGGCTGGCGCGCATCGGGGATGAGGGCGTGCTGCTGCTGCTCAGCGACAGCACCAACGCCGAACAGGACGGGACGACACCGAGCGAGCGCACCGTCGGGGAGGGGCTCGCTCCCATCTTCGCCGCTGCCCAGGGCCGGATCCTCATGGCCACGTTCGCATCCAACATCTCCCGATTGCAGCAGGCGATCAACGCGGCGCAGGCCTGCGGACGGCGCTGCTTCATCGTCGGGCGTTCGATGCTCAAGAACATCAAGGTGGCCGAGGAGCTCGGCTACCTGCACGTGCCACCCGGCATGTTCGTCACGCCGAAGGAGCACGAGCGCATCCCCGATGACGAGCTCGCGATTCTCTGCACGGGCGCCCAGGGCGAACCACTCTCGGCGCTGGTCCGGATCGCCGCGGGCGAGCACCGGATGGTGAGCCTGCGCGAGGCCGACACGGTGGTGATCAGTGCAAATCCCATTCCGGGCAACGAGGAATCGGTGCATCGGACGATCAACAACCTGTACCGTCGCGGGGCTCGCGTCTTCAACTCCTCGCGCCATGGCGTCCACGCGTCGGGCCACGCGAGTCGCGAGGAGCTCAAGCTGCTGCTGACGCTCACCCGGCCTCGCTACTTCATCCCCGTGCACGGGGAGTACCGGCACCTCGCGCTCCACGCGGCTCTGGCACGCTCGGTGGGCATCCCGGCCGAACGGGTCCTGGCGATCGACAACGGCACCGTCATCGCCGTCGACGACAGCGGCGTCCGCGCCACGGGCGAGCGCGTCCGAACCGGTTACGTCTACGTGGACGGGCTCAGCATCGAAGAGGCGGGTGACGTCGTCTTCCGCGATCGCCAGCAGCTCGCCCAGGACGGCGTGATCCTGGTCGTGGTCACCGTCGAGCGAAGCAGTGGCGCGGTCGTGGCGGGGCCCGATCTCGTCTCCCGAGGCTTCGTCGCCGACGACGCCGAGTCGCTCTTCGACGAGGCGCGCGAGCACGTGCTCTCGCTGGTGGCGCGGCTGACGCCGGACGCCGGATACACCGCGTGGCAGGGCGCGATCCACGAAGGCCTCTCGCGATTCCTGTACAAGAAGACCAAGCGGCGTCCGCTCATCCTGCCTCTCGTCACGGAGGTCTGAGGCTCAAAAGAGAGTCTCCGCGACAACACATTCGTGTAGTATGGGCACGGATGTTCGCGATGTGCCTCGTGCCCGGCCGGCCCGCTCCGGAACCCGCTGCCCCATTTGCGGGGGCCGATTTGCTGATAGCATCGGGCCCGATCCAGGGGCCTCGGTAGCCCGTCTTCCACGCGTCCACATCGAGTTCACGACATGGCTCGCTCCGCCCCAACCCGTCCTGCGCGCAAGCGCACGCCGTCGCGGCGTGCGGCACCGCGTCCCCGCACGCGCGCCTCGGCGTCATCGCGCTCCCCGCTGCTCCATCGCGACCTGCGTCGTGAGCTGACCGGGATCGGGGCGATCGGTGCGGGCGTCATCCTCGCGGCGGTGCTGATCCTTCCCGGTGGGGGAGCCGTCGCCGGTCCGGTGCACGACGGCCTGTTCGGCGCCTTCGGGGTGGGAGCGTGGATCGGCGTTGCGGGCCTGCTCCTCACCGGGGCTCGCCTGTGCATGACCCCCGAGTGGCGCGCCGGCACGCTCGCGGCGCTCGGCAGTGCGATCGCCATGGTCGCCCTCCTCGGATTGATCGGCATGGTCGGAGCCGATGCCGGCGCCGTGGGACGCGGGGTGGCAGCGGGTGTCGGACGCGTGCTCGGCACGGCAGGGGCGGGAGCGGCACTGATCGTCGTCACCGTGCTCGGCGTCATCCTCGCCACCGACCTGCGAACCGGCACGATCATCCGCGCGCTCGCTCGATGGTTCGCGGCCGAAGGCGAGGGTCGCCGCCGCGATCGCGCGGCGAACGCCTCCGAAGCGCGCGTTCGCGTCTTCCCTCCGCCGGCCCCGGAGCCCTCGACCGAGCTCACCGGCGTCCCCATGGTGCTGCCGTTCGATCCGCCCAAGACGGCGGCTCCGCCGCTCACGGCGTTTCTCGACCCCGAGGAGCCACAGGTGACCGGCGAGGATCTGGGCGAACATGGATTCACCCGCGAATTCGAGGGCGTCCCCGCGACGCCGGGTCAGGCGCCGGTCACCCTGATCGGGCCGGTGCCCGAGGTCGGCCTCGGACACGCCGTGATGATGAACGACGAGCCGGAGAAGGTCTGGGTGCTCCCGACCCCCGAGCTCCTGGACACCATCACCGGCAAGCGCGAACGCCTCGCCGCGGAGGTTCGTGCCACAGGTGACAAGATCGTGAGCACGCTGCAGTCGTTCGGCATCGAGACGCGGATCGTCGGGGCCAACAGCGGGCCGACCGTGACGCAGTACGAGCTGCAGCCCGCTGTCGGCGTTCCGGTCCGCCGCATCCTGGGTTACCAGACCGACCTCGCCCTCGCGCTGGCCGCACCGATCCGGATCCAGCCGTTCATCCCGGGCAAATCGGCCATCGGTGTCGAGGTGCCCAACAAGGCGGCCCAGCTGGTGAGCCTGAAGGAGACCATCGAGTCCCCCGCATTCACCGACCGGCGCAACAAGCTCAGCGTCGCGCTCGGCGCCGATGTCAGCGGACACCCCGTGATCGGCGACCTGACGCGCATGCCCCATCTGCTGATTGCGGGCGCGACCGGCAGCGGCAAGTCCGTGTGCATCAACGCGGTGCTCGGTGGTTTCCTGCTGCAGGCCACGCCCGCGCAGCTCAAGATGATCCTCATCGACCCCAAACGGGTCGAGCTGTCCAACTTTGCCGATCTGCCCCATCTCCTCGTCCCGGTCGTGGTGGAGCCCGAGGCGGCGGTGGCGTCACTGCGCTGGGCGGTGAAGGAGATGGAGGAGCGCTACAAGCTCTTCGCGTCGCACGCGGCGCGAAACATCGTCGCGTTCAACGAGAAGGCACCGGGTCTCGGGGTTGCACCGCTGCCGTACATCGTCATCGTCATCGACGAGCTCGCCGACCTGATGATGGTGGCGGCGGGGGAGATCGAGGACCTGATCTGCAGGATCGCGCAGCTCGCCCGCGCCGTGGGCCTGCATCTGATCGTCGCCACCCAGCGTCCGTCTGCAGACATCATCACCGGGCTCATCAAGGCGAACATCCCGAGCCGCGTCGCGTTCGCCGTCTCGAGCGGTGTCGATTCTCGCGTCATCCTGGATGAGATGGGGGCGGAGAAGCTGCTCGGCCGCGGCGACATGCTCTATCTGCCCATCGACGAGGGCAAGCCCCGCCGCCTCCAGGGGGCGTTCGTCAGCGACCGTGAGCTCGACACCCTCATCGGTCACTGGAAGCTGCAGGGCAAGCCCGACTATCAGGAAGAGATCTTCACCGTCGAGGCGACGGTGTCCTGGGCGCGAGACGCGTCCAAGCGAGACCCGCTGTTCGCCAAAGCCGCGCACACGGTCGCCGCGGAGGGCCGCGCGGCCGCGTCGCTGCTCCAGCGCAAGCTCAGCGTCGGCTACACACGAGCAGCTCGCCTCATCGACCAGCTCGCCGAGCACGGCGTCGTCGGTCCATTCGAGGGCAGCAAGTCACGGGACGTTCTGATGGATGTGTTCCAGGTCGACGAGCTGCTCGCCGACCTGGGTGACGAGTAACCCACCGCCGGGTTGACCGCGGCCGCTGCGCCACGACGCGGATCGCTATCCTCATCAGTCATGCCTCAGGACCACAGCTTCGATGTCGTCAGCGAATTCGACCGTCAGGAGCTGGTCAACGCTGTGGACCAGGCCCGGCGTGAGATCACGACCAGATACGACTTCAAAGGCATCACCGTCGAGATCACGCTCGAGGACGAGACGATCACGCTGCTCACCGGCACCGACTCACAGCTCAAATCGATCATCGATGTCCTCCAGAGCAAGGCGCATCGTCGCGGCATCGACCTCAAGGTCCTGGATCCCCAGAAACCCGAGGCGGCGGCCAAGGGCAACGTCCGCCAGGTCGTCAAGCTGCGCAAGGGCATCGGTGAGGAGCTCGCCAGGGACCTGACCAAGCGGATCCGCGCCGAGCACCCCAAGGCGCAGGTGCGCACCCAGGGTGACCAGCTGCGCGTTTCGAGCAAGGACAAGGACGAGCTTCAGGCGGTGATCCAGCAGCTGCGCGATAGCGATGTCGAGGTTCCGCTGCAGTTCGCCAACTACCGGTGACGGGGCGCCGTCTGAGCTGCGTCTCGCTCAGTGGCGGCTTCGCAGGGTGAACGGTCCGCAGGCGCCGGCAGCTTCCGCCGACGACAGGATGCCCCTGCTCGAGACGGCATTTCCCGAGTCGGCTTGGTTGGGTCGAGCCCTCACCGAAGCCGGACTGACCATCGCCGTCGCGGAATCGTGCACCGGCGGCCTGTTCGGCGCGGTCCTGACCGCGGTCGCCGGTTCGTCGGCCTACGTCCGGGGCGGGGTGATCGCGTACGCCGACGAGGTCAAGGCCGAGCACCTCGGCGTCGGCCGGCACCTGCTCGCGACCCACGGTGCCGTGAGCCCCGAGGTCGCCGCCGCCATGGCATCGGGCGTTCGCGTCCGATACGAGGCGACCCTGGGCGTCGGCATCACCGGCGTTGCCGGCCCGGACGCGAGCGAGCACAAGCCGCCGGGGTTGGTGTTCATCGCCGTTGCCGATCCCGTTGGGGTCCGGGTGATCCGGCTGGACGACGACCACGGACGCGAGTTGAACCGGGCGCACGCCGTCCAGGCCGCGCTGCGCATGTGCGCCGAGGTGGTCGGGGCGAGTGCTGGTTCAGCTCCTGCCGCGGCGCCGTGACGACCGCCTCCGCGAGGCCGGTCACCGGGTCCGGATTTCGGGCTTGCCACGTCCCTGCGAAGGGAGTACAGTACAAATGTTCGCCCCACCGGGTGAGCCCGGACGCGCCGCCCGTCGCGACGCCCCTACGGCACCCCAGCCGCATCTCCACTCAATTCCGCCAACCCTTGGAGTACAGCTTTGACGAACACACTGGCAAGTCGTACCATCGACGCTGTCGAGCCGATCGTAGAAGTGAGCGGGCGGCGTGCTCGAGCGCCCCGTGACGAGAGGAGTGAGCCGGTGACGACTGAGCGGGACCGGGCACTGCAGACGGCCCTGGGGCAGATCGAACGAGCCCACGGAAAGGGAGCGATCATGCGTCTCGGCGACGTACATGCTCAGCACATCGACATCATCCCGACGGGCGCATTGACACTGGACATCGCGCTCGGGGTCGGCGGCATCCCGCGTGGCCGTATCGTCGAGGTCTACGGCCCCGAATCATCGGGAAAGACGACGCTGACGCTGCACATCATCGCCCAGGCGCAGCGTCGCGGCGGCGTGGCAGCGTTCATCGACGCGGAGCATGCGCTCGACCCTCAGTACGCCTCTCGCATCGGCGTGAACACCGAGGAATTGCTGATCTCGCAGCCGGATACAGGTGAACAGGCACTCGAGATCGTCGAGGTGCTCGTGCGCAGCGGTGCTGTCGACGTGGTCGTGATCGACTCGGTTGCCGCCCTGGTGCCGAAGGCCGAAATCGATGGTGAGATGGGGGACAGCCACGTCGGCCTGCAGGCCCGGCTGATGTCCCAGGCGATGCGCAAGCTGACGTCCGCCATCAGCCGCTCCAACACGTCGGTCATCTTCATCAACCAGCTGCGCGAGAAGATCGGCGTCATGTTCGGCAACCCCGAGGTGACCACGGGTGGCCGCGCGCTCAAGTTCTACGCCTCGGTGCGCATGGACATCCGCAAGATCGACTCGATCAAGCAGGGGCTCGACGTCGTCGGCAGCCGCGTCAAAGTCAAGGTTGTCAAGAACAAGGTTGCCCCACCGTTCCGCTCCGCCGAGTTCGACATCCTGTACAACGAAGGCATCTCATACGCCGGGAGCGTGCTCGACATGGGAATCGATGCACACATCATCGACAAGAGCGGTGCCTGGTTCTCCTATGGGGACATGCGCCTCGGCCAGGGACGGGAGAACGTCCGCGACTTCCTGCGACAGAATCCCGATCTCCTCGAGGAGGTGGCGGCAAAGGTTCGCATCGCGGCCCTTCCGGAACCGGTGCTGCACGACGCCATCGTCGAGCTGAACGGCGAAGCACCGCCGGTCTCCGCACCGATCGTCTCGCCCGGCTGAGTCCGCCACCCGTGAGGGAGCCGACACCGCCCGCGACGCCGGAAAGTGCTGACGCCGCGGAGGATGCAGCCCTGCGCATCCTTCGTGGCGCCGGCCAATCGGCGGCGGCGCTGCAGCGCAAGCTGGAGCGGCGGGGCTACACAACCGAGGCCGCGGCCGAGGCGGTGCGGCGGTGCGCAGCGTCGGGCTACGTGGATGACGCTGCGATGGCGGTATCGGTCGCAGCACGGCATCGCCGCGCCGGCCACGGCCGTGCCCGCGTCGCCGCCGACCTCAAGGCGAAGGGCGTGTCCACCGAGCTCATCAGCGACGCGCTCGACGGTCAGAGCGACACCGAGGAGGCCGCAGCGCTTGCGGTCGCGCAGCAGCTCTGGGAGCGAGCGGCCACATCGGGTGCGCACGATCAGCGGGCGAGGATGCGCGTTGCGGGGGCGCTTCAGCGCCGGGGTTTCTCGTCATCGCTGGTCTTCCGGGTGATGCGCGGATTGACCTGACTGTCAGACTCGCCGGATGGACTACACGCACCTCGGTCGTTCCGGTCTCTCGGTCAGCCGCCTTTGCCTCGGCACCATGAACTTCGGCCCGGAGACCGATGAAGCCACCTCGCAGCAGATCATGGACGCCGCGCTCGATGCGGGTCTCAACTTCTTCGACACCGCCAACGTCTACGGCTGGAAGAAGGGCGAAGGGATCACCGAACAGATCGTCGGCAGGTGGTTCGCGCAGGGTGGCGGACGTCGCGAGAAGGTCGTCATCGCCACCAAGCTCTACGGGTCGATGAGCGACTGGCCCAACGACACCTTCCTGTCCGCACGCAATATCCGGAGCGCGTGCGAAGCCTCGCTTCGCCGCCTGAAAACTGATCACATCGACCTCTATCAGATGCACCACGTCGACAGGAGCACGCCGTTCGATGAGATCTGGGAGGCGATGGAGGTGCTCGTCCAGCAGGGCAAGATCATCTACGCCGGCTCATCGAACTTCGCAGGCTGGACCATCGCGCACGCTCAGGAGGTGGCTCGATCCCGTCACTTCCTCGGACTCGTGAGCGAGCAGTGCCTGTACAACCTCGTCGAGCGCCACGTCGAGGAGGAGGTGGTGCCGGCCGCCCGGCACTATGGGGTCGGCATCATCGCCTGGAGCCCGTTGATGCGCGGCCTGCTCGGCGGCATCCTTGCCAAGCAGCGCGACACCGGCCGCTCCGCGTCCGAGACCACGCAGAACCTGCTCACCAAGCACCGCGACAAGATCGAGCGCTATGAGGCGCTCTGCGCCGAGATCGGCGAGCACCCTTCGGCAGTTGCACTCGCGTGGCTGCTCCGCCAACCCGGCGTCACTGGACCGATCGTCGGGCCGCGGACGGTCGACCAGTTCCAGAGCAACCTGCACGCGCTCGATGTTGCCCTCGATGACGCAACCCTCGAGCGGCTGGACACGATCTTCCCCGGTCCGGGGCCGGCGCCTGAGGTGTGGGCCTGGTAACTGCGCTCAGGTGCCGGGGATCGGGTTGGCGCGTGCGAACCGGACCACCGGACCCAGCGTGAGAAAGGTGGCGGTCGACAGCACGAGGCCGAGTCCGACCAGGCCGTCGACACCGAAGTGCGCAGCCAGCCCGCCGATCACCGCCCCCAGCGCACCGCCACCCGCCAGCGCCACTGTGTAGAAGGACATGAGTGCCGATCGATCGGCACTCAGACTCTCCGAGCAATCGGCGAGATAGGTGACCGCGGCCGGGCCGAAGCCCGCGAGCCAGACGATGCCGAGCACCAGGAACGGAACCACCAGCAGCATGCCGACGAACTGCAGGTGGTTGATCGCGAGCAGCGCAATCATCGTCAGCCACGCGCCGGGGACCGCCCTGCGCATCACGATGGCGGGGCCGAGGCGGGAAACGAACGGCGTCCACAGGAGGATGCCGATCAGGAAGACGGCGATCCAGCCGATCAGGAAGAGGCCGATGACGCGCTCATCGAAGTGGTGCATCAACGATTGTCCCGCCACGGCGTGGTGGCGGAGCAGCGACGGAAGGTTGGCGACGAACGCTCCGATGAGCGCGAACGACATGATCCACGCCGGCAGGAAGGTGCGCATCGGTCCCGGCCCCACCGCCGCTCTGAACACCACCCGGAGGGAGTGCACCGGCAGCGGAGGAACCCGCGGCACGAAGACCAGGCACACGATTGCCGCAAGCGCGTACAGGCCCGCGAGCAGCACGAACGCCCCACGATGCAACCCGAAGTACGCGACCGAACCGAGCCCGAATCCGCCTGCATAGCCGATCAGCGTCGACGCCTCGAAGGCCCCGCTCGCACCTGCGCGGCGATGACGATCACCTGACGTCGCCGCGGCCACCGTCCCCAGGGCGACGGGGACGAACGCCGCAGCGCCGAGGCCCTCGAGCAGGCGAGCGCCGCCAAGTTGCGCCGGGCGCACTCCCAGCGCGACCAGGAGCACCGCAACGACGCAGATGATCGGGCCCGCGACCAGGAAGCGGCGGCGGCCGAACCGATCCGCGTAGTGCGCCAGTATGGGCGCGAAGACCATCTCGGTCACCGCCTGTGCCGCACCGACCAGGCCGATGTCGACGCCGCTGGGCCGGCCACCGGCGAGGTCACTGATACGGAACTGCACGGCCACACCGACGCCCACCGCTCCGATGCGGAGCAGACCGCTCGCGACGAGCAACGCTCCAATGGCGCGTGGCGCGGTGCCGCGCAGCTCGTCGTCGCCCGGAGCTTCGAGCACGCCGGCAACCTGGCCGTCCTTCACGGCTCTAGGGTAGCCCGCCACGTGGGATTGATCGAAACATGCGAGTAACCCCTTTGGCTCGTACAATGGGAATGTCTTCCGTCGTGAACGACCGGCCAGAAGCGGGCCGGCCCCGACCGGATCCTCGAGACGTTGTGGGTCTCGCCCCGGTCCCCTTCCCGACATGAGGCATTCCAAGCAGGGCGCATCGCGCCCGACCTCCGAGGTTCCATCCCATCGGCATCGAGATCCTCGCCCTGGCAGGGCTGGTGATTGTTGCGGCCGCGTTCGCGGTTGCGGCACTCCTGTACGCGCGCAAGTCCGTGGCGCAGAGCCGCGTCACGCACGACGCTGATGCCGAACGCCGCCTCGAACAGGTCCGGGCAACCGAACAGGAAGCGAAGTCGGTGCTGCTCGCCGCGAAAGAGGAGGCGGCCCGCCGGCGCGACGAGGCCGAGGCAGAGGTTCGTGATCGCCGGGCGGAGATCGCACGGCTCGAGCAGCGCACCAACCAGCGCGAGGAGGGCCTCGAGCGCCGGCTCCGCGAGATCGACTCCAACGAGCAGCGCCTAACCCGCCGAGAGGCGGAGCTCGAGGCGCTGCGTCAGACCGTGGAGGACGAGCGCGCGCTCATCACCAGGGAGCTGGAGCGGGTAGCAGCCCTGTCCGAGCAGGAGGCCCGAGTCGAGGTCGTCCGCAGCGTCGAGGGCGAATTGGTTCCGGAGATCGCCGAGCGGATCCGCCACGCGGAGTTGCAGGTGCGCGAGGAGGCGGCGGAGCGCAGCCGCGAGATTCTCATCGCCGCCATGCAGCGCCAGGCTTCCGAGCAGAGCGGCGAGGCGTCAGTCACGGTTGTGCACCTCCCCTCGGACGAGCTCAAGGGCAGGATCATCGGCCGCGAGGGCCGCAACATCCGCGCGCTCGAGGCGGCCACCGGCGTGGACGTCATCGTCGACGACACCCCGGAAGCGATCGTGCTCAGCTCCTTCGATCCGGTACGACGCGAGGTCGCCCGGGCCACGCTGGAACGCCTCTTCAGCGACGGACGCATCCATCCCGCGCGCATCGAGGAGATGGTCGTCAAGGCTCGCAACGAGCTCGCGCAACAGATCAAGCAGGAGGGGGAGCAGGCGTGCCAGGACATCGGGCTCACCAATGTCCACCCCGAGCTCGCCCGGCTGCTGGGCACGTTGCGCTACCGGAACTCGTACGGCCACAACGTTCTCTCGCACAGCCAGGACACCGCCGCAATCGCGGGCATGATCGCCGCCGAGATCGGATTCGACGAGCAGATCGCCAAGGAGGCGGCGCTGTTCCACGACATCGGCAAGGCAGTCGAGCATGACGTCGATGGTCCCCACGCAATCGTCGGGGGCGAGATCCTCGCGCGGCTCGGGCGGCCGGCGGCAGTCGTCCAGGCGGTGCGGTCGCACCACTACGACGAGGAGCCGCGATCGCCTGCGGCAGCAATTCTCATGACGGCCGATGCGATCAGCGCGGCACGGCCGGGTGCGCGCAGGGAGTCGCTCGCCTCGACGATCAAGCGGCTCGAACGCATCGAAGCGATCTCGAACGAGTTCCGCGGGGTCGAGCGCAGCTTTGCCGTGCTGGCAGGCAAGGAGTTGCGAGTTCTCGTCAAGCCGGACGAGATCAGCGACGACGAGGCGCAGATCATGGCGCGGCAGATTGCAAAGCGTCTCCACGGCGAGGGGAGCTACAGCGGACGCGTCAAGGTGGTCGTCCTGCGCGAAACCCGCAGCGTCGAGTACGCGAAGTAACGATTGCATCGCGCCGCCCGGTGCTCCGCGCTGCGGGAGGCGACAATCGCGGCCGATAATGACGACGTCCTACTCACCGCCCTCACATGACGCCCCCGGGGTGACACCCCCATTGGAAATTCTCAAAGTCTCAGCAACGAGCAAGCCAGTCGCCGTCGCCGGTGCGATTGCCGGTGTGGTGCGCACGCAGAAGAGGGTCGAGGTCCAGGCCATCGGCGCCGGGGCCATCAACCAGGCGATCAAGGCGATCGCCATCTCGCGTGGTTACGTGGCGCCCGGCGGGCTTGACCTGGTCTGCATTCCCTCGTTCATCGACATCTCCATCGACGGCGAGGAGCGAACCGGAATCCGTTTGGTGGTCGAAGTCCGCTAGCGCTTGCGGGGGGCGGCCGATTGGGTGCCAGGACACACTGCTAGGCTTCGACGATGCCAGCGTCCGTCCCGGTCCTGAGTGAGTCGGCCCGAGGTTTCCGGCCGCTCCCGTTGATCACGCGAGCACCACGCCGTGAGCCGCAGGTGCCGGCGCTCGGACGGGCGCCGCGCGTCCACCTCTGGCATATCGGCTGCCAGATGAACGACGCCGACCGCGAGGAGCTCGCAGCCCAGATCGCCGACATCGGCTGCGTCCCTGAAACCGCGCTGGACGACTCCGACATCGCCGTGCTCATCACCTGCACGGTGCGGGCAAATGCCGAGCAGAAGGTCTTCGGGAAGTTTCGCGAGCTGATTCCATGGAAGCGCGCCCGCCCCGGCCGAGCGATCGCACTCACCGGCTGCATGGCGGTGGAGCACGGCGAAGCGCTGCTCGAGCGCTTGCCTGAGCTCGACTACGTATTCGACGTGCGCGAGCCCGACGGGTTCCTGGCCAAGCTTCAGGCGCTGCATGCGCCGAACCTCGACGGGCCGGTCGTCGTGCCCGCGTCGGACCGGCTCAGCGCCTACGTTGCAGTCATGGGTGGCTGCAACGAGATGTGCACGTACTGCATCGTTCCGTTCGTGCGCGGCCGCGAGATCAGCCGCCCGCTCCCGGAGGTGGTCGAGCACGTCGAGCGCCTGGTGGCGCAGGGCGTTCGGGAGGTGACGCTGCTCGGCCAGAACGTGAACTCGTATCTCGACCAGGGGCGCCGGGCGCGCCTGCCCGAGTTGCTCGCCGCCGTCGACGCCGTACCGGGTCTGTGGCGGCTCCGGTTCCTGACGTCCCATCCTCGCAATGCGGTGCCCGAGCTGTTCGCCGCCATGCGCGACCTCCCCACCGTGTGCGAGCAACTCCACCTTCCCGTGCAGGCGGGTGACGACAACCTGCTCCGGCGCATGCGCCGCCTCTACAGCGTCGAGGAGTACCGGGCGAAGATCGAAACAGCGGTCGCGACGGTGGGGCCGCGCCTCGCCGTGAGCACCGACATCATCGTGGGCTTCTGCGGCGAAAGCGAGGCGGAGTTTGCCGGCACCGAGCGGTTGCTGCGCGAGGTGCGTTTCGATACCGTTCATCTCGCCGCATATTCGGTGCGTCCGGGGACCGCCGCGGCTCGCAGGAAGGACGACATTCCATTACTGGAAAAGAAGGCTCGGCTCAACCACCTGCTCGCCATCCAGCGAGAGATCGCGGCCGGGCGCAACGCCCTGCACATCGGCGCGACGGTCGAAGTTCTCGTCGACGGGATCGCCGAAGACGGCCGGCCGTACGGCAGGACCAGGGAGAACAAGGTCGCGTGGCTCCCAGCCGGCGCCGCGAAGCCCGGCGAATTGCATACCGCGGAGGTGGTCGCGGCGAACGCGTGGCAGTTGCACGTGCAGCCGGCCGGCGCGGCGGCGTGAGAACGAGCTCGAGGGTTCGGGCTCCGCACCTCGTCGCGGCGGTGCCTGAGGCGCCCCGAGCAACACTCGACCTCGAGTCCGCCGGCGACACGCCGATCCTCCGCGAATACCGCGCCGTGAAGGCCGACCACCCTGACGCCATCGTCCTCGCCCGGCTGGGCGATTTCTTCGAGATGTTTGGCGACGACGCGACGATCGCGGCGCCGATTCTCGGAGTGCAGCTGACGGGTCGCGGATTCGGCGCCGCCGGGCGGCTGCCGATGTGCGGCGTGCCCCACCAGGCGGTGGTCCAGCACATCCGCAAGCTGCTCGACGCCGGCCAGCGCGTCGCCGTCTGGGATCAGGTGGGGGAGGTGACCTCGGGTCGCCTGGTGCGGCGCGAGGTGACGCGCGTCCTGAGTCCCGGCATGGTCGTCGAGGCCGAGCTGCTCGATCCGTCCGCGGTTTCGCGCTGCGTCGCGCTGCACGCGGCGCACGGCCGCATCGGTGTTGCGGCGTTCGATCCCAATACGCAACGCCTGGAACTGTTCGACGTCGCGGGCGACCTGACCGCCGCCGCGGTGGCGGACGAGCTGGCGCGCCTGGATGCGAGCGAATTGCTCGTGGAGGACGGCGTGCCGATCCCCTCGGCGCTCGCCGCGCTCGCCAGGGTGACGCCCCTTGCGGCGGCGGTCTTCGACGCCACGCGTGCAGAGGAACGCCTCCGCCGCGCAACCGGGGCCGTGTCGCTGGAAGGCCTCGGCGTGGATGCGGTCCCCGCAGCCGTGCGAGCGGCCGGGGCGGTGCTCGCGTACTGCGAGCGGGCACGAATCGTCATCAGTCAGGACCTGCTCCGCATCGCCGTCCGATCCCCGGATGGAGCAATGCGTCTCGATGCGCACACCCGCGCCAACCTCGAGCTCTTCACGCGCCTCGGCGAGCGGGGAGGCTCACTGCTGCAGCTGCTCGACGCCACTCGGACGCCAATGGGTGTTCGGCTGCTGCGCGCCCGCATCGGTGAACCGCTCACTGACGTCGACCAGATCACGCGGCGCCTGGACTCGATCGAGGTCCTGCGCAGCGACGGCGACGGCAGGCGCCGGCTCCGCGACGCCCTGGGCGGGATCCGCGACCTCGAGCGACTGCTGGCTCGCTGCGTCCAGGGAATCGCGACACCGCGCGACCTCGGGGCGGTCCGCGACACGTGCGCGGCGCTCGAGACCACCGCCACCGCTGCCCGGACGCTCGCCGGTGCAAGCGAGATCACCCAAGCGGCCGAGCACTGTTGTGCGCCCGCCGGATTGCGCGAGAGCCTCGACGCGCTGCTCTGCGATGAGCTTCCGCCGAGCGCCGCGGACGGTGGCGCCATCCGACCCGGCGCCGACGCGGACCTGGACGGTCTTCGAGCCGCCGGGAGCGGCGCTCGTTCCTATCTCGCCGCCCTGGAGGCGCGTGAGCGCGAGCGGACCGGGATCCGATCCTTGCGCGTCGGCTACAACCGCGTCTTCGGCTACTACATCGAGGTTCCGAACGCGCATCGCGACCGCGTCCCGGATGACTATTCGCGCAAGCAGACCCTGGCGGGGGCGGAGCGTTTCGTCACCCCCGACCTCAAGGAGCACGAGGCGATCGTGCTGCACGCGCGCGAGCGCGCCATCGCGCGGGAGCAGGAGCTGCTCGCCGGGGCGGCGGCGCAGGTGGCCATCGAGGCTCGCGCTCTCGCCGCGGCGGCCACTGCCGCGGCGACACTCGATGTCGCGCAATCGCTCGCCACCGTTGCCGAGCAGGAGCACTGGGTGCGCCCCAACGTCGGCGCGTCGTCGAGCCTCCGCATCACCGGCGGCCGGCATCCACTGGTGGAGCGCACGCTCGGCCCCGGCCGCTTCGTTCCCAACGACCTCACGCTCGACGGCGAGGCGCGCATCGTGGTGCTCACCGGTCCGAACATGGCCGGCAAGTCGACATATCTGCGCCAGGTTGCCAGCATCGTGCTCCTGGCTCAGATCGGATCCTATGTGCCCGCGGACGAGGCCACCATCGGGGTGTGCGACCGCATCTTCACGCGCATCGGCGCGCATGACGACCTCAGCGGTGGCCTCTCCACGTTCATGGTGGAAATGGCAGAAACTGCCGCGATCCTCCGGCAGGCGACGGGGCGCAGCCTCGTCATCCTCGATGAGATCGGCCGCGGTACGTCGACGTACGACGGCGTCAGCATCGCCCAGGCGGTGGTGGAGTACCTCCACGACGCTCCGCACCTGAACTGCCGCACGCTGTTCGCGACCCACTTTCACGAGCTCACGGTGCTCGCGACGCACCTGCCGAGAGTGCGCAACGCGCGCGTCGAGGTCGTCGAGGATGGCGCCGACATCACCTTCCTGCATCGCATCGTCCCGGGAGGCGCGGACCGGTCGTACGGGGTCCACGTCGCCAGGCTGGCCGGCATCCCAGGCGGTGTCCTCATCCGAGCCCGGCAGCTGCTCGCCCAGCAGGAACGCGACCGTCCGCTTGCCGGGAACGGCGAGCGCGCCTCCGATCAGCTCACGCTCTCGATCAGCGAGCCCGTGACGCACCCCGTGATGAGTGAGCTCGCGTCACTCGACATCGACGGGATGACGCCGATCGCGGCCCTGAACAAGCTCGTGGAGCTTCGCGGACGGGCGTCGACGTGATTGCCGTCGCGCCCATCCGCCGGCTCCCCCAGGTCGTTGCAGACGCGATCGCCGCCGGTGAGGTCATCGAGCGGCCGGCGTCGGTGCTCAAGGAGCTGGTGGAGAACGCGCTCGACGCCGGCGCGAGCCGGATCGACATCACCATCGAGGGTGGGGGACTGGTTCGCATCGTCGTGACCGACGACGGGGCGGGGATTGCCGGCGACGACCTGGAGCTCGCCGTGGAGCGACACGCCACCTCGAAGATCGCTGTCGCCGATGACATCGCGGGGGTGCGCACGCTCGGGTTTCGCGGCGAGGCACTGGCGAGCATCGCCGCGGTCGCGGAACTGCGTCTCACCACGCGCACGCGAGACACCGGCGGTGGCGCCACGCTCCACCTCCGCAACGGTGAGGTGCTGGCCCGCAGCCCTGCCGCGAGCGCCCCCGGGACACGCGTCGAAGTGTGCGAGCTGTTCGCCACGTCACCGGCCCGTCTGCGGTTTCTGCGTTCGGTGGCAACCGAGGCGAGCGCCGCCGTGCGGGTCGCCGCCGACCTCGCCATCACGCACCCCGAGGTTGCGTTCACGTGCAGCAATGACTCCCGGGTGGTGCTGCGCACCTCCGGCGGGACGCTGCGTGACGCGATGCGCGCGGTGATCGGCACCCGCGCCGCGCGCGACCTGCTCGACGTCGACGCGCCCGGTGAGATCGCCGTCGGCGGTGCGATCTCGTCGCCGCACGCGCACCGGGCAAGCCGCAGCGGCCTCGTGCTCATCGTGAATCGCCGCCTCGTGCACAATCGGGCGCTGCTCGCTGCAGTCGATGAGTCGTATCGGGGGCTCATCCCCGGCGGCCGCCACGGCTACGGCGTCGTGACCGTGGATGTGCCGGCGGGCGCCGTCGACGTGAATGTGCACCCGGCGAAGCGCGAGGTGCGATTCAGCGACGACCGTGCGGTGTTCAGCGCAGTGCAGCGCGCATGCTGGGCCGCGCTGCGCGCCGCACCGGCGCTTGGCGGGGATGGCGTCGCGGCCGGATTTGGGAGCGGAATGCTCGAGATCCGCGACGGTGACATGGCAATCATCGGCCGGCCGAGCGCATCGCTGCAGGACCCCGGCCGCGGGTGGTCGCCGAGCGACGCCCGACCGGCGGACGGCGCAGCACGGGCCGCGGTCGTCGAGACGGCGCTGCCCATGGACGCGCTTGGGCAGGCCGGCAGCGGGTTCCTCGTCGCCACAGCCGGCGACGCAGTCGTGCTCGTCGATCCTCACGCGGCGCACGAGAAGGTGCTATACATGGAGCTGCTGGCGCGCTGGCGCGAGAGCACACCGGAAGTGTCGGGATCGCAACTGCTGCTGATGCCCGTCGTGCTGGAGTGCGGACCGGCTCGAGCCGCTCGAGTTGCTGCCGAACATGACTTTTTCTCGCGGTGCGGATTCAGCATCGAACCCTTCGGGCCCGGGGCGGTCCGCTGCACAGCCGTGCCGCTTGCGGCCGCGGCGGCGGACCCGGAGGCATTGATCACCGAGCTGATCGATCGCATTGACGAGCGCGACGCCGGTACCGAGGAGCGGCGTCACCGGCTCGCGGCGCTGGTCGCATGCCATGCGGCGGTTCGCTTCGGTGACCGGCTCGACGTCGTCGCCCAGCAGCGGCTGCTCAACCAGCTGGTGGCGACCCCGGGCGGTACCACGTGCCCGCACGGGCGCCCGTCGATCCTCGTGCTTGACGACGCGATGCTTCGCCGCGCCTTCCGGAGACCGTCCCGGTGAGCCACCCACTCCTCGTCGTCATCGGCCCGACGTGCTCCGGCAAGACGGCGCTCGCCGTTGCAGCCGCTCAACGGCTCGCTCCGGCGGAGATGCTCAACGCGGACTCGCGGCAGGTGCGCCGCGGGCTTCGTGTCGGCACGTGCGCTCCGAGGCCGTCGGAGTTGCACGGCGTGCGCTGCCACCTGCTCGACCTCTGCGACCCCGGCGAGATGTTCACCGTCGCCGACTGGCTCATGGCGGCGCGGCGCAGCCTGGAGCGGCTCGATCGCGCAGGGAGCCGAGCCGTCGTCGCCGGCGGCACCGGCCTCTACGTCACCGCGCTCATCGACGGCTTCGATCTCGCCCAGGTCCCACCGGATCCCGTGCGGCGCGCGGACCGATCAGAGCTAGCCGCAACGCCCGAAGGCCTGGAGGCGCTGGCGGCGGAGCTGCGCCGGCGCGACCCTGCCGGTGCCCCCCAGATCGATCAGCGCAATCCGCGCCGGGTGATCCGCGCCCTCGAGATCCTGGACGCCAAGGGGGGTTCGGTGATCGCCGCGCGCAAAAGGGGGACGCCACGGCCTGCCGTGATGATCGGGCTCGACGTGGCCCGTCCTGTCCATGCCCGCTGGATCGAACACCGGATCGCCGGGATGTTCGACAGCGGAGGGATCCAGGACGAGGTCCGATGGCTGCTGGGGCGGGGTCTCGACCGCGCGGTGATCGGCTCGTGCGGCATCGGATACAGCGAGGCGCTGGACCTCATCGAGGGCCATATCGACCTGGAGGCGGCGATGCAGGCAACGATGCGGCGAACGCTTCGATACGCGAGGGCGCAGCGCACCTGGTTTCGACGCGACAACAGGATCACCTGGTTCCGTCCGGACCTCATCGGCTTCGATCAGCTGGTCGCCGAGGTGCTCGACCTGGTCGGGGCCGCCGAAGCCGAGCCCCGCGCCGGCGAGGGTGCGAGGTGAGCCAGAACATCCGTTTGCATTTTTTCCAGGCGCGTGCTACATTCCGCTAGCCCAAGCTTTGGCTGGAGGATGTTTCAAAGCGATGCCTGACACCCTGAACCCGCGGCAGCGTCAAATCCTCGACTTTCTTCGAGATCACAGCCGCGACCACTCATACCCACCAACGGTCCGCGAGATCGGCCGCGCGGTTGGGCTCAGCTCGTCCTCAACCGTGCAGAACCACCTGAACACCCTCGAATCCCGTGGGTTCATCACCCGTGACCCGGCGAAGTCGCGAACTGTTGAGATCGTGGACGCCGACCTCCCCCGTGGTCAGAGCAACATCGTCAACCTGCCGGTCGTCGGCCGCGTAGCCGCTGGCACGCCGATCCTGGCGCTCGAGAACGTCGAAGAGCACCTGAAGGTCGGCACTGAGATCGCCGGAGGCGACGACTCGTACGCGCTCACGGTGCACGGCGAAAGCATGATCGACGCAGGAATCCGCGACGGCGACATCGTCGTCGTGAGCCCGCGGCGCGACGCGCCGGCCAACGGCACCATCGTCGTCGCCCGAATCGAGAACGAGGAGTCGGGTGAGGGCGAGGTCACAGTCAAGCGCTTCTTCCGCGAAGGTGGACGCGTCCGGCTTCAGCCCGAGAACGCAACGATGGAGCCGATCTTCCCGCGCGAGCTGCAGCTTGAGGGCGTCGTCGTCGCGGTCATCCGGCTGCTCAAGTAGGGCTGGGGTTTCGGTTCGAGGCTCAGCCCTGGGGGCCGCCCCCGATGTTCTCCAGCGTGAGACGGGGAAGTGAACCGAGGTAGGCGTCAAGCGCGGCCGCAAGCTCCGAGCTGGCCTGCCCGTGCACGGTCACGCGAGTGCCGCCGAGGTCGTCGGCCACTGCGCTGATCGCGAGATCGGGACGGTTGTCGATGAGCAGTGGGACTCCCGGAAGCACCGCGAGTGGGAGCAGGACGATCAGCACCGGGGTCACGGCGGTGAGGATGAGCACTGCAAGCACGATGGCCAGGCCGAGGAGCACGGCGACATCGCCGCCGTACCGCCGTCGCTGCTGCGGCCGCAGCACGAGGTAATTGGGTCCGCGCTCGGCCACCGCGATGCCGGGCATCGGACGTTGCGCGAACTCACCGAGCACGTCGTCAGGGGGCTTGCCGGTCCTGAGCGAGAACTGGTATGCGCGTGTTCGCAGGCGGGTGATCATGGGGCGCATGGCGACGCTCCATTTGTACCGCGTCGCGACAGCACTGCGTGAGGTGCGATAGCGTTGAGCATCATGGCTCGCCCGCCGGCAACCGCCCTGAATGTCGATCCACTGTTGCTGGGTCTGATCATCCTGGTGATCGCCGTCCGGTTCTGGGTGATCCGCCGATCCGCGGAGCCGATCAGCTCCGGCAGGAAACTTGCGCTCGTCGCCGCAGTGGTGTTGCTGATCGGGATCTGGATGACCCCTCTGGCAACGCTCGCCGAGCATTACCTGCTTGCGGCCCACCTCATCCAGGTGCTCATCCTGATGGGCCCGGTGCCGGCGCTCCTGCTGCTATCGCTCCCGCGACGCGCCGGGATCTCGCCTCGATCTGTGCCCCTGCCGCTACGGCTCGCGGTTCACCCCATCGTTGCGATCACCGCGGTGAACGTCGGCTTCATCGTCTGGCACCTGGCGCCCGCGTATGACGCTGCGCTCGCCGATTGGTGGCTGTACGACCTGATGCAGACAACGCTGCTGCTGGTGTCGGTGATGTTCTGGTGGCCCATCGTGACCCCGTGCTCACCGCCCGCTCGGGCGCTGACGGGTTTCGGCAAGCTCGGCTATATCGTGCTCGCGACGATCCCTCAGACCCTGGGCGGACTGCTCGTCGCACTGGCGGGACACGTCCTATACCCGGGGTACGCAGGCGGCCCCCAGCTCGTCGGCCTCGATGCCATGACCGATCAGCAGATCGCGGGCGCGAGCATCGCGCTCGTCAGCAAGGTCGCGCTGTTCGCCGCATTCTGGGTGGTGTTCATGAACCTGCTCAGCACCGGGTCCGACGGCCGCGAGGATGACGGCGGCGGCGGTGGTGGGGGTGGTTCAAGCCCCAGGCTCGATGCCCCGCGACCATCAGGGCTGCCACGATGGCTCGACGACGTCGGTGACGGGAGGACGACCGACGAGCCGGCGGTGCCGAGGCCGGTCAGGGTGCCGGCAGGGTCAGGGTCTCGCCCGGCCTGATCGCCGCGCCGCTCAGGTGATTGGCCGTTTCGATCTCGTTGATCGACTGCTCGATATCAGTTCCGGGGTAGTGCGCGGCGGCGATTCCCCAGAGAGTGTCGCCTGAGTGGACAACGATTTTCGTCGTCGTCGTCGACGCTCCGGCGTACGCCACACCGCCGACGACGACGAGCCCGGTGGCGGCGGTTGCCACGATGAGGGCGAGCCGCGTCGGACGGCCGAGGCGATCTGACCGGCGCGAGAAGCGGTTGGGGCCGAGGCTGTCCTGAATCACGTTCCTGCACCGAACGGATGTTCCATGGCGATGACACTACCAGGGAACGGATGTTCGAGTCAAGCATCAAGAGCGCCGCAGCGGGAGTCCGGGCCGGATAATCCGGAGCGTGAGCGAGCGCGCCGTCCGGCTCCGCGTCGGCGTCCTCGTCTGGCGTGAGGGAGAGGTGCTCCTCGTCCGGCACGAAAAAGGCGGCCGCTCCTACTGGCTCGTCCCGGGTGGTGGTGTCGACGCCGGCGAGACGATGGTCGCCGCCGCTACTCGAGAGCTCCTCGAGGAGACCGGATACACGGTCGAGATCGGCCGTCTGCTGCTGCTGTGCGAGGCGATCGACCCGAAGCCCGGCGGCCGCCACATCGTCAATGCCATCTACGCGGGGACCGTGCGCAACGGCACCCTCGAGGTCGGCGCTGACGACAAGGCGCTCCGTGAGGCGAAGTGGCAGCCGCTCCGGGCGCTGGCAGAGCTCGAGATGTACCCGCCGATCGGCGCCGAGCTGCTCGCGTGCTGCGAGGAGGACGGCGCCGGAGCGGTGCGCGTGCTCGGCAACACCTGGCGGCCATAACCGGCGGTCATTTGCGCCTGCTTCAGGAGCTTCGCGTCAGTCCCGGCCCGCCACTTCGTGGAGATAGTCACCCAGCCGCCGGTATGCCTCGCGTTTGCGCCGATCGGTGATCTCCGTATAGACCTTGAGCGTCTCCAGGGTGGCGTGCCCGAGCACCTCCTGGACTAGGCGGACGTCGCCGTCGGTCGCCTCGAGGAGCGTCGTCGCGGCCGTGTGCCGGGCCGCGTGCGGCGTGCGGAGATCGCTGAACAGCTCGAACATCTCCGGATCGACACCCATGCGCCGGCGCAGAGCGCTCAGCGCACGCCGCGCGCCGTCGGTGGTCAGGCGGTTGTGTGGAAGGGCGCGCCCGTGCGGCACGTCGGCGCGCGCGACGCTGATGAACAGGGCAGGGGAGGGGTCGGGGCCGCGCATCTTGAGGTAATCGTCTACTGCCGCGAACGCATCATCCGTGCAGTAAACAGTTCTGTATTTGCCACCTTTGCCGAGAACACGAAAACCCTCGGGGCGCACATCGCCGCGATTCAGACCGCAGGCCTCGGCGATGCGGCAACCGGTGCTCAGCAGGAGGTCGATCAGCGCCCGGTCGCGGCGATCGCGGAGCGTCTCCCTGGGAAGCGCGGCGAGCAGCCTCGGCACATGGTCGGTCGGCACCGGGTGCGGGTCGCCCACCACGTAACGAGGCACCGAGACCTGGCGGCTCAGCTCCGCCGCGATCCACCCTTCGTCATAGGCATAGGCCAGGAATCGCCGCAACGCGACGAGCGCGCGCGCACGTGACCGCGGGTTGGGCAGGACGTCGGCGAGCTCGATCTGATAACGGCGCAAGAGTGGACGGTCGACCCCGGAGAGCAGGTCCTGGCCGAGCGGGCGGGTCCGCAGGAATGCGACGAACTTGGCGAGATCCTGCCGGTACGCGCGGACCGTGGTCGCGGGGCGGTTGCGCTGCACCCGCAGCCAGTCGAGGAATTGGTCGACCTGATCCGGCATCGAGTCGGTGGGACCGGGCACGCGGGTTGCCCAGGCCGGGCCGCGGCGCTCGCGTGGGGCCGTCGGCCGGCGGGTGGAGCGAAGTCGGGCCGCCATGCCCGTATTATCAGGAGCTTGGGGCTGAGTGACCGACGCCGGCCTCATCCAGCGTGAACCTGATGAAGTCGAGAGTCGCGCGCCGCTCGTCCGGTTGCGCCCCGCCCGGGTAGGCGATCGCGGATTCGATCAGCGGGTGCCAGACGTCGAGGTAAGGGCCGCGCAGGGCCCAGGCAGCGGCCTCCGGCTTGGTCACCAGGTCACCGGTCGCCAGCAGGCACAGCGCGCGGCACATCGTCAGCACGGCGTACGTCTGGTATCCGCGCTTGAGGAACTGTCCCGGGAATTCGAGCTGCGGCCGCCACCAGTCGCGCAGGTTCCCGAGCACCGCCTCGCGAAGCTCGTCTGCCGTCACCGGGGCCACGATCCTGGCGATCTTCGGCCCGAAGAGGGTGATGCCGTGCTCGCGGAGCATTCGTTTCTGGATGATGAAATCCGCGCCGAGACGCTCGACTTTGAAGCCTTCGTCCGGGTGCAGCTCCAGGATCTCGAGGTCCGGCACACCATGCGACCTCAGTGCCTTGACCGGCGTGAAGAGAACCTCCAGCCGTTCGGCCCAGCGTTCACCGCCCCAGCCGAGCATCGCGAGGTGGAGCTCGGCGATACGCTCGGTAGCGGCGGCGTCGGTCTGCGCGCGGGTTGCGACAAGAACGTCGATGTCGCTGGTCCGGAGGTTGAAGGCGCCGGTCGACAGCGACCCGGAGACGTAGACGCCGCTCAGGTTCCGACCCAGCGCGCTCCGCCACGCCGCCGACGCCGTCGCGAGGAAGGCGCTGACGGCCGGGCCTCCCGCCTTGGTCAGGCGCGCGTTGCTCTCCATCACGCCAAGCCTATCGAGCACGCACGTCTCACTCGAACCGCCCGATGCACCTCACGGTTCAGGCGTGGACCGCCGGTTGCGCTATCGCCGGTGCGGGCTTCGCTCGGCTGCCGAGGCGTCGGATCGGCGCTTCGACAAACCAGTACGAGGCGAGCGCACAGACGAGTGCAGCGCCGCCGAGGAGCACGACGCGCACCATGAGCGAAGCTCCACTGAGCCAGACGTCGCCCCAGACGATCACCGGTGTCTGCCAGAGATACAGCGAGTACGAGATCCGTCCAAGCGCCCGCGCCGGGCCAAGGGTGAAGACCCCGCCACCGCCGGCCGTCACCATCCAGGCGATGAGCACCGCGCTGGCCGCGGTGACGACGACCGGGCTGATGAGCAGGAAATCAAGACCCGCGCCGTAGGCGGTGTCCACGCAGACACCGAAGAGCGCGACTCCGGCGAACGCTGACGCGAGCAGCGAAACCCGCGGCAGCTTGCCCTGACCGATCGCCAGCGCGAGCGCGCACCCGACCATGAGCGGCAGCGCGTTGGTGTCGCTGGCGAAATAGATCCGGGAGATCGAGTCGTGCATGCCAAGCAGGACGAGACGGTCGGCAAGGGCCGCGGCCGCGCCGATCACCGCGACGCGCAGCGCGAGCTCCGGCCCGCCGCGACGCAGGGCCAGGAGCAGCACGAACGGCCAGAGCAGATAGAACTGTTCCTCGATGGACAGCGACCACGCCTGGCCGATCGGGTCGCCGCCGACCGACGTGTTGACGCAGACCCAGTTGTAGACGTAGACAAGCGCTGGCAGTACGCGTCCAGCGATATGACCGAGATCCCCGGTGACCAGGTCAACACACGTGACGATTGCCAGCATCGCAACTACTGCAGGGAAGAGCCGTCGCACCCGCCGGATGTAGAAGGTCCTGAGGTAGCCGAGGCCGCTGCCCTGCAGCCCGCGGACCAGCAGGCTGGTGATCAGGAATCCCGAGAGGACGAAGAAGATCGTCACACCGGCGGCTCCGGCGCCATTGGTGAAGGGCACCCCGAGGTGCAGGATCAGCACCAGCAGGATCGCCAGCCCGCGGAGACCATCCAGAGCCGGGATTCGGCCGAGGCTCCAGGTGCGGCCTGGCACGTAATCCATGGCGCGAGCCTAGCCGCGCCTCCCTGTAGTCGACGGCCCCCGCACGTCAGTGCTACCAGGCCGTTTGCGAGTCATCACGGCTGCTCAGCGAATCACCGGGATGGGGAGAGGGTCACAACCGAGCCTGAGGTCGTTCGCCAGCCCTTAGATCGTGAGAATATGCATTATCAGGAGCTTTAGAGGCCGCCTAAGGAAGGGCGGCTCCTCCCTCCTGGCCCCCGCGCTCCCAGCGGCGCGATGCTTCGACTCCAGAGCCTTCCCGGACGGCACGGCCATCTGGGTGTACCAAGCGGTCGGGAATCTCTGACCGAACCGGCCTAACTCAACCCGTGGGGTTGAAGACCGGAATCGCCGGAGCCGCGCATCCCGGGCACGCCGGGGCAACCCACAGCGTGTTCGTTGCGGATCGCCAGATGACGTCGATGGCGCCTCCACCGGCGAACACGACCGAGGACGGGTCCGAGGACGCGGTGGCTCCGAGCCCCTCCGGGCCGACTAGGCCGCTCGCCGAGGTGTAGAGCGACGAGGCCATGAGCCCTGAGACCTCGCGCGAGTCGACGATCACCGACCCGGGCGCGAGGTCGACCACCGACGGATTGCCGGCGACGGCCTCGGTGCCAAGTGCGGTGACGCCGCTCCACACCGCGCCGTTGAGCGCGCCGTGCCACAGCGCACCGGCACTGTTCCAGAAGACGTCGATGGTCGCGCCCGATGCGCTCACGGACGGATCAGCAGACAGCGCGCTGGACGTGAGGCGCTGTGCACCAAACCACCCCGACGCGGCGCCGGTATCGGACCAGAGGTCACCGGACGCGTCGCGCCAGAAGACCGTGTCAGCTCCCTGACCGGCACTGGCGACCACCGGGTTCCCGCCGACGGCCCCCGTGTTCAGCGGCATTGCGCCACTCCAGCCCACGTTGTAACGGTCGACCCAGAGGCCGCTGTCGGAGCCCTTCCAGAAGACATCGACGAAGCCCGGAGCGGGCGATACGGCCCGAGGTAGCGATCCGAGCGGCCCGACCCCGAGCGAGACCGGCACCGACCAGGTTCCGTCGCCAAACCACCCCCCGGCAAAGCTTGCGTACCACAGGTTGTGGTCCTCCCCTTCCCAGAACGCGTCAATCTGGCCGGGACCGAAGGAGACGACCGATGGATCGGACACGAGCGTCGCCGCGGAGCCGCCGGCAGCGCTGATGTCGGTCGATGCCGTCCCCCACGTCCCGTTGCGGAATGCGAGGTTCCAGACGTGGTTGTTGCTCCCCCGCCAGAGCACGTTGATATCACCAGGCTGATCGGAGACAGCCTGCGGGTTCCCTGCCACGTTTGCCGCCTGCGGCAAGGCGAGTGGATCCGGGAATCCGTAGTACGGCAGCGAGCGCACGCCGCCCTGGTCAAGGTCGACGCTGCCCGAGATCCCGGGGACAGAACCCGCGTCGCTGAACTGCCATACCTGCCAGCCGGTGCCACCCCAGTTGTTCTCGGGCACCGAGGGCTGGCTCACGAACCAGTTGGCCACCCACAGAGGGTCCAGCGTGAAGGCCGCCGAGTTGATGTTCCCGCTCCACCAGGCCGGCGAGCAGTAGATGGCGGGCAGCGATCCGATCGCGGCACTGACGGTGTTCACGATGATGCGGAGATTGGCGACGACCACCGCCTGGGGTTCGCCGTCAGTGGTCTCAACGTCGATCGTCGGCACGAGGTCTCCGTGCGTGAACCCCACCGATCGCAGCTGGGAGATGAGGAGGTCGGCCTGAGCGACGGCGCTCTGATTGGGCTCGTAGAAGAGGTATGCGCCGGGCGTCACCCCCGCCGCGGACGCTCCCCGCCAGTTGGTCGCGAACTGACCGTCCGGCGAAGCGGCGCCATCAGCCGCGCGGATATACGCGAACGAGATCCCGGCGGCCGCGACCGAGTGCCAGGCGATCGAACCCTGGTACGCGCTCACGTCGATCCCCTCCCGGGTCGTCGCTGCTCGGGCGACGCCACTGTGCAGCAGGGCGAGCGGCACCGCCGCGATGAGCGCCAGAGCTGTCGCGATGACGCCGTTCCGGGACCTCACGCCACCGCCGAGGGAAGACCCACCATCGCGCTGAGGATAGCCAGGGGCTCTCGAGATTGCAGAGTTCGTCACCGTATCTTCATCTGCGCCGGGACTCGCGGCGATCGTTCCTTCGCGATCCAGACATCCCGACGAAAGGTTGGTCCGGTACCCTGATGGGCGTGGATCAGTCGACCCCGCGCAAGCCGGCAGGCAAGCGGCCGGTGACCGCGGCCAAGTATCCGGCCAAGCCGGCGACCAAGAAACAGCGACGCGCCCAGACGGCAGCGAGGTCTGTTTCTCTCGAGCGGCGTCCGCCCTGGCAGTCGCCGACGGTGGTCACCATCTCGAGCGTCGCGGTGGTCGCAATCGTCCTCATCGTGCTCGTGGTGATCAACGCAACCGGAGGCAACAACACGACTGTGGCGACTCCGGTCCCGCAGGCGATTCTCACGGCCGTCGAGGCTCCGAGCGCCGCGGTGGTCAACACCGTCGGCTCGGGCGCGCAGTCCGGCCAGCTCGTCCGGCTCCCGGCGTCGGCAAAGCTGGTCAACTCGGACGGAAAGCCGCTGGTGGTCTTCGTTGGTGCCGAGTACTGCCCGTTCTGCGCTGCCGAGCGCTGGGTGATGGTGATGTGGCTCTCGCGCTTCGGCACCTTCAAGAATCTTTCTGAGATCCAGTCGTCATCGACCGACGTCGACCCGAACACCGACTCGTTCACGTTCTACAAGTCGTCGTACTCCAGCCCGACCATCGACTTCAGTTCGAACGAGCTTCAGGACCGAAACCAGGCCGCGCTGCAGACGATGACCACGCAGATCTCGAACATCTTCACCAAGTACGACCAGCCCCCGTACACGACGCAGTCCGGCCAGTACCCGTTCATCGACATCGGCGGCCTGTTCAGCCTGCATACGACGAGCTACGACCCGGCGCTCCTGGCCAACCTGACCTGGAGTCAGATTGCGGCGAAGCTCTCCAATGCGAGTGACCCGGTGACCCAGGCGATCGTCGGCAATGCGAACATCCTCACCGCCGCGACCTGCATCGCCACTGGCGATCAGCCGTCAACCGTATGCTCCTCCACCATGATCCAGAGCATCGAGCAGGGTCTCAAGACCATCAAGCCCGTCTCGGGCTAACCGGGGCCGACCGGTGAGCCTTGCAGTGGTCACGTCCTCCGAGGTCGTCAACACCGGCTACTCCGTGCTAGCCCTGGTCGCCGACGCTGCCGTCCTCGCGATCGCCATCGGCTTCGGCCTCTCGCGCACCTCGCCGTCCGGACGCGAGCGGTGGGGGCGCTTTCGAGATGGCGTCAGCCCCATCGCGCTGCATCTCGCCTGGATCGTGGCGGTGCTCGCCACCCTCGGGAGCCTGTTCCTGCAGTTCGGGGAGCAACTCGACCCGTGCGAGTTCTGCTGGTTCCAGCGGATCTGCATGTATCCGCTGTCGTTGCTGCTCGGCATCGCCGCGTTCCGAGGCGATATCCAGGTTGCAAAGCGATACTTCATCGCGCTGGCGTCAGTCGGTGCGGCCCTCGCCATCTACCACTACCAGCTGGAGCACATCCCCCAGCCGACCGTGTGTGGGACCGCGGTGCCCTGCAACGTCGCGGTGATCAACATCTTCGGATTCATCACCGTCCCCTTCCTGTCGATGGCGGCGTTCCTCCTCATCACGACGCTGCTGCTGGTGGCGCGTGGCCGTGACGATGAATATGCCGGCGATGACGATGCGGTCACCGGCGACGCCGAGCCCGACGAGCCTGTCCCCTCCCCCGCCCGAGTCAGCTCACGCTCATGACTGCGCCCGGCATCAGCGCCGGCGCGTGAACTACACCAGCTCTTCGAGATATTTCGGCAGCATCTGACGCCACGTCGACCAGTCGTGGTCGTAGTCGGTCCCCCATGGGTCGACGCGGTTCGGAATTCCCTTGCTGCCGAGCACGTGGGCGAGGCGCCATGACTCTCCGATGTTCTCCCATCGACCCTCACCGGACGCGAGGATCGCATTGCGCGTGCGCAGCAGCGCGAGGTGCTCGCCGTTGAGGTCGGGGAGGAAATACGACGGCGTCGCGAAGTACAGATCGTCCCCCGCGTTGTCGCCGACGAAGCGCGAGATGTCGTACGTACCGCTCATGCCCACGGCCGCCGTCACGACGTCCGGGTAATGGCAGAGCAGCGACACGGCGTTGAATGCGCCGATGGATGCCCCGGCGGTGATCACGGTGATGTCGGGGCTGTCGCAGTCCATCCGGATCATCGGGATCAACTCGTTGCGGACGAATTCGATGAAGCCACGCGTGACCGCGGCTCGGTAGCGCGGATCGCCGTCCTCACGCAGCATCGCCCGTCCGGAGACGCTGTCGCACGAGTAGATCTTCGCCCGACCGGCTTCGAGGAACGCTCCCACCGAGTCGACGAGCCACATGCGCTCGATTTCCTCGGCGTCGCCGCCCGCGGTTGGAAAGACGATCACCGGCCGGCCGAAATGCCCCCACCGGGCAACGGTCACATCGCTTTCCACCCGGTTCGAGTACCAGCGCTCTCTCCTCTTCATGGCCGCAGAGTTTCGCGCATCGACGATGACCAGCGCATCAGGGCGGGTAGATCAGACGCGCTTCGCCGGGGAACAGCCATCCGAGCCCATCCAGCAGCCGGTCACGCCAGTTGATCCAGTTGTGGCCATCGAGCCCTTCAACGACGCGGAGCTCGTCACACATCCGCCGGAGCACCTCCACCATCGCCCGATCCGGAACCGCGAGTGGCTCGAAGGCACCGAAGGTCAGGAAGATGCGATCGGTCACGGGCTTCGGCCTCGCCCTTACCGAGTTGACGAAGCGCACCACCGGCTCGAAGGTGTCGCCGAAGGTCGCCGGAGCGGCGGCTTCGGTGAAACGGAGCGATGGAGACTCGAGGAGCAGCGCTCCGTAGAATCCCGGCGCGCGAACCGCCGCCGACAGCGCGGCCACTCCGCCGAAGCTCGCTCCCATGAGCGCCCGGCCCCGCGGATCGCCGCGAAGACGGAGCGAGCCTTCGATATGCGGCACGAGCTCGCTCGTGAGAAACCGGCTGTGCGCCGCACTCGCCGCGTACTCGCGGAGCCGGTCCACCGGGTGCGTGAATGCCACCACGCAATCGGCCATCAGCCGCCGGTGCATCAGGTTGTCAAGGACGGTCGCCATTGACGAGTAGTTGAGGAAGTCACCTCCGTCGTGCACCACGAGCAGCGGCATCCTCTGATCCCGGCGCTTGCGTGAGGGGATGTACAGCGTCACCTGCGCTGCGCGCCGCAACGCTCTGCTGGGAAGCCGTAGGTCGACCAGCTCCCCGGACACCGCGCTGGGATCCGGGTGGGTCCATTCGGGGGTGATGTACCCGTCGGCCTCCAGGACCGACTGCGACCCGATTGCGTCGCCGACGACCCGAGGGTTGAGCGGGTCGTTCATGCTCTCGACGTTCTCGCCCCGACGCACGAGGATCCGGTACTGGATCCGAGCTCCCCGGGGCAGCTCGACGCTCGCGTACCAGAGGTCCGTGTCCTTGAGGCGGCGAAGCGCCAGCGGCATCGCCAATCCGGCCGTGCGATGCTCGACGCCCACCCAATCGGCGTTCCCGCGCCACAAGAATGTACAGGTCGCCCCCTCGACCAGCGGAACCCGATGCTCACGCAGCAGCTGATCGATCGCCTCGGGCGAGCTGCCTTCGCTGCGCAGGCGGGTGAGTGCCCGCTGATCGCGGGCAGGTCCGGGGTTCACGGTCAGGCGGCTTGCGCCCCCCGGACGAGCCGGCCATCGCCGGAGATCACTCGTACCGAGCTCAGATCGGCCGGTGCTCCCGAGTGCAGCTCCATGCGGTCGCCGGGGTCGAGGACCACGCAGATGCCGGGCGCACAGCGCCTGGCCAGCACCGCCAGGCGGTCCGGGTCATGAGCGTGGAGCCGGACTGCTGCCGGCAGCGCAACCATGCCTCGAGCGACGCCGATGCCGATGTCGTAGAGCTCGTCGGGTCGCCCGGCCGGGTCATCGTCGTCGATGACCAGGATCCGTTCCGAGATCGCCATGCAGCCCGACGACCACGCGATCAAGGGGCGATCCTCGATGAGCATCCCGATATTGGAGATGTGCAGGCAGTTGTTGAGGACGCCCACGTGGCCTCCGGCGATGGCGATCGCGCCGCACTCGGCAACGATCGCGGCGACCTCCGCCCGATGCCGGGCGATGCTCGGTCGGTCGTGCGGCGGGTACAGCGAGTAGAAGCGTTCGTACGCTGCTCCGATCGCGGTCACATGCGACTCGTCCAGCGCTCTCACGGCCTCGATGGCAGCGTCGAGCTCTGGGCCGGCACGCCGCTGCGCCTCCGCGAAACGCCTGCGGATCACGTCGAGTCCTTCGAGCTCATGGCGCAGGCGGAGCAGGTAGAGCTCGCGCAGCTCGTCGAGCTGCGCCCGGATGAGTCGCTCGGCGTCGGCGTATGCAGGGTCACTCTCGAGCACGTCGAGACGGCGCCCGTAGAGGTTGAGATTGCGTGAGCCACCGCCCAACCGCCGGTCGATCTCAGCGTCGTTGCGCTCGCCCTCTTCCCAACCGGCGGTGACCAGCGCGACCGGCCCGTCGACACCGAGCGCCGCCACCTCCGCCGCCAGGTCGACCCCGTCGAGTGGTCCAAGCAGGGTCACCTGCCTCACGAGGCGCGCACGCGGACCGTCTCCCCGACGACGTCGAGCATGTGGTGCAGGGCGTCGTAGTCGGGGTGAGCCATGCGTATCCACGCGTTGGCCATGTACCCCGCCTCCACGGGTTGGGTCGGTGTGCCCGACGGGGGCAGGTGGCTGTCGAGGATCCACTCGCCGAACCGGCGCTGCACGTCCTCGACGCCGTCGTAGTGACTGATGCTGCCGTCCCGGTCGGGACGCAGCGCGACGATACCGGCAGCGCGGCGCCGCGACAGCTGGCGCTCCACCGTGCCATGCACGATCGTGTTCGCCCATTCCCGATAGATGTCGATGTCATTGCCGGCCGCATACAGGTCCCACGCGCGGACGCCGGGCGGGCGGCAGCCGATCTCGCTGAAGCGAAGACCCTTGGGGCCGAAGAACCACTCCATGTGGGTGGCGGATGTCCCGATCCCGAGCGCTTCGATGGCACGCAGGCCGAGCTCGCGCACCTCCGCGTAATCCTCGGACGAGTCGATCCGGTTCGTCGAGATGAACTGAGGGCTGATCCAGCGTTCGCGCATCGCTTCGAGGACGTTCGGGTAGTAGTGCGATATGAAGTCATACGCCGTGTGGCCGTCGATGCTGATCGTGTCGTAGAAGCCCTCGTGACCTTCGACGAACTCCTCGACGGCGATGTCGGCCGCGCCGGACGCACCCAGCTCGGCCAGCGCGCGATCGAGGTCCGCGTCGGAGTCGACACGTGATGTCCCGGACGCACCAGCCGCAGCTCGCGGCTTCAGGATGATCGGATAACCGACAGTGGCGACGAAATCGCGCACCTCCGCGGCGCTGGTCGCACCTGTCGACTGCGCTGTGTGGATCCCGACCGCGCGCAGCGCTTCCTTCATCGCCGGCTTGTCGCGGCAGAGGTACGCGGTGCGCACCGACGTCCCCGGGATGCCGCACGCCTCACGCGCGTACGCCGCGGCCATGGTGTGCGACTCGATCGTCGACTCGAGCGCGTCGACCCACACCTTGCCCTGTGCGAACCGCACTGCCTCGATGAGCGCGCCGACGTCCGTGACGTTCGGGATCTGCTCGTAATGCAACATCCATCCACGCAGGTCCGCATCGAGCCAGTCGGACGGCCGCTCGCCGATCCCGATGACATCGGCGCCCGCCTCGGCAAGGCCGCGGACGAACTCGCGCTGGTTCGCCGGGAAAGCGGGCTCGACAAAGATGACGTTCACGCGCAGATCCTACCCGGTGGGTCGCGACCCGGCCCTTGCCCCCTGCTTAGACTCGCGATACCCCAATGGCGAACGCGGTCTTCGTCGCCCCTTTCCTGCTCCCGGCCACGGCACGGTTCATCGCCGCAGCCGCGTCGCTGCCGGAAGTCCGGCTCGGCCTGATCAGCCAGGATCCGGCGGAACGACTTCCAGCTGATCTCCGCTCCGCGCTGGCCGGGCACTATCGCGTGGCGGACGGCACCGACCCGCAGCAGATTGCCGATGCAACCCGGCTGATGGCGGGGCACCTCGGCAGCGTCGATCGCCTGCTCGGCATGCTCGAACAGCTGCAGGTGCCGCTCGGCGAGGTCCGCGACGCCCTGGGCATCCCGGGGATGGGTGCTGCGGTTGCACACAACTTTCGGGACAAGGCGCGCATGAAGACGGTGTTCGAGGCGCATGGAGTGCCGTGCGCACGCCACCAGCTGGTCCATTCCGCCGGCGCCGCTCGTGAGGCGGCTGCGGAACTGGGGTATCCGCTCGTCGCCAAACCGCCCGCCGGGGCCGGAGCACGTTCGACGTTCCGTCTCGATGGCGAATCGCAGCTCGAAGCCTGGCTGCACGCCGACCCGCCAGGCGATGCGCACCCGGTGCTCCTCGAGCAGATGGTGATCGGCGCCGAGCACAGCTTCGACAGCGTGCTCATCGATGGCGACCTCGTATGGCATTCGATCTCGCGCTACCTGCCCACTCCCCTCGAGGTGCTTGAAAACCCCTGGATCCAGTGGGCTGTCCTGCTTCCACGCGACATCTCCGGCGCTGAGTTCGACCCGATCCGTGTCGATGCGCTCCGCGGCCTGCGCGCGCTCGGTCTGCAGACCGGCCTGACTCACATGGAGTGGTTCCGGCGGCCCGACGGCACCATCGCCATCAGCGAGGTGGCGGCGCGGCCGCCCGGCGCTCAGTTCACGTCGCTGCTCTCCTACGCGCACGACGCGGACATGTACGCCGCATGGGCACGGTTGGAGATCTTCGGTGACTTCTCACCACCCGAGCGCCGCTATGCCGTCGGCGCTGCGTACCTTCGAGGCCAGGGCAGCGGATCGGTGGTCGGCATCCACGGACTCGATGTGCTCCAACGCGAGCTCGGCGACCTCGTGGTCGAAGCCGCGTTGCCCGAGGTGGGACAGTCCTCGTCGGGGACCTATGAAGGTGAGGGGCACGTGATCCTGCGGCACCCCGAGACGTCGGTGGTCGAAGCGGGGCTGCGCCGAGTCGTCGAGGTCGCGCGGGTCGAGCTGCGAGGAGCGTCATGAGCGCGACGGTCCTGATGATCTCGCCGGGCTATCCCGCGGAGATGCCGTTCTTCACACGCGGCCTCGCTCGTGCCGGCGCGCAGGTCATCGGCGCCGGCGATCAATCCGTCTCGGCGCTCCCGGACATGGCTCGCGACCACCTTGCCGCGTACTGGCAGGTGCCCTCCTTCGCCGACGAGGACACGGTCGTCCGTGAGGTGGCACGGCGGTCCGTCGGTCTCCACATCGACCACGTCGCGTCGTTGTGGGAACCCACGATGGTGCTCGCCGCACGCATTCGCGAAACCCTGGGCGTCCCCGGGATGACCGTCGAGCAGACCATCCCATTTCGCGACAAGGAGCGGATGAAGCAGGTGCTCGATGCGGCGGGAATCCGGACGCCGCACCACTACCGGTGCACCACAGCGGTGGCCGTCCGCGAGGCCGCGGAGCGCATCGGCTTTCCGATCATCGTCAAGCCCATCGCCGGGGCGGGATCGGCCGACACGTATCGCGTCGACAGCCCAGCCGAGCTCGAAAGCGTGCTGCCCAAGCTGGTGTGGGTGGACGAGGTGAGCGTCGAGGAGTTCGTCGAGGCGACCGAGTACACGTACGACACCATCTGCGCGCGCGGCGAGGTGCTGTTCGACAACGTCGCGTGGTACCGGCCGCGGCCGCTGATCGCGCGCCAGCTCGAGTGGATCAGCCCGGTGACCATGGTCATGCGCGACATCGACGCACCCGAGCTCGCGAGCGGCCGAGCCATGGGGCGCGACGTGCTGCGCGCGCTCCAGTTCCACGACGGGTTCACGCATATGGAGTGGTACCGGCGCGCTAGCGGCGAGGTGGTGTTCGGCGAGATCGGAGCGCGCCCACCCGGCGCTCGCACCGTCGATGTGATGAATTTCGCGAACGATATCGACCTCTTTCAGCAATGGGCCGAAGCGCTGATCCACGGGCGCCTCTCCGAGCCGATCGACCGCCGCTACAACGCCGCGTCCATCTTCAAACGCGCCCAGGGACAGGGACGGATCACGCACATCGAGGGGCTGTCGCGACTGCTCTCCGATTACGATGAATGGGTCTGCGCCATCGACCTTGTACCGATCGGAGCGCCGCGACGCGACTGGTTGATGACGCTGATCTCGGACGGCATGGTCATCGTCCGTCACCCGATGCTCGAGTCGTGCATCGAGATTGCCGATCGCTTCGCGACCGAGCTGCAGCTTTACGCGTACTGACGCCGCATCCGACAAGTCACTGAGCGCGGGGTTGCGGCGTCAGTCGCCGGCGGCGACCGCCTGCTTGCCCACGGCTTCGAGCACTGCTGCACGCGGTGCCGGCATGTCGGCACGCAACTCCGCGATGAGACTGTCCACCACGTCGGCAAGCGACCCTCCCGCGGCGACGACCTCGCGCTGCCGGATGTAGCTCGACCCGCGGTCCATGATATCGACGGCGCCACGGAGCTCGCTCGTGCATCCGAGACGCGCCGCAACCGGGGTCAGGTCCTCGACGAGCTCGCGGATCGCCTGTCGCAACGGCACGGTCTTGCCACCCTCATCGACGATGATCGACGCATCGAGGCCGTGCCGGGCGGCGCGCCACTTGTTCTCACGGACCAGCCACGCACGGGGCGTCGGGAGCGTGTAGCCGCGGTCGATCATCACGTCGAACTGGTGCACGAGGCACTGACTCAGTGCGGCAACGACGCCCACCTCACGCAGCGTGGGGATGCCATCGCACACGCGGATCTCCACGGTGCCGAAGCTCGGGTGGGGCCTGATGTCCCACCACACCTCGCGAATCGTCTTGATGGTGCGCGACGAGATGAGCGTGTCCATCAACTGCTCGAACTGTGGCCAGCCGCTCAGCAGCCACGGTGGACCGGCGGTCGGAAGGCTCTCGAACACCTTGGAGCGCCACGACGCCATGCCGGTTTCGTGGCCCATCCAGTACGGGCTCGAGGCCGACAGCGCGAGGAAATGCGGGATGTAGGCGGAGAGCGCATTGACCATTGCGATGGCCTTCTCCCCGCTGCGCACGCCGACGTGCACGTGAATGCCGAAGATCTGCATCTGCTTCGCCGGCCACTGCATGTCGTTGACCAGCCTGAGATAGCGCGGATCGGGACTGATCTCCTGAAGCGCGGGATCGCTGAACGGGTGCGTTCCCGAGCAGATGATCTCGAGGTTGCGCGGCTCGGTGTGCTCACGCAGCTCCGCCATGGTCGCCGCCAGATCCGCCTTGACATCGGCCGCGGTCTCACAGATACCGGTGATGATCTCGACCGTCGACTGGAGCAGCTCCTTCTTGGCCTTCGGATGCCCGGCCTCGCCGTGCGGAGCGCCCATCTCGCCGAGAATTTCATGGGCGCCGCTGACCAGCTCGCGCGTGTCGCGGTTGATGAGCTCCAGCTCCATCTCCACGCCGACGGTTGGCCGCGGGCTGGAGACGAATTCGATGTGGGTCATGAGGGACCCACTCTACGCCGCCGCCGCGCGCTGATCATGGGCCCACGCAGCCAGGAGTCCGCGGAAGTGCGCGATGAACTGCTCCTGCTCGTGCGCCGGGAACGTGTTCCGGACCGTGTCCACGATGATCCGGTCGAAGTCGGGGCTTTCCACCCAGGCGACCGACACCTCGTCGACGTGAGCGAGGTGCCGGTCGCAGAACTCGCGATACCGGTCGACCTCGAGCTGAGCGTCGGCGAGCTTGCGGTATCCGGCGAGCTTCTCCTCGTAGCTCAGATCCGCGCGGTCGGCGATCGCGAAGTATTTCTCGGTGTCGAGATCAACTGTCTGCAGACGACCGGTGACGCAGCAGAACACGACCCATTTCACCAGGCTGCGGATCGCCCACGGGAAGTAGTAATGCAGGCTGGTGAGGGCGAGGTCCGGGGTTGCGTTGGCGTAGTCGATGGGATACACGTCCTCGCCTCGGACCAACGTTTCGCAGCTGTTGAGCTCCCACCGGAAAAACGCGTTGACCGTGCGCAGAATGGTGACCACCTCGTCGCCGGCGCGCGCGCTGAGGAAACCGTGATCTACGGAATATCGTTCGTGCATCGGCCGTTCCGGATGGAAGTTCAGCACGATCGACTCCGCGCCGATGCCGAGGCTCCGGGCGAATGCGTCGTATCCATCGACCGATGCCTGGAGATGCATCAGGCGCTGCTCGGACTCGTCGTAGGCGCGATACAGCGTCTCGGCGTTCTCGATGCGGCTCACCCCCACCCACGCCCCACCGTCAAACGGCTTCATGTACAGCGGCATCCCGACTGCTCGAGCCACGGCCTCCAGGTCGAAATAGCGCAGATACCTTTGCGCCGTGCCTGCAAACCGCGGATTGTCCGGCGGCGTCTTGTTGGGCAGCATCCAGGTCTCCGGGACCTTGAGGCCGAGGCGGATCATCGCGCAGTAGGCCGCATGCTTTTCCATGGCCTGGAACGTGAACGGGTTGTTGAGCAGATGGACTCGGTCCATGAGCACCACTTTCTTCAACCACTCGCGCGGCATCGGATACCACCAGCCGAGGCGGTCGATGACCAGTGAATGACGCGGCTTCATGCGCAGGTCGAATGGCTCGATGGTGACGCGCTCGGTGCTGAAGTGATGGGTCTCACCGCCCTCACGCACCGAAAGATCGGCCCGCCCCAGCAGCGCCTCGAACGCAGCCGGCCAGTCCTCCTCGACCCCGAGCAGCATGCCGATGAGATGGGTTCTGGGCATCGTGGCTTGGAGTATTGCAGGCCCCGTGACGGCAGGTCAGGCCCTCGAGGGACGGATCGTGCGTTGCGGCGATGCGGTCGCCGGACCCGGGTCGCGCTGCTCAAGCGTCGCTTCGATCCGGAGGGTGCGCTCGAACGCAGCCCAGACGGCGTCGCTGACCACGGTCCGAAGGCCGCCGCGCTCGAGCTGATAGAGCGCCTCGGCCGACGTTCCACCCGGCGAGGTCACCATGTCGCGAAGCTCGGCCACGTGCTTGCCACTCTGGAGCGCGAACTCCGCGCTCCCCTGCATGGTGTCGAGTACGAGCTCCCGTGCGACGTGGCGGGGAAATCCGAGATGCACGGCGGCGTCGGTCAACGCTTCGATGAACAGGAAGATGTAGGTCGGGCCGGTCCCGCTCACCGCCGTGGCCATCGCCACCTGGCGCTCGTCATGTACCCCGAACTCGCGCCCGAGCGCCGCGAGCATGGCCCGTGTTCGAGCCTTGCCCAGCTCGTCGACGCTGTCGGTTGCGTACCAGACGGTGACGCCTCGACCGATCTGGGCGGGAGTGTTCGGCATGCAGCGCACCACCGCTTTGTGGTCCAACCCCTCGCCGAGCGCCGTGGTCGTCGCACCGGCGATGATGCTGATCACGAGCTGCTCGGGACGCAGGGACCCGCGGAGCTCCGCCATGACCCCGCCGAGCATCTGCGGCTTGACGCCGAGCAGGACGACGTCGGTGTCCACGGTCGCCTCGAGGTTCTGCGCGCCGACGTTCACGTGGTAGGTCGCTGCGAGAGCCTCGCGGCGCGCTGCACGCGGGTGCGTGCAGACGACACTGCGCGCCGGCACGAGCTCGTTTTCGAGCAGGCCGGCCAGCATCGCCTCGGCCATCACGCCGGTGCCGACGATCCCGATCCGTATGCCCGACAGGCTGTCAGCGCTCATGTGACGGCACACCTTACCGCCAACGATTCACCGGTGGGTTCGGCAGGGCGTGCCATGATCGATACAGATGAGCCAGCTCCCCCCGCCGGGCGACGAGCCCCCGATCTATCAGTGGCTCCCGGACAGCTCGGTGACGACCTCCGGCGACGGCGCCCCCTGGCTGCCGCCGCCACCACCAGCGCGCCCGGCACTCCCGCAGCAGCACAGCCCCACGGCGCCGCGCCAGCAGCGCCGCCGCCGCGAGGGTGTCGCGGGCGGCGTCGTCGCGGCAATCATCGCGTTCTTCAAATACGGACTATTTTTGGTCAAGTTCGGCACATTCGGTCCGACCCTGATCACGATGATCATCGCGATCTGGTTCTATACGCTGTTCTTCGGGCCGGCATTCGCGATCGGCCTCGTCCTGCTGATCCTGGTCCACGAACTCGGGCATTTCATCGTTGCGCGGTGGATGGGATTGCCCGCGCGGTTGCCCATCTTCCTGGGACCGCTCGGCGCGGTCACCAACCTGCGCCGCGCGCCGGCGGACGCGGGTAAGTCGGGCATCATCGCGCTCGCCGGTCCCGCGCTGGGCACAGCGGCCGCACTGCTCTGTTTTCTTCTCGCCGACGCGGCGAGCCCGGGGTACTTCCGCTACCTGCTGCTCGCGCTCGCGTACTTCGGCTGTTTCCTCAACCTGATCAACCTGATTCCGGTTGGCTTTCTCGATGGAGCCAAGGTCGCCGACGCGATCCCCCGGTGGATCAACGTGCTCGGCCTGCTCGTGGTCGCCGGTGTCGTGCTCCTGTTCGGCAACCCGATCGGCATCATCTTCCTCATCCTCGGCGTCTTCCACACCATCGGCCGGTTCCGGAGGAGCAACCCGGCGACGGATCCGACGCAGGCCGCGGCCTCGCGACGTCTGGGTCTCGGCGCCGCCTATGTCGCGATCCTGCTGATCGCCGCTGCCGGCATGTCAATTGCGAACACGACGATCGTCAACAGCAACGCCGTGCCAGGCGTGAATCACAGCACCGGGACCACTGTTCTCTAGGGCGAGGGCGTCGGCGCCGCGGGCTTTTCGCACAGCGGGAACGGGAACGCGACCGAGTTGTACAGGTCGGAGAACACCTCGAGCTGGCTGCTGTCCTGGTAGTTGAATCCGATGAGCATCGCGTGCGTCGAATCGATCGTGAAGCGCACCTCGGCGTAGAAGGGCTGACGTGCCACCGGCAACGGTGCGGGCGTTGGCCCCGAGTACGGCGTCTGCTTGACGTAGTAGCTGACAGTCCCCGTGTAGCCGCACACCAGCACGGGGGTCGAGCTGGACTGGGTGTATCCGGGCAACCCGGCAGCGCCGAACGACTTGAGGCTGCTCGCCAGCTCGAGCACGGCGCTCTCGGTACTCCCCTGCTGCGGGACGAACAGGGACCCGAAGGACTCCTGCTGGAAGCCCCACGTCTGCGGGTAGAGCGCCGTGACGCCGTTCGCCTCCGAGTAGGCGTTGAACGTGCCCACAGCGGTGAGCGTCGGGTCTGCGACGACCCAGCCGGTGAGCGTCCGTCCCTGAACCCGGAACCATCCCCCGCCGCCACTCTGATATTCGAGGACGGTGAACGTTCTTCCCTGCGAGAAGCCGCCGAGCACATTCTTGGAGTCGAGCACGGGCGCGGAGTGGATCCGCAGCCCGAGAGGGCTCAGCACCGTGCGCGTGGTGCCGACCAGTTGCGCGGTCGGGCTCGGTGTGGGGATCAGGACGACGGTGGGCCTCGGCGTCGGCGTCCGCGAGGCGGCCGACGGCACGCCGGCGCATGCCGCGAGCCCCGCCGCAACAGCAATCGCGACCGCCGCCGGACGACCGGCTCGGGTCAGGCCGCGAGCACGTGCAGGCATCCCGCCACCGAGGCGGCGATTGCTCGAAGGTCGTAGCCCCCTTCGAGAAGCCACAAGGATCGTCCCTCGCAGTGCGCGTCGGCGAGGGTGCGCACGCGATCAGCGATGGATGCGTAGGTCTCATCCTCGAGACGCAGCTCCGCGAGCGGGTCGTCTCGATGCGCGTCGAATCCCGCGCTGACAACCATGAGGTCCGGGTCGAACGCCACAAGCTCGGGCATCACAACCGCGTCGAACAGCTCGAGCCAGCGCACTCCATCGGTCCCTGCCGGTACCGGGACGTTCACCGTCGTCCCCGAGGCGCCGGGATCCCCGCGATCAGACGCCTGGCCGGTTCCCGGATACCAGGGGAACTGGTGCAGCGAGGTGTAGAGCACCGAGGGATCGGCATAGAAGATGTCCTGGGTTCCGTTGCCGTGGTGCACGTCGATGTCGACGATCGCGACCCGCGTCGCGCCCGCCTTCTGGGCGGAGCGTACCGCGATTGCGGCGTTGTTGAAGAGGCAGAAGCCCATGGGAATGTTCGGGGTGGCGTGGTGCCCGGGCGGTCTGATCACCGCGAACGAGGCCCGGGCTTCGCCGTGAATCACCGCCTCCGCTGCCCGTGCCGAGCAGGCTGCAGCGTCCATGGCCACGGTGAATGAGGACGCCGTGCAGTACGTGTCGGGATCGAACCAGCCTCCGCCCTTCACCGCCAATCCCTCGACACGACGAACCTCGTCTTCCGAGTGGACCATGAGCGGGAGATCGCGGCGCCCCGCGGGGGGGACAAGCCATGGCAATGCCGCCAGCCGATCGTCAGCGAAGATGCCCTCGAGGATGGCCAGCACCCGGTCAGGTCGTTCGGGGTGCCCCTCGCTCACGTGCTCCACCTGGTCGTCGTTGCGGATGAGGGCCAGCTGGACGGTCATGCATGTGCAACCGCTGCCCGGACCTGCTCGATACGCTCGCGGAATTCCCGCGCTGCGCCGGCAGCACCCTGCGGCGCGGCGGCAATCCCCCTGCTCACCGAGATGATCGCTCCGCGCCCACGTAGGTCGAGTCCGGCGCCGACCGATTCCTCGAGCGCGCCACCCTGTGCTCCCACCCCAGGGAGCAGGAGCGGCGCGTCGGGGGCAGCGGTGCGGATGGCGGCGACAGCGTCGGGCCGGGTCGCTCCGACGACGAAGCCCACTGCTCCACCGGGGTCCCAGCCGAGGCCGAGCTCCACAATTCGAGCGCTCACCGGCATCCCTGACTCGAGTCGTGCATCCAGGAGGTCGATCGCGCCCGGGTTGCTGCTGCGCGCCACGAGCAGCGCGCCGCGGTCGGCCCGCTCCAGGAACGGCAGTACCGAGTCGCTTCCGAGCAGCGGGTTCACGGTGACGCAGTCGGCACCGAGCACGTCGAAGAGCGCTCGGGCATACGCCTCGGCGGTGTTGCCCATGTCGCCACGCTTCGCGTCGAGGATCAGGATGCGATCCGCCGGTATCCGGGCCCGAAGCCGCTCGAGGATCGCATATCCGGCGGATCCCAGCTGCTCGAAGAATGCGAGGTTGGGCTTGAAGGCGCAGACGTGCTCGATTGTCTCGTCGACGATTTCGAGGCAGCGACGCTCGGCCTCCGCGGCGCTCGCGAACCCGTCGGGGTCGAGGCCACAGCAGAGCAGCGAACCAGAGGCTTCGACGCACGCGTCCAGGCGTGCGGCGAATGTCACGGGGCTACCAGACCTCCCTCGAGGTGCTCGGCTGGATGGCCCCCTGATCCACGCGTGGGGAATAGGGCATCTCGATGCGGCTCTTGTACTTCGAAGCGCAGGCCGGACACACCCGCGCCAGCCTGCCGTCGAGGATCACCGCGGCGAGCCGGAAGATCGGTGTCTCCTCTCCGTCGCAGTCGCAGCGAGCTGTCACCGCCATCAGTACTGCGATCTTGCCACGGACGCCGGCTCATCCGGCGGCGGGGACGGGCGCGGGGGTTGCCGGTAACGGCGGTGGCACCCGCCGGGAGAGGCGAGCGCGCTCGCTGATATGACGGACCATCTCGACCGCCTCCTGCTCATCCCTGCAGCGCGCTGACGCTTGCCAGCGGCGGCCGGCGGTGTCGACGTCGACCGTCGCGACCTGGAACGCACGCTGCAGCGGCCCCGACTTGAGGCGAACGCTCTGCACCTTGACCAGTGGCACGATGATGGTCGAGCGTTGCACCCGCCCGGTTCGCGCGTAGACATACCGCTGGCCGAACCAGGCGGCGAGGAAGTGAAACGAGAGTGGAGCCTTCAGGCGCGCCCGCGACGGCGGCCCTGCATCCGGCGGAGGATTCGGGTGTGCGTCGGGCATGACCCTCGCCAGGAGCCACAACGCCTGCTCGCGGCTCGCCACCGGAATCAGGGTCCTGGCCACCTGTTGCGCATCGCGGTCGGCTTCGCGAGACACGCTCTGCCTCGCAACGTCAACCTCGAGACGGGCCCACCCGAACGCGCGCCAGAAGAGCGGCTCGACCACCCGGACTGCCTGGATGCGGCCGTAGGGGATGGTCTCGTGGCGCCGCTGGAGCAGGCCGCGGTCGAGGCGGACGCCGTCCCCAGCCTCACTGATGGCGAAATCAAAATCCTCGTTGAAGGCGCGAGCAACGCCAAGCCCGCTCACGACCAGGACGGTGATCGCGCTGCCCAGCGCACCTGCGCCGACCACCGGAGCGGCAGCGATCGCGGCGATGCCGGCGATCGCGATCAGCACCGGAGCGAGCACCTGCGAGCGCATGAGCAGCGCGGGAAGCAGAAGCCCGTTCTGCACGTGCAGGAGCGGCAGCGCAGCGGGTTCAGGGGTGCCGACCTCCAGTCCATGGGCAAGCGCGAGCAAGCGGGCGCGGACCACCGGCGCCTGGGCGGCGGTGAGATACGCGAGCCGGCCGTGCTCGGCACCGCGTCCGGCCGACACCACGCGCACCTCTGCCAGGCCGAGGAACCGAGCCGAGAGCGGGGCGATCACGTCGACCGCCTGGATTCGCGCCAGCGGTATGCGCAGCGATTGCCGCCGGATGAACCCGGTCTCGATCTGCAGGTTGCCTCCGGCGATTCTCCAGCGGGTGACCAGCCAGGAGATGACCCCGCCGAGACCACCGAGGACGAGCAGCCCGACATAGACGAAGACCGAGATCGGCAGTCCCCCGTCGCGGTGCAGACCCTGCTGCTCGGCGATCGACGGCACCGCAACCACGATGACACCGATCAACACCCTGCCGAAACGGACGATCGGCGACAGCGGGTGGAGCCGGCGCCACGACTCGCCCACCTCGAGCGGCGATGCCGTGGCCGTTGGAGGCGGCATCGCGCTCATAGGCCCGTGGCCTTGGCCTCCCCCACCAGGGCCAGCCTGTCCCTGAGCGCGTCGGCGTCGACTCTGTCGAGCCCCGGGATGCGTGCGTCGGTTGCCGCCGCGGCGGTATGGAGCTGCACGGTTGCGAGACTGAAGGCTCGGTCGATGGGTCCGGCGGTGACGTCGATGAACTGCATTCGGCCGTACGGCACCACCGAGACACGACGGAACATCAGCCCCCTTGTCACGATGAGGTCGTCCTCGCGCTCGGCGTAGCCCCAGGCCCTGTAGCGGCCCCGCTCGACGAACCAGGCAACGCAGGCGATCAGCGCAACCACGACCGGCAGGAGGTCCGCCGAGCTCACGTTGACGATCAGCGCGACGACCAGCGCAGCGATGAACACCGGGCCCCAGAGGAGCGCGAGCTGGGTCTGGCGCGCAAGCCAGAAGCGAGGCGAGAGCCGCTTCAACTCGCCCGCACCGATGATCTGTCCGGTCACCACAGCTGTCATGTCATTCCACGATAGACTGAAGTCAGGAGAACAGAGATGGCGACACGCAAAGAGGGACTCGCTGCCTTCTTCCGAGGCATCGAGCGGCGGCTCGGAATCGATCGCGAAGGCCGCACTGTGTGGGTCTGGCTCCTGCCGCCGGCTGTCGGCATCGTGAGTGCTGTGCTGGTGGCGTTCATGCCGGGGCTTCCCACAGATCTCGGATGGGTCTACCGGCTGCCGTTCTCGTTGTTCGCGCTCGTGACCATGACACTGATCGCCTCCATCTACCTGATCACGTTTGACAACGACCACAACCAGCAGGCTGCGGTCGACGACGACCCCGGGCGTGGTGACGACGGGCCGCAATCGCCGCCGCCACCTTCGGGATCACCACCGCCACACTGGGTCAGCGCGCTCGACCCTGTCTGGGAGAAGGTGCCCGACGACGACCAGGACACCGAGGGCGCACCTCGCGAGCGCGTCCCGGTCGGCTCCACGCGGAGCTAACCCAGGTCCCTGATCGGCAGCACGATCGCCGACGGGTGGTCGGCGTCGTGCCAGACCTCCTGATCGGCAACGTGCATGGTCACGGCTGCGTCAAGGGGTTCTCCTCCGCCCAGATTGCGAGCGAACCTCGGGTGCGCGCCACTGGAGACCTGCACCCGGATGCGATGGCCTCGACGGAACACGTGCGCGGTGGGCCAGAGCGAGACCTCGAGCGTGGCAACGCCGTCGACTCCTCGCCGCCAGCCGGCAGCGGCGACGCGCACCAGACCGTCGCAGATGTTCCTCGACCTCCCCGACGGCTCGACGTCGCAGAGCCGAACGAAGAAGTCGGTGTGCTCCAGGGTGGACCGAACGTGGAGCTCGGCCGTGACCGGCCCGACGACCTCGACGTCGCGCACCAGCGCCGGGCTCGTGTACACCAGCACGTCGCGTCGCTGCTCGAGGCTGCGGTTGTCGCGCGGTCCGCCGGAAGGCCCGAGCATCGTGCCGCCAACTGACGGCGTCGGGCTCGACGGGTCATAGCGGTACCGGTCAGGAGCGGATGCCTCGGGGAGGCGCATGTGGAGCAGCCCGCGCGGGTGCAGATGCCAGCGCACCGGACGCGCCGGAGGCGGCCAGTCGTCGACCTCGACCCATCGCCGGACTCCACCGAGGAAGAGCCGGACGCGCGAGCTCCCGGGGGTATCGCCGTGATCCAGCAGGTGCCGGCTGAACCACTCGAGCGCGTCGCGCACGCTCTCCCCAGCGAGGCCGGGATCGGTGTGCTTCCAGGGGCCCACGGTCAGGCGGACCTCGCATCCGGCAGCGCGCAGCGCCCCGTAGTCCGCGAGCTGGGCCGGCAGGAACATGTCGTACCAGCCGGTCACCATGGAGACCGGGACGGCCAGCGAGCCGATGCGGCGGTCGAACTCGACGGGAGCCCAGAAGGCATCGTCGTCCATGCGCGAGAGCCAGTCCTGGTAGAAGGGCACGCGCGCGCCGGTGACGATGATGTCGGCATCGCTCAACGGCAGCGCGGCGAATCCGCGCTGCAGGCGTCCGCTCGCTTGGAGCCGCTCGCCAAGGCGCCGATGACCGCCGCGCCGCTGGGTCGCAAGCAGCGCCAGCCATGACAGTGTGCTCTGGAGGGAGAACGAGCCCCCCGGGTAGGTGAACGCGCGCACCCGAGCCGAGGAGATCGGCGTTGCCATGGCGAGCAACGACGGCGGTGGGTCGATGGCAAGAGCCCATTGGACGATGCCGAGGTAGCTGGGACCGAAGGTCGCGACCTTGCCCGAGCACCAGGGCTGCGTCTCGAGCCACGCCAGCGTGGCAAGTCCGTCCTGCGCCTCGTCCCGGTATGCGTCGAACTCGCCCCCCGACCCCCCGGTACCACGGCAGCTCTGGAGGACGACCTGGTAGCCACGTTCTGCGAACAACCGCGCGGCCAGGGCCCAGACCCCGGAGCGTCCATAGGGGCTTCGCATCAGGACCAGCGGCTGCGTGCCGTCGCCACGAGGGCGGTAGCGGTCGAGCCTGAGCGTGACTCCGTCCGGCATGACCACCCCGATGTCACGCCGCACCGTGAGCGCTCGCGTCCGCGCCGGGGGAATCCTCGCGACAAGCTCGACCGCCCGAGTGGCGAGGCTCATCGCGGCGGGCTATACGGCGCCGATCAGTCGCACGAGGAGACGATGTCGAGCCCCGCAGCGACAGCGTTGCTGAACTGATCGCTCACCACCATGACGTCGCGCGCTCCTCGGGCGAGCAGCGAGCCGGCCGCCGCCGCCCGATATCCCGCAGCGCAGTGCACCCAGACCCTGCCCGCGGGCACGTCCTCGAGGCGGTCGGGAAGCTCGTGGAGCGGGATGTGCCTCGCTGTCGCGAGATGGCCCTCGCGCCACTCGCGCCCGAGGCGAACATCGACGACGATCTCTCCCGGCGCGCCGAGGTACGGCTTGAGGTCGCCGAAACCGACCACCGGGTACGAGGCGATGGGGAGCTCTGCCCAGGGGTCTTCCCCGCCCTCGCAGTCGCTGATGCCGCACGCCACGATCCTCTCGATGCCGATCCGGGCCAGCGCGAGGCGAGCGGCTGAGAGGTCGTCGAGCGATCGCCCGATCAAGCTCAGGGGGCTGCCCCACGGGAGGAGCCAGCCCAGGTAGGTGCTCAGCGGATCGGACAGCTCGAACGCAAGCGTGCCGGCCAGGTGTCGTGCCGCGAACGCCCGGCGCTCACGAAGGTCGACCACCCATTCCCCGGCACGCGCCCGTTCTGCCAGCGCCCGGCCATCGCTCAGGTCGGGCAGCTCACTGTCGAAGCCGCCGGCCCCTTCACGGTTCCTCGGCGCGATGTAGGCGTAGTAGCGCGGGAACGCGTCCATGCCGGCCACGAGCCGGTCCACGAAGGCGCCCTCCTCCATCAGCAGCGCCGGGTTCTCCGCGCGCTGATGGCGCGCATCCCCCGTGTCGGGGGCGCCCACCGGGAACCCGGCCGAGCAGAGGCTGCCGAACCCGTGCGTCGGGAGGATCGCCGCGGCATCGGGAAGCTCATCCGAGAGTCGCCTGGCGGACCGGTGTTGGAGATGGCTGAGGCGATCCGTGACCCAGGGTCCGATCAGGTCGGTACGGCCGACCGACCCGAGCAGCATCGATCCACCCGTGAAGGCGGCGACCGGCGGGCCGTCATCCTCGAGCAGGTAGGCCATGTGCGTCGCCGTATGACCGGGGGTGTGCCGGGCAACCAGCGTCAGAGCGCCCACCTGGATCCGGCCCCCGTCGGCAATCGCCTGACGTGCGTAGCCGACGGACTCCCCCGCCGGGATGACCAGGATGGCCCCGGTGATCCTGGAGAGCTCCGGGCCGCCGGAGACGTAGTCGTTGTGAATGTGCGTTTCGAGCACGTGCGTGAGCCGAGCGCTGTGGTCGGACAGCACGGCCAGCACCCGGCCGACATCGCGCTGGGGGTCGACGACCACAGCCTCGGTGCCGTGGAGAATGACGTAGCTTCGATCGCCCAGCTCTGGGGTCTCGATCGTCACGATCTCCGGGGGCACCCCCGAACGATCCCACATGCGCGTGCGAATGGGATCAGTTGACCGTTCTCCGCACCTTCTGCCAGTGTTGGGCGGCATCCATGCGTCAGCTCACCAGCCTCGATGCGCAGTTCCTCGCTCTCGAGACACCCCGGATCTACGGACACGTCACCGGCGTGCTGGTGCTCGACCCTTCGACGGCTCCGGGCGGGACCCTGACCGTCGTGGACCTCCAGAAGCTGATCCTCGAGCGCCTGCCGCTGATCCCGATCTTCAAGTGGCGCCTGGCGGAGGTCCCGTTCGGCATCGACTTCGCCTACTGGGTCGACGACCCGGACTTCGATATCGACTTTCACGTGCGCGAGCTCGCGCTGGTGCCGCCGGGTTCGACGGCGCAGCTCGAGGAGCAGGTGGCTCGCATCTTCTCGCGGCCGCTGGACCGCAGCCGCCCGCTCTGGGAGATCTATCTCATCCACGGCCTCGAACACGGCCGCGTTGCGCTGATGACCAAGGTGCACCACGCCGTCATCGACGGCCTGTCGGGTGCGGAGATCCTCGGGTCCCTGCTCGATCTGACCCCCGAAGGCCGCCCCGCACCCCCACCCGCACCGGTCGATGCCGGGCCAGACCGTATGCCGTCGCAGCTGGAGATGCTGGCCCGCGGCATCGCCGGCATCCCGCAGTACCCACTGCGCCTGCTGCGCTCGCTCCCTGCTGCGCTCCCCCATTTCGAAGAGGTCGGCATCTTCAGCATCCTCCCGGGGGCGGGCGTCATCGGCAGCGCCGCCCGCCGCTTGCAGGCGGCGCTGCGCAGGAGCCCGATCGTCAGCGCACGCAGGCTCTCCACTCCCCCACACACCTCATTCAACGGCAGGATCTCGGCGCACCGGCGCATCGTCTTCGGCCGTCTCCCGCTCGATACTGTCAAAGCTGTCAAGAACAGGCACGGCGTCACCGTCAACGATGTGATCGTGTCCATCTGCGCGGGCGCGGTGCGGCGCTGGCTGCAGGAGCATGGTGAGCTCGGGGAGCAGCCGTTGATCGCGCAGATACCGGTGTCGGTGCGCAGCCCGGAACAGCAGGGAACCTTCGGCAACCGCATCCTGCTGATGGGCGTCGAACTTCACACCGAGATCGCCGACCCCGTCGATCGCCTCCGTGCAACCCGCGAATCGCTTGCCGAGATGAAGGAACGCGATGAAGCGTTGCCGGCGTCCCTGTTGCAGGATGCCAACAACTTCATCCCGCCCGCCCTGTTCACGAGAGCCGCTCAGCTCACCTACGCATGGACGAGCAACCCACGTCTGCGCCCCACCTGGAACCTGGTGGTTTCCAACGTGCCCGGGCCGCAGATCCCGCTCTACTGCGCCGGGGCTCTCCTCGAGGCCATCTACCCCGTGTCAGTGATCATGGACGGACTCGGCTTGAACATCACCGTGATGAGCTACAACGGCAGCGTCGACATCGGCATCGTGGCCGATCGCGACGTGATGCCGGACGTCGGGCTGATGACCCGCTGGCTCGCCGATGAGCTCGAGGCGCTCGAGGTACCCGGCTTTCCCGAGCGCCCCCGGCACGCGCCGGTACGAGCGCGACGGCGTCGCGCCCGCACGGCTTCCAAGCCCAGCGCAGGCTAGTCATCGGCTTCTCCGGCCTCGCCGCTCCCGTGGAAGCCGGCGCCGGCCGGACCGCCGCGATCAAAGCCGCCCAATTGCGCCGGCCCTATGATGAGTCACATGGCTGAAGAACAGATCGCGTGGACCGCCGTGAAGACGGGTGAGGCAGTCGTGACCAGCGAGGGAACCAATATCGGGAAGGTCGTCGAGGTCGCCGCCCTCGCCAACGAGGACATCTTCCACGGCATCGTCTTCGAGCACGCCCACCACCGCAAGCACTACCTGGCGCCCGCCGCCGACATCGAGCGCATCACCACCGAGGCGGTGCACCTCTCCATCGACGCGGCACGAGCCGACCAGTACGAGGAGTTCCAGCAACTCCACATCTCCCGGCTCGGCCTCACCGGGGTCTTCCGCTGGAAGCACTTCGGCTGGAAGGACTCGAACGAGTAGGACCTGTGTCGGAGGCGTGACGGGGGACTGACCCGAGGGCGGCTACCATGGCGCCGATGCTCCAGACGATCCCCCGGTGATCAGGGCGGCCGGCGGGGGTTCGGGTATCGAGGAGCACCCTCGACAGAATCCCGCGGCTGATATCGTGCTCGACGTCACGCGCATTCGCGAGGCGACCGGATTCTCTCCGGCTCGCGTTTTTCCCGACGGGTTGGAGGAGCAGATTGCCAGAGCAACGGCCGCCAACGCTCGTCTTTGACCTCGACGGGACGTTGCTCGACGTGTCCGCACGTCATCACCACGTCTACAGCACGGTCTGCTCGTCGCTTGGTGGACAGCCACTGACGCGCGCCACCTATTGGAATCTCAAGCGACAACACGCCGCCATGCCCGAGATCCTCGCGCAGAGCGGTCTCGCGGATGGCCAGCTCTCGAAATTCGAGGAGGAGTTCGCCGAGCTCATCGAGCTTCCCAACAGCCTCGGGTTCGACGTGCTGTTTCCGGACACGATTCCGGTGCTCACCCGGCTCGCAGCAACGTACCGGTGTGCGCTGGTGTCACTGCGCTCCTCATCCACCGCTTTGCGGGCGCAGCTCGCCGTCTTTGCTCTGACACCCTTTTTCGAGATAATCGAAACCGCAACGGCGGGTGCTGATCCGGCATTTGCCAAGGCGCGCTTGATCCGCTCGACGGTCCCGGACGACGACCCCGCGGTGGTCATCGGTGACACCGAGGCAGACATCGCTGCGGCCGTCGCGCTCGGCTACCTATCGATCGCGGTGACCTCCGGAATTCGCGATCACGACACGCTCTCACGCGCCAATCCCGCCTACCTGATCAACGGCATCGGCGACGTCGAGGACGCCCTGCGTCAGGCACGATTGCTCTGACGTGACGTCGCGGGTCAATGGCGAAGCGCCATTCGGGATACTCATGCACCGGCAGCTGAAGCTCATCCATCAGATGCTGCGCAGCGACCTCGCGACGTGCACAGCGCTCGCCGGCGACGTCGCCGCGGGCGCACCCGCGGCGGAGGTCACCAGGCAGATCGTCGCGCTGCAGACGCGAAGCCCCATCTGGACATTGCGCGTCAATTGCCTGTACCACTGCAGAGTGGTGCACGCGCACCACGGACTCGAGGATGCGGACATGTTTCCCGCGCTGCGCAGATCGAGCCCCGAGCTTTCCGCCGTCGTCGACAAGCTCGAGTCGGACCACCGAGCCATCTCCGAACTGCTTGACGAAGTCGAAGCCTCGGCCGATCAACTGGACGACACCGCGACGACTCCTGCGCGCAGCAGGCTGGTGGCGGCGCTGGCCCGGCTTGAGCAAGATCTCCTCGCCCATCTCGCGTATGAAGAAGAGTCCATCGCCACCACCATGCGCGGCTGGGAGCAATGGCCCTAGGCCTCGGCCTGATCCCGACGCGGCAATCACAATCGGCTCCCGCGTCAATTCGGTTGGTATATCACTGTCCCGGGTGCGCTATGGACGCGCGGTCCATCTCGTAGAGTCACCCCCGGTCACCGTCCAAACCAAGGCGAGGGCACTGCCGTTCCCCACTCGGTCCCCGGCGTCATCGCTCGCACCCGTGGTGCACCTGTCGAGGTCGTGACCGTGCACGTCCCGGATCCCGGTCCGGATGAGGTGCTCGTCGCGGTCGAGGCGTGCGGTGTGTGCCATACCGACCTGCACTACCGCGAGGGTGGTATCGGCCACGGCTTCCCGTTCCTCCTGGGCCACGAGGCGGCGGGACACGTCGAGGCGGTGGGTGCCGGGGTCACCAATGTGGCACCCGGCGACGTCGTCGTCATCGCATGGCGGGCGCCCTGCGGCGCATGCCGCAGTTGCCTGCGCGGCCGGCCGTGGTACTGCTTCGACAGTCAGAACGCGCGCCAGAAGATGACCCTCGACGACGGCACCGAATTGACCGCCGCGCTGGGCATCGGCGCATTCGCGGAGCGCTGCCTCGTGCACGCACGCCAGGCGGTGAAAGTCGATCCCGATGTCCGCCGGGAAGCGGCCGCATTGATCGGCTGCGGCGTGATGGCCGGCTTCGGCGCCGCCGTAAACACGGGCGCCGTGGCGCCGGGGGACACGGTCGCAGTCATCGGTTGCGGTGGCGTCGGCAACGCCGCAATCGCGGGTGCCACGATCGCTGGGGCGCGTGTGGTCATCGCCGTCGATGTCGTCGAGAGAAAGCTCGAGTGGGCCAAGCGGTTTGGCGCGACACACACCGTCGACGCAAGCCGGGAGGACCCCGTCGAGGCCATTCGCGCGCTGACGGGCGGGTTCGGGGCCGATCTCGTGATCGACGCAGTGGGACGGCCGGAGACCTACCTCCAGGCGTTCCTCGCGCGCGACCATGCCGGACGACTCGTCAACGTCGGCGTCCCGCCGGAACGGGGCATGACGGTCGAGCTTCCGATGTCGCAGGTCTTCGGGCGGGGCGGCTCGCTGCGCGCATCGTGGTACGGCGATTGCCTGCCGACGCGCGATTTTCCTGTGCTCATCGACCTGTATCGCAAGGGTCGCCTCGACCTCGACGGCTTCGTCTCGGAGGTCATCACCGTCAACGACGTTGAGGATGCCTTTCAGAAGATCGTGCGCGGCGAGGTGCTCCGTTCCGTGGTGGTGTTTCCGGCCCACTGAGAGGTCAGCGCAGGCGTTCGCTGAGATATGCGAGGGATTTCGGATAGCGGTAGTCGATGTCCATGTGCGTGGCATCGAACAGCTCGAACTGAACGTCCGTGACGCCGACCTTGGCGAGCTCATTGCGGAACGCGGTCGCCGCAAGGTCGAGATACCAGTCATCCCGGGTGCCCGCGTCGATCCACACAGCACGCTGCGAGCGCATGGCATCGGCATGGTTCGTGACCATGCGAACGGGATCCCACGCCAGCCAGCGGGCCCAGACGTCATCGCGCAGTCGCCCAGTCGTCGCGTCAAAGGGCAGTTCTGGCGTTCCGTCGTCACGCGCCGAAAAGCACGCCGAGACACCGAGAAGCATGACGAGGTTTCGATCGCCCTCCTTTGTGAACGCGGGGCGCGTCTGGAAGTCATCCCACCAGGCGAGGATGTCGCCGCCATAGCTCCGGAGGGATCGCACCGCCTTGGGAAACTCTGGGATATACGAGCATTCATAGAGTCCGTCACCCGCGTGCGTGGCCAGACCGCCGAAAAGATCGGGTCGCAACATCGGCGTGATCATCGCGCCGAACCCTCCGCTCGATTTCCCCATGATGCCGCGGTGGGCTGCACTCGCCATCGTTCGGTAGTGCTCGTCGACAAACGGAACGATCTCCTCGCACAGATACGTGTGGTAGCGGCCCGTGCCTGGTGAATCGACAAACTGCGATCCGCCATATTTCGTCCACGCGTCGACGTAGACGACGATGCACGGCGAGGTCTCGCCACTCGCCATGTTCCGATCCACGGTGGCAGGAAACCCCTCGCGAAACGGCGTGCGATTCCACCACATCACCGCCTGCCCCGAATACCCTTGAATCACATAGACGCAGGGATACCGTGCCTCTGAGCCGCTGTATCCCGGTGGTGTGTAGACCCACAACGGTCGCTGGGTCGGGTCGCCCAGGTGGTTGCCCGCGAGCACAACCGACTCGACCACGTGCTCGGAGAGCCGGCCGGCGAGATGCTGCTCCCACCACCGGGATGAAGCCGGTGCGCTGTCCCAGAACTTCGCGGCGTCAAGAGTGCTCATCACGGTCCCCTTGGTGTGGTCGGCCAGACCCGTCGAACGCGAGCGATCCTACGCGCCGCGTGGGGTCAAAACGCTAGCCTGAGATCGGCGGACAGACACCCTGGAGGATTCCCCCGTGCAACATCGCCAGCTCGGAAAAGCAGGCCCAAGGGTCTCGGCTGTCGGTCTCGGTGCGATGAGCTTCGCCGGCGTGTACGGCGACGCCGTGGATGGGGAATCGGCCGCGACGATTGCTCGCGCGCTCGAACTCGGCGTCACGTTCATCGACACTGCCAACATCTACGGATCCGGCCACAGCGAAGAGGTGGTCGGTCGAGCCATCGCCGGCCGGCGCGGCGACGTCGTGCTCGCGACCAAGTTCGGCGGCGGGGGCGGCGCCGGCCTCGGCAGGCGCGAGAGGGTCCGGCCGGCACTCGAGGAGAGCCTGGCGCGCCTCGGAACGGAGTACGTCGACCTGTACTACCTGCACCGGGTCGACCCTTCCACTCCGATCGAAGAGACCGTCGGTGCGATGTCGGAACTGGTCTCCGCAGGCTTGGTGCGCTACCTTGGCCTCTCGGAGGCCGCGCCCGAGACCATCCGTCGCGCCCACGCCACGCATCCGATCACCGCACTGCAGACGGAGTACTCCCTCTTCAGCCGCGAGCCCGAGGAGGCGATCCTGCCGGCGACTCGCGAGCTCGGCATCGGCTTCGTGGCGTACAGCCCGCTCGGGCGCGGGATGCTCACCGGTCGGTTCCAGCACGTCGACGACATCCCGGCCGATGACTGGCGACGCGGCGTGCCCCGCTGGCAGGAGGAGAACTTCGACAGCAACGCCCGGCTGGTGCGCCGTCTCGAGGAGATCGCGAGCCGCCACAACGTCACCACGGCGCAGCTTGCGCTCGCCTGGGTGCTCCACCAGGGTGACGACATCGTCCCCATCCCCGGGACTCGCAAGCGCGAGAATCTCGAGGCGAATGCCGCTGCCGCTGATGTGCGCCTCAGTCCTGACGATCTGCGCGAAATCGACGAGGTGGCGTCTCCGGACCGCGTGGCCGGAGCTCGCGGGGCGGAGGCGTACCTGTCACGGGTCAACATCTGATCGACCTCGGGAGTTGTCGCAGCACCGGAGGCCGCAGCTCCGGGACCGTGACTCAACTGTCCGGGTTGTGGGCGGCGTCCGCGTCTACCATCTAGGCATGGTCGGAACCTCTCGAGCGCTCGGTGCGCACTATTTCCGCGCGGCTGAAGCCGTTCGCAGCGCGCTCACCGCCGATGAAGACGGTCAGGGCATGGTGGAGTACGCCCTCATCCTCGTGCTGATCGCGCTCGTGGTCATCGTGGTCCTGCAGGTTCTCGGGAAGCAGGTCAACAACGTGTTCTCCAACGTCAGCAACGGGCTCTCCCACTAGCTCGGAGGAGCCGGCGCCCCCCGGGCCGCGCACCGGTCCGAACAGTCTCGCTAGGCTGTTTCCCGTCGTTCAAGTTCTCGAAAGGAGCCTCGCATGACGGTTGAAAGCAGCGCCAGCGCGACGTGGGAAGGGAGTCTGGTCAGCGGAAAGGGCACGGTTCGGCCGGCGAGCGGGGCCTTCCCCGAGCTCCCGATCACTTGGAACGCACGCGCCGAGTCGCGCGCCAGCGGCACAAGCCCCGAGGAGCTCATCGCCTCGGCCCACGCGAGCTGCCTTTCGATGGCGCTTGCCCACGGCCTCGCCGGGGCGGGTCATCCTCCAGAGCGGCTCGACACCACCGCCAAGGTCACCTTCGGCGTGGCCGAGGGGATCTCTGCCATCCACCTGACGGTGAAGGGCAAGGTCCCGGGCATCGACGCCGAGGTCTTCAGAGCCGCTGTCGAGGACGCCAAAGCGAACTGCCCGGTCTCGAAGGCTCTGGCAGCCGTGCCCATTACCGCCGAGGCGACGCTGGAGCTGTAGCGAGACTGAGCGGTCCGGACTACCCCGAAGCCAGGCCCACGCCGAGCCGCAGCCACTGCGTACCGCGCAACGTCCACACCTGGATGGTTTGCGATAGAGCATCCGCTCCGGCGATCGCCGCGCCGAGAATCAGGAACTGCGAATCGGCGGGATCGGCGACCTCGGCTTCGGGAACGACCGGAGGTCGCGGGTACGGTGCCGCCGTCCAGTCCTCCCCATTCCAGACCCAGATCTTCGGCGCCAGCCCTCCCGCGAGGCTGCAACCGCATAGGACGAGACGGCGGAGTGACGGATCCGCCGCCAGGCTCGAGCCGTCGAGTGGATGGTCCGCAGTGGCCAAGATCCGCCACGCCGAGCCATCCCACCGCCAGGTCGACGACGGTTCGCCGGCTGGTGTTCCGGCTCCCGCCTGACAGCATCCTTGAGCCATCAATGAATTCGACAGCGGGTCAACCGCGACCAGGACCGCCGAATATTTCGTTCCGAGACTTCCCGCGGCATCACGAACCCAGCGCGCGCCGTTCCAGATCCAGGTGTCACCGCCGCCCCCACCGCCGCCGCCCGGTGGCGTCACCAGCAGCATCTCGTTGTGATCCGGGTCCCACGCCATGACCGAGCCCGCACCGGCTGTGGGGCCGCCGCCACCCACGTTCACTTCGCGCCATGTGTTGCCATCCCACGCCCATGTGTCGCCGGTGTCCTGACCCGTCATGAGAGTTCCGCCGAAGAGCAGCACCTCACCGATCTGGGGGTCGAATGCTGCCGATGCCCCGTACCGCCCGGGTGGACTCGTCGCGGGGTGCGCCTGAGCCCACTTGGCGCCATCCCACAGCCATGTGCCGGCGAAGTCGTCGACGCCACCGAACAGCACCAGCCGGCGGGCCGTGAGGTCAGCGGCGATCGCGAAGCCGAACGCGACGGCCGGTTGATCCGTCGATGGGACTGTCGCGTTGTTCGGTGGTGATGGGGCGGACCGCGGAGGGGCCGGCGGAGATCGCTGCGCGAGCGAGATCGCCGTACCGGCGCCGGCCGCGAGCGCAATCGTCGCCACCAGCACCACGGCCGGTCTCATGTCTGCACTGCCTGGACTGGCGAGGCCACATCCGCAGGATATTGCCCGTCACCCCGCGGCGAGGTGATCCGCGATCCGCGTTCGCTACCGCCGCCAGTCGAGGTCGACAACCAGCGGTGCGTGGTCCGAGGGCAGGGTGCCCTTGCGCGCATCGCGGTCGATGTAGGCGTCGATCACTGACGGAGTCACCGCGTGGTCGAGCAGGGCGAGGTCGATGCGCATCCCGAGACCCTTGTGGAAATTTCCGGCCCGGTAGTCCCAGTACGTGAACGGGCGCCCCTTGATCGCTCGCGGGAGCACGTCATCCAGTCCGATGCCGGTGATCGCCGCCAACGCCTCGCGCTCCGGCGCGCTGACATGCGTGGATCCGATGAACGCCGCGGGATCCCAGACATCGTCGTCAGTCGGCGCGATGTTGAAGTCGCCGCACACCACCAGCGGTGGTGACGTGCTCCGTGCGGCGAGCAGGGCCAGACGCAACGCCGCAAGCCAGCTGAGCTTGTACGGATAGTGGTCGCTGTCCAGAGCGCGCCCGTTCGGTACGTAGATCGACCAGACCCGCAGGCCCCCGCAGGTCGCGCTGATCGCGCGAGCCTCCGCTCCTGGAAAGCCCGGCTCGCCCTCAAAGCCGCGGACGACATCGCCAAGGCCGACGCGCGAGATGATCGCGACGCCGTTCCAGCGCCCCTCCCCGTGCAGCGCGACGTCATACCCGAGCGCCTCGACATCGGCCCGCGGGAACGCGTCATCCGCCACCTTGGTCTCCTGCAAGCACAGGATGTCGGGGCTGCTGGCGGCGAGCCACTCGACAAGTCGCGGCAGCCGCACGACGACGGAGTTCACATTCCACGTGGCCAGGCGCATCGGGCAAGAATAGGGTCGGCGATGCAGGATGCGCCCGCTATGACTCTCCGCCATACGCGGCGTATCCTCCGTGCACGCGTCAGAGCGATTGGCAGAGGTGGCACGGATGACGACGAAGTTCCTGCTGGCGGAAGATGAGCTGCCGTCGCACTGGTACAACATCCTCGCCGACGTCCCGGAACCGCTCGGGGCGTTCCTCAGCCCGCGGACGCTGGAGCCGCTGACGCCTCCGGATCTGACCCCCATCTTCCCGATGGCGATCATCGGCCAGGAGGTGTCCACAGAGCGCTGGATCGAGATCCCGGATCGAGTCCGCGACATCTACAAGCTGTGGCGCCCCACCCCGCTCTATCGCGCCTCCCGTCTGGAGAAGGCGCTCGACACCCCCGCCAGGATCTTCTACAAGTACGAGGGGACGTCGCCCGCGGGATCGCACAAACCCAATACCGCCGTCGCGCAGGCGTACTACAACGCCGAGGAGGGCATCAAGCGCCTGACCACCGAGACGGGCGCCGGCCAGTGGGGATCGGCACTCGCCTTCGCCGGCGGCCTCTTCGGCCTCGAAGTCATGGTCTACATGGTCAACGTCTCGTATCAGCAGAAGCCCTACCGCCGCGCCCTGATGGAGACATGGGGCGCCAAGGTCCTCCCCTCCCCGACCGATCAGACCGAGTTCGGGCGCAGCGTGCTCGCCAGGGAGCCCGAGTCACCAGGAAGCCTCGGTATCGCCATCTCCGAGGCGGTCGAGGACGCGGCGACCCGTGACGACAGCCACTACTCCCTCGGATCGGTCGTGAACCACGTCCTGCTCCACCAGACCGTGATCGGACAGGAAGCTCAGAAGCAGATGGAGATGGCCGACGCCTATCCGGACGTCGTCATCGGCTGCGTCGGTGGGGGTTCGAACTTCGCCGGCCTTGCCTATCCGTTCCTCGCCGACCGGATCGCCGGCAAGACCACGACGCGTTTCATCGCCGCCGAACCTGCGGCGTGCCCCACGCTGACGCGCGGTCTCTATGCATACGACTTCGGTGACACGGCAGGCATGGGGCCGGTCGTGCCGATGTACACGCTCGGCCACAACTTCATTCCCGACACGATTCACGCCGGCGGCCTGCGGTATCACGGTGACGCTCCGTCGCTGTGCCTGCTCGTGAAGAACGGCTTCATCGAGGCGCGCGCATACAAGCAGAACGAATGCTTCGCGGAGGCGGTGCGATTCGCGCGCAGCGAGGGAATCCTCCCCGCGCCGGAGCCGTCGCATGCATTGCGTGCGGTTGCCCAGGAGGCCGCCGCGGCGCGCGAGGCGGGCGATTCGCGCGTGATCCTGTTCAATCTCTCGGGCCACGGACACTTCGACCTGGGCGCGTACGACGCGTACTTCGCAGGCAGGCTGGAGGACGTGGAACTTCCGCAGGAGCGGCTCGACACCGCGCTTGCGGAGCTGCCCAAGGTTCCCGCAGGGGCAGCCTAAGGCTGACTTCCGGGAGTCCCCCGTGACTCTTTCGCGTCCCGCGGAAGATTGCGGCTGACTCCATCGTTCCGGTCGCGCTTTGCCTTCTCCATCCGGTTGGCGGAGATCATCCTCGTCATCAGCTCACCGAAGCCAACGTCGGGCGGCAGCGGATCCTGCCTTGGGGTCGATTGACGGCCGGTCATAACGTGAAGTCACCTGAAACCATTGCCCCACCCTGGGCCAGAACGACCGGTTGCGTCGCGCAAAAGCAGACGTCGGCACAGCCTCCGCTCAGAAGCGTTGCAAATCCGGCGCTCGGGACGGTCGCTCGGATCGCTTCGCCACGCTGAGCAGCGCGACGAAGTGCATCGAACGCTCGAAGATCCAGCGTGCAGGCGGAGGATACAGGCCGAGATGCGTGCGCTCTGCACGCACGGTCGCGTTCATCAGCCTGAACGCGTCGTGCCACTGCTCCGGCGTCCAGTAGTGGAACGGCGTGGCGACCCCGTGTCGCGCGTTGCCGACGCGATCCATGAAGGCGAGCGTCGGCCGAGCGAACAGCCCCCGCAGGTAGTGGTCCTTGACGATGACGGCGGTGGTCGCGACGCGGGCAGCCTCCACGAGCAGGCGGCGCGGGTCCGACGCGTGGTGGACGACATCGACGAGCAGCGCGACCTCAATCGCGCGATCCGGGAATGGCAGGGTCAGCCCATCGAACGGCGTGGCCGGAATTCTCGTCTGTGGACGGATGAGCACCTCAACTCCCATCAGCGAGATGTCGGGCCGCCTAGTGGCGATGGCGCCCCCGACCGCGCCGTCGCCACATCCGATGTCAAGCACCCTCGCACCGCGCGGGATCAGTCCGCTGAGGTTGTCGGCCAGCACGCGCACGCGCCGCCCGGCCACGTATCCGCTGTGAACCCGCTCCGCCAGCACTAGCGCCGGCCTCGTGGGCGCGGCGCTCGCCTCATCGCCCAACCCCCACGACGGCGATCTCCTCTCGGGGCTCCATGACCAGCGGGGATACCTTGACGACGGTCTCCTTGATGCCGAGCATGCTCATCACGAAGCTGGCAAAGATGGTCTGGACACCCGCGGCGATGAGCAGCATCGCGACGATCAAGGGCCGCATCGACGCCTCGGTGTCCAGCGGACCGTAGCCACTTCGCCCCCAGCTCACGACGGCGGCGAGCACAAGCACCGACCCCGTCACAGTGAGAATCGCCCCGGCCAGCAAGCCTTTCTCGAGCGTCGCCACCTTGAAGAATTGCTCCATCCGACGATCTGCGGGCAGGAAGCCCGCTCGCATGCCGAAGACCTTGATGAACGCCCCGAACAGCACCAGCTCGTATCCGAGCAGCGCGCTCACACCCGTGACCAGCATGGTGTGAATGTCAAGGCCGATTGAGCCCACGTACCGGGTGCCGCCGAGGAGCCACAGCGTTATCACCGACCCCGCGAGCATGAGTGCGAGCCCCGGGATGACAAAGAGCCAGCGCGGACAGAACAGGAGCAGGAATCGGAGGTGCCGCCAGCCGTCGCGCCACGTGCGCAGATGCGGGGCGCGGGTCCTGCCGTCCTTGTGCAGCGAGATCGGAACCTCGCTGACCTTCATGCTTGCCAGCGATGCCTTCACCACGATCTCGCTCGCGAACTCCATGCCGGTGGTGTTCAACCGCATGCGCCGGAACGCATCGACGCTGAAACCGCGCAACCCGCAATGGAAGTCGCGGACGCTCGATGAGAAGAAGATCCTTCCGGTCAACGACAGCACCGGATTGCCGATCCAGCGATGCGACCACGGCATCGCGCCCTTCTCGATCCCGCCTGCGAAGCGGTTGCCCATGACCAGGTCGTCACCGAACCGCAAACGCTCGAGGATTGGAGGAATCTCACCGAAGTCGTAGCTCTCGTCGGCGTCGCCCATGATGATGAAGCGACTCGACGATGCCGCGACACCGCCCCGAATCGCCGCGCCGTATCCGGGTTCATCGACGGTGATGACCTTGGCTCCGTGGGCGAGGGCAATCTGCTGCGAACCATCGGTGCTGCCGTTGTCCGCAACCAGGACCTCCGCGCGGAGATCCAACTTCGCGATCGAAGCACGGGCACTGTCGACACATTTGCCGATGGTCTCGGCCTCGTTCAAGCACGGCATCAGGATCGAGAGTTCGAGAAGACGCTTCACGGCTGCGCCCGTTTCCGCTGACCGAGGAGCCGCAACCACCACGGCCGGCCTCTCGTTCGCCAGAGCCACGGGCCGAACCCGAGGACGAGCAGGGTGAGGGCGCCGATACCGAGCAGCAGCGCGTAGTGTGAGTAGGCGACGTATTGGAAGACGACGACGTGCCGCCCGGGTCCCACTGTGACGGCAACAAACCCGGGAACGACCATGTATGGCACCGCACGCTTCCCGTCCACGATGACCTGCCAGCGCGGATCGAATGTCGCCTTCAGCACCACCGCCGCGGTCCGGTTTGCGGTCACGTCACCGGCGAAGTAACCATTCTGAGTCTCGACGAACACGTCGGTGCTCGAGCCTGCCGGTGTGGTTGGGGCTGCATCGATAGGGAGCGTTGGTGTCGCCGGCGCGCCTCCGTCGTATGCGACAGTCGCCAGCTCGCCGGATCGAAACGCCGCCGACCGCAGGAAGGGCTGCATCTGCGACGCCATGTCGGTGCGGTCGGCTTCGACGACGCCCGCGGTGTCGACGACCTGGATGTAACCGGTGGTGGCGACCAGCCACAGCCGGTGCCGGCCGCTGGACGCGATCAGCGTTGCCGGAACCGGAGGCGCCACCCCGCTCGGCGTGAGGATGTAGCGGACGTTGTAGAGCTGATACTGCGCGGGATCGTGCTCGTTGAAGTACGCCTCATTGTCGGCAACGATCGACGGGGTGCGCAGCACGTATCCGAACTCGTCGACACTGTTGTCCGCGAGGTATTCGTACACCGGGACCTGACCGATCTCGTACTGCCGTCCCCAGTTCCCCGGCAGTCCGGCATACGTGCGTCCGCCACCCCGGCTGTTGATGTCGTTGATGAGCACATCAAGCGCGGCGCCATCCGTCTGGTCATTGTCGATCTGCAGCGCGATGCTCGTGTTATCCGTCGCAGCGTACGTGGCGCGGTCGAACCATGCAGGCAGCGTGAGCAGGACAGCCGCACCCATGAGTCCCGCGACGACCGGCACCAGACGGATGCGCGGCTTCCACCGACGCAAGAGTGACAGGACGCGTTCGCCCGTCCATGCGAGACCCACGCCGGCGAGCATCAGGCCGGACAGCTGGACTCCCATGATGTAGCGGTGGAGATACAGGTCGCTGTTCCCCGGAAGCAGGTTGAGGATGAACCCGAACGTTGGTCGCCCGGAGAACAGCACCAGGCTTAGCGCCAGGAGTCCTAGCAGCGCACGGGCTCGAGCATCGCTGCGAAAGCGAGACACGCAGACACCGGTGCCGAGGGCGACAAGCAGGCTCACGATGGGAAACCTGCCCGCGTCGAAGATCTGACCGGTGAACAGCCAGCCGAGCACCTGCGGCGCACCCCAGGAGTTCAACCAGAACGTGTTGGTGTTGAACTCGCTGGCGTTGAAGTACGCGGCGTCGGTGATCAACGGGACCACAACCCAGGCTGCGACGAGGGCCGCGCCGCCGAAGACCAGCGCCGCACGTCCCAGGCGCGGGAGCAGGCCTCGCCAGACCACGATCGCGAAGACGCCGATCGACAGCAACGCGAAATACCCGGTGAGGAAATGCATCGCGATCGTGAGCCCGACAGCCAGCGCCGCAAGCGCATACAGCCCTCGTCCTGTTCCGTTGATCGCTCGCCACGAGAAGCCCCATGCCAGCGGGAGCAGAAACATGCCCCATTCCTGCGACCAGAGCCCGTTCCCCAGCCATGTGTAGCTGAAGGACTCGTAGCCGTACCCGGTGACGCTGACCAGCAATGGCGACACGAGTGCGGCGCTGCCGGCAGCCCATGAGGACCATCCAAGCAGCCTGGTACCGGCATACACGCTGATCGGGAAGAGCGCGAACACGAGGTATCCCGCCCACCGCTCGGTGGTGTCGGTGCCGAAGATCAGCGAGAAGTACGCAGTGACCAGATGCGGAAGGCTCTGGTAATGGGAGAACTGGGCCACCCCGAGGTTCAGATAGGGAAACCAGCCGTCGAGTGGGAGCGCGTTGCCGTGCTGGATCTGTTGCACAGCCCAGCGCACCATCTCGTAGTGAAATGTCTCGTCGTTGACGGGCTGAACGACCGCCAACTCGCCCGCGAGTGTTGCCAGTCCAAACGCGCAGGCACCCGCGACAAAGAGCCATGGGGCGAAATGCCACCAGGATCGTCTGCGCTTTGGTGGGACGACGACATCCGCAGGCGCAGTGACCACGCCGCGCGTTTGTGGCCGTATCGACCCGATCAGTGCGCGCTCACCCCGTACGCGGGTTTTCGTCTGTCGGTATCCGGCGTGTGGCAACGCGATCGTCCGTGCGGTGCGCGCCCGGCTACGGTTTGGGAGTAGCGGTCGGCGACGGAGACGGCGTCGGCGTCGCCTTGGGGAGGCGCGATGCCAGCCTGGGGTCGAGCGCGATTGCCTTAGCCCAGTCTGCCTTTGCCTGCACTGCCTGACCCTCGGTCATCAGCGTGAAGCCCAGGTTGAGCCATGCCGCCGCAAACGTCGGTTGCAGCGCCACCACCTTGCTGTACAGGACCGTGGCGCTCAGCGGATTGGTGCCGGCGGTGTCCACAGCAAGGTTGAACAGTGCGTCGGGGAAGGTCGGGTTGATGACCAGCGCGGCCTGGTACTGAGTGACAGCTGAAGCAGTGCTGCGCTGCTGGTCGAACACAGTGCCGAGGTCGTAGTGAGCGACCATGTTGCTGCCGTCGAGGTGAATCGCCTGCTGGTAGTCGCTCGCCGCACTCGCAAGATCGCCCGAGAGTTGCGCTTTGAGCCCCTGCGTCACGAGCGTCGTCGCAGCCTGTGCCGGCGACGCCGGGGAAGATCCGCAGGCCGCAATGCCCGCGAGCATTGGCGCGACCGCCAGAGCCGCCAATGGGTGCTTTCGCAGCGCGATCACGCGCCGTGGAAAAGCCGGCGGTGTGCCTTGTGTGTCATGCGTTGTAGTCAGTTCGTAGCCCACCAAGCAGAATTGGTTTCGAGCGCTGGCCCGGGCCGCCCCGCCACCTGTGCACGAAACCGTGCCAGGGGCGGGACGTACCCGAGCCGTTGCGATCAGTCCAGTGAATTGACCATGTGCATCGTGTTAGTTACCGATGCAGATGAATCGGACGGCGTCACCCGAACCGGCATCGTTCGGCGTGAATGCCGTGCCGGACGCGTAGGTGAAGACCACATCTACTCCGGGGTTCGGAGTGTCGGATCCGTAGCAGGTGTAAGAGGTCGCGGACGCGAATGAAGCCGGGCTCGTAAGAGTGACTGCACTCCCGACAACGCCAACTCCCATGACGGCGTGTGTATTGGTCAGTAGCGTGCCGCCTGAGTTGTAGATCGCGATAGCTCCGGGTGCGCCGGTCGCGCCCGTCGCTCCTCCAGCCCCGGTCGCTCCTGTGGCTCCGGCCGACCCGGTCGGTCCGGCAACACCGGCCGCTCCGCTAGCGCCGGCAGGTCCGGTTGCTCCGGTGGTCCCGGTCGCGCCAGAGGTTCCGGTTGCGCCAGTGGTTCCGGTTGCGCCCGCAGCTCCAGCCGCGCCGGTGGTTCCAATGGGTCCAGTCGGTCCGACGCTTCCGGTAGGTCCGGTCGGCCCACCAGATCCGACGGCGCCCGTCGCTCCAGTGTTACCGGCAGGCCCGGTCGACCCGGTTGGTCCCGCGACGCCCGTGGTACCAGTGGCTCCGGTCGGTCCGGCGATTCCGGCAGGTCCAACAGATCCGGTTGGTCCAACAGCTCCGGTGGCTCCGGTATTCCCGGCAGGTCCAGCGGCACCCGTTGCTCCGCCGGCGCCTGTGGCTCCGTTAGCTCCCGTGGCTCCGGTCGCTCCAGTTGCCCCAGCGGCACCCGTCGCGCCTGTGGGCCCGATCGGTCCGCCAGACGGTCCGATTGGTCCCGTTGCTCCGGTGGCTCCCGAGGCGCCCGTGGGTCCAGCGATGCCCTGTGCACCGGTCGGCCCAGCGTTCCCGGTCGGCCCGGTAACGCCCTGTGATCCGGTCGCTCCCGTATCGCCAGTCGCCCCGGCGACGCCCTGTGATCCGGTGGCTCCCGTATCACCTGTCGCTCCGACGACGCCCTGTGATCCAGTGGCTCCCGTATCGCCTGTCGCTCCGGCGACGCCCTGCGCCCCGGTCGGTCCGGCGTTCCCGGTCGGTCCGGCGATTCCGGCCGGCCCGGCTGCGCCCTGCGGCCCAGCCGCGCCCGTCGCGCCGGTCGGACCAGTCGGCCCGGCGGTGGTGGTCACTGCGGCGTAGTAGCCGAAGTAGTCGAGGATGATGTCAGCGCTGCCCGCCTGGTTGAAGATGTCGATTGCCCCACCCGTGCTCAACTGCACGACGACGGTGCTGTTCACTGTCTTGCCCGGGGTGGTGTTGATGTTCGAGATCCCCGGAGGCGATCCCGCAGCAGCTGGATACGCCGCCAGGAACGAGGGCGCGGTGACGTTGGTGACGGTGAGGTTCAGCACGATGGCTGTTGCTCCCGACGGGATGCCGTTGGCACCGGTCACCTGCCACGTGTCGGTCTCGTTCGACCCGCTCAGGTGATACGCAGCTTGGCCCGTTAGACGGCTGTCAAGAGCGCGCACAGGTGTCACGGGTGTGAACGCGCTTTGTACTGGCCCGGTCGCGTGCGCAGGCAGAGTCTGCGACAACGCTAACGCCAGCGGTAATGATAATCCGGCGCCGACGAACCAACGTCGATGCCCTCCAACCTGGTCTCGATTTCGAACGTGATCCACAACCGGCCTCCGTCATTGCAGCGAGACCCCTCGTGCCGGACATTCGCAGCTACTCTCGGCAAAGTCAAGTTACATCGCAACTTCGGAACATTCTATGTTGCCTTGCGTACCAACGATTTCTCGCTATATGTCTGCTGCAGTACACAGCGTGTTGGGGATCCATGAATACTGCATACACTGTGTCGCCAATGCCGCAACAGGGATCGCTTACCACGTTAATTTGCAAGTATCGATATCTGATATCAATCGCGTGCGCGGGAGTCGTGATTGCTGGCTGCAGCACTGCAGCCGCGCCCGCGAATCCGACACATCTCGCTTCGATCCAGACGGCCGTGACATGTCCGGGACCGCCCGCGCACGACGCCGTCATCAGTCCGTTACGCAACTACACGGCTGCACCCAGCACGGTCATCAAGCCCCACACCGGTTACTGCGCGTACATCTCAACCAGTCGCGGGATCATCTCGCTGCGTTTGCGACCGGAGTTCGCCCCGAAAGCCGTGAACGACTTCGTCTACCTCGCACAGCGGGGTTTCTACGATGGTCTCTCGTTCTACCAGGTGTGTCCCGACGCCAAGGGCACGCCGTGCCCGGGGCAGGCGTCGCTCGCCCTCGCCGGCGATCCCACAAGCACCGGCACGGGTGGCCCGGGATACTCGCTGAAATCGGATGCCGTCGTCGGTGAGTACCTCTTCGGCGCGGTGGCCATGTACAGCGCCAGCCCGGGAACCATCGGCAGTCAGTTCTTCATGAGCATGGGCGACAGCAGCGGCGTCGGCCGCAAGTACGACATCTTCGGGCAGGTGACCGACGGCATCCCGGCACTCGCGGCGCTGCAGAAGGGCGACAGGATTCTCTGGATCGCCATCGTGGTGACCGCGCCGGAACCCTGAGCTTCAGGTCCGGAGCCGCAGTGAGATGACGCCGACCATGGCGAGGGATGCGACCGCGCACGCCGCTACGCCGAGTGGCAGCTGCACGGCACCGGCGAGGCCGATGAGCCCACCGAGCGCGGCCGGAACCAGCGCACTGCCGATGACCGCGCCGAGGATCGCGTAGGTCACCAGGGTGGTCGCGTTGGGGATCACCCTGGTCATCCACGAGAGGACGACGGGAAACACCGGCGCGGCGCAGAGCCCGACGAGCGCGAACATCAGCGGTGGCGAGACTCGCGCTCGGATGCCGAGGAGCAGCAACGTGCTGATCACGAGCGAGGGGACGAGGATCCGCTGCGGCGGCCAGCGTACCGCCAGCGGCGCGGTGAGCACGCGCCCGAGGGTGAACGCTCCCCAGAACGCCGACGTCGCCGCTGCAGCGAATTGCGCCGACGAGCCGAGGCTCACGAGGTCGGTCGCTTCCCAGGTTCCGATACCGGCTTCGAGCCCCTCGTAGAGGAAGAGCATCAGCGCGAAGGTGATGACGAGACCCAGCGTCCGCGCGTTCAGCACCGGCGGTGCGAGCTCCGGCGTGGCCGTGTCGTCAACAGCTCGTCGGAGGAACACCACGCAGGCGAGCACACCCACGCCGACAACGGCATACACGCCCGCGTACCCACGTGTCACGGCCACCGCCGCGGGACCGATGAACGTGCCCGTGCCATAGGCGGTGTTGACGAGGCTCACCATCGCCGGGCTCCGGCGTCCGTACCTGGTCGCGTAATACAGGTTGATGAGCACAACGAGCCCTCCGGCGCCAACGCCGAGCACGAACACGGCCAGGAGCAGCAACGCCCAGCTTGGTGCCACCGCCGCGGCGAGCAGCCCGACGCCGAAGAGCGCCGCGCTGACCGTGAGGCGCTGATCCAGACGCCATCGAGCGTGGGTCAGGCCCAGCGCCATGAGCCCGACGACCTCGCCCAGAAAGTTCGCGGTGACGATCAGGCCCGCGACACTCACGCTCACATCGAACTGGCGGGTGATGTGCGGGATCGACGGGCCGTAGGACGCGATCACGATCCCAAGCAGCAGGAAGACCGCGAATCCTGCTGCGGTCACGGCCCTCGCTGTTGGGTCGCCTCGAGACATGCGCCTGCACGATACGGGCGCGATCCCCTGAATGGCACCTCGGGACCTCAGCCTCGAGCGCGTTGCTCCAGGTAGGCGTCGAGCACGCGCTGGTTCGCCACGCGGATCGGAATGATCGATGGAAGCGCTTCGATCGGATAGGCGCGAACGGGACCCTCGGGACCGACCTCGAGGAGCGAACCGCCGGTGGCGCGCGCCAGGTAGCCGTGTGCCAGCATCGTGCCCGTCGGCGTGCCCGGCTGGATGAAGGTGACGAATTCGCGGACCACTGCGACGTCGAGCCCCGTCATCTCTCGCGCCATGCGAACGGCGGCGTCCTCGGGCGGCTCGCCCGGCTCACACGGATTGCTGGGGAGTGATGCGGACGCGCCCGGATCGCCGCCGGACGGATGGATGAACACGATCTCGCCGGTGTCGGTCTCAATCACCACGAGCGCGCCGTGGTAATCGAACGACTCCGGCGCGGATGCCACGTGCGACTCCTCCGTGGTTTCGATACGACACGCCGAGCGACGTGCCCTCAAGGTCGCGGCCTAGCTTACGAGGGACTCGGGGAGGCGGCGCTGGTCGGGCGCGGAGGTGCGGGGTTCAACAGCGCCTGCTCATCGGCCAGTGCAATGGCGATCTCCCCCGCCGCGTTGGGATGCAGCGGCGCGGGGTCGCTCAGACCCTGCACGAACGATTGCGCCGTGCAGAGCTCGTGACCCGCGAAGCTCGGTGCGACGGATTCGAACCCGAAACTGGCCGCACCGTCCCCAAGCACAGCGTTGAATGTCGTCAACCTGCTGAGCAGCACCGACGATTTGGCAGCGGTGACCGCCGGCTGACCGGTGCAGGCCGGTTGAGCGGGGACCGGATCGTAGTACTCGTTGATGATGACCCGCGGCAACCCCGGGAGCGCTGCCAGCCGCTGGAGCAGGTCGTAGTAATCGATGGTGAAGCTGTCGAGCGCCTGAAGAAACCACGCAGCCGACGCGGTGTCATCACATTGCGGCGCCACCAGGCACAGCTCCATCAGCTGTGTCCAGTGCATCTCGTTGGCGCCGATGCTGACGATAACGGTCGTGACTCCGTGCATCGCCTCCAATTTCGCAAGCTGCGAGGGCACGACGACGCCGTTGATGAATTCGCTCCCGAACAGGCCGTTCTCGATCGACGCATTGGTGCACGCAAGATTGACCACCGTGGTGTGGTTCACCCCCGCGATATCGACCGCATAGCTGTCGCTGCTCCGGCGGCACGCGATGTCCTCTGCGGTGGCATGGAGGACCGGCGGGTTCCCCGCACCCGCCGCAGTGGAGTCGCCGATGACGACGGTGCTTGCGGGTGGGGTCGACCCCCTGTGGCTGGTCGGGTCGATCGCGAGCGGCGCACGACCCACGAGCTGGTCGAGCGTACGCACCTGGGAGAGCTGTTGCAATCCCGACGCTGCGCTGCCGATCGCGCTCGCGCCGACCACACCCGTGACCACACCGGCCACGACCATCCCCAGCGCGATCGCCCTCCAGCGCCGCCGTAGCAGCGCGAACCCGAGTGCCGCAAGCACCATGGCGACGAGCACGGCGATGACCAGCTCGCGCTCGAAGTACGCGCTCCACCCGCTGCGAAGATCCTGGCCGAGGTGTTCCGGCTGGCGCAAGGCCTGGAGCAACTGGTCGTAATGGGTGACCTCGGCCCAGAGCAGGCGTGGCCGGATCGGCCCGGAGAACTGCTGCGTTGTGGGGATGGACTGCCCGAAGAGCTCGAGCGTTCCCGGCCCCGACGTCGACACCGAAGGTCCGGCGCTCAGCGCCAGCGACTGACCCCCGGCCTCGACGTTTTGCGCCGGCGAGACGAGCAGCGCGATCTCGATGCTCGCAATCGGAATCACCACCCCCAGCCACAGGGCAACGGCCAGGGCGCCGAGGATTCGCGAGATCGTCAGACGTTGCAGCACCAATCCAGGCTACCCGCCGGTCCCAAGACGCCGTCCTCCGATGGCGCATCGTGACGGGACACACCCGGCGATCAGAAACCCGTTCTAGTTCGCCACGCCCAGGGTGGTCTTGAAGGACTGTGCGTCGCCGACCGCGCGCAGCATCGCATCCGCGAGGTCGGCCCGCGATATCGTCAGACCGCGTCGCAGGTTCTGCCCGTACGCCGTCCGATATGCGCTGCTGCGCGGCTTGTTGGTCAGACGCGGCGGCCGCATCGCAGTCCAGTCGAGATCGCTCTCGCGAAGGATGTCCTCCATCCGCGCAAGATCGATGTACACCTTGGAGAGCACCCGCTTGATGATCGGCGTGGCCAGGTGTCGCGTGAAGAATCCTTCGCCAGGATCGTAGGGCGGCGGGTTCGGGCGACCGGGCGACGCTGTGGTCGCCACCGGCGACGCGCTGATCGCGACGATGCGCCGCGTGCCTGTCCAGAGCATCGCGTCGACGATCGCCTGGGTCCCACGCCATGTGATGCCGGCGTCGCGTGAATTCCGTGGGCCAAGCGCTGACACGACGGCATCCGCGCCCCCCATCGCGCTCCGCAACGCCGCGGTGTCGGGATTCAAGAAGTCGACCTGAACTGCACGAGCGCGATGGTCGAGGCGCTCGGGATGACGCGCGACCGCGGTCACGTGATGACCGGATTCGATGGCCTGTTCGAGGATCAGATGGCCCACGCCACCGGTCGCGGCGATGATCGTCAATTCCATGCGTTGGTCATTCCTGTGCTTGCTGTCCTTTCGAGCTCATTCCTGTGCGTTCACTCAGCAATGTGTGGGCGTATTATCTGACCGTATGCTCGGAAAAGTCAAGGCCGCAACGAGGTGCCGTCGAAATGCCTGAATCCGCCGGTTTCGCCAGGCGGCCGCGCGGGCGGCCGGCAACGGGTGTCCGCGAGGCAATCCTCTCGTCGGCGCTCGAGATCCTCTCGAAGGACGGCCTCGATCAGCTGACGACACGTGCGGTCGCGAGACGAGCGCACACGTCCGAGGCGAGCGTCTTCTACCACTTCGGCGACAAGGTTGGACTGCTCCAGGCGGCGGTCCTTGCTGGTCTCGGGCCGCTGAGGGCGGTTGATCCGGAAGCTCTGAGCGGAGCCACCGAACACTCGCCGGCTGACACGCTCGGGACGATCACCACCGCGTTCCGGGGTTTCTTCGACCACGCCATGCCCGTCATGGCTGCCATTCAGGCTGACGCCGGCTTGCGGATGGCCTTTGCGGAGCGGCTCGTTGAAGGTGACCTCGGCCCTCATCGGGGGGTGCGCCTGGTCGCCGACTATCTGCGTGCGATGGCGGCACAGGGCGCAGTCAGGGCCGATCTCGATTACGACGCGATCGCCATGATGGTTGTCAGCAGCTGCTTCCTCGCGGCGTGGCAGCGTGCCTTGGCCGGCGAGGACAGCGCCGGGGCGCTGCCCGAAGTCGGCCGTGTCGTTGCCGCGATTGCGGGCTTCCTGGCCCCTGGCGTCGCCTAAAGCCCCTGCAGCGAAGTCTCGACGACCGCCGGTCGAGCGGCCGTGTCGACAAGCAGCCGGAACACATCGGGACGGTGGTAATGACCCACCGGATCGAGGTGGCGGCGTCCCGACAGCACCTGACCAAGATCGAGGTCGGCGATGAGGGTTTCCTCGCGTTCACGAACCGGCCCTGCAATGAGGTCCCCGTTCGGGCCAACTATGGCCGTATTGCCCGGCTCGATCCAGTCACCGTTTTGCTTCCGGTACTCCTCGCTGACGAGCAGGTCGCGGCGCGGGAAATCGGTCGGAATCCGATCGGCATGCAGCACCGGGTTGACTCCGACAACGAACATGCGATTCTCGCGAGCGATATGGCGCAGCGTCGCGATCCATCCATCGCCTGGTGCCAGAGTCGGTGCCAGCCAGATGTCGACACCCTGCGCGTACATGTGGAACCGCGCCAGCGGCATGTAGTTCTCCCAGCAGATCAGGCCGCCGATCCGCCCAAACGGCGTCTGGACAGCACGGAGCGTCGATCCGTCACCCATCCCCCACACCGTGCGTTCGGCGCCGGTGGGCACTAGCTTGCGATGCCGCTCCGCAAGGGTCCCGTCCGGCGCGAAGTACAGAAGGGTGTTGTAGATGGTCCCACCGTGGGGCTCGCGTTCCTCGACGCCGATGACGAGCCAGACCGCGTGCTCACGCGCGATGGCCCCGAGACGATCGGCGGCCGGGCCGGGAGTGACGACGGCGTTCTCGGCAAGCATGCGAAACCATTCGTCATCACCGTCCCAGATCGGGCGCGTGTCGATCCAGATCGGTGTCCCTGGGACGAATACCTCGGGGAACACGACGATCTGGGCACCCTGCACCGCTGCCGACCCCGTGAGTTCGGCAACCCGGTCGATGGTCGCCTCGCGGTCCATGAGCACGTAGGTGGCCTGCACGGCTGCGAGCCGGACGACCGTCACGGCGGATGGTCTCAGCCGGTCTTCGCGTAGTTGCTGGCGCCGTACCAGTCGACGACCACGACCGGCTCATCGCCCACCACCCAAGCATCGTGTCCGCTGGGGAGCGACGTGATGTCGCCCGGTTCGGCGATGAACTCGGTGCCATCCTCCATCCTGATGGCCAGCCGGCCACCGACGTGGTACTGGAAGTGTGGCGCCTCGCAGCTCGACGTCTTGGCGATCGGTTGCACGTCGACCGACCAGCGCCACCCCGGCTGGAATACCAACCGGCCCACCTCACTGTCGCCGATGCGCAGGATCTCGGCTTGACCCCTGGGGAAGTCGCGGGTCTCGTCAGGCGTCCGAAAGCTCTTGTGCTCAGTGACCTGCATGTCAGAATCCTCCGTACTCGACTCCAATCCTGGCGGCAAGTCTTATCTACCAGTAGGTAGAATGTCAAGGTCCGGATCGACCCATGTGGAGGCAAGGGCAATGGCCGTCGCGACCGCTCGCAAACCCGCCGTCCCGACCGCGGAGCGGATCCTCGACGTCGCCGAGCGCCTCGTGCAGACCCGCGGTTTCAAAGGATTCAGCTACGCCGACGTGGCGGAGCATCTCGGCATCACCAAAGCCAGTCTCCACTACCACTTTCCCGGCAAGGCGGAGCTTGGCGAGGCACTCATCGTCCGATACTCCGCTCGCTTCGCCGGCGCGCTGGAGCGTATCGATGCAAAGGTTCCCAGCGCTGGTGCGAAGCTCGACGCGTACGTCGAGCTCTATGCGAAGGTGTTGCGCGCGCGGCGCATGTGCCTCTGCGGCATCCTCGCCGCCGAATTCGAGACGCTGCCCGGACCGATGCGCGATGCCGTGGTGCGCTTCTTCGACGACAACCAGGCATGGCTCGCCACCGTGCTCACACGAGGACAGGCCGATGGCGTGCTGTCATTCCGTGGCACCGCTGAGGACGCCGCGCAGAGCCTGATCAGCGGACTCGAGGGGGCGATGCTGCTGGCGCGCCCGTACGCCGATCCGCGCCGCTTCGAGTCCGCCGCACGCCGGCTCCTCGCGGGCGTGGTGGCTGATCCCGAGCGCTGACAGTCAGACGGCGAGCCGGCGGCGCGTCGCAACACGCACCGCCTTGCCGCGGCGTACCGCGACCCAACCTCTGCCGATGCCGTAGCAGACAGCGCTGATCGCGCCCACGAAGAAGCCGATCGGCCAGTTGGATAGGTAGGAGATGGCTATCGCGCTCCACACCGTGATCAGTGCGATGGCGATCGACAGGAGGATCGCGAGGGGCGGGCGGTCGGTGAAGGACCGAGCCGCCGCGGGAGGTCCGATCATCAAGCTGAAGATGAGCAGCGCACCAACGACGGGGACGGTCATCGCGGTGGCAAGCGCGACGATCACGAGAAATGCCATCTCGATTCGATGGGCGCTCACGCCTTTGGCTTCGCCGATTTCCGGAAGGATCGACGACAGCATCAGCGGGCGGTAGAGAAATGCGACCGCCGCGATGCAGACGAGGCCGACCGCGACGACAGGGAGGATCTCGGTCGTGCTCACCCCGAGGACCTCACCGAACAGCAGCGAATAGATCTGGGGCTCGTACTCACTGCTGCGGCTGAGAAACACCGCGCCGATTGCGAGCATCAACACCAGGGCAAGCGCGGTGACCACATCCTGGCGCCCGCGCCTGCCGAGCACGCCGATCCCGAGGGCCGCGAGGACGGCGCACACACCGAGGCCGAGCAGGGTGCTCAACCCGAACACATTCGCGGCAGCCGCGCCGGCGAATGCCCCGTTGGGAATCGCGTGCGCGGGAAACGCCGAACCACGCAGCACCACAAAGAAGCCCACGATCCCCGCGATCACCGCGACAACCGTCGCGATCGTCCAGGCGTTGACCATGAAGTCCGAGAACATCGCTCAGACCTCCCGCCAGAGGCGGATGTCGAACCCGCGCGCGCTCACGCCTCGGCCCCTTGCAATACGGCCCGTTCTCGGCGCGACGTCACGGCACGAATGCCGGAGAAGCCGGAGATGAGGTAGAGGACGAACACGAGGGCAACGATGAAGAAGCTGACCGGAAAGCCCTGGCGGCTCGATCCCCAGTAATAGCTGTCGTAGGCGAGCAGCACGCCGAGCCAGGTGACCCCGACGCCGATGACGCACGCGACGATGAGCGCCACCCCGAGTCGTGCGGTCACCCGCAGCGCGGTGGCGGCGGGGCCGACCAGGAGCGCCGTGGACAGGATGGCGCCGATGGTCAGTGAGGACAGGCCGACTGATACCGCCAGCGCAAGCATGAACAGCAAGCCGATCAGCCGCAGCGAGACTCCTTTGGCGGCGGCGATGTCGTTGCTCACCGAGCTCAGCAGCAGTGGACGGTATATGGCGACGATGATCCCGAGCGCTATCACGCTGAAGCTGATGACGATCGGGATCGTCGAGGTCTCGATGGTGAAGATCGAGCCGAACAGGATCTGCTGGGTCGCCCCCGTCGTCGCACCCGAGCTCGTGTCGAGATAGAGCAGCAGCGCCGCCAGACCGATGGAGGCTCCGAGAATGATCCCGGTCGCGAGGTCCCGCCCGCGAACCCGGCGGATGCCGATCAGCTCCATGACGCAGGCGCCGACCATTCCGAACCCCACGAACCCGAAGAGCGGGCTGAGGCCGAGAAGGAAGGCACCCGACCCACCGGCCGTGGAAACGTCGGTCAGCGCGTGACCCGCAAAGGACTGGCCGCGCATGACCGTGAAGACTCCGACGATCGCGGACACGATCGCCGTCGCACCGCCGATGAGGATCGCCACGTGCACCGGCTGACTGGCAAAGAAGCCCGGCTCGAAGATCCAGTTGACGAGCTGGCCCATCGACAGGTCAGCCTGCACCGACCACGACGTCGGCCTCGTGGGCGGCAAGATCCGCGTTCTCCTCCCCTGCCACGACCAGGATCCGGCCGTGGACGCGGAGGACGTCGACGTGATGCCCATAGAGGCGGCTGAGCACGTCGCCGCGTATGACTTCGTCGGCGGTGCCGCTGACCGCCTTGCCGCCGGCGATGTAGACCACTCGATCCATGACGGGCAGCAGCGGGTTCAACTCGTGCGCAGAGAGCAGCACGGCGACCCCCTGCTCCGCTGCGACGCGACCGAGGAGGGTCACAACCTCCTGGCTGCTGCCCAGGTCGAGGTTCGCCAGGGGCTCGTCGAGCAGGAGCAATTGCGGGCGGCTGACCAGCGCGTGGGCGATCAGCACCCGCTGCTGCTCTCCGCCGGAGAGGTGGCCGACGCGCACATTCGCGAATCGCTCTGCGTCGACCGCCTTGAGCATCGCGTCGACCTCCTGACGGCGCTGCCTGGATCGGATCGGCACCCCGTAGCGGTTCCCGTCCAGTCCGAGCGCAACCAGGTCCCACGCGCGCATCGGCATGTCCGGGTCGAGCAGGACTTTCTGGGGGACGTACCCGATCGAGCGTCCCCGCCGGGCGCGTGACTGAGTCGGCATGGTGACGTTGCCCGAGCCGGGGCGCTGCAGGCCGAGGATGACGCGGAGCAGCGTCGTCTTGCCGGCCCCGTTGGAGCCGATCACCCCAGTGAACTCCCCTGCACGCACGCTGAAGGTCACGTCATCGAGAACCTGGCGGCCCGACAGCGCCACGCTCACGTGGTCGACATGCAGGACCTCACCGCGGAGAGGTGCCTGCACCAGATCCATCAGAGGTGCTCGGTCGAGACGCCCTGGCTCACGGCTTTTTCAATGGCCCGGACCTCGGCGAGCATCCAGGTCTGGTAGTCGTAGCCAGGGGTGGGCATGGTCTCGTAGACGCCGACGATAGGCACACCCGCATTCACAGCGTTGAGACGGATCGAGACCGTCAGCGCGCTCGTCACCTGCTGGTTGTAGCAAAAGACCTTCACCCTGTGGCCGGTGAAGAATCCGTTCTCCAGCGAGATGTCTTCAGGTGCCGGGTCGACGCCGTTCATGATGTCGGCCTGGAACGGGAATGGCGTGAGATTGTCTGCGCCCATCGCCTGGAGGAGATAGTCCGCGACCGGCTCGGTGGTCGCGACCGGCGTGCCGGCGTACGCCGTCTTGAACCCCGCGATTGCGGTCAACCACGGCGTCAGCGAGGTGTCGAACTTCTGCAGCTGGGCCTGAAAGTACGACGCGTGGGACGGTTGGAGCCCGGCCAGCGCGCTCGCGACCGCCTGCGCAACCTTCGGCATCGTGCTGGGTGCGTACCAGAGGTGCGGATTGGCCGTATTCGCCGGGAGGCCAAGCAGATCCTGGACGACGAGCACCTTCCGGCTCGAGTTTGGTGACCCCGATTCGATGGTGTTCATGAAGTTGTCGTAGCCGACACCGTTCTGCACGATGAGCTGCGCCGCGCTCACCTCCTGCGCCACGCTCGGGCTGGCCTCGTACGTGTGCGGGTCGGTGTTGGGGTTGTTCAGGATCGACGACACGTGCACGTAGGAGCCGCCGATCTGGCTCATCACATTGGCGTACTCGTTCTCGGTCCCGATTGCGTTGATCACTCCCGGCGATGCAGCTGCCGGTGAACCGGCGCCGCAGGCGGTGGCCAGGAGCGCGGCGCCGGCGACCGCGGCCATGACCCCGTAGCGACGTCGGACGCCTGGAATCGGTGCTGACCGGTGACTGATGTAGCGCATCGGGGTAGCATATCCTAAGACTCAGTCTCAGTACAAGTCCCGGTCCGACGCACCAGCCCACGATGTGTTCATATAAAAGGATGCGCGCGATCAGCCAAGCCTCGGCCGTGAACGACGCACTTCACGCCGTGGTCGAGTACCGGCTCCGGCGCATCGACCAGCGCTACACCGGCGGCCGCCGCGCGATCGTCGAGCTGCTGTTGCACTCCGGTCATCCGGTCAGCATCGGCGACATTGCCGTGCTGCTTCCGACAATGCCGCGAAGCTCGGCCTACCGCCACCTCGTCGACCTCAAGAGTGCCGGGATCGTGCGGAGTGTGGCCGCCAACGATGAGTTCGCACGGTTCGAGCTCGCCGAGGATCTCACCGAGCATCACCACCATTTCCTGTGCACCAACTGCGGCAAGGTGAGCGACCTGACGCCATCAGCCTCTTTCGAGAAGACCATCGCCAAGCAGCTCGACCAGCTTGCGGACGCGCAGGGCTTCCGTCCCCACAGCCATCGCGTGGACGTGCTCGGGCTCTGCGCCACCTGCCAATAGAATTCGTTCACCCACGGCGGGGACGAACTCGGTTTACGACCAGGCCAAGCTCAGGATCAGCCCGTTACGCCCGGGTCGCGATCAGCCGGGTGATGTCGGCGACCCTGGGCGACTCCCACGCGTTCTCGAGCGCCTCGAGCAGCTCGTCCGCGCCCGCGGCGCCCAGGCTTGGGCCTGCATTGGCGCGGAATTTGGCGCGGTGATCCGCGGGGTGCATCGGGTTCCCCGGACCGCCCCGCTGCGCCGGCACGTTCTTCTCGAGTCGCCGTCCGTCGCGGGTCTCGAGCGTGACGCGCGCCGGGAATCCCGCCGGCGGCATATCCGGGTCGCCGTGGCAGAAGATGCGCGCCGCCAGGTCCGCGATGTCCGGGTTGGCGTGCACCTCGTCCGTGTAGTCCTCGACGTCCGCATGGCCGAGCACCGCGACGATCGCCACCGAGTAGGGAAGGCTGAACTTCATGTGGTACGGCGTATGCGGATGGATCTTGGCGTCCCGCGGTTCGCACACGACCGTGATGCACTCGACGGGCACCGCCGCGTCGATGCGGGCGATGTCCGCGTGGGTGAGTCCGTTCGCTTGCATCAGCGCGATCACCGCATCCATCGACGAGTGGTTCCAGGCGCCGTTGCTGTACGGCTTGTACGTCGTGTCCGGCAACAGCCAGCGCTCGCCCAATCCGGAGGTGACCTCATCGATGTTGTACGGCTCCTCGTCCCCGTGCAGAAGGACGCCGTACAGCCCCCAGGGGCTCTCCAGCACTTCGTGCGGACCAAGAAAGCCGCGCTGGGCGAGGAGCGCCCCGGTGATTCCCGCCTGCACGCTCCAGCCAGGATGGAGGCGTTTCACCCAGCTTCCATCATGCAATCCGACGAGCAACCCGCTCGACTGGCTCCCAACGAGTCCGAGCGCGTTGATGGTGCGTTCCTCGTCGAGACGCAGCAGCCGGCACGCCGCCATCGCCGACGTGAACGGACCAGCGACGCTCGTGGCGTGCAGGCCGCGATGGTGAAAGCGATGTGGCGCAGCAGCACCGATGCGCAGTCCCACCTCTGCCCCGGCGACGAGTGCAGTGAGCATCTCGGCACCGCTTGCGTCCTCGCGTTCCGCCATCGCGAGACTCGAAGGGACAGCGGTGCAACCGATGTGCACCATCGCAACGCTGTGAGTGTCGTCGTAATCCGGACCGTGCGCGTACGCCCCGTTCACGAAACCGGCGTGAGCCGCGGGCAGTCGATCGGCCACGGCGAACGCGGTGGCTTCCTGGCGCCCACCCATGTCGGCAAACACGCCGCGAACCATCTCCGCGAAATCCATGCGCGAACCGGCGAGGGCCACCCCGACGGTATCAACGAGGCGCCAGCGCGCGTCATCGCGAACGTGCTCGGGGATGTCGTCGGGCCTCAGCGCACAGAAGAAATCCGCGAGCTGTCCGGTCGAGGTTCGCTGCACCGTGGTTGCACTCATCCAATTGCTCCTGGTTCACTGCGATGGCGCGCGAAAGGCAGACCCATATGGCGCGATCGGATGCGGCCATTATCGCGAGCTTCGACCCCACAGCCGCCTGTTGCCTACTGCCGCTCCTCGAACTCGGCAGCGAACAGGTAGCTCATCGCGAGGCTGCGGTAGGGCCGCCAGTGCTCTGACACGTCGACCATCTCCTTCTCTGTCGGGAGGTGACCGAGCCCATACAGGCGTTGTACCGCGTGCCGGAGCGCCAGGTCGCCGAAGAGGAGCACGTCAGGCCGGTCGAGCGCGAAGATCATGAACCCCCGCGCCGTCCACGGACCGATGCCGGACACCTCCGTGAGGGCGGCTTCGATTTCGTCGTCGGTCATCGCGGCCAGCGCATCGTCACTCAGGCGCCCGTCGACGAATCGCTCCGCGAGGGCGCGCAGGGTCGCGCCCTTTCGCGTCGAGAAGCCGCTCGAGCGGAGGACCTGCGGATCCGACGCGAGCAACTCGGCAGGAGACGGCAGGTGGCCGTCGAAGTGCTCCTCCATGCGGGACAGGATCGCTCGGGTTGACCTGACCGAAAGCTGCTGTCCTGCAACCTGGAAGATCAGCGTGCCGAACGCATCGAGCCCCGGGAGCTCGTCGATCCACGCGCGCGGATGGAAGTCCGGATGCGCATCGATCACCCGCGCAAGAACCGGATCGGCCTTGCGGAGGATCGCGAGCGCCTCGGGATCCGCGACCGGCGTTGCCGTCATTCCTGCAGAAGTCGCTCCGTGAGCACGATCTCGACGACCTGCTCCACTGTCTCGAGGCGACCCCAGTCTCGCTGGAGCTCGCACGCCAGAGCGACCCACGTCACCGGGTGGCCTCCGGCTTGGACGACCCGCTCGAGGCCGGCGCGGTGGGCCTCCTCGCTGGTGCCGCCGATTGCGTCGACGACGGGATAGACGTCATAGCCTTCTCGGAGGGCGTCGAGCGCGGGAAACGCCATGCAGATCTCGGTCCACAGGGCGCAGGCGATGAGCTTGCGCCGCCCGGTGGCTCGCACCGCAGCGAGGAAGTCGGCGTCCTCCCACGAGTTCAGGGTCGTCCGGTCGATCGGTGGGCTGTCCGCGAGCAGCTCGGCGAGCTCCGGCACGGTTGGCTGCCCGCGTCCCGACGCGACGTTGATCGTCGAGTGGATGATCGGGACGCCGAACGCCTTCGCGGTCTTGACCGTCGAGACGATGTTCTTGAGCAGCAGGTCGCGATCCATGGAGTGGACGGCGGCGAACTGCGACGGCTGGTAGTCGATCAGGAACATCGCAGCATTCTGCGGCGTGAGCAGGTGGTCGCCGAGCGGATCGCGGATCGGAGCGCTCGCCATCAGGGGTGCACTTGGGAGCCGTAGCCGAGGTCGAGCCGGATCGATTCCATGACCCAGAATGCCGTGCTCTCGGTGAAAATATCGGCGCCGGCGAGCACGCCCGCGTACTTCTCGATCACCGGTTGCGCGGCCAGGCGCGTGGTCTCGTCGAGGTGGCCCTTGGCTGCGGCCCACTTGTTCTCGCCGTAGTGAGCGTAGTAGCTCCTGGGATCGACCGCGTCGATCGCCTTTTTCGAACTTTCGGAGATGTCAGCCATGTACTGCTGGTGGAGCGTCACGTCGTCGCGCGTCCCCAACCTCCCCACGTGGCCTCCGATGAAATGCTTCCACGAGTAGGCGAGCGCGTTCGCGGGCGCTTCGAGGTAGCCGGGGATGTCCTCCGTCAGATTGGAGACGTACACGGGCGCCCAGCCCGGATTGATGATGTCCACGAGCATCAGCGTGTCGTGGTCGGGCAGGTGGATGAGGATGTTGTCCGGCGTGTGGTTGGCACCGTGCCAGGCCAGGTCGATCCGCTCGCCGCCGATCTCCAGACTTCGCCGGTCCTGGAACGTCTCCTCGTTGGGTGGTTTCGCCGGGTCGTCGTCACGTAGCATCAGACGCCGGGTCTCCTCATGTCCGATGCGCGTGATGTTCTTGTCGAAGAGGAACGACGCGCCGGTGTGGTCGGCATGGTGATGCGAGTAGATGAGGTGCGTCACCTTGTTGCTGACGCCGTTCGCCGCGGCGATCTCGTCGACAGCCCGCTGTATGTTGTGGCCGATGGTCGGGGGCGCGTCGACAAGGACGACGCCGTCCGAGGTGGTCAGGAACGCCGACTGGTAGGTACCGTCGGTGACCCAGTACAGGTTTCGCTCGACGCGTCCGACGTAGTAGCCCTGCTCGTTGAGCGCGGGGCCGAGCGCGGATCGCGGGACTGGCGCGTACTCGGGGAGGGTTTCGGTGCTGATCATCATCCCGCCCATGGCAGCGCGAAGGCGCCGAGCTGGCTGCCGATGGCCGCCATGTCCTCGAAGGCCCACTGCTCAGTGATCTTGCCGTCCTCGTCCACCCGATAGATGTCGACGGCGTTCCACGTGACGGGTTTGCCGGTCGCTGGAATCCCGAGCAGGTCGCCGGACTGGGTCGCGCTGACCACCTGGCGCAGGGCGACCAGATCGCCGCTCGCGATGATGTCCTGCTCCTCGGCGTGGATGTCCGGCAACGCGCCGATGAACCCGGTGAGGACGGCGACAAGGGTATCGACGCCGTTGATCTCGCCGACTGTATTGCCGTGCCAGACGATGTCTGGCGTCATGTACTCGCGGACCAGTTCTGGTTCGTGCCCGTTGAAGACGCGGGCGACGAACTCGCGGACGGCGGCGACGCGCGGATCGAGGGTGGTTGTGTTGTTCATGAACGGGATCGTGGCCGTCGCCCCGTGGCGATCGAATCCCGGAAACCCATAGTCCATGACCCCAGTGGCATGCTGCCTGGGATGGTCGCATCGGTCCAGGCTGATCGGTTGGTTGGCAGGAAACGCGAGCGCGCGGTGCTCGAGCGGTTGCTGGAGAACGCGCGGGACGGCCGCCACGCCGTCCTCGTGGTGCACGGAGACCCCGGCGTGGGCAAGACCGCGCTGCTCGAGTACGCGGTCGAGGCGGCGCAGGGCTTTCGCATTGTTCGGACCGCAGGCGTCGAGGCGGAGATGGAGCTCGACTATGCGGCGATGCAACGGCTCTGCTCGCCACTGCTTGAGTTTCTCGAACGCCTCCCTGACCCTCAGCATGATGCGCTCGGCGTCGCCTTCGGGCTCAAGGCCGGACAGGCGCCGAACCCCTTTCTTGTCGGGCTCGCGGTTCTCGGTCTTCTTTGTGAAGCCGCCGAGCGGCAGCCACTCCTCTGTGTGATCGACGACGCGCAGTGGCTTGACGGCGCGTCGGCCCGGGCGCTCGCCTTCGTGGCGCGCCGCCTGGTTGCCGAGAGGATCGCTCTCGCCTTCGGGACTCGCGCCGTGGGCAGTGTCCTGGCCCGCTTCCCGGAGCTCCGCGTCGAGCCGTTGGGCCGTCGGGATGCCCGGGTTCTGTTGGAGTCCGCCCTGGCGGCGCGGCTGGACGAGTCCGTGCTGGAACGGATCATCGCCGAGACCGGCGGGAATCCGCTCGCGATCCTGGAGCTCCCGCGCGGGCTGACGCCTGCCCAGCTCGCGGGTGGCTTCGGCCTGCCAACCGCGATGCCGCTCTCCACCGGGATCGAGCAGAGCTTCGCGCGGCGGCTGGCACGGCTCCCGCGCGACGGACGTCGCTTGCTGCTCGTGGCAGCGGCAGAACCGGTCGGTGACTCGGCGCTGCTGTGGCGCGCTGCGGAGCGGCTCGGGATCCCAGAGACGGCCGCGCGCGCTGCCGAGTCAGACGGCTTGCTGACGATCGACGGTGCGGTGACGTTCAGGCATCCGCTCGTACGGTCGGCGGTGTACGGTGCGGCGGAGCCGAGCGAGCGGCGCGAGGCTCACCGCGCGCTTGCGGACGCAACCGATGCGCAGGTCGACCCGGATCGCCGCGCGTGGCACCGTGCCCAGGCAGCGTCCGTGCCCGACGAAGCTGTGGCCACAGAGCTCGAGCGCTCCGCGGCGCGGGCGCAGGCGCGGGGCGGCTTTGCTGCTGCTGCCGCGTTCCTCGAACGCGCTGCTCTGCTGACACCCGATTCCGCGCGGCGTGCGCGGCGCGCGCTGGTTGCGGCTCAGACGAAGGTCCGGGCAGGCGCCTTCGACGAGGCGCTCGGTCTGCTCTCGTCAACAGACGTCGGCGCGCTCGACGATCTCGACCGCGCCCGAGTCGAATTGCTTCGCGCGCAAATCGCATTCGTTTCCACGCACGGCAGCGATGCGCCCGCGATGCTACTCGCAGCCGCTCGCCGGCTCACGCCGCTCTCTCCGACTCTTGCGAACGAGACGTACCTCGAGGCGCTGTCGGCTGCGATGTTTGCCGGACGCCTGGCGGCGCCGGGCGCAAGCGCGCTCGACGTTGCGCTCGTCGCGAAGGGAGCGCCTGCGCCGTCGGTCCTTCGCGGGCCCGAGCTGTTGCTCGACGGACTCGCAACATTGTTCTCCGAGAGCTACCAGGCCGCGGTTCCAATCCTGCAGCGGGCGCTGAGCACGTTTGACGTGAGCGGCCTGACCATGAGCGAGCAACTGCGTTGGAAGTGGCTCGCGTCGGTTGCGTGCATCCAGGTGTGGGATGACGTGCGCTGGGAGGGGATCTCCGAGCGGCACGTTGAGATCGCTCGGGAGGCCGGCGCGCTCGGCGAGCTTCCACTGGCGCTGACCCAGCGTGTCTACGTGCATCTTTTCGCCGGCGAGCTGACGGCGGCGGCATCGCTCGTCGATGAGATCCGCGCGGCGTCCGAGGCGACCGGCAGCAACGTTGCGCGGTACGGCGCGGTGGGGCTCGCCGCCCTGCGTGGCCGCGAGGTCGAGGTGATCCCGCTCATCGATGAAACCCGTGCCGATGTGACCCGGCGTGGTGAGGGAGTCGGTCTTTCGATCCTCGACTGGGCGCTCGCGGTCCTGTACAACGGCCTCGGCAGATATGAGCTGGCTCTTGCGGCGGCGCTTCGGGCCGCCGAGCACCCGCACGACGTGGGCGTCTCGAACTGGGGCATGGCCGAGTTGATCGAGGCTGCCGTCCGAGCCGGAACACCCGAGCTGGCCGCTGACGCTCGCTCGCGACTTGCCGAGATGACCAGGATCAGCGGGACGGACTGGGCGCTCGGGGTCGCCGCCCGCTCGGAGGCATTGTTCGTCGAAGATCAGCGGGCTGAGGAGCTCTACGTCGAGGCGGTCGATCGCCTCGGTCGGACTCGCAGTGCGGTCGATCTCGCGCGTGCGCACCTCCTGTACGGCGAGTGGCTGAGACGTCGACGCCGACGACTCGATGCACGCACCCATTTGCGGTCGGCGCACGACCTCTTCTCCGACTTCGGCATGGAGGCGTTCGCCGAGCGTGCGCGCGGCGAACTGGAGGCGACCGGCGAGCATGCGCGCAAGCGCACCATCGACACCTTTGGTCAACTGACGCCGCAGGAAACACAGATCTCGCGCCTTGTGGCGCGGGGACAGACAAACCGGGAGATCGCCGCGCAACTGTTCATCAGCCCGAGCACGGTCGAATACCACCTGCGCAAGGTCTTCGGCAAACTCGACGTCAAGTCGCGCACGCAGCTGGCCAACCGTATGCTGGGCTAGGACCTGATCCCACGTTTGGGCACAGGCGTCAAGGGAAACACCAAACTTCGTGCTGATGCAGGCGGACCCGTCCGCTTTCCCCGTCCTCGAACCCTCCGAGGTCGCGATCTTCGAGGCTGTCGGCACGCGCCGTCGCGCCACCCCGGGCGAGTATCTCTATCACGAGGGTGATCCGGGCTACGACTTCTGGATCGTCCTCTCGGGCGCCGTCGACATCATCGTCGACGATGCTGACGACCAGGTGATCGCCACCTACCATGCCGGGCAATTCCTCGGCGAGTTGAATTTGCTCACCGGGGTGCGTGCGTTCGTCTCGGCCCGAGTTGTCGAACCGGGTGATGTGCTGTCGGTCCCGGCGGATCTGCTGCGCCGGGTCATCGCCACGGAGCCTGAGCTCGGCGACAAGATCCTGGCGGCGTTCATGGCGCGGCGCGCAGCCCTCCTCGCGGGGGCCGCCGTGTTCATTCGGGTTGTCGGGTCCCGTTTCTCGCCCGAAACCATGCGCATCCGTGAGTTCCTCACCCGCACCCGCCTGCCGCACGAGTGGTTGGATCCGGATGCGGATGCACAGGTTGAGGAGATCGTGCGGGCTTTCTCGCTCGAGCCGTCGGACCTCCCGGTGGTGATCGCCACCGGCGAGGTGCTTCGCCGGCCGACATCCGGCGAGCTCGCGTCGTACCTCGGGCTCACACTCGACAGCCTTCCGGACCGTTCGTTCGATCTCGTCATCGTGGGCGGCGGGCCCGCTGGTCTCGCGGCCGCGGTGTACGGTGCGTCAGAGGGCCTGCATACGCTCGGTGTGGACATGGTCGCGCCCGGCGGCCAGGCGGGCACGAGCTCGAGGATCGAGAATTACTTCGGGTTCACCACGGGGATTCCGGGGGCAGAGCTCACGCAGCGCGGGCTTGTGCAGGCTGAGAAGTTCGGCGCGAGACTCAGCGCACCGTGCACTGCCATCGCCCTGCGCGAGGAGTCCGGACACCTCACGCTGGAGCTGTCGGACGGAACCGTCGTCGCTGCCCGGGCAGTGATTGCCGCCACGGGCGCGAGGTACCGCAGGTTACCCGTCGATCGATTGCAGGAGTTCGAGGCGAGCAGCGTGTACTACGCCGCCACCGAGCTGGAGGCACGGCAGTGCGCCGGCAGCCCGGTTATGGTCGTAGGGGGCGGTAACTCGGCTGGGCAGGCGGCTGTCTTTCTCGCAGACAAGGGCAGTGCCGTCACCCTGATCATCAGAGCGGCTGACCTCAACGCTCACATGTCGCGATACCTGGTCGACCGGCTTCTCTCCCATGCTCGCATCCGGGTGATGACCAGCACAAACATCGCCGGACTCGAAGGCGACGGTGCTTTGCGCGCGGTTCGCGTGACCGGGCCGGACGGTGAGATTCACGTCCCGGCGGCAGCGCTGTTCTCGTTCATCGGCGCGGATCCGGAGTCATCCTGGCTGGACGGCTGTGCCGCGCTCGACGACCGCGGTTTCATCCTCACCGATCGCGCGCTGACCGCCGAGCAGCTCGGCGAGCGCTGGAGCGTGCTCGGGCGGCAACCGCTGCCGTTCGAAACAAGTCGCCCGGGGTTGTTCGCCGTCGGCGACGTTCGATCAGGTTCGACCAAGCGCGTCGCGGCCGCGGTCGGCGAGGGGTCGGCAGCCGTCAGCGCGGTGCACCAGTTCCTCGCGTTCGACCACCACTGATGTCATGGCGGACCCAGAAGATCGGGTCATGAGGACGTATTGGCCGCCCTCACGCCCGTGGCGCTACTCACTCGACTTCCATCGGCGACCTGTCGCGAATTGGGGAATCACCCTCTACGAACAGAGTGAGCCAATTGCCGAGCACCGATGGGACACGCAGCCGAAAGAAGTAGCCACCGGCCAACTGCGCGAATGGGTGGCCCAATTCACCGGGCCTGACGCAGCTCGAGACTTGGTCGACGCGGTGTTCGCCAGTCGGCCCTTCTTCTTCGTTGACCAACAACGGTAAGGCACGAAGTTCGGCGAGAGCTCACCGGCACCTTACTGCTGAGCGCATCCACCCAATCGTTGATGTCGGTTGAGCCCAGCACCCTAGCGGGCGGTCGCGGTCTCGAGCATCGTCAGTTCCGGTCGCACATTCATCGCTCCGCCAGTGCGCCTGCGAGCGCGGCCACCTTTCCATTCGGCGACGCGTTCGCGGCCGTGAGCACCACCTTGAGCGCGCCGGTCTCCGAAGCCCGGCCAAAGGTGTCGTACGCGGCCATCATCTCGTCGAGCGCAAAGCGCTGGGTGACAAAGGCATTGGTGCGGAGCTGGCCTCCAGCGAGCAAGCGGATCAGGGTGGGTGTGGTGAAGGTGTCAACCAAGCCCGTCGTGATAGTGACGTCGCGCGTCCACAGCGTCTCCAGGTGCAGCAGTGCCGGCTTGCCGTGCACGCCAACGTTGGCGATCCTGCCCCCGGGTCGCACCAGGCTGGTCGCGAGCTCAAAGGTTGCCGGAATCCCGACCGCCTCGATCGCGACATCAGCTCCGAGTCCGCCGGTGAGCTTGCGTACCACAGTGAGAGGATCATCGCGCCCGCTGTTGATGACCACGTCCGCGCCAAATCGCTTGGCCGCGTCCAGGCGGACATCCGCCAGGTCGATCGCGATGATGTGCGTCGGGCTGAACAGTTGCGCCGTGAGCATCGCGGAGAGCCCGATGGGGCCGGCACCGACGATCGCGACCACGTCGCCCGGCGTGATGTGACCGTTGAGCACGCCGACCTCATAACTGGTCGGTAGGATGTCGGCGAGCATCAGCAGATCCTCGTCGCTGACTCCCGCCGGGACCGGATACGTGGATGTGTCCGCAAACGGCACGCGTACGAATTCGGCCTGCGTGCCGTCGATCATGTAACCAAGGATCCAGCCGCCGCCACCGAGACACTGCCCGTAGCGTCCTTCGCGACAGAACCTGCATGTCCCGCATGCGCTGACGCAGGAGACGAGCACGCGGTCTCCTGGCTTCACCGTCTTCACCGCGGCGCCGACAGACTCGACGGTGCCGACGGCTTCGTGACCGAGGATTCGCCCGTCGGTGGTCGCGGGGAGATCACCTTTCATGATGTGAAGATCCGTGCCACAGATCGTGGTGACGTCGACCCGAACAATCGCGTCAGTGTCCGAAGATATTTGCGGCTTCGGAGCTTCCTCCCAGGCCATGCGCCCGGGACCGTGATAAACAAGTGCCTTCATAGCTGCGTGCTCCTGTTGGTGAGTGTTGCGTGGCCGCATAGCGCACATTCCGCTGAGCTGAGTGTCTGCGCATCGGGCCATCCAGAGACAGGGTCATCGGTCCTGACTTGCGCGGGTCATTTGGCTTGGATCCGTGAGGATCCAGCGGGATGCCGGGTAGGCTGGCGGTGGAACCGCGCCAATCGCTTGCCGCGAAACCCCTCTCCCGCCGGCTCGATATCGAAGGCGAGGTGGACGACCCCGTACTCGGTCGAGCGGCTCTGTCGCCGCAACCCGGCGGCCTGAAAGATGTCGAGCATGCGCCGGTTGTCGACCAGCGTATCGGCCGAGAAACGCGTGATCCCATTGCCGGCGGCATAGGTCGCCAGATACTCGAGAAGCAGTGTTGCCAGGCCGCGCCCTTGCTGCGCATCGGCCACGGCAAACGCAACCTCGGCCTCATCACCGCCGGCGAGCCGGTCGTAGCGACCGATTGCAATCATCTCGTCATGGAGGAAGGCCACGAACGCCATCCTCTGGTGGTAGTCGACGGTGGTGAACCGATCCACCTCGCCATCGCTCAACTCCGTCCTGTGGCCGAAGAACCGGAGATACACGCTCTGCGGCGACTGGTTCGCGAAGAATGCTCGGTGCGCGGCTGCGTCGTCGGGTCGGATTGGACGAACGTGCACGGTGCCGCAGTCTGCGAGCACGGCGTCGATCGCCCATTCGGCTGGGTAGCCGGGCGGCAGCGCAACGATCACGAGCTGACCACCCACTCTTGATCATGACGGTGAATGCCCGCGAAGTCGCTGCTGTCCATTGCCACGAGCATCAGGCACCAACCGCTCTCCGCCAAGGGTCTAATGGACCCGACCTGTGAGGACGTTTGGCTCTGGATTCACGCGATGCCAGGATCCAATGATGTGATGAACCACCGGTCATCAGAGGAGAAAACGATGGCGACCCAACTTCACGCACGGGTGCACGAGCTCACCAGACGCGAGGCCGTTGAGCTTCTGCAATTCCATGGCTACGTCGGCAGAATCGGCTTCGTGGTCGATGGGCGGCCGCTGATCCTCCCGGTCAACTACCTCGCCGACGATGACTCGATCGTGTTCTGCACCGGGCCGGGTACGAAGCTCAGTGCGATCGGTGGCGGCGCCTCCGTCGTCTTTGAAGTTGACGATAGCCGTGCGCTCGAGCACTCCGGATGGAGTGTCGTCGTCAAGGGGACCGCACACGAGATCATCGACGAAGGCCAGTTGGACGAGCTCCGTCGCGGACCGCTGCACTCCTGGGCAACGCGCTCCAGCGAGCATTGGGTGAGACTCTCCATCGAGGAGGTCACCGGTCGCCGGCTCCACGGATCCTGAGGACATCACGGACTTCAACTGACAAACGCACGCCCTACACTCGCGTCGATGTCCAGACTGCGACCAGGACGCCGGACCGCCGCGATCCTCGCCATCCTCCTCCTGCTTGGGGCAGCCGGCTCCGATTTTCTTGTCGCCGGTTTCTGGGCGAGCCATCCGATGCTCACCGCGATCGTGTCCGCGCTGGCTGTCGTCGCCCTCTCCCTGGCGGTCATCGAAGTCGTGCTCAGCCGCCGGGCTGAGCGACGCTGGCGTTACTTGGCCCAGTCGGCGCTCATTGAGCTGGGCGAAGCGGCCTACACGACGTGGAGCACCTTGGCCGAGGGACTCCAATTTGAGGGTGCATCGCTGCTGGCACCGGAGCAGGTGCGGTGTGCATTGGAATCGGGCACGACTGGTCCGAACGTGCGGCGCCAGGTCGAGGCGGGCTTGCTGGACCCGTCGCTCCGAGAGCGGCTGACCGGCCACCTTGCCGAGCGCGTCGCCGCGGGCCACGAGATCCTGGGTCGCTGGGCGGTCGCTCTGACCTCGTCCGTGACATACGCAGAGATCTTCGATCAGCACGTCGAGCTCTATCTCCGCGTCGATGGCCTGCAACTGTTCTTGCGCACGGGACACCGACGGTCGGATCCGCGGGGCCGGCGGGGTCGGCGCCCGCGAGAGTACCGCTCGCCGGGTGGAGAGGAAGATGACAAATGGTTCGTCGACAACCTCATCACCACCATCAATATCGGCGCCAGCCTCGAGGATGCGACCTGGGAGCTCGCCGTTCGACTGGTGCCGGAGGCGTGGTGGGATCGGCGCACGGCCGCGCTTGCGGCGGCCACCCGAGCTGCGGGGAGCATGCCCGACGCGGACAGCTGATTGCGATCTCAACCAGGCTGCTAATCCACGTGGATACTGAACGCTCGATGTCAACAGAAGTGCAGAACCAGGGATGCCCGGCCGACGTCTTCCTTCTCGAGCCGTTCCGTCTAGCGATGCGGGAATGCCAACTCCGCTGATGCTGGCGACCCTGACCGACCGTCGCGACTTCGGTCGCGACTGGCTGCTCGAGCGGAAGTTCGACGGCGAGCGCTGCGTTGCGCGCAAACGCGGCGACGACGTTCGGCTCGAGTCGCGCACCGGCAAGGACCTCACCGCCACGTACCCGGAAGTGCGCGCGGCCCTGCTGATGCAGCGCGCGCGCGAGCTGCTGCTTGACGGCGAGGTGGTCGCGTACGAGGGCGAGCAGACGTCCTTCAGCCGGCTCCAGCAGCGTCTCGGGACCACCAGGCCCACACCCGAGCAGATGGCGGCTTACCCGGTGGTCTACTGCGTCTTTGACATGCTCGACATCGATGGCGAGGTCCTGATGCACCGTCCGCTCGAAGAGCGTCGCGCCAGATTGACGCGGGAAGTCCGGCCCAGTGCGGCCCTGCAGCTGTCCAAGGCGTGGCGGGACAACGCTCAGCGACGGTTTGACGACGCGTGCCGCGCCGGCTGGGAGGGACTCATCGCCAAGCGTGCCGCTGCGCCGTACGTGCCCGGGCGTTCGAAGGACTGGCTGAAGCTGAAGTGCGTATGGGAGCAGGAGTTCGTCATCGGCGGTTATACCGATCCAACCGGCAGCCGGACTGATTTCGGTGCTGCTCGTCGGTTATCACGAGGACGGCATGCTCCGGTACGCCGGGAAGGTCGGCACCGGATATACCGCGGTGAGGCTCCGCGATCTCGGCGTGCGGCTGCGCTCTCTGGAGACATCGGCGCCGCCGTTCACGGACGCGAGACCGATTCCGCGCGGCACGCACTGGACGCAGCCAGAACTGGTCGCCCAGATCGGCTTCGCAGAATGGACGAACGATGGCCGGCTCCGGCAGCCGCGATTCCTGGGGCTGCGCGACGACAAGCGACCGGGCGAGGTAATTCGGGAGCGGCCTCGATGAGACCGTGCTCTGAGGGCCGCTCGGAGGTCGAGAGGCTGAAGCCCGCCCAGGCGGCGGGCCGGCATGGCCGGTGACACCCGCGCTGTGGTGATTGCCCAGCGGTGCTTCGGCGACGGTGATCCGCTCTACGAGCGGTATCACGACACTGAGTGGGGCTTTCCGGCGCCTGATGAGCGTGCGCTGTTCGAGCTCTTGAGCCTTGAGGCCTTTCAGGCGGGGCTCTCCTGGCGGACCATTCTGGCCAAGCGCGACGCGTTCCGCCGTGCTTTCGCGAATTTCGACGCTGATGCTGTGGCGCGCTTTGATGCAGCAGACGTCAAACGCCTTCTCAACGACGTCAGCATCGTTCGCAATCGCGCGAAGATCGAGGCGACGATTGGGAACGCGCGCGCCGTGGTGAATCTGCGCGCCGGCGGCGAGACGCTCGCCTTACTGCTGCGGCCGGATCCACGGGCGTCACGGCGACGCGCACCGGCAGCTTGGACCGACGTACCCTCGACGACGCCCGAGGCGACGTCACTTGCGCGCGAACTCAAGCGCCGAGGCTTTCGCTTCCTCGGTCCGACAACGCTCTATGCGCTCATGCAGGCGTGCGGCGTGGTGGACGACCACCTCGCCGCGTGCCCGGTACGACCCGCCGCCGAGCGCGCACGCCGAGCCGCCGGACTGATCTGATGATGCACCGATGATTTGCTCTGCGGTGCGTCGTCTCTACCGGTGATGACATTGGAAGTTTCATACACGAAAGGTCAATTGCATGTCTAGTTCTGTGCTCTATATGTCGATGTCACTTGACGGGTTCATCGCCGGCCCGAACGACGAACCGCGAAACCCCGGGGGCGACGACTTCATGCGTCTGCACGAGTGGTACGGGTTTGCCTCGGACGCTGGGCCGACCGCCGAGACCACTCATGGGTCGGGGATTGGCAGGCAGTTTCTCGATGAGGCCAGAGAGACCGGTGCGGTCCTCGCCGGGCGCAACACCGTCGAGCAGGTCGATCATTGGGGTGGCGACCACCACGACGGCGTTCCAATCTTCGTGCCAAGTCACAGGCCCGCAGGAACGTCGGTCGCGAAGTACCCATTGGTGACGTACGTGACGGATGGGATCGTCAGCGCGATGTCACAGGCGAAGGCCGCCGCACGTGACCGCGATGTGATGGTCCATGGTGCGTACACGGCACAGACGGCGCTTGAGGCCGGCGTCCTCGATGAGTTGCAGATTCACCAAATCCCCGTGCTGTTCGGTAACGGCCGTCGGCTATTCGATGTATTACCGACCAGAGTCGAGCTGGAGATCGTTCGAGTGATCGACACCCCTGAGGCCACGCACATCCGCTACCGCGTTGTGAGGTAATGCGGCACCGCGCACGATTTCCCGAGGCGGGGTTAGTTCGACTTGGTCGGCTCGCGACCGGTGGCAGCCTGCTCGTGTGGCCGCTGGTGCCGTACTGGGAACCTATTGCCCGGTTGCCGCTTTCCGTTGGGCTCGTGCGAATGATTCTTGCAGGGTCCATGCATTGCCATCCGGGTCGGTGAAGTACACGTGCCGCCCCCATGGCTGTTCGTCAATTTCACTCAGCCTGACGCCCCTCGTTTCGAGTGCGGCTTTCGCTGCCTCCACGCTGTCGACCACAAGTATCAACCCTTTCAAAATGCCTGGCGTCATACCGGAGGTGCCTTCGCCCAGGTGGATAGAGCACGGCGAGCCCGGCGGGGTTAGTTGCACGAAGCGGAGCGACTCGCTGACCTGAACATCCATATCAACAGTGAAGCCGAGCGTGTTTGCGTAGAAATCCTTTGCTTGTTCCGTATCACTCACGGGTATCGTCACCGCTTCTAGCGTCATGTCCATATCGGCTCCTTCACGTCCGCTCGGCGCGTATGTCCACCGCCGAGGTGCCCCGAGCAATGTTGTGAGTCTACCCAGCCTCGCCACGGGGCGCAGCGCACCCCAGGTCAAGTCCCCGGGGGCGCGCCCGCACGATATCCTCGGGGACATGACGATTCGGCGCATGGACAACGTCGGCATCGTCGTCGACGACCTCGACGCCGCTGTCGCCTTCTTCACCGAACTCGGCATGGAGTTGGAAGGCAGGATGCCGATCGAAGGAAGCTGGGCGGGAAACGTTGTCGGGCTCGACGACATGCGAAGCGAGATCGCGATGATGCGGATCCCGGACGCCCCGGGCCGGCTCGAACTGGCGAAGTATCACACCCCGACGGCGATCACCCCCAAACCGAACATCGCCCCGGCGAACACGCTGGGGCTGCATCGCGTCATGTTCGCCGTCGACGACATCGAGGACACCATCGCCCGCCTCCGCCCGTACGGCGCCGAACTCGTTGGCGAAGTGACGCGCTACGAGGACAGCTACCTGCTGTGCTATCTCCGCGGGCCGAGCGGAATCATCCTCGCTCTGGCCGAGCAGCTGAACTGAGATAAGGGATTCCGCTCACCAAGCGTGCAGTCAGCTGTAAATCCAGAGCTCACTGAACGCATCGTCCACGACCCATCGCGTGCGCGCACCTCGCGGGAGGGTGACGATGTTCCCCGGCCGCAGGTCACGCGGGAGCTCATCGTTTACCTGCAGGCGCGCGCTGCCGGAGAGGACGAGGAGTGTCTCCCGGGCTTGCAGGACCAGCTCAATGGTCGTGTTCGCGGTGGCGCCGGGTCGCCAGATACCAACCTGAACCGCGTCATCCGTATACAGCATGTGCACGAGGCCACCCGTCTCGTCGTCATCCTCCCAGGTAACCGCGTCGACGTCTGAGGTCACGACCTCATCCCATCCCATCGTCTTCTGCCCTCCATGATGTTTACGACTACCCGTTGGCCGGGTCGGGCCACTGCAAAGGGGTAGGTGATATCGCCGCAAACACGTCGGCGCCAGCTGCTCAGCAAGCCTCGACGAAGGCACCCTACATAGCCTTCCGCGCTAGCCTCTGCGCCCATGGATGCGACTCGTGCACAGGCGCTCTTGCTCTTTGCCGAGGAGAGCCGGGAGGGACTCGCCGGCCTGGACACGGTGACCTGGCAGCGCCGACTCGAGGAGCAATCCGCGGAACTGGGAGACGCCTTCGACTGGTTCTTGACCCACGAGCGCCCGACTGATGCGCTGCGCATCGCCATCGCCCTGGCCGACCACTGGGTGCACTCTGGCGAGCTGAACGCGGGGAGCGGGTACCTCAAGCGCGGCCTGGTCGCGCCGGGCGTCGAGCCGAGAATTCGCGGCCGGGGTCACTATGAGGCGGGGATGCTCGCCTTCTGGCGGGGCAGCGACGAGCAGGCGAACTCGGCGTTCCAGGCGGGTCGCGAGGTCGCGCGGGAGAGCCAAGACCGGACCACCGAGGCGCTGGCGCTCGCGGGATTGGCGAGGATCGCCCTGCGAGACGGGCAGACTGAGCTGGCGCGCTCACTTTGCGAAGAGGCGCTCTGTGTTGTCGAGACCGGCGACGAGACCGCCGGTCGCTCGAGCGCAATCCATGTGCTCAGCGTTGCCGCCCAGATGTCGGGCGACCTGAACACCGCCCGTGACTCGATGCTGCAACGGATGGAGATGGCACGCAGGCGTGGGGCCTTGAGTGTGGTGTCCTACGAGGCAAGCAACCTCAGCGCGGTCGAGCGACAGCTCGGCAACCGCGCGAGCGCGAAAGAGCTCGCACTGACAGCGCTCGACATCGAGGTGCGGCGCAGCGACAAATGGACGATTCCTTACACAGTGAACCAGCTGGCTGCCGTCGCCGTCGAGACCGGTGACTTCGCGCTCGCGGCAACGCTGCTCGGCGCTGCCGAGCGCATGGTCGAGGATCAGGGAGCCGAATGGCCCCCGGATGAGCTACCGGTGCTCCAGGCCAGCCGGGATGCGGCGTCGGCGGCGCTTGCTGCCGCGGACTTCGAGCGAGCGTGGTCCCGTGGCGCGGCCATGTCAGTTGATGAGCTGATCCGGCTCGCGTCTGCTTGAGCTTTCCATTGCGGACGGCGCCATCTGCTCATCAACGCCCGAGCAGTGCCCACATCAGCCAACGAGATGTTTTAACCATGCGTGTTAGCTCGGCCCTGCACGCAAGGACCGTCACGACGGGGCACGATTGCTCAGTCGTCCGCAAGCACGTAAAGAGCTCAGACTCGCCTCGTTATACTACCGGCCCATGACAGTCAAGCTCACCATCGTCGTCGACAACCCGAACGATCCTGACGCCTTTGAGGCGCTCTACAACTCCCCCGCCAACAAGGAAGGACTGGCCAAGATCCCCAACATCCAGCGGGTCGAATCGGCCAAGGTCTTCCCGAAAGAGGACGGCTCCCCAACCCCCGCCTACCGGACCACCGATATCTACTTCTGTGACTACGCGACCGCGTGCGCCTCGCTCGCGTTGCCTGACACACGCGGGCTGTTTGGCGGACTGGCCCAGGCGGCCACGGGCGGGGTCCGTTTTCTCCTCTCCGACATCGAGGACTGACCACTCCCATCACGGCTAGCACGACCCTCAGGGAACGGTGGATGCACTGCGAGGCAAATCGTCGTCCGAGGGGACGGTCCTACATTCAGAAATGAGAGCTAATCCCCGCGGGGCTGGTCGCAGCGAACATGAATTGGTGAGCGGGATAACTCGCGAACCCGATGCGTCGACCGCGCTATTTGCCGTGGTCCCAGTCGCGACCCATCCAGTGGCCTTTGTTGCCTTTGAGAACCGACATCATTCGTAGCACGTTGCGGTGTCTGGCCGAGTCGGACTTGAGCCCGGAGAAATAGCGCAAGATTTCCTTTTGACGGCTCGGCGAGAGCTTCACCCAACTACTTTCCGCAGTTGGGTCGGTGCGGAGTTCTCTCTCGAGCTCTTCTGGCATCGGGTGCTGGGGGCCATTGCGATAACTGTCGTCAAACTCGATACTGAGCCTCACAACATCGCCAACTTCGGTTTGAGATTCCCTGCGCATCTCGCCATGAAGATAAAGGTAGAAATCGCCATTCCCGCTTGGCATCATGTTGGTCCGCCATTGAGTCCCGTCTTTGCCATTGATCCGCAACGAAACAGGCATGGGTTTTCGCCAGTCCCGCATGAGCGACGCGGCTTGCCCTGCCTGAATCAAAACGTACGGGTTGACGCCCTGTATCTGGACTGTGCCCGTTACTCTGAGTGCATTGCCCATTTTCTATGTTGCACCGAGGCAAACTGCAAGAGCAAAGAGACATCGACGTTGGCATGACACAGCCTAGCCGGCAGGATCACGAAGCTTTCTGGTGAACCACTCGAGGATGATGTCGGCACGTTGCATCCGGTGTGCGGGACTGCCTGAACGGGAAAGCTCGTGATTTTCTCCTGGGAAGCGAACCAGCTCTGGGTTCCGCCCGAGCAGACGCAGCCCGACGAATAACTCCTCCGCCTGGCTGATCGGGCAGCGCAAGTCGTCCTCGGAGTGGATCAGCAGCATCGGCGTGTGCATGTCGGCGACGTACGACGAGGGCGACTGGCGTATGTACGGCTCGGATCGATCCAGATGGGTGAAGCCCACTTCAGTGCGGAAGCTACCAGCCGCGTCGGAGCTGCATTCGAGCAGCAGCAGATTATTCGCCGCCCGCTCGGAACACGCTGCGACAAAGCGATCCGTGTGACCAACGATCCACGAGGTCATATAGCCGCCATACGAGCCGCCCTGGACTCCGAGCCGCGTATCGTCGATCCAGTCGAACCGTTTGCATGCCTCATCCACGCAAGCCATGACGTCGTTGTAGTCCACCCCACCCCACCCCGAACCGGGGTCGGTCTCGGCTTCAGGCCAGCGGATGGCGCGCCCCCATGCCTCGCTGTAGCCGGAGCTGCCGCGCGGATTGCAGTAGATGACCCCGAAGCCGGCGCTGACCTGGAGTTGGAACTCGTCGAAGAAGAACCATCCGTAGGAGGTGAACGGGCCCCCGTGGATGTTGAGGATCGTGGGGGCACGCTCGCCAGCCGCGACACCGCGCGGAGCCATGGCCCAGCACTCCACCTCCACCCCATCGGCTGACATCGCGGTGAAGCGGTCGGGTGCGATCAGCTCCACTCGTTCTCGCAGCGACCGCGTCAGGTCGGTGAGCCGGCGAGGATCCTCGCCGGCCACCGAGGCGTAAACCTCGGTCAGCTCGATGGGATCGGTGATCGCAGCGGCCAGAACGCGAGTGGCGCCTGAAACCTCAACCACATCGAACGCTCGCACCACCCGTTTGCCACCGAGCATGAGCGTGGGAATCCCCCCGCCCGCGTCCACACGGTAGACGTGGATGGCTCCATCCTCCTCGACGCGGAACCAGACGTCGCTGCCAGTCCAGACGGGCGCAGCCTGGTCCGGATAGGGCGAGGCGTTGCGGTCGAGCACCGTGCTGAGCTCGCGCCGATTACCCGTCTCGATGTCGAGCACCCCGACTCGGCCGTGCCGGGGCTCGTCCCCGGGGGCGGGGTCGTACGTGAACGCGAGCCGGTTCCCGTCGGGTGACCATGACAGCAACGCCCAGGACGCGGACGTGTCGGTCAGCGCCAAAGGTATGCCGCCCAAAGCGCTCACGACCCAGATGTCGTTGCAGAGATCCAGGTCCCAGTCCTCGTGACGCGCCGATACGAACGCGAGCCGGGTGCCGTCTGGCGACCACGTCGGGCTACTCGCCGCCCAGGGTCCCTCAGTCAGATCCCGTGGTGAGGCGGAGCCATCGACGGGCACCACTAGGACGTGGGTCGGCCGGTCGTAGATCCATCCATGAGCATTGAGACTGCTGAACAGGTGGTTGATCCGCCGCGGTGGCAGCGCACCAACAGGTGGCCGCTTGCCAGGAGTGCCGTAGCGAGCGGGATCAGGCACGCGAGCGACGAGGGCAAGCTGGGTACCGTCAGGCGACCATGCGAGGTCGGTGATTTCGTCCGGCCGCGAGCAGAGCTGGCTGATCTCTCCAGGTCCGTCAACCGGCACGATCCACACGGCGGCCTCCTCGCCCAGGCCGGCACTCCGCGCGAACGCGAGCGAGCGGCCATCGGGAGACCAGCGCGGCAGCGTGTCCGCCCACGCGCCTGCTGTCAGCGGGCGCGGCGGGGCTGACGCGTTGACGTCGGCCAGCCAGATACGGGTGCGATATCTGTTGGCCTCGGTATCCACCGTGATGACCGTGTATGCAATCCGCCGGCCGTCCGGAGCCACGCGAACCTCGCCCGCGTGAGCGAGGATCGACAGGTCGCGTGCTGTCATCCCGGTCATACCGACATCCTTTTGATAAGAAGGAACCTATCCGACGCTTTGCGCAGCGGGCAGACCTCTGGACAGCGAGATCCTACGTTTTTGCGCAGGCGCGTCGGCTGGTGACCACCGTTCTTCGCCGGGCCGCGTCCTCCTCGCACCACCGTGGCTCGGCGGCCCCCCAAGACCGCCGCCCGGCGGACGCTAGCGGGTAGCTCCAGCGGGTTCGTTCGCCGTCTCAACCAGCTCGCCTTCGATGGTGATTTGGATCTCGTTGCCGAGGACCATGCGCCCGTCCAACACCGTATCGATGTTCAGACCGAAGTCCTTGCGCTGAATTCGCGTCTCCGCCCCATAGCCAATTCGGTGACCCATCATCGGGTCACTTAACTCGCCGTAGTTCACCACCGCGAGCGTCACCGCTCGGGTGTTGCCCTTGATGGTGAGATCGCCAGTCATGGAATAGCGGTCCGTTGCCACCGCCTCGACCCTGGTGCTCTTGAAGAGCATAGTCGGGTGGTTCTCGACGTCGAGGAGCTCCGAGGTGCGCAGATGCTCGTCGCGGCGGTCGTTGTTGGTGCGAACGCTCGCGGTCTGGATCACCACCTCAACCGACGAGTCCTCGGGATGCTGCACGTTGATGTCGCCCGAGGCTCGGACGTCAGCGAAGTAACCACGCACCGTCATCATCCCGAGATGCTTGACGGCGAACTCGACCTGAGTATGGCTGGGATCCAACTGCCAAACACCCATGAGCAATCTCCTATAAGCGCGTCGGATCGCTGGCGATCCTTCGCGACAACCATATGAACAGCAGATCATCAGTTTAGCAGAGGATCTTACAAGCCGCGCTTTGTCGGCTATGATGGATGCTGGATGGCACCATTGAGCCGCGACGAAGTCGGGGAGGCCTCCAGCTGCGTCGGCGCGTTGGCGGGCGACCTCGGATGGGGCTTGGGCGTAGTACTGCGCGCCTACGCGACGGCCGCGCACACCGCGGTCGCCGACCTTCCCGGCGGCCCGCGGGGTTATCAGATCCTTTCCGCCGCGGCGCAGGGCACGGTTACCAGCCAGCTTGTTCTCGCCCAGCACCTCGGGGTCGATCGAACAGTCATGACCTACCTGCTCGACGACCTGGAAGCGGCCAGGCTCATCGAGCGCCGGCCCGACCCCGCTGACCGGCGAGCTCGCCGGGTCGTCGCCACGCGACGCGGCACCGAGCTCCTCGCGACCCTCAATGACCGGCTCCGGGCAGCCGAGGCCGATGTGCTCGCCCCGCTTGACGGCGAGGCACGGGAGACCTTCCGTGCCCAGGTTCGCTTGCTCGCGACACGGGCCGACCCTCTCGCCCCACCCAACGATCCATGTGGTCCTACGCATGAGATGGGCGCCCAGCCCTCCGGAACTCGCCCCGTCGCTCGAGCGGTTCGTATCCGATAGGGGCGTGAGGGGGCGGTCCAAGAGGGGTTGGCGTCAGCGTCCGTTGATATCGTGGCGTGGATGGCCGTCAAAGGGCGTGAAGGCGTCGAAGCAAACACGCGCCTGACGGCGTCCACGTCCGCCGTGCTGTTCCTGCTCCTGGCGGCCGAGGGATTCACGATCCTCCGCATTCACGGGCTGCTCTCAGCGCATGTCTTCATCGGTATGCTCCTGATTCCGCCAGTGCTGGTGAAGATCGGAAGCACCTCATACCGCTTCGTCCGCTATTACGTCGGCTCACCGGCGTATCGGGAGAGCGGGCCGCCGCCACCGGCGCTGCGCGTGCTCGGGCCTTTCGTGGTGGTTCTCACTGTCGCGGTACTCGGCACCGGCGTCGCCCTGATGCTGGCGCAGCCATCGCTTCGTCCGACGGTGCTGTCGCTGCACAAGGCCAGCTTTGTGGTGTGGTTTGGCGCCGTGGGAGTCCACGTGCTCGGCCACTTGGCCGACACGACCCGGGGGTCATGCCCAGCGAGAAGGGGCGGACCCTGCTCGCGATGGGGCGGCTGCACCGCCGCCGCTACGAGCGGCGGCGTGCGCGGGATTGCCTGGAAGAAGCAGCGCGTTTGTTTGATCGCGCGGGGGCGGCAAGATGGGCAGTCGTGGCGCACGAAGAGCTGCGCAGAGCCCGCGGCCGCCCGAGCCGGCGCGATGAGCTGACCTCGACCGAGCAGAAGGTCGCCGAACTTGCCGCGTCTGGCCTGCGCAACCGGGAGATCGCAAGCCAGATGTTCTTGTCTGAGAAGACCGTCGAGGCGAATCTGTCGCGGGTCTATGGGAAGCTCGACATCCGGTCCCGCGCCGAGCTGGGACGGCGCCTCTTGCTACGCAACGACGCCGCACGGTAACGACATGCGCCATGCGTAGGGAAACGACGGCTATTTCATAGGGATTCCCCGCTATCCAGGCGCGACGGTCGTGCCTAGTTTGAAGCGCATGGCGCAGCGACAACCTGCCGAGTACCTCGCCGAGTGCTTCTGGCCGGGCGTGCAGGAGTCCGACCTGCACGCGTTGGATCAGCGCGCGTCGGCGAGTGCGGCAGAGCTGTCCACGGGCAGCGACCGCGTCGAGTACCTGGGGTCGCTGCTGATGCGGCAGGACGAGGTTGTGCTGTGCCGTTTCACCGGTTCCGAGGAGGCGGTGCGCCGCGTGGCTGAGCGAGCGGCGATCCCTTTCGAACGGATTCTGGAAGCGGCCACGTCGCCCTGGAAAAGCGCGGCCCAATAACAAGAGGAAGACCGTGATGAAGACACAGTTTGCAGGAACAATCGCAGCAGTCGCCCTTGGTGCCGCGCTTGCCGGATGCAGCGTCAGCCCCGCGTCGAACGGCAACAACGGTGGCGGCAACGGCGGCAATACCGGCGGCAGCAACGGCACAGGAGGAGGGGCGGTCACCTTCAACGTGACGGTGAACTTCACCGGCGTCGATCCCCTGCAAGGCAGCTTTACGGACTCCGATACGGGAAGCGGGTTTACGTCGTGCTCGCAGTACGCGACCTTGGTCGGCCCCACCCGCCCCTTCTACAGCCCCACACCACCAATGCAGCCGGCACTTGTCCAGGGGAAGTCGATCGCCTTCATTTTTACGGTTGCGTCGGCTTCGTTTCACGGCCCGGGCACGTACCCCACCGCAACCTTGGGAGGCTTAACGGTCGGAAGTGACGAGTTCACGACTGCAAACAACGCGACGTCGAGCGTCACGGTCAGCAGCGACGGCTCAGGAATGGCATCGTTCGCGAATTACGTTGAGTTTTCGGGTTCTGGACAGGGAACCGAATCGGGCGCCGTCACCTGGACGTGCTCCGGGTAGAGCTTCGAGTAACGAGCACGAGGCAGCCGCAATGTTCAGCAGCAGGAACGCGCCCGGGCGCTGGGCTTCGGCCAGCGACGGTTCTGGCGGCGTGAGGCGCTGAAAGTGGCGATGGCAACGCAGCGGGCGGTGCGCGCCCGGGCGACCCCCACGCGGATTGCCATGGCACTGGCCGTGATCGCGGCGGTCGTCATCGGCACCGTAGCGGCGGTCATCCTGCTCGCACGGCAGTCGAGCTCCGACGCCTCTGGTGGGAGCCTCGCGTTGGCGGCGTGCGACGCCGCCGGCCTGGTTCCCTGCGACCAGCAGTCTGCCGTTGTCACCATACCGATCCCCGACAGCGGACTCTCGCTCACCTATTCCAGCCAGTGGGCGCCGGGGCGTACCGACCGGCCTGACTGGAACGCCGGCTCGTTGGGGCTCGGCGGGTTCGCGATCAACGTTTTGCAGCGTTACGACGCACGCGTCGGAGTCCTCATCGGCGGCGACGGGTCGTGGCGCCTCGCGTCCGAGACGTCCGCAGCGCCCGGTCAGAAAGCGGTGCCATCGTTCGACGGCTCCCTGGCGTATGTCTTCGACGGCGCAGGACGGCACGTGCGCACGGTCGACGGCCATCTTGACGAGACGCTGCTCACGATCAGGTACGACTCCGCCGGCCGGGTGGCAGAGGTCGATGGGACGGTCAGTGGATCGCCTGCGCATCTCACGGTACAGCGCGATTCCCATGGCACACCGCAGGCTGTGATCGGCATCGACGGCGCGACCACGCAGCTGGTCGTCGACAGCACCGGTCACCTCGTCCAGGTGAGTGAACCGGGAGGCGCGATTCATCTGACGTGGACGGCCGGGGGTCTGGTCACATCGGAGACCGATGCCATGGGCGCCGTGACCCGCTTCGCGTACGACTACGCTGGGCGGCTGATCCGCGAGAGCGATCCGGACGGTGTTACGCAGACGCTGCGCTGGTCGTCGACCGCCAATGGCATCGAAGTGCGAGTCTCGCCTGCCGCAAGCGGCACCGGCACGTACCGCGCGGAGCGAATCGGCAACGACATCGTGCGCACTTACATCGATCCCAGCGGTGCTACGACTACTGAAACCTACGGCAGCGATGGATCGCGGTCGCTGCGGACGCCGGGGGGCACAACGGATCTCATCGGTGCGGTGGCCAGCCCCGCATGGGGCATGGCCGCGCCGCTGCTCACGCCCGAAGTCGAGACGCGTCCCGGCGGTGTCGTGTCGCGCACCGAGGTCACGCAGAGCCTGCAAAAGGATGCCGTGCTGCCGTACAGCCTCAACGGATCGGTCACCACCACCGTGAACGGCGCGCGTTGGGTGCAGACATTCGACCCGGGTGGGCGCAGCGTCACTCTGGTCGATCCGGCGGGCAGGCGCAGCGTCGATACTTACGACCAAAGCGGTCGCCTCCTCTCCTCCACCGCTCCGCAAACAGCCGCGACCCAGTACTCGTACGACGGCCACGGACGCGTCGTCGGCGTGACGATCGGCTCCGGCGCCAGCGCGCAGACGACGCACTACTCGTACGACCCCTCCACGGGCTCCATCACGACCACCCTGCCCGACGGTCACAACGTCGTGACCACTGTCGACACGAACGGGAACCCGAGCAGCGTCACCGAACCGGACGGATCCACGACCGTCGACACATACGACGCCGACGGCCGCCTCATTCAGGTGCAGCCACCGGACAGCCGAGCCTTCACCCTGGGCAGCAGCCCGGCGGGGAAGTCGACGGCTTTCATGCCCCCAGCGGTCGGCACTGACACCTCCGTGCAGATGTCCTCCTACGGTAGCGACGGGAACGTCACCGCGATCTCCGGACCGCGCAGCATCCAGTACTCCTACGACTCCGCTGGCCGCCTGGTGGAAATAGCCTTCGACCAGGGCAGGTCCACGGCGGCATACAACACCGCTGACCTGCTCTCGCGAGACACCGATCCAAGCGGGATCGTGACCGCTTACGGCTACTCCGGCAGCCTGCTGGACAGACTGAGCTGGTCGGGGCCGCTCACCGGATCGGTTTCGGTCACGCTCGACGCCAACGGGCGCACTGTCGCTGCGTCCGTGGACGGTTCGACGGCCATGAATATGGCATACGACGGAGCGGGCGATTTGACCGACCTCGCAGGGCTTGCCTTCAACCGCGATCCGACCACCGGGCTTGTGACCAGCAGCGCCCTCGGGGCCGTACGGACACAGGACCAGTACGACAACAACGACCAGGTGGTTCGCGAGATCACCACGATCTCCGGTACGGTGGTCCTCGACCTGCGCTACACGCGAGACTCGATGGGACGCATCAGCACGGTCGCGCAGACCGATGCCGGCGGTACCACCACCACGACCGCCTATGCGTACGATGCCGACGGTCGGCTGGCGCAGGTGACCATCAACGGCCGGGTCGTCGAGGTTGATTCGTACGACGCCAACGGCAACCGGGTCACCGTTACCGGCGCGCAGAGCACGACGCACGCCACGTACGACGCACGCGACCGACTGGTCCGCTGGGGCAGTTCGACCTACTCGTGGGCGCCGGACGGCAACCTGGTCGGCATCAACGGCGTCACGGGTTCGTCGACGTTCACCTTCGATGACCTCGGCCGCTTGCGCAAGGTCGTGCTACCGGATGGTCACACGGTCAGCTACCTGATCGATGCCCAGGGGCAGCGAGTCGGTCGCGATGTCGACGGGACACTGGTCACGGGCTACCTCTATGACCCCGCGGGCAATATCGTCGCCGCGACGGACGGCAGTGGTGCGGTGGTCGCGCGCTTCGGGTACGACGACCTCGGTCACCTGTCGCTGATGGAGCGCGGCGGCAACAGCTATCGCGTCATCACCGACACGCTTGGCAGTCCGCTCCTGGTGATCGATGCATCGACCGGCGCCGTCGTCGACTCGATCCGTTACGACGCCTGGGGGCGGATCACTAACGAGACCGCACCCGGAGCCACGCCGTTCGGGTTTGCCGGCGGGTTGTTGGACCCGGACACCGGCCTCGTGCACTTCGGCGCGCGCGAGTACGACCCTGCGACTGGCCGGTGGACTGCTTCGGATCCACTGTTGTTCAACGGTGGCGACGCGAATCTCTACCGCTACTCCGGTGGCGATCCGGTGAACGCTCACGACCCCTCGGGACTCCTTTTCTGCGTCTCGGGCGATCCCACCTGTTATCCCACGGAGTGGGAGGCACTGGCGAATCACCGAATAAACGAAGCGCACAACATCCAACAGCAGATCGAAAACGATCAAAGCTGGCGTGACACGACGTTCGAACGGGCCCCGGGAGGCGGGTTGTATTACAACGGCCCATCCGGTTCTGGCTACATTCCCCCACCAGAATCCCCGCCCACTTCACCTCCAGCCCCGCCGGCACCGCCAGCGGCGCCTCGGAGCGTATTTCGTTGCGGCGGACTCCTATGCTTTGCCCCGCCCGGAGTCCCATCGCATTGCACGGCTCTCGTTTGCGGCAACCAATCGGGCGGGCCGCCCACAAACGATCCCGGATGCACCACCTCGATAGGCGCCTCGTGTGATCCCAACCCAGGTGGGGGCTTCAACTGCGGCGGCTTGATCTGCAAGGGAGAAGGGGGTGGAGCCTGCATTCTCGCGTGGTGCTCCTACGGAGACACGCACCTGCTGACTGCATCCGGCACGCACGTCGACTTTCAGGCTGCAGGTGAGTTCATTGTGCTCAAATCGCCGGACGGCAAACTGGAGGTGCAGGCGCGCCAAGGGCTCACAACGCCTGGCACCGAGGTGACGTTCAACACCGCTGTCGCGGCTAACGTCGACGGTGATCGCGTCGGTGTCTACGCCCGAGAACCGTCGTTCCTCATGCTCAACGGCGCGCCGATCAGTGCAAACGACGTCGAAGAGACGCTGCCGCACGGGGGGACGCTCGTTCGCCACGGTGGCTTCGTGGTGATGACCTGGACCGACGGCAGCACCCTGACTATCACGCCGGACGCGGATTGGCTCGACTACAGCTTCCGTCCCGGCAGCGACGCCGCCAAGCTGACGGGCCTGCTCGGTAACGGCGACGGCAAGCCGGGCGATCTTGTGGGGCGCGACGGCACCGTGCTGACTCCGTCCGACCCCGCCTTCAGCACCAAGCTCTACTCGCAGTTCGGCGACAGTTGGCGCATCAGCCAGTCGGAGTCGCTCTTCGACTACCGGCCGGGTGAGAGCACCGCGACCTTCACCAATCTCGCGGTGCCGTACCACGCCGTGAGCGCGGAGACGCTGTCCGCCTCGGTGCGAGCATCGGCCGAACGCGTTTGCAGGGCTCTCGGCGTGCTCACTGCGCCGCTGCTCGACGACTGCATCCTTGACGTGGGCGAAACCGGCAATCCGCAGTACGCGGAGGGCGAGGCACTCATCGCGGCAGCGGGTGTGCGGGAGGGTGGCCAGCCACCGCCCAGCACGGCGCCGGGCGGTTCGATCGCAATCGGTCAGGCCGTGTCCGGCTCCATCACGGCGCCGAACAGCCAGGTTGATTACACCTTCACCGGGTTGGCGAACGACATCGTCTACCTCGAATCCAAGGCGCCGTGCGACAACTCTCTGGACTGGAATCTGCTCAGGCCGGACGGCAGCCTGAAGAACTCGAACTCCGAATGCGGCGATATCGGACGTGAGGTGCTCAGCGCGTCAGGCACCTGGACGGTGCAGGTCAAGTCCAACGGTTCCACGGGGCCGTACGCCTTCGCGATTCTCGCGGTGCCGCAGGTGGTCACGACGCCGATCACGGTGGGGCAAGCGATCAGCGGGGTCGTCGCGCGGATCGGGGCTTGGTACGACTACACCTTCACCGCCACTGCGGGTGAGGTCGTCGACCTCAAGCAGCAGAGCGCTTGCAATAACAACCTGCAGTGGGGCCTTTACCGCCCCGACGGATCGCAGCAGGCCGGAAGCTCGGGCTGCGGCACCATCGGCCGTGAGGTGCTCGGCGAGTCCGGGACCTGGACGGTGCAGATCTACGAGTTCCAAAACTCCACCGCCACTGGTCCTTATGGGTTCGTTCTCCAGCCGGGTCAGTGAGAGCAATGAGTTGAAAACTTCCAACATCAACGGAGGACTCTCGATGCAGCGCGCCATCGTCATCATGACCGCCGGATTGAGCGCGGCTGCGCTCATCGCCGCGTGCGGCTCTTCGTCGAACACGCCCACACCGACGGCGTCAGGCAGCGCCCCGACCGTCGCCGTGACGCCGACTGCGCCGCCGGCGACCGCGCCGCCAACGACTCCCACCCCGACGGCGGCGTCCACCGCCGCGCAGGTGGCAGGGAACTGGTCGGGGTCGTACAGCGGCCCGTTCAACGGCACCTTCACACTTACGTGGAACCAGACGGGCTCGAGCGTGAACGGCACGATCATGCTCTCGTCGCCCGCGGATAACCTGAAGATCACCGGCACGCTGTCCGGCAATGCGATCAGCTTCGGCGCAGTTGGCGTCGTCGCGTACACGGGGACCGTCTCGGGCAACAGTATGTCCGGGTCGTACATCGATAGAGCGAACGGCCAGACCGGCACATGGAGCGCCAACAAAAGCTGACACGGATGGTTGTCGTGCCCAGTGGGGTTAACGCGGAACTGCACCCTACCCAACCCGAGGAGGGCGCCTGAAGTGAGCAGTTAGGGCGCCGCCCATGCCTGTTGCTGACTGCTGATGCCCGCTCAGGCCTCAGGGATATCTCGCCCGAACGACTCAAGCGTGATGGCGTCCGGCTCAGGCCCGCCGCGATGGCCCGTATCGAGGCCGTCGATTGCTGCGATCTCGTCCCCCGAGAGCTCAAAGTCGAACACGTCGATGTTCTCTGCGATACGAGTCGGCTTCGTGGACTTGGGTATCACGGATCGGCCCTCCTGCAGACCCCAGCGCAGCATCACTTGCGCGGGACTCTTGCCGTGGGCCTGCGCGACGGCGCGGATGACGGGGTCGTCGAGGGTGTTGCCGTGGCCGCTGTCGCGGTAGAACGTGATGCCCCCGATGGGCGACCACGCCTGGGTGACGATCCCATGAGCGCGCCCGAACTCCTGCACCTTCCGCTGGGCGAAGTACGGATGAACCTCGATCTGATTAACCGCGGGGATCACGTGGCACTTATCGAGAAGGGCGGTGAGGTGTTCCACCATGAAGTTGCTGACCCCGATGGCTCGGACCTTGCCGTCACCGAGGAGTTTCTCGAGAGCACGGTATGCCTCCAGCGTGCGATCGAATGCCGATGGCAGCGCTTGGTGAAGGATCAGCAAATCGATCTGGTCAACGCCCAGCTTGCCAGCACTTTTGTCGAATGCGTGGAGAGTCTCCTCGTACCCGTAGTCACTGATCCAGACCTTTGTCTCCAGGAAGACGTCAGAACGACTCACGCCTGAGTCGCGGACTTCATCGCCAACTTGTCGCTCGTTGCCGTAGGCGGCCGCGGTGTCGATGAGGCGGTAGCCCGAGCCCAGAGCAGCGCGGACCGCATCACGAGTCTCATTCGGAGGCGTTTGGAACACGCCGAAGCCCAGCGCGGGCAGCGCGACACCGTTGTTGAGATTGATGGTTTCCATTCGTCCATTCTGGTCCGCCGCGGTGTTGTTGTCGAACACCGGACTCAATGGCTCAACCGGACCGGTCGCCGCAAGGTGGGCAGCACGACCGGACTCCAGCGCCCGCTACCCGGACGGCTTACTGTTGCCAGCGAGCGCAGGAATCGGATTGACCCCGCATGTCAGCAAGATCCACTCCCGCTGCGTGGTACTTGGCATGGCGACGGAGATTGGGATGCGACGGACCGCCTCGAGGCAACTCACGCTGCAGGAGGAACTGGCCTTCGAGCAGATCGTGTTTGGTCAGCGTCATCGGCTCTACGTGATCGCGTTGGGCATTCTCCGAGATCGCGGCGAGGCGGAGGACGCGGTGCAGGAAACCCTGGTCCGCACGGGAGAGCCTGGCTCACCACCGCTGGCTACAGCGATCGGTTTGCCTGGGCAGCGCGAGTTTGCGTCAATCACTGCATCAGTCGGCGGCGTGCGCTGGTGCGCCGCGGTTTCTTCACGCAACGCGACCTGCCTGCGACGCTGCACGCTGCCCCCGCGTCGGCGATCGATCCGGCGATGCTGGACTTGAGCCGGATCTACGCTCGCTTATCGCTTCGGCAGCGCGCCGCACTCACGCTCACGAAGGGACACGGTTACTCAATCGATGAGTGCGCCGTCCTTATGGGCTGCAGCCCGGGCACAGTCCGCACCCACATCGCTCGAGGCCTCACAACACTGCGGGAGGGTATGACCCATGACTGACCGAATCGACGACCAGCTCGCAACGTTCTACGCAGACATCTCGCAGCAGCCGCTGACCGCGACATTGAACGACATGACGATGCCTCAGTTCAAGGAGCGGGCCGCGCGTCGCGTGTTCGCCACGTTCGCGCCAGGGACACTCGTCGTGGCCATTGCTATTGCCGCAGCGGCCGTGGGGTTAGCGGCACACCTGGGTCGGGTCGCCACCGGCCCTGCAGCGCCCCACCGGACGAATGCTCCGGGACCGGCGGCCCAGGGGAGTCCGCAGCCAACGCCGTCTGCGCCCACCACGACAGTGACCTTCACAGGGGCAGTCTCAGGCACCATGCGCGTGACCTCGACGGTATGTTCGCCGGGTTCGCCAGCCGCTTCAGCTTCCCCAGGCCAGCCGGCGCCAGGTCAAGTTCCAGCCAGCATTGAGGCGGACGGGCTGCTCAATGGCGAGTATTACTCCTTGGTGATCAGCCAGGACAATCCGGCCGAACCGGGAGCAGCGCTCCCGAACTTTCAGACCACGGCGTCGCTGTTCAAATCGAAACTCGGAGGCTACGGCTTCTATGGCCCGATTGGAGTCGAAGTCACGACCTTCAAGGCTGGACACGTCGCGATCTTCGATGTTGTGTTGACGCCTGATCAAGGCCAAGGGCATGGCGCCACGGTCAAGGCGGTAGGCCAGATCCGCTGCCCATAGGCGGTGCATGAGCCCAACTAAGGATCGCTTATCCGTCTGGTGACCCCCGTCAGCGCCAGACCAAACGGCGCAAGATGCTCTGTGAGGGGGCACACGGGAGTGCTGGTGAGCATGGCGAAGGAGGTCGCATCGTCGCCGCCGGTAATGGCAGCGATTCTGGAATCGTCACCCGCGTATGTGGCAATGCTGACGGCGGTCGTGAGGAACGCAGGCTGGGAGCCCCGCGCTGTCATGACTTATCGGCGGCTGGTTCGCTCGGTCGAGGCGTCAGGCGCTCAGCTGGTGTTCATCAGCTCACGCGACATGCCGGAGGACGACGAGGCCCTCACGCTTGTGCGCCGCGCGTTTACCGGCCCGCTCGTGGTGCTGGTGGACCGCGACGACGAGCTCAAGGGCCCGCTTCGAAACGGCGCGACACTTGCTGTGAAGAAACCGTTCGATCCCGAGTACCTGGGTCTCGCTGTCAGTGCCGTACTGGCGCGTGACGAACCTTTGAACCGGGCGTTGGCCCAAGGCGCACTTCTCGGTGATCTTCAGGTGCGCCTCGCCGACCACACCATCGAACGCAGAGGCCGGCGCCAGGCGCTCGGCCCGGCCGAGTGGCAGCTCTTCGCATTCCTGATGGCACACCCGCGCCGGATTCTCGATCGCCACGAGCTCGCTCGCGGCGCGTGGGGCGTGGATCTTCCAGGACGTGAAGCGGAGGTCGAGCTGTATGTATCTCGTCTGCGTCACAAGGTCGAGCTCAACCCGCGCCACCCCGATCTGATCCTCACAGTGCGTGGTCGTGGCTACCAGCTGGACATCGTTCCGGAACCGATGACATCGCTGGGCGGTGGTACTCAAGGCCAGGCCGCTCTGCCGCTCACCACGATGCCCAGCTACTGGCAGGGCGCCTAGGAGGAACTCGTCAGGGTGCAGACGCGGATCATCGAACGCACGCGCGGTATGGCCGGAGGAACGGCGAAGACCGTCCAGAGCCAGTTGCTCGCCGTCGACCTTCCGTCACTCGAGAACGAGCTGAAGCGCTGTGAATCCCGCCTGGCGTTTTGGAGCGCCTGGGCGTCGTGACCGGTCCGGACGTTTCGCGCGGTTCGGACCGCTGATAGCTATCTGAACCCACCAACTCGCCCCCGCGTTGCTGTCACGTGTCGTTCCTTACAGTGTTGACACCAATACCTGGGTCGCTTGACGTGCGCGGTAACACGATGACTAGTGTGGTTGTCAGTACGGTAGAAGACACAGGAATGAGGTGCAGCCATGACCGTTGTCAATTGGGATCCTGCCAATGATCTGATGACTCTTCATCAGAGCCTCGACCGGATGTTCGGTGGATCATTCATTGACGTTCTGCCGTCGAGGCTTGGAGACCTGCAGCCGGCGCTGGTAGCGCCGATCGATGTGCATCAGGATGAGAACGGCCTGCGCATCGAGATGTCGCTGCCCGGGTTCGCTCCCGATGAGGTCACTGTCAAAGGTGAGCCGCGCCGTCTGATCGTCGAGGCAGCCACGCACAAGCGGGCTCATGAGCGCGACAAGAATTGCATCCGCCATGAGCGCTTCGAAGGTCGCGTCCGGCGCGAGATCGCGCTGCCGGACGGCGCGACGTTCGACAAGGCCAACGCTGCGTTCGAGAATGGCGTGCTCAAGATCTCCGTTCCCATCGACCAGACCGCGTCGCAGCCGAGGCAGATCGCGGTCCAGGGTCAGCAGTCCCGGGGACAGCTGGCGCAGGGTAACGGGAAGAACGAAAAGCAGCCGGCGACCGAGACCGACGTCGTGGGTCGTCAGTCGCAGCCTCAGGCGGCAGGCACTGGCGGATGACGGGCGTGGCGCCGTGGGACAAGCGCCTGCGCGAGCCTACTCTGCGCGCCATCTCGCAGAACCAGTCCCTCGGTGCGAGGTACTTCCGTTTCGAGGCGCTCAGCAGTTCCTACGGACGGCCGGCCAATAATCCGATCACCAACCCTGTCGCCGTCCTCGAAGAGCTGGCCAATCACGGCCGCTGCATCGTCGTCCTTCCCGATGAATCACGACTCGGGCTCTACGCGGTCGAAGCGGAGGCGGGACAGTTGCGCCTGGTCTGGTATGAGCCTCCCCGCTTACTGCCGCCGGCCGATGACCTGCACCGCTGGGAGGTGACCCTGGAGGTCAGTCCTCTCGAGCTCGACGACCCGTTGCCCGATAAAGCATTGGCACATCGCTCAGCCGTCAAGGAGACCATCAAATGACTGAAACTGCCATTACTGCCGCACCCGCGCGAACGCTGCCAGACGACAGCGTCGTGGCCGTATACGACACGCTCGACAAGGCAACAAAGGCGATCGAATCACTCGTCAAGGCCGGTTTCCCTTCCGATAGGGTCTCGGTCATCGGACAGAGCCTGCAGAGCGAGGTGCAGCTCAACGGCTTCGTTACCACCGGTGATGTCGCAAAGACTGGCGCCGCAGCAGGCGCCTGGGTCGGCGGCCTCTTTGGGTTGCTGACCGGTGTCGCCGCCCTCTTCATCCCGGGTGTTGGCCCGCTACTGGCGATCGGCCCGCTCGCATCAACACTTGTCGGCGCCGCGGAGGGCGCTGTCGGTGCCGGGGTGCTCAGCGCGATGATCGGCTACTTCGTCGCGAAGAAGCACATCCCCAAGTACACGCAATATGTGACCGCGGGCAAGTCACTCGTCGTAGTGCACGGGACGCCGGACGACGTGCGGCGCGCGCAGGAGATCATGCAGCAGACCGGCGGCACCGATGTGATGCAACACAACCGCGCAGACTCGAACTAGCACGCTGCGACCGCCCCATCGCCAGACGCCGATGCGGGCGGCGAGAGTGGCCACAGCGCCTCATCACCTGGATGGTCGCCTCAGCGGTCGCATGGTGGCCGCTGGCGATCATCCCTGGAGGGCGCAGTACACCACGCGTTCCAGCTCGGAAGTGACCGTCTCGTAGCAGTTGCACGACATAGTCTCGAGCAGTTCTCCGTCGACGATCGTATTGATCGGGCAAGCAACGCTGCCGGCAGCTTCGATGTTTCACCCTAAACCGGCGCCGGAATTGTGTTTGCGACCTCGGTCCCCCAAGAGGTCGCCCACGCCCGGTATCGGGATCCAGAACTCAATGATCGTCCCATGCCCGGTAGCGCTGCGCACTCGGAGCCGGCCTCCTGACATCTCGGCGCGCGCGCCCATGCCGACGACCCCAAGGTGACCGGGCGCGTATTGGGTTGCGGGTGACGATCCGCACCCATCGTCCTCGATACGCACATCGACGCCACCTTCGCCTGACGCCACAAGAAGTCGAACGCTCGACGCCCCCGCATGCTTGCGGACGTTGCCAAGAGCCTCCTGAACGATCCGATACACCACCAGCGCTGTAGCCGGGGCAGGCTCCTCGATCAAGCGATCGTCGAACTCCCACCGCACGCCGCTGTCCGCTTGCAGGGTCTCGAGCTGCAGGCGGAGCGACGACGCGAGGCCATAAAGCTGGAGCTCGGGCGGAACCAGTTGGAACAACAAGCGTCGCAGCCGGCCGATTGTCAGCTGCACGGTCTCCTGGACCTGGCGGCCTTGCCGCTTGTACTCCTCCCCTTCGAGGTGCTCAATGAGCGGTGCGAGGTGCAGGTTCACAGCCGTCATCACCTGCACCGCGTCGTCGTGGATCTCAACAGCGATCCGCTTGCGTTCCTCCTCCTGTGCTCGGACCAGGCGGCACATCAGCACCCGCCGGACGTCGGATGCGATCTTGATTGCCACCGCAACACTGAGGATGTTGGCCGCCAGTTGCAGAAACTCGGTTTCTTCGGAGGTCCAGGAGCGGGGCTCGCGGGCATACAGACCCACGAATCCATACGGTACTCCCGCGCCGCGGATCAGAGCGGTGACACCGCTGCGCACGCCCGCCTCCTTGAGAAGCGGATCTTCCGCGAATTCGCCGGTGTCGTAGTCGGACACCGCGAGCATCAGTGCACCCGATTTTAGGAGGCGTCCCGCGGCATTTCCCTCATCACGGCTCGATCTCGAAATGACCATCGGCAGCCCACGAGACGCCAGCACGCTCAGCATCCGACCCGCGGAATCGACCTCGAGGACATGTCCCGCATCCACTCGCAACACCCTGCTGCTCGCATTCAGCACTCGTCGCGCGAGCTGACCAATCGCAATGCCTGACCTGGCGTCGTCCGTCAACCGGAGGAGCGTTCCGGTGTAACGGGAAGTGGGTATCGCCTGGTGCCCCGTTCCTCGTAACGCAGCGATGTCACGAGCGACACGCTCACCTCGGATTGCACCGAGGCTGGTCAGTCCGTGCATGTTGGCCTGGGAGGCCATGATCTACTCCCTTCCGCGCGAGATCGTTTCGCGATGATGCTGGTACCGTTATACGCAGCCCGGCGGGAAACCTCAGTGACCGCGATCGCCATCTGCGTGCCTGCGGTCACGACTTCTCGTGCGCAAGGCGGATTGGCCTGCGGCAAGGCTCGCGAGCCTTGCCTCGTCGATGACCGTCACTGCTCCCGCGGTTCTGTCAATCACCCCTTCTGCTCGCAATGCAGTGAGCTCTCGACTCACCACTTCGCGGACAGTGCCCACCGCATCGGCCAAGCGCTGATGGCTGACGTGCACGACCGCGCGACCGTCGAGTCCGCGCCACGTCATCTCGCGAACGTGGCGCGCGACTCGCACCGCGATCGGCTGTCCGCTTGCGTCAGCGACGGTGCGCAACGACTCCGCCATCACAACCGCGACGTGCTGCGCGATACTCCATGGCAGCTCCGGATCATGTGCTCCGGCGCTGCGCACGTGGTCGAAGGTGAACACCTTGATGCTCACATCGGTGATCGCTTCGGCATTCCACTCGTCGGTGCCCGCCAGGTAGGGTGAAAGCCCGACGAGATCACCGGCTCGCGCGTAACGGATCGTCATCTGCCGGCCGAGTTGTGTCGAGATGAACACGCGCACGATGCCGGCCACCACCAGTGCAATCCGCGGAAGCTGACCGGCTCGCAAGATGAGGGCGCCCGCGGTGATGTGTACGTCTTCGACCCCAGCGCCGAGCTGTTCCTGCCACATTCCAGTGAGGTGTTAGTGATTGCTCCGCACGCGGCTCACCGCAACGCGCGGCGCGGTCGACCCCGGCAGGGACGTGTGAATGGACAGAGGCATCGATGTCAGTGTGAGGATCACCGCGGCTGTATCGGAATAGGCGTGGTATCAGGCAATCGTAGACGGAGTGTCATCCGTCCGAGAGAATCGAAGCGAGAGCACGGATATGACCTCGCGCGACTGCACTCGGACGCGACACTCAGCGGAGCGCGGACCCTCGACGAAATGCGTGGATCAGCTCCTGCTGCGAATGGACGCCAAGCTTTCGATAGATCGAATGGAGATGATTGCGCACGGTGCTTGGACTCAGGAACAGCGCCTCCGCAATCGACGGGGCCCTGTCACCAGAAACCAGCCGGCGGATGATTTCCAGTTCTCTGGTCGTCAGCCGAGAGAGGCCGGTCAAATCCCCCTCGCGCGGGGTTGTGACGAGATGGCGCGAGAGGGATACGGCATCAGAGTCCCTCACATACCGGAACATCCAGTTCTCCACATCGGCCGCGGTCCCGAATGCAGACTCCGTGTACGCACCGGGGAGCAGCGCGAACCCGCAGCGCGGCAGCGGGCTCAGCGGCCAGAGCACCGCTTCGAGCAAGACTGGATCGCCCTGCTTGGAGCACGCGACGAGATTGAGGGTGACTCCCGCCCCGGTCGCCGCGGCATGGGCGAGCGAGCCCAGCAGGTGGGGGACACTCGTATCGGTCACCAACGACAGAATCGACCGCCCAAGGACGTCGGATGGACGGTATCCGAGCAGGCCTTCGACGTCGCTGCTGATGCGGTCGATCAACAGGCTCTCGTCCGACGTTCCCACGACGGGCGTCAAATCCGACCGCGCAACCTTGGGCAAGAGTGCGTCGGTTCTGGTAAGGGCGGTCGCAAACACGGCTACGGCAGAGCGCGGCGGCGTGTCCGTGCCCAATGCGCGCACCCATACTTGCACCGGTACGGGCTCCTCCTGCCTGCGGCGGAGCAAACGCGTCGTGACGTAGCCTTGAAGGCGACCGGCGCGCAGCAGATCGAGTGCGCCCGAAGGCTCGTCGGTCATGAATTCGTCGACTGTCCTCCCCAGGAGCGCGTCTCCACCCGAGGCAAACATTTCGCGCAATGGCGGGCTCGCCGCCATGATCCGACCCGACGCGACTTCGATGATCGCCGCAGGAAGCTGTGCGTTAGTGACAGCCTCCGTCGCCTCCCCCGCGAGACCTTCGGAATGGCGTGGGTCGTGGTCCTTAGGCGTTTCTATCCCCCCTGAGCGCACCGTGGACTTCGTGTTCGCTCCCCAGCGAGGGTCACCATGTCACACAGTGGACCTTCCATTGCTGGATGGCAAGAACGCGGATATGCAGACGAGGAGATCGCCCTCCCCTCCCATGATGGACTCGCGGGTATCGCGCTGGGAAGAATCCGGGCCGGGAGCGCTGACCTCATCCGCCCCACGACCTGGCAATGGGGGCTGAACCTCGTGCCGATGCTAAACGCCTGGATAGGGCATGGACCGGTAGCGCAGGAGCCCGGTGATATCCGTCACGTGCGATGTGCGCAAAGTCACACCCAGGTCGCTTTCCAGCAATCCACTTTCACTACAGAAGTTTTAAAGTCGGGTTCCGACAACGGTTGCACGCCAAGCACACGCGGTTGTGTTCGGAGGGATCAATTTCGGTTCATTTCCATGGCAATAACAGCCGCCAACAATGTCTCTGCTGCAAGGCAATCGGCGCCGTCGATGCGGCGCTCGGCTGCGGATGACGTGACGGGAGTCACTATCCCCACGACGAAAGCCCTACGTGGTTCGAGTCTCGCTCAGGTTTGCGACGAGCGCGCGACCTTCTTCCCCCACGGCAATGCAACGTTCATGGCATGACAAACGTTTCGTCGCCCGGCGAGGATCGGCGCATCGACTCCGTGTCCGCCCCGCGCTCTCATGTAACCGACGAGAAGGTTGTCCATCGGGACCGAACCCTGACGGCCAGCCGCCTGGCGGCGCATGCGGTCGCTCTGCACGAGGGGGTGCGTCTCTACCAGACGATGTTCGAACGCAGCGCACTTGGACAGCTCATCGTCGACTTCCCGAGCTTTCGCATCGATGTCGTCAACCAAGCCTTCTGTTCCATGATCGGCTTCAGTGTCGACGAACTGGTTGGCAGTGATATTTCGCTTGTATTTCCCAGCGGCAAAAGCCCCGCTGACGACGTATTCGAGCGCTTGGCGGACGGTCAGGCCGACGGATACGCCGTGCAACGGTTCCTGCAGCGTCGAGATGGAACCATCCTCCCAGCCTTGGCGACTGTCTCCGTGGCTCGCGATCAACACGGCAACCCCATCCAGCTTTTGGTTCATCTCCAGGACCAGAGTCAGCAGCGAGCGACTGAGACCGCGCAACGCCGCAGTCAGGCGCTGATCGACGGCGCTATTGCGACCTTGCCCATGACCTTCACGGCGTTCGATACCCACCTCCGTTTCACCTACGCCGTTGGCGGTATGGAACGCCTCGGCAAGCGAGCCGAGGATTTCCTTGGCCGGCATGTGACCGAATTCACCCAACACCGGCCCACACTCCGGGGCCTCCACCGCGCCCTCACCGGCGTCGAATCGACGACGCGAACGATCGTCAACGGCCAGAACTACCTGAGCTTGATCGGCCCGGTGCGTGACGATCGCAACGCGGTGGTTGGCGTCATTTCGGTGTCAACGAACATCACCGCCGAAGTCGCCGCGGAGACGGTGCGTCGGCAGGCGGAGGAGCTTCGTCTGTATGTTGCCCAACATGACGCGCTGACTGGCCTTCCCGGCCGATCTGCGCTGATAGAACACCTCAACACCCTGGCCTCGTCCGAGAACGGTCCCGGCGCGCTGTTGCTTCTCGATCTTGACGACTTCACGCTAATCAACGAGGCCCTTGGCTACGAGATCGGCGACGAGGTGCTGCTCGAGATCGCAAGCCGACTCTTTGATGCCTTTCCTGGCCTGATGGTCGCCCGAAACGGCGGCGATGAATTCGCGGTAGTGATTGCGTCCGATACCGATCAGGCGGCCGCCACGGCCGCAGCGGAGCTCGTGCGCGCGTCATTCGATGCCGAGCTGACGGTACGTGGGCATGCGCTCCGTGTGACCGCCGGCGTCGGGATTGCGATCAAACACGCGGGTGGGTCGTCGTCCACGCTGATCGGCAACGCCAGCGCGGCGCTGTCCCAGGCCAAAGGTGCGGGCACCGGTCAATATCGACTCTACGGCGCCGAGATGCGCCGCCGGGTGGAGAGCCGTCTTGCGATCCAGCATGGGTTGCGGACCGCACTCCGGGACCATGCGCTAAGCCTTGCATACCAACCGTGCGTCAACCTCATCGATCGCGAGGTCCTCGGTGCAGAGGCGCTGCTGCGATGGACCCATCCCAAGCGCGGCAACATCTCCCCGGCGGAGTTCATTCCGATTGCCGAGGAGAGCGGGCTCATCGTTCCGATAGGGGCCTGGGTCATAGACCAGGCGTGCCGTGACACTCGTCACCTTCAGCGCACCCACAACATGGACATCGCCGTCAACGTGTCCATCCGTCAACTGGCGGGCGGCGGATTCGCTGAGTGGCTCGAAGAACTGCTCGACCATACCGGGCTGCCGCCCAACACCCTCACCGTGGAGGTGACAGAAAGTGTCCTGATGGATGAGATCGCTCCTATTCGCAGGGCGTTCGACCTCGTTCGTGCCATCGGTGTGAGGGTCGCCATCGATGACTTCGGCACCGGATACTCGTCCCTTGCGCGGCTGCAGAACCTGCCCGTCGACGTCATCAAGCTCGACCGGGCGTTCGTAGCTAACCTCGATCTCCGTTGCGAAGCGCGCGCCATGGCCACCGCCATATTGCACTTGAGCACTGCGATCGGTGCGGACATGATCGCCGAGGGGGTCGAGACGGAAGCTGAAGCCTCCACGTTGGTCGACCTTGGATACTCGGTCGCGCAGGGGTATCTCTTCGCGAAGCCGATGCCGATCGAAGACTTGACCCTCTGCTTGGCACGGGCTTGGGAAGTGGAGTGAGTAATCCCCACTGACTGCTGCCACTAGGGCTCTCTCCCTTTGGTGATAGGAGCGTGCCACATGCTCCAACTCCCAAGAAGGCGGAAGTCCCCGAGAACCCTCGTCAGAAAGGAGGGCAGCAGCGTGTACCAGTCATTGAAAGCAGGCGCGGGTCACATCCGCTTCGTTTCGGGCAACGTTGGCCTCGGCCTTACGCTCGAGTTCATCTGGAGCGCCGCGGGGTTGGATGAGGCAGTCTTTGGTCGAGATGGACCGTGACGGTGTCGCCTGCCTGCTTGCCGAGGTGGCGGCGGATGGCGGCCTTGACTGGAAGTTTGTGGGTGCCGTCGCCGAGGGCCATGAACGAGCTGGTGAAAGGCGCGTCGTCGATGGTCCCGCTGACTTTGACCAGTCCGCGGGTGGCGAAGACGTCGGCGGAACCCTCCATGACGACGTAGGTCCAGCCGCCCTTGCCGGTTTCCTGCCTGAGTTGCGCGGTGAACGTGAGATCGAGCGGGCCTGCTTTCGAGGCTGAAGGGGTTTTCATTGGGTGATCATCCTTTCCGTTAGTTCAGTGTCCGATGTGAGTGGTCCAATTGTTCAGTGCAGAAGACCGAGGACGACGGCGACAATCAGGAGCTTGAGCAACCAGTCGCCGGCATGCATCGCCGCCGTAGCGGGGTGGACTTTCTCCCAAATCACGGAGCCGGTCAGCAGGACGAATGGGAAGCCAGCCCACATGATCAGCGCGAGCACGATTGCGTGGCTGACGTCGAGGTCACCGCTTCGATGCGCGATCCAGGCGAACGCCGAGGCGACGATCGCCGTTCGCAGCAACTCGGCTAGCACTTTCCAAGGCCCCGGTCGCCCGCGCTGCAGCGCCCCCTCGCCGACAGCGCGGCGCTCGACTGGTGTCGCCGCCGCGTAATACACCGAGCTGGCAATGAACGCTACGACCGCCGCCGCCGCGATCCCGAGACCGATCATGGTGAGTGGCCCTCCAGGTATTTAGTACCGACGAGTACGATAATGCCATGATGCCTTCCGTACTGTCAAGTACTAAAATAAGAGCATGTCGATAAGCCCACAGTCCCCTCACCGCGGCCGGCCCCGCGGCAGTGAGGCCCCTGAACTGCTGGCCATCGCCCGACGGATGTTCATCGCCAACGGGTACCGCAGAACGACTATGGACGCCGTCGCAGCGGAGGCGCGAATCTCCAAGCAGTCGCTGTACCGGAACTACCCGTCAAAGGATGCTCTGTATTCCGCCATGGTGCAGGATTGGGTCGACCGCGGCTACGACGCGATGCGCCCGCACGCCACCGCGCTTTCCGAGGCCCATCAAGCCCGGGAGGGTTTGCTCGGTCTGGCACGCGTCCTGCAGGCCGGACTGCTGAGTCCACCGGTCCTGCAGATGCGAACCCTGATCGCCGCGGAAGCGCAGCGGTTCCCCGACGTCGCCGCCGACTACGTCACCCGTAGCTGGACTCGCAACCTCACCATGCTCGCCGAGGCGCTCCGCATCCTCACGGCTCGGGGCCTGCTGCACGTCGACGATCCCGGCGTCGCCGCTGAACAACTGACCTGGCTTGTGGTCGCCGCACCTCTCAACCGACTCACGCTGGAGGGTGGGGCTCATCCCTACGCCGAGAACGAACTCGACGCAGTCGCAGCGCAGGGCGTTGCCACCTTCATGAGCCGCTACGGTCCGGAAACGTAGAACTCCATTAGGGGTTCTCTATCGGCACTGTCCGTCGTCGCGCTCCACCCTCGCATCGCATCGGGGCCGCCGCGTCAGCGCACGTGGACGATGGCGACTCGGCGGATCCCCCCAGGACTGTCGACACTCACCTCGTCGCCGGCGCGGTGGCCGGAGATCGCGACTCCCAAAGGCGAGTCCAGCGAGATCCGCTGACGGGCGATGTCTGCCTCAGCCGGCACAACGATGGTGTACTCGGAGTCCCCGAAATCATCCCGCACCATGACAGTCGCGCCTAAGCCCACGGTACCGTCATACGGGGCGGCCTCGACGATCACTGCATGTCGGAGCATCCCTTCGATGGTCTGTACGCGGCCGTCGAGGAGACCCAGTTCGCGCCTGGCATCGTGGTAAGCGAAGTTCTCGCGTAAATCACCTTCGGCGCGGGCGGTGGCAACTCGCTGGACGATTTCAGGACGCTTGGTATCGATGAGCTCGCGCATTTCGGCGATGAGCGCCGCTTGGCCGTCTGCGGTGAGCAGGACTGGTCTAACGAGTGCCATTTGATGATCTCCGGAACGGAGGCGCTACAGAAGGTCCGTAGTGTGCCATGACTTGCGGTTCGCGTTTGGTCGCTCGGTAAGGTCGGCTGGCGCGAATTAGAGTGGTTTTGCAGGAAAGAACATCAACCAGGGAATGAGTACCAGTCCCTGCAAAGTGACTGATCCCCGCAACTTGGAATCGGCTGCAGCTGAGTAAAAACAGCTTCACTGCAGTGTCATGGGCTGCGTCCGTCGGGGAGACAGGACTCGAACTGCGACCCCTGGTCCCCCAGACTAGTCCTCATTTCCCGATGAGCGCTGAGTTCGATTTAGAGTGGTTTTGTGGGGAATTGGTTGGAATGACGACTAGCGCAGGTGCGATGGAATCCATTGGAATCCCCTCAACACGCACCCACGCATGCTGGACATTACTTCCCTCCCCACCGCTCTGGACTTTGCGCATTCTGACGGCCGTCGGGCGCGTCGATCATCTGAAGCCGGTGGATCTGGTGACGGGACGCTTGTGTGCCGGAGATCGCCTCACTGGGTTTAGCATCCGCCTCAGGGCTGACGCTCAGGCTTGGTTCTCTCTCTCCACGGGGGATGCTGGCGGGGTGACCGGATGGATCGCGCTCCACCAGATCATCGGGATGGCCGGAGCGAGCTCGCCTCTGTCAGAGGCTCGAGGAGATCCAGCCTGCGATCTGTGCACGTGAGTTGAAGCCAAGCTTGTTGAGGATGTGACCAACGTGGGTGGCGACCGTCCGTTCGGAAATGAATAGCCGGGCTGCGATCTGCTTGTTGCTGAGACCTTCCGCGACCAGGGCCGCGACCTCAGCTTCACGCTTCGCGAGGGGTCCGGAGTCCGCGCCGGAGAACGAAGCGGCCTCGCGCTGCTCGGATTCGCCGAGCGCCAGACGCACCGCCGCGTGGCGGTCCAGGCGTTGCCCCGCCTCAAGTTCGGCCTCAAATTTCGCTGCCCCGAGGGCTCGCATGGCCAATTCCCTGGCCTCGGTCTGGTATGGCGCATGCGGTCCAATAACCTTTGCGCCGGCACCGGCACCGATGGTCTGCGCCGCCCCAAGCAGCCGGGCTGCGAGGCGCGGCTGGCCGGAGGTCGCGGCGAGCCAACTCATCGCAGCCAGAACGTAAAACTCGGCGATCCGGTCGTCGAACTGCCGCGCGACCCGCAATGCCTCGGCGGCACCCGCGTGTGCTTCGTCAAGGTCGCCCTTCGTGATGGCAATCGCACCGACGTTGCGGAGCATCGATGCCAGGTAAAAGAGGTCGCCGGCGTCGCGACTCAGGAGCATGCCCTCCGCTGATGTCGCTGCGGCGGCGTCCATGTCATTTGCGAAGAACGCATGGACAGCTCGCGCCTGCACGAGCTCGATGGCCGCGGCATAGTCGCCGACAACAGCAGTGATTGCTTCGGCCTCATCCAGAAGGTCGCTGGCACCTGTCGGATTGCCGATCTGGTTCTCCGCGTTAGCGGCGACCGACAGTGCCTGCGCCAGTTCCGCCGGCTGCCGGGTTTCCCGAGCCGTTGCGATGGCGCGAGCGAGCCATGGCCTGGCGGCTGCAGGGTCGGCCTGCACCACACTCAGCCAGCCACGAAGGACGAGAGCGCGCACCTGCGTGCGCGGAGACGCCTCCCCTGATGCAAACAGGAGATCCAGCCATCGAATGCTCTCCGTGGTTCCGTGGGTGATCCAGTAGTACCGCAACGCGGCCGCTACATCGAGCCCACGGCCGGGGTCTCGGTGCGAAACGCAGTGCTGGAGTACCGCTCGAATGTTGTCGATTTCGAGCTCCACCCAGGCGAGCCAATCACGGAGCTGGTACCGGCCCTCGGCCTCGGTCGACAGACACGTCTTCCAGTAATAGTCGACGCAACGCTCCGATAGTTCGCCGTCCTCATGTTCGTCGCGCAATTTGAGCGTGGCGTACTCGCGCATGGTTTCGTGGAGTCGATAACAGTCACGGCCCCCGAAGTCTTCCTTCATGAGCAGCGATTTCTCGACCAGGGATGACAGCAAGTCCAACGTGTCGGTTGCGGCCGGCTCGCCGTCGGTGCACACCGATTCGACGTCGTCGAGGGTGAATCGGGTGGCGAAAACGGAGAGTCGCCGCAAGACGTGCTGTTCACGCGCCGTCAGCAGGTCGTGGCTCCAGTCGATGGTCATCCGGAGCGTTTGATGTCGCGGCAGCGCGGCGCGGCTCCCTCCGGTGAGGAGGGCGAAGCGATCACGCAGACGCTCGAGGATCTGCTCCACGCTGAGGACCCGGGTTCTGACCGCCGCGAGCTCAATCGCCAGCGGCAGGCCATCGAGGCGCCGGCACACGGCAACCACAGCTGCCTGGTTCACATCGGTGAGGACGAACGTGCCGGACGCCGCGGCTGCCCGCTCGGTGAACAGGACGACCGCTTCGTTCTCTCGCACCTGGGCGAGCGGTTCGGTTCCATCGTCGCGAGGCAGCTGGAGTGGCGTGACGGGCACCACGTGTTCGCCCGCCACCTGGAGCGGCTCCCGGCTGGTGGCGATCACGCGCATGTTCGGAGCGGAACGAAGGGCCTCAGCGATGAGCTGAGCCGCCGCATCGAGAACGTGCTCGCAGTTGTCGAACACCAGCAGCAACGCTTTGTTCATCCAGAAGGACCTCAGAATCTGCAGGGGCTCCACCCCGGCTTGGTCACGGAGGTCAACGGCCGCAAGCACGGCGCTGGGCACAAGGGCGGCATCGCGCACCTCGGCGAGTTCGACCAGCCAGGCGCCGTCGCTGAATCCGCGTGAGAGGTCGTCTGCAGCCCGCAATGCGAGCCGGGTCTTCCCCACTCCTCCTGGCCCGACGAGGCTGACGAGCCGGGCGGCCGCGAGTTTCTGCCTGATCTCGGCGAGCTCGCGGCGGCGGCCCACGAAGCTCGTGGTCTCGGCGGGCAGATTGCCCGAACGGTGA
>Ga0308309_10000021_pt1 | contig 157157 bp, 135 predicted proteins | sample HubBroMetageWFT5_FD_192491 | JGI IMG/M metagenome (GOLD analysis project Ga0308309, IMG submission 192491) | Warmed and freeze-thawed soil microbial communities from the Hubbard Brook experimental Forest, New Hampshire - Hubbard Brook CCASE Soil... | ecosystem: Environmental > Terrestrial >...
AGTCATCATAGAAATCACGATCGACGAAAGAGGAGAAATCGTCCGCAAAAGTGTGTTGCAGAGTCTGGGCTCCACGATCGACGACAAATGCCTTGCGGCGCTGGAGAACTGGCACTTTCACCCTGCCACCCACAACGGATCCCCCATTCCTTCAAAGCAAGATGCCATTTTCCCTTTCAAGGCGCGAGGCTCGGCCCAGCTCACAACCCTCTCACCTGATTCCGCAGCCGCTGTAGCCGCTATAATCGAATTGTGACCACTGGCTCGGTGCAACAAATCGCATCTGCGGATTTTCCCACTCGCTGGGGCAAGTTTCGGATCCATGGTTTTCGCTCCGAATTCGGCTCGGATGGAAACCGCCAGGTTGAGGAAGCCGTCGCCCTGGTGATGGGCGATATTCACTCCAGTGCTCCGTTGGTGCGCATTCACTCGCAATGCCTAACTGGCGACGTTTTTCACTCGTTGCGCTGTGACTGTCGCCAGCAACTCGAAATGGCGCTGGCTATGATTCGCGACCTGGGCGCTGGCATCCTGATTTACGAGCAGCAGGAAGGCCGCGGCATTGGCCTTATGGCGAAATTGCAAGCCTATGAGTTACAAGATTCCGGCCTGGACACGGTCGAGGCCAACGAACGGCTGGGCTTCAAGGCCGACTATCGGGATTTTGCGCTGCCCGCCGAGATCCTCAAGGCGCTGGGCGTCACCAAGGTGCGCCTGCTCTCGAATAATCCCGACAAGGTTGGGGCTCTGCAGCGTGCCGGCGTAGAAGTTGTGGAGCGTGTGCCATGCGAAGTCGAGCCGAGCCCGCACGCCGAAGAATATCTCAAGACCAAGAAGGAAAAACTTGGCCATTTATTCGGCTCTTGATCAGCATTCGTGTGGTTTCGCTCAATCCTTAAGAATCTTCTCCAACGCCGCCCGATTCTTCGCCGGCAAATCGCGCAGCGCCGCATGCGCTAGAGCAACATAGGCCTCCCGAGCTCGCGGAACCGCCCGCAAAACTCTGAGATGCTTCCCGACCGTCGCTACGTCTCCGCGCGCGATGGGACCACTGAACGCCCCCGGCGCTCCTAACCGCGCATAGTTAGCCAGAGTTTGCCGGAGAATCGGCAGCATTCTCTCTCTAGCTGCTTTGCGGCTGACGCCAGCGGCCACCGCCACGCGTTCGCCGGCCGCCAGCAAGGCAGTCAGAAGCGGCGAGGCAAACATTCCCCAGGCGTGATACGCCTGTTTCTGCGGTTTGCGGATGCCGAACGGCCGCCCGCGCAAATCCAGAACGATGGCGCGCGCGGCTCGCACCGCGTTCGGAGTTCCCTCCAGGGCGAATGGTATTTCCACGAAGGATGGGCGCGAACCACGCACAAACGTCATCAGCGGATGCACGGACGCAACGGCTGCGCCACGCCTCCGCAGAACCGCCAGCTCGTCGCTGGTCAGAGCACCGCTGGAATGCAGTGCAACTTTGCCTTTCCAATCCGCCGCGCTCGCCAGCGATTCCGCCGCGCTCGCAATCGCTCCATCGGGAACACAAAACCAAACCACCTCGGCCCGAATCCACGCCCGGGTCACAGTCGTGGCGGACGCTCCAACCTCGCGCGCCAATCGCCGGGCTCGCCGCGAAGACGCTGCCTGCCCGCGTGCGACGATTTGGTCGATCGCGTATCCCGCTCCGTGCAAGGATGCGGCCAGCGCACTGGCCAGATTCCCGGCGCCGACGATTGCAATGTGCGGCTTTGCCGGTGGCCTTACGGGCAGCTTTCCAGACATGCCCGGCAGGATAGCAGAATCGGCCTCTTAATCCCGGCAGTGTCCTGCTGGTTCCCTGCCGTGCTTTATATTGTTCTCATGACCAAGTCTCCGCGCTCCAAGTCGAAGCCTTCTAAGTCCAGCAAGAATGCCCATGCCAAAGCTCGGTTGATTTCCTCGCGCACGGTGTATCGCGGCCCGGTCTTTTGGGTGACCACGGACGACGTGCAGGAGCCCGGAGGCGTCCGCGCCCGCCGCGATGTCATTCATCACACGGGATCGGTGGTGGTTCTGGCTGTCGATGAATCGCGTTCGACCCCACGGGTGCTGCTGGAACGCCAGTATCGCCATGCCGCGAACGACTACTTGTGGGAACTCCCAGCCGGTCGCATCGATTCCGGCGAAAATGCTCTGCACGCGGCGAAGCGCGAACTCCTGGAGGAAACGGGATACACCGCGACCCATTGGCGGCGCATTCTCAACTTCTACGCCAGCCCCGGATTCGTCGCCGAGACTATGTCGGTGTATCTGGCCACCGGCCTTCGAGCCGGTCTGGCGCAGCCCGAGCCGGACGAAGTGATCCAGCAACGCATGGTTCCACTTTCCTCCGCGGTTGGCATGGTATTGAACGGCACGATTCGCGACGCAAAAACCATCTCTTCGGTCCTGTGGCTCGATCACCAAGTCAGAGGAAAGTAGGGACAGGCGAGGCGCGTGTGAGGACAGCCCCACCGGCTTGCCCGCCTTGCCAAAGCCCCGAGCCTAGTTGAGGAGAAGCCGAAGGGTCCAGCCGAGCACAGCAAGACGCCGCAACTGTCCCTACTGTCATCAACACCATTTCGCCTTGACACCCCATCCCAATCGCTCCAAAATGCATCCTATGCGGGCACGTCTTTGGGCTCCCCCACTGATGGACGTGCAGAAAGCGGGGGTACGTGGAACGTCTGAAAGGCACGGTAAAGTGGTTCAATAACGCAAAAGGCTACGGGTTCATCGGGCGCGCGGATGGCCCTGACGTTTTTGTGCATTACAGCGCGATCACTTCCGAAGGCTACAAGAGCCTGCAGGAAGGTGACACGGTGGAATTCGAGATCACCGAAGGCCAGAAGGGACCGCAAGCAGCGAACGTTAGCAAGAGCGCTTAAAGCGTTACTCAGTTAGACCTTCCGATGCGGGGCGGCCGTTCAGGAGATCTTATGGCCGGGTCTGCGATTTCTATTCCGAGCATTGGTACTACCACGCTCCAACCGCTGGCACTGCACTCCAATCTTGTTTACTCTTGAGTCCGTGGACAACAAGGCGATCGCCAACATTCTGTACGAAACAGCCGACCTGCTGGAAATCGACGCGGCAGATTCCTTCCGCATCCGCTCCTACCGCAACGCCGCCCAGGCCATCGAAAACCTGGCCGAGCAGATCAAAGACATCATTGGCGAACCCAAGAAGGTGCTCGCCATTCCCGGCATCGGCAAGGGCATGCTCGTCAACCTGCAGGAACTGTTCAAAGATGGCAGCCTCAGCGTGCAAGCTGAATTGCTCAAGAAGTATCATCCTTCGATGCTGCAGTTGCTGAAGATCCAGGGGCTGGGACCGAAGACGATTGCTCTGATTTGGAGCGCCCACCAGGTCTGCGACGTCGATGGCGTGGAAAAGCTGGCGCGCGAAGGCAAGATTCGTGAGCTCCCGCGCATGGGCGAGAAGCACGAGCAAAAGCTGCTGAAGGCGATCGAAGACTACCGCCGAATCTCGGGACGATTTCTCATCGACGCCGCCGAAGACGAGGCGAACAAGCTCACCGAATATCTTGCGAAGTTTCCCGGCATCGACCGGATTACGCCGGCAGGCTCTTTGCGCCGAGGCCGCGAGACCGTTGGCGATCTGGACATTCTGGTGACCGGCGTGGCTTGCTGCAGTGACGCCGAACGCGCGCAGGCTGTGCAGTACGTTGCGAAATATCCGCCACTGATGGATATCATCGCGCAGGGCGACAACAAGATCAGCTTCCGCCTGCGCAGTGATCTGCAGGTGGACGTTCGCCTGCTTCCTCCGGAATCCTTCGGAGCGGCCATGCAGTACTTCACCGGATCAAAGGCCCATAACGTTGCCCTGCGCCAGCGCGCCCTCAAGATGGGTTACACCTTGAACGAGTACAGCCTGGCCGATCTCAAGACCGAGAAGCCTGTCGCCGGAAAAACGGAAGAGGAAATCTATGCCAAGCTCAAGCTCGACTACATTCCTCCCGAGCTGCGCGAAAACCTGGGCGAGATCGATGCCGCCGAAAAGCACACGCTGCCCAATCTAATCACCCTGGACGATCTTCAGGGCGACGTACACATGCACACCGTCGAAACCGACGGCAAGAACACCATCGAAGAAATGGCCGAGGCCGCCAAGGCGCGGGGTTACAAGTACGTGGCCATCACCGACCATTCCAAGAACCTGGCCTTTGCCAACGGTCTCGATGACAAGCGGACGGTGGCCCACATCCGGCGAATTCGCGATGCGAACGAAAAGATCGACGGCATCACCATCTTTGCCGGAATCGAAGTCGATATACTCGCCGATGGCGATCTCGATCTATCCGATGATGTTCTCGCTCAAATGGATGTAGTGATCGCCAGCGTGCATTCGGTTTTCAATCAGGAGCCGGCGAAGATGACCGAGCGGCTGCTCAAAGCGATCGGGAATCCGAACACTTCAATCATCGGCCATCCCACGGGCCGCCTGCAGCTCCGCCGCGATGCCTACCACTTCGACATGGATGCGATCCTCACCGCGGCGGCAAAACACAAGGTGGCGATGGAGCTGAACTCCTACCCTGACCGGCTTGATCTCAACGACATACACCTGCGCCAGGCGAAACAGCGGGGCGTGAAAATCGTGATCAACACTGATTCTCACCACACCTCGCACCTGGAAAAGATCCGCTACGGCATTCTGCAGGCGCGGCGCGCCTGGCTGACCAAGGACGACGTCCTGAACACTCTGCCCGCACAACGATTTGCCAAGGCAATGAAGCATGGGTGGAATTGAGATCTGTCCCTGGCATGGAACGTCGGGGAGTAGAATCGGAAAGCGCGAAGCAATCCATGTCTGATCAGATTCCCAACCCAGCCTCGATCCCTCCCGCAACCCCAGGCGTGCCTGCTGCCACCTCGCCGCCAACCATACAACGCGGGCCGACGATCAACATCGGAGACGAATTCGGGACGGCCAAGCGCAACCTGCCGCCGGCCAAAATCGTGCTGCTGGCAATCGGCGGCGTGCTAGTGATCGCGTGCGTCATAGCGTTTCTCCAGCGTGCCAAGCCCCAAGGCGCCGGATCACTCGACAGCGTAACTGCAGTAGAAATCCCGGGGCAAAATACCGTACTGGTCGCCCTTACATTTACCCTGCGCAACACCGGCGAGAAACCGCTCTGGGTGCACGGCATTCGAGGCAAGCTCGTGACTTCCGGGGGAGAACTGAGCAGCGACGCGGTCTCCGCCGTTGATTTCGACCGCTACTATCAGGCTTTTCCCGCTCTGAAGGCGAATGCGCAGCCGGCCCTTTCTCCCGAAGACAAACTGCAACCCGGCCAGGAGGTCCAAAAGACTGTGGTTGTCGGTTTCCCCGTGACTCTGGATGCTTTCAACCAGCGCCACTCCGTGAGCGCAGTCATCCAGCCTTACGATCAACCGCTGCCCGTGGTATTGACGAAATAGTTGGCGACGACGTGGTTGCACTTGCGCGAAAGCTATCGACTGCGTTCCTATAAGATTAAGATGATGAAGCTAACTCAGCCTGTCTTCCGTACGACCGCTTCCCTGCTTGCATTCCTGTTTCTGGTCGTTTGCGCCGGAGCAGCACCCGCCACCCACAAAGACAAATATTTCGTATACGTCGGCACTTACACCGAGGAAGGCAGTGCGAGTAAGGGCATCTACGCGTATCGTTTCGACTCACATAAGGCCCAACTCACGCCTGTCGGCCTGGCCGCGCCGACCATCAATCCATCTTTTCTCGCCGTGCACCCAAACCACCGCTTCCTTTACGCAGTGAATGAGGTCACCAACTACCACGGCCAGAAAAGCGGAGCAGTCAGCGCCTTCGCGATCGAACGTGCCACCGGCAAACTGACGCTGTTGAATGAGGTGGCGTCCAAAGGCGCCGATCCCTGTTACATCACTGTCGACAAAACTGGAAAATATGTTCTGGTGGCAAACTACACCGGCGGCAGCGTAGCAGTGTTCCCGGTGCTTGAAGATGGCCGCCTGGGTGAGGCTTCGGCCTTTGTGCAGCACACCGGCCACGGCACGAATCCGGAGCGCCAGGAGGCGCCGCACGCCCACTCCATTGACTTGTCGGCGGACAACCGCTTTGCCATCGTGGACGATCTCGGCCTCGATGAGTCGCTCGTCTACAGCTTCGACAGCGCCATGGGCTCACTCACTCTCAATGACAAGGCGGCGGCGACGCCCGCCAAGGCTGGCCCCGGAGCCGGTCCCAGGCACTTCGCCCTTCATCCCAACGGCCGGTTTGCCTATGTGATTAACGAAATGCAGTCCTCGGTTTCCGTCTTTCGCTACGACGGTGCGGACGGCATCCTGCACCCGCTCCAAACGATCTCGACCGTCCCCAAAGACTTTGCCGGGCACAACGACGACGCTGAAATTCAAGTCCATCCTTCCGGCAAGTTCCTTTACGCTTCGAACCGGGGGCATGACAGCATTGCGGTATTTGCCATCGATGCGGACAAAGGCACTCTGACGGTCATCGAATACGCTTCCACGAAAGGTAAGACTCCGCGCAGTTTTGAAATCGACCCAACCGGATCGCTGCTGTTTGCAGCGAACGAAAAGTCAGACAACATTGTCGTCTTCCGCATCGATCCGCAAAGCGGCCGCCTCGCTCCGACGGGTCAGGTGCTGGAAGTAGCCGAGCCGGTCTGCGTGAAGTTCGTGCCGATCGAGTGACCGCCTCGCTCCGTCAGTAATTACTTTTTCTGGATGAATCTTCGGCGCACGAGGTGGGTGTTGGCGTCAGGTTTGATCTCGTCATATTTCAGGCAGCTGATTGATCCATCGACTTCCAACACTGCCAGAGCTACGTCGTGCACGTCCGCAATGCCGTGCTCACGCAAGGCCCGTTCCAGTTCGTCTGTGCTAACGTGCTCTTTCTCCATATGGGATTCGATAGGCTTCCCATCGTGAATCAGCAGGCTTGGCTGGCCCTCGACCACGCGTCGAAAGACGCGACTGGTGCCGGAAAGCGTACCTACCAGGTAGTTCACCAACAATAGTGTGGAAGCCGCCACGATGCCGCCGATCAGCGAGGTATCCGGCCCGGTCATCGCGTTCTGCACGGAATTGGAAAGAAGCAACAGCAGGGTGAGGTCGAACGGCGTCATCTGCCCGACCTCGCGCTTGCCGCTGAGCCGCACCCCAATCAGCACGACCAGGTAGATCACACCCGTGCGCAGCGCAATCTGCAGCACGACCTGCGCTCCCGCCGGATATAGCACTCCGTTCAATTGGCCGTCACCGGCGTGGGCGCGCCCTTCGGCGTGCTCAAGTATCCCGTGGCCTTGTTCTTGTCCACCGTCCAAACCACCAACTCAAAGAGCAAGTGATCGCGTCCCGAATAGAACTGGATCGGTTCCGAGACGTTGCGGTCCCTCTTCTCGATGGTCCGGTCGTCGGCGGTCACATTCATCGTGTACTTGCCGTGCTTGGCATCGGCCTTCTTGAGCTGGAGACTCACCGTCGCCACCGGCTGCGGCTTCGCTCCCCTAAGCAGGGTGAATTCGTAATAGTTCCGGTCCCCCTTGTGTTTGAGCACGTCCAGGTCGCTGCGGGTGGTCGCGATCAATCCAGTCTGCACCCCCAGGTCGCCCACCGTACTTTGCAGCTTCGCTTTGGTGGCTTCCAGGTCTGCCCTGGTTGAGGCCACGTCGGTCTTGACTCCACCCACATCGGTCTTGACCCCAGCCACTTCCCCACTGACCTGGCCGATCTGCTCTTTCTCTTCTTTCGCTTCCGTCTCCAGACGGGATTCAGCGGCCTTCTGCTGCGCCTGCAGTTCGGCGGCGCGCTGGGCAAGTTCTTTCTTGGTCATCCCGAGTTTCTGCGCCAACGTCTCTTCCTGAGCTTCGGAGGATTGCATGCGCTTTTGCAGTTCCCCCACTTGCGCCTGGCTGGCGCTCAGGTCGGCGGTCAGCTTCTCGACGTGCTGTTGCGTGGTTACGTATCCATAAACCGATCCCGCGACAAAAATGATCGCCAGGAAAACCAGAATCCACTTCCCTGCAGTCGACTGCTGTTCAACAGGTATCTGTTCGCCTTCGTCCGGCATAGTTCCTCCCAGGATTAACCACCTTAGCAGCGCGGTTCCCTCAATTGTTGAGCACAAGGGGCGCAGTGTCAATCAGCAGCCCGGCCGTACAGCCAGTGGAGAAACACGCCGACGACTTTCTGACGAGTAATGGGTGGAGGCGCGGGCTTTACCACATCACTAGCGTTGAAGCGCCAGCGCTTCGCGCAGAGGAGGTTCGGGATCGCGACGGATGGCGCTCGCTTCGGCTCCGACCCGCCTTTCGGCTTGCCTGCTGGCATCGGCCAGGAGCTGTCGCTGCGATGCCTCGGGGAGAAAGCCCTGTAGCCTCGTGGATTTCACCAGGCACGCGTAAACCAGCCGAGCCGGAAATCCCGCGCTATCGAGAAAACGGCCGTAGGCGAGCCAATCTTCAGCACTGGATGTCTGGTCGCCAATCGAGTCATCTAACTGCAAAGCGTGCTGGTAGAGATGAAGCGCCGGACCCAACTTGCCGGCTTCCGCTTGGAGCGCTGCTTCATTCACGACGGCGATGCTTTCCAGTTTGGTTTGCCTGGTCTGCGCGGCGATTCTTGCCGCCAACTCGTAAGACTGCATGGCCTGGGTCTTCTGAGACGCGCGCACCTGGCAATCCGCCATGCGAAGCGCAATCGCAATTACCTTTTCCGGCTCCGGACGCTTTGCTGCCGGCTGGCGCGCAATTGTGCCCAGAAATGCCTGGTAGTGCTCAGCCGCATCTTGCGCCTTGCCTTCGTGGTCAAGTTCGTTGGCAAGATAAAGCTGCGCGAGCATCTGGCCAGGATCGCTGGCAATCGCCTGCTTCCAGCTGTCCACCGCCTGATCGGGCTGGCCGAGGCGCAGGGCCAGGAGCCCGCGGTCCACCAGGAGATTGGGGTCCCTGGGCGCGTACCTGAGGGAAGCATCGGTCAAGGTGAAAGCTTCATCGAAGCGGTTGTGCTCGACCAGGAAGCGCAGCAGCGCCTGACGCGCCGCCGGATCAGCCGGATTCGACTGTATCGCTTTTCTCCAAGCGGCTTCGGCTTGTTGGGGATGGCCATCCTCCAGCTCTCGATGCGCCAGACGCATCTGCAAGGGACCATCAAAGGAGTCGAGCAACGCGGCCCGCTGCAAGTCTCGAATGTCATCCGAGCGCAATGCGAGATAGTGGCGCGCCTGGTCAACCGTCCCCCACACAAGAAGCAGCAGTGCCGCGCTGACCCGCAGGGAGCGGGCACTCGCGGTCCTTCCTGAAAGCCACTCCCACGCCTCTGACATCCGGCCTCCCGCCTCCGAGGCGGCATTAGCCAGGCGATCTCGCGAATTGAGCAGCAGGGATGCGATGCGGCCGTCGCGGAGCTTCCAGATGGCCCCGTCGAGAATGAAATGGTGGAGGTTCACGAGCGCAGTGAAGATAAGAAAGCTGGCGCTGAAATCGTGATGGAAAACGCGGCTGGCCAGCCACGGTCCGGGGACGAATAGAGCGATCCCCCCAGCAACCAGCACCCCGAAATAAGCCAAGGGACGCCAGCTTCGGCCAGAAGCTTCCGACGCCTCCCGTCGAGCATAGTAACTGGTGATCCAGAGATACTGCGCCGCGTGCATGACTGCCAGCACGCCGGAACTGTAGCGGCTCTGCGGGATCTCCATCCCTTTGAACAGCGACATCGCCGCAGGCAACAGGAACCATAGAAACTGGGATGAGAACAGCGTCAGGCATGGCAGCAGTTTTCGCCATCCGATAGCCCGCACCAGTTGTGACAAACTGTAAGTCGAGAGCCCGACGAAAACCGCTCCCAGTCCGTACTGCCCCCAACGAGCCACAAGCGGAGGGATTCCCAATGAAATAAATAAAGGATCCGTGGAAGTTCCGGCGTGAAACTCAAGAAAAAGCACAAGATAGGACACGATAAAGGCGCCGTAGAGCGCGCGCCGTGCTGCCTTGCCAGGGTTCGCTCCGGCACGGCGGGCGAACATCATGAACAGGCCGTAATTCTGTCCGCTGTAGTGCCAGGGACTCCAGGTCAGATAGATGGTGAATATCCACGGAAGAATGCCCAGCCAGAAATGCGAAAGTAACCCGGTCAGCAGAATCAGCGTGGTCGTGTATACGGTGAAGACGCGATACTTATGGAAGTCTTCGGCACGATGGTAGGCGCGGTAAATCGTCGCCATGTAGTGCGGATAGTTGAAGAAGAGCGCCAATGCATAAAAAGCGACCGACCACACGCGCGTGCTGGAAGCAACGGAAAAATAAGAAAGCAGCAGAAGAGGAACCGACCACGCGCCACAACCCACGACCAGGTCAAGCCACGGGCCATAGAGCCAGGCGGATGCAGCCGAGGAACCGTTCCCTTGTTTCTGGCTCAACATTGACATTCCCTTTGACTGGAACCCCACTCAAACTCAGCTGGACGAGGAACCGAGAACAGAGAACCATGCGGCTCAGCGCTCTCTGTCTGTCTCTGTGCTTGACAAAATTATAGGTGGCAGAAGGCGTGGACCGTATAACAAGAGGTATGCGGCCCGGGTCACGAAAGTAACCGACGTTGTCCAGATCCGCTCGCGTTTTGCTTTCTAACTAACGCCGCACCGGAAGCCTTCCCAACCAGGATGAGTCCTTTACAATGCGGAGGTGAAAAATTGGGACGTAATCGTAATCGGTGGCGGCATCATTGGCATGTCGCTGTCGATTGAACTTCGCAAGAAGGGCGCAGGTGTTCTAGTAGTGGAGCGTGGCGAGCCCGGACGGGAAGCTTCCTACGCCGCGGGCGGCATGCTGGTGGACTGTCTTTTGGAAACACCGGCCACTCTGCAACAACTGGCGACAGCGAGCGCGCGTATGTATCCGGAATTCGTGCATGAGCTGCAGGTCGAGTCCAGACTCCTCGTTGACCTGCGTGATCAAGGAACGATCGTGTTTCCCCCACCCGAAGACGCGCACGAACACTCGGGATTCGCGGTGGCAGACGTGGCGAAATTGGTTCCCGCTCCCCTGGCCGAAATGGAACCAGCGCTTGCTGATTGCACTCGGCCCGCTTTTTACCTCAAGGAACGCAGCGTTGACCCGCGCAGACTTGCGGCCGCCGCGCTGCAAGCGGCAAAGCACCGCGGCGTAGACATTTCGTCAGGCGACGAGGTCACAGCCGTGAATCTATCCGCTGGCCAAGTCAGCGGAGTCTCCACTAAGAAAACGTCATTTCGCGCGCCAAAAGTCGTTAATTGCGCTGGCGCATGGTCGGGCCAGATCGCGCCCTGCGCCTTCCCCACTCGCCCAGTCAAAGGACAAATGCTATGTCTGGCTTCGCCGTCGCGCGGCCTGCTGGAGCATGTGATCCGTTCGCCGGAGGTGTACTTGATCCCGCGCAGCGACGGACGGATACTCGTCGGAGCCACGGTGGAAGAAGCAGGATTCGACAAGCGCACTGACGTCGCAACCATTCAGCGCCTACACCACGCTGCGGTCGCGTTGGTGCCGGACCTGCGCAATGCGAAGATTCTTGAAGACTGGGCTGGACTGCGTCCCGGAACTCCAGACGCACTACCCATCCTCGGCGCAACCGCCATCCCCGGCTATTACGTTGCCACGGGCCACTTTCGCGATGGCATTCTCTTAGCTCCAATCACGGCAAAAGTCATGGCTGAGGTAATCACAGGCGGAACCTGCAACTACGACCTCAGGCCGTTCTCACCTTCGAGGTTCAGCAGCCAGGTAGGTCATTGAAATTAGGTTGCCTGTGTGTGGGACAGCCACCTCGACTGCGCAGCCGAGCAACGCGAGGCGCTCTGGCGTCCCCGATTCCTTCGGGTATACTGGAGCGTTTCCGCAACCGCATCAGTCGCGCTGTTGCGCTCTCGAGAAAGGGTCAACCATGGCTTCTCCCGCAGTCGATTTTGCCCGTAATAATCAACAGCGTTTCCTCAGCGAACTCAAAGATCTTCTTCGCATTCCCAGTGTCAGCACGCTCGACGAACACAGGCCCGACGTTCAAAAAGCGGCCGACTTCGTTGCCAACGAACTGCGCCGCATCGGCATGGAAAACGTAGAGGTCATCCCCACCAAAGGCCACCCCCTGATCTACGCGGACTGGCTGCACGCGCCCGGCAAACCCACGGCGCTCTGCTACGCACACTACGACGTGCAGCCGCCGGATCCTCTCGATGAATGGCTGACTCCCCCGTTTGAGCCGACCGAACGCAACAACAATATCTATGCGCGCGGCGCGGTTGACGACAAAGGCCAACTCTGGATGGAGGTGAAAGCCCTCGAGTCGCTCCTGAAGTCCGGCAACGGAAAACTTCCCATCAACGTGAAGGTCATCTTTGAAGGCGAAGAAGAAGTCGGTGGCGAGTCCATCTCCGAGTATGTCCGCAAGCAGAAGGCCAAGCTGAAGGCCGATTTCGCCCTGGTCTGCGACACTGAACTGTTCGCTCCCAATCTCCCCACGCTGTGCGTAGGCCTGCGCGGCCTGGTCTACACTGAAATCGAAGCCCGCGGGGCCAAGGTCGACCTGCACTCTGGCGTCTACGGCGGGGCCGCGCCCAATCCCTTCTTCGCCCTCATCGAAATAATCAGCAACCTGAAAGACGCAAAGGGCCATGTGCTAATTCCCGGCTTCTACAAAGGCGTGAAAGCGCCCAGCAAAGACGAACTCAAAGCCTGGAAGCGCCTGCCCTTCAACGAGGAGCACTACCGCAAGACCGAAGTCGGCTCCAAGGATCTCACCGGGGAGCCCGGCTATTCAGTTCTGTATCGCACCTGGGCGCGGCCCACGCTCGAAGTCCACGGCATGCCCGGCGGATTCATCGCCGCCGGCGCCAAGACCGTGATCCCAGCCAAGGCCGCAGCCAAAGTCTCCATGCGCCTGGTCCCCAATCAGGATCCCGACGACATCCTGAAGCGGTACACGAACTTCGTGAAGAAGCTAACGCCCAAGGGCATCGAGACCAAGATCAAAACATGGAGCAAAGGTCCGGCCTGCGTCGTCGGCACTGACAATCCCTACATCAAGGCGGCGACGGAAGCGCTGCGCGACACATTCAAGAAAGAAACCGTCTTCATCCGCAGCGGCGGATCGATCCCCATCGTCACCGACTTCCAGGACGGATTGAAAATTCCGAGCGTAATGATGGGCTTCGGTCTTCCCGACGATAACCTCCACGCTCCCAACGAAAAATTCCATATCCCGAACTTCCACCACGGGATCGAAACCATCTGCCTGTTCTTCGAAAAGCTGGGAAGCACATAGACGGCACTACTTTACGATCTTCGTCCGCAGGCGCAACGGAGGCAATGTCACGTGAGAAAACGCATGTCAGGTTCCTACTTGCGCTTTCCAGCCCTGATCATGCTCATCACAACAGCCGCCCTCCATGCTTCGGGAGCGAAACATCGAAACCATTACAAGGGAACTCCCTATCAGGACAGCCGCTATCAAGGAGGGGCGCAGGAGATTCCCGGGCGCGTGGAATGCGCCCGCTACGATCGCGGCGGGGAAGGAGTCGCGTACCATGACACCGATTCCAAGAACAAAGGCAGTGGAGGACTGAATCCAGCGGATGGAAGTTACTTGAATGAATTCCGAATGGATGAGGGCGTCGACATTTCCTATACCAAGTTTCATGATCAGATTGACGACAGTGTCTATAACCTGGTTCAGCCTCCAGAAAACCAGCTCTACGTGGGATGGACCGAACCGGGAGAATGGTTCAACATTACGGTGCAGGTTGCCCGCGCCGGCGCTTACAGCGCCGATCTTCTGTACACCTCAAATCGCGGCGGAACTATTTCGGTGGATGCGAATGGAGAGCCCGCAACTGGGCCAGTGACGATCGTGTCTACCTTCGATGCTTCCGATCCGGTCGCCTGGCGACAGTGGCACCACTGGAACATCATGCGAGACCTGGTCAGGCTTCGACTTCCTGCGGGAAAGAGCGTTCTCACCATTCATATTCTTAGCGAAGGCAACATGAATCTCGCGTATTTCGACTTCAAGAAGACTCAATGAACAAATCTTGTACCTTGGGCTGGTTCTCCCGAAACAATCCAGGGTCGGCAAGTGACAGAACATCCGGCGCGCACTGCCGTTGTTTCCTGCTCTCAGTTGCGCTACCATAATCGTGCTCTCGCGGTTCTCCCACCTCGCCCTTCCCTCACCCGTAAACCATCCCTCTGCTGCAATGCATGTGCAACCCAGCGCGCTCGATCTTAAGGCCATACAATATATAGTGTTATATTGCTTGACCCCGCCCCAATTTCACCGTTACAGTAGCTCTAATTTGTGTCCGCCCTGCCCAGCCGAGGACGGCATCCGTTATGAGCGACAGGTTTCGGCCGTGGAGGTATCAACTTGGTAAATAGGGGCGCGCAGGACAACTGGCAACTGGCCACAGGCCACAGCCTTTCCCAAGGAGTTCACGTTGCTTAAACTGAAGCGGCTTCAGATTCTCGGCTTCAAATCGTTTTGCGACCGCACCGACCTCAAGTTCCACGGGGACGGCATCGCCGCCATCATCGGCCCCAACGGCTGCGGCAAGTCGAATATTGCCGACGCCATCTCCTGGGTGCTGGGCGAGCAGTCGGCCAAGACCCTGCGCGGCTCGCGCATGGAAGACGTGATCTTCGCCGGAACGCGCGACCGCAAGCCCACCGGCATGGCCGAGGTCTCGCTCACCTTGATCGATCCCGAAGAGTATCCCGGCCCTGACGCCGGCGCGCCCACCGAGATCGACATCCAGGACGAACTCCCGATGAGCGCGGAACTGTCAAGACGCCCTGCTGCTGACTGGGACGAAGCCGCCATCCGCGCCCGAGCTGCCGAGGAGACCGAGCGCGCCGTGGAAGACGCCCAGCCCGGCAAAACAGAGGAAATAGAAATCCCGCGCTCGAAAGTAAATGTCCTGGCGATCGCCTTCCCTGATGACGAGCCAGTGTTTGCGCTGTCCATGCGCGGGCCTGCGTCCGTCACGCCGATTTCTTCAGCCTCGGTGAGCGCCGCGCCGAACGTGGTCCTTAAGATCCGCCGCCGGAAATTCAATCAGCAGCAATTCCGTACGGGCGAAATCGTGGTGACGCGTCGCCTGTTCCGCTCCGGCGACAGCGAATACTTGCTGAATGGCAAACTCTGCCGCCTGCGCGACATTCAGGAACTCTTCATGGGCACCGGCCTGGGACCGGAAACCTACGCCTTAATTGAACAAGGACGCATCGGCCAGATTCTCAGCAGCCGCCCTACCGACCGCCGGGCCATTCTCGAAGAAGCGGCTGGAATTACAAAGTTCAAAACCAAGAAGCGCCTCGCCGAAGCTCGCCTCGAAGATGCCCGGCTGAACCTGGCTCGCATCAACGACATCTTCGACGAGGTAACGCGCCAGATGAACTCGTTGAAGCGCCAAGCTTCCAAAGCCGAGCGCTACGCCAAGCTGCGCGAAGAGATGCGAGCCCAGCTGCGCGTAGTCCTGGCCGGCAAGTTTGCCGCGATCGAGCGGGAAGGCACCGAACTGGACGCCCAACTCAACGCACTGGCCGAGGACATGCGGCACCGCACCGACGCCGTGCAGCAACTCGAGTCCGAGCACGGCGAAGGCACCGAGCGAGGTTATGCCATCGAGACGGAGCTGCGCGAAAATCGCGATCGGCTGAGCCACATAGATTTGGAAATCGATCGCGGCCGTGCCCGCCGCCGCCATAACGACGAACGTTGCGCTGAACTCGTGGTTCGCTCTGCGTCAGCCGAAGCTGAACTCGCCCAGGCCGGTCACCGCCTGACCGCACTCGAGGCCGAGCGCGATTCCAACCGGCAAACTCTGGAATCGGCCGCCGCCGATCTAGCTGCTGCCCGTCACGAACTGGCCTTGTCCCAGCAGGAAGCGGCAGCCGCAGCCACTGCGCTGGCGGAACTCGAACACCAGCAGGAGGAGTCTCGGGTCGCCATCTTTGACACGGTGTCGTCGGCCTCGCGGCTTCGCAACCAACTGGCCCAGGCCGAAGAGCGCCTCGCCGGCGCGGATCGCGAAGCCCGGCGCCTAGAAGCTGAGATCACCAACGCGAACCTCCAAGTGGAGGCCTTCAGCGGCCAGCGCGGACAACTGGCCTTCGAGTTCGGGACGGTGACGCAGCGCGTAGCAGGAATCACGGAAGAGATCAGCCAGCTTCGCCGCCTGGTCGAGGCCAGGCGCCTTGATGAAGCGAAAAGCAAGAGTCATCTCGACGGGCTCCGGGCTGAATTTGCCACGGCTCTGGGCAAGAAAGGATCGCTCGAAGCGGTTATTTCTGAACACGGCTATTCTACCGAATCAGTTCGCCGCCTCTTCCAGTCGGGAGTGATGCAGAGCGGCCTCGCGCCGGTCGGTGTGCTCGCCGATTTTCTTGAAGTCGAGCCGCGCTTTGAGCGCGTTGTGGAAGACTTCTTACGCGACGAATTGAACTACATCGTGGTCAAATCCTGGGACGCTGCCGACGAAGGCCTTCGTTTGCTGCGCAGCGACGTCGACGGCCGCGCCACATTCCTGGTTCATCCCGAAGACTCGCAGGCCAAGTTTTCCTTCATCCTCGACGAAGCTGCGCACTGCGCCCCACCCACCGCCTCGATCGTGCCGCTGAAGCACACGATTCGCGTTCTCAACGGTTTCGGAAAGTCACTCGAGGTAATTCTCCCGAAGCTGCGCGATGGCTACATTGTTCCCGGTTCCGAGACGGCGCGTGGACTCGCCCTCGAGAATCCCGACGCGTTCTTCCTCTCGCAATCCGGAGAATGCTTCCACAACGTGACCGTCACCGGCGGCAAACAGCGCGCCGAAGGCCCGCTTTCGATGAAGCGCGAGCTCCGCGAAGTTCTCCGGCAGCTCGAAGACCTGGAGCGCGCTCTCCGCGAAGAAGAGATGCGAGTGCTCACGCTCGCCCGCGAGATTAAAGACTTCACTTCCCTGCTGGAACGCTTGGAAGGTGAAAAGCGGGAAGCCGATCATCAGTCAATGACCTCAAGCCACATGCTGCAGCAGCTCGATTCGGAGATGGCGCGCGTCACTGAGCGCGTGAGCATCTCACAATCGGAGTTGCAACGTCTTTCGGCCGAGCGTTCCGAGCAGGAATCGATCGTCACCGCTCGCCAGGGTGAGATCGCCACACTCGAACAAACCCGCCTCCAACTTGAGCAGCAAATCGCTGTGGCCCAGGAGTCACTCGGCGCCCTGCGTCAGCGTCGCGAAGATGCGGCGCAGACCAGTTCGCAGCGCGTCGCGCGCGTCGCGGCGTTGGAAGAGCGCCATCGTTCTGCCACTGCCGTACTCGGGCGCATTGATTCCCTGTTCGTCGAAATGAACGAGCGCCTGCAGGCTCTCGCCTCGCAAATCGAAGCTGCCTCTGCCGAGAAGCTGCAACGCGAGACCGAAAACCTCCAACTCGAGCAACAAGTTGCAGACTTCACGGCCGAGCGCAACGCGGGACAAGCCCGGGAAGGCCTGTTGCAATTCGAAAAAGATCAACTCCGCGCCCGGCTCTCCGAAATCGACGAACTGCTCCGCGGCGCCCGCCAACTCCTCGACCAGGCTCGCGACCGCCGCGGCGAGCTGCAGGCAGCCGCGGCCAAGCTGCAAGCCGATGCCATGTACATGGCGGAGACTTGCCTGAATGAGCTTGGAATCGAGCGCGCCGCCTTGCTGGCCGACACTACACTCGCGCTGCTCATCGGTGACGAACTCGCGGCCGGCGATCAGTCTTATCGCGAGATGCGCGCGAAACTCGAAGCCATGGGTCCGGTGAATATGATGGCGCTCGAAGAATACCGCGAGACCGCGGAGCGGCACACGTTCCTTGATGCCCAACGAAAGGATCTGATTTCCTCCATCGAGAACACCACCGCCACTATCCGCGAGATCGACGAAGTCTCGCGCCAGAAGTTCCAGGAAGCCTTCACCAAGATCAACGAAAACTTCGGAGTCACTTTCAAGAAGCTTTTCGGCGGCGGCCACGCCTTCATGAAGCTCACCGACGAAGAGAACTCCGCCGAGAGCGGCATCGACGTCGTCGCTTCCCCTCCGGGGAAGCGCCTGCAGAGCGTATTGTTGCTTTCCGGAGGCGAGAAAGCGCTCACTGCGCTAGCCCTGCTGGTCGGCATTTTCCAATACACGCCCAGCCCCTTCTGCATCCTCGACGAAGTGGACGCCCCTCTGGACGAAACCAACATCGGCCGCTTCACCGATCTTGTGAAAGAGATGAGTCTGAAGACGCAGTTTGTCCTGATCACGCACAGCAAGAAAACCATGAGCATCGCTCCAGTGCTCTACGGCGTAACCATGCAGGAGCCTGGCGTCTCAAAGCTGGTCTCAGTGCGTTTCGGAGCCGCTTAGGGAACGCCGATACTGGATAAGAAGCGCGGAGCTTGACGAGCTTTTGTAGTTTGCTCGAAAGCGAACGCCAAACGGATGAGAGTCGGTTCGCTCCAGGCGCGCCCGAAGAAAGATATCCCGACCGGCAAGCCTGAAATAAACCCGGCAGTCACATTGATATTAGGATAGCCCGCGACTGCGGCTGCATTCGAGCTTCCGCCGGCCACGTGGTCGCCGTTGACCAAGTCGGTGAGCCAAGCCGGACCGCCGGTTGGGGCGACGATGGCGTCAAGGTGATACTTGTCCATGGTAGCGTCAATGCCCTCGGTGCGGGCGAGTTGATGGTTCTTGTCGAGCGCGTCGATATACGCCTTCTCAGTCAACGGACCTTTGGCTTCCGCTTTCAAAAACAGATCCTGACCGAAGTAGGGCATCTCTTTCTGACGATTGCGGTCGTTGAACTCGATGATGTCCTTCAACGTATGGACGGGAGCATTCGGGCCCAAACCCGCGAGATAAGCGTTGAGGTCAGCTTTCAGTTCGTACATGAAGACCAGAAGCTCGCTCTCATCGAACTTGCCCAGAGTTTCAATGTCGGCAGGATCAATCAGCGTGGCTCCCTGTTTCTTCATGGCGTCGAGGGCCTGTTCCATAAGAGCGTCGACGCCATCGCTGAAGCCGAAGTATTTTCTGGCCACGCCGATGCGTGCGCCTTTGAGTCCGTTGGGGTCGCAGAACTGTGCGTAGTCCGTCAAAGACTTGCTTTGACTGCCGACGGTGGCAGCGTCCCGCGGATCGACGCCGGCAAGCGCGCCCAACAGGATGGCGGCGTCGCGCACCGTGCGGCACATCGGGCCCGCCCCGTCCTGGCTGTGAGAGATCGGAACGATGCCACTCCGGCTGACAAGACCCACTGTGGGCTTGATGCCGGCCAGCCCATTCGACGAGGAAGGACAGACGATCGAGCCGTCTGTTTCGGTGCCGACCCCAACCGCGCACAAATTGGCGGATACGCCCGCCCCGGTTCCGGAACTCGATCCGCAAGGATTGCGGTCGAGCGCATAGGGATTCTTGGTTAGTCCGCCGCGGCCGCTCCATCCGCTGGTGGAGTGGCTGGAGCGGATATTCGCCCACTCACTGAGGTTGGTTTTGCCGAGGATGACGGCGCCGGCACTCCGCAATTGCTGAGCGACGAAGGAATCTCTAAGGGGTTTGGAGCCGACCAGGGCAAGCGAACCGGCGGTGGTCATCATCCGGTCCGCGGTATCGATGTTGTCTTTGATCAGCACGGGCACGCCATGCATTCTGCCGCGTGAGCCTTTCGCTCTTCGCTCCTGGTCGAGGGAGTCTGCGATGGAGCGCGCGTCAGGGTTCAGTTCGATGATGCTGTTGATCGCGGGACCGCTCTTGTCAATCTCCTCGATGCGGGCAGAATACTTTTCCACCAGGGAGCGTGCCGTAAACCTGCCCGACTTCATTCCCTCCTGCAGATCGGAGATGGTAGTTTCATCGAGTTCGAAGGGCTTACTGTCGGGGACGGGAACCGTCGAGGCGATCTGACGCGCCGCGCCCAGCGCGGGATACAACGGAGTTATGCTCGCGACCGCGCCACTAACCAGACTGGCTTTGAGGAACGAGCGGCGGGTACCTGCAAGCTTCGCATCGCTTCGGGGCATGATTCGACGAGTCCTTGTGGCGCGTGAATATTCGCAAATCGCAACCAAACATAGTAATCCATAAGGTCAGAACCTGCCGAATCATGTGGAGAACCGCGAGGAGGACCAGTCAACGCCAGCAAGGAAGAGGGTCAACGGCGGTCGCGGCGGGTCGCTTAAGCACGCGAGGTGTACCATTGGCCGATGAGCAGAATACTTCAAGAATTCGTCGATCTCGACCCTGCTGATCGCTCCTGGGCTCCCGCCCTGCTTCGAGAAGAAACGGACGACGACGAAGAAGACGACGAAGAAGACGACGAAGAAGAGGATGATGACAACCACGACGGATACTCGGAGTGAATGGCTCCCGACGGGGGCTAGTCTGCTGGCTTGATGCCTGGAGCACGCCGTTTTTCACCACCAGCCCGCGGCGGCGAACCTCCCTTATGTGTCCGGCTGGAATTTCTTCCACAACGACCAGGTGGGCTTGCCAGACGTAAAAATCTTCGTGTTTTTCGCTTCATGGTGTACAATGAATCCAGCTAAGTTTGACTCACGAGCAACTGAAGGTCGGTATCGCCAACCAGCGTCACCCCCTCACTAGCAGCGAATCTTCTCAGCACAATCTAAAGAAACAGAATAGGACTATCAACAATGGCAGAACAAGGAACAGTGAAGTGGTTTAACGACGCCAAGGGCTATGGCTTTATCAGCCGTCAGAATGGCGAAGACGTTTTCGTGCATTTCTCCGCGATTCAGGCAGGCGGCTTCCGCAGCCTGCAAGAAGGCCAAACCGTGCAGTTCGACGTGACCAAGGGCCCCAAGGGCTGGCAAGCGGAGAACGTTCAAGCTGTCTAAGTGATCCGGGGAATCGAAGGAACAACAAGTGCCCGATATTCGAAAGAATGTCGGGCATTTTTGTTTGGAAAACGGTATCTTGTTAGCCGTTCGCCGCACCCCTGGGAGGTCCGCATGAGCGACCTGACCGTCCAAAAGCCAGAAAACATCTCAAACCTGCTGGCCCTGGATGAGGAATACGCCGCACCAGAAATCGTAGCCCGCAACGTCATTCAGAAAGATTGGCTGGGGGAATGCGCACGCGCGCGCAAGGATCCCGAGGGCTTCTGGGCGGACTACGCGTCCCGTTTTGCGTGGTCGCGGACGTGGGACCGCGTCCTGGAGTGGGACGGAGTTCATCATCGCTGGTTCACCGGCGCCAAGGCCAATATCACCATCAATGCACTCGATCGTCACGCCGCTTCAGAGCGATGCAATCGCGCCGCTTTCATCTGGTTGGGCGAAGATGGCAGCGAGCGGATCGTCACCTATGGGCAACTCCACCGCATGGTCTGTCGCTTCGCCAACGGCCTGAAGTCGTTGGGCGTGGCGAAAGGCGACCGGGTGGTCATTTATATGCCCCTGACGATTGAAGGCGTGGTCGCCATGCTGGCCTGCGCTCGTCTGGGTGCGATTCATTCGGTGGTGTATGCGGGTCTCGGTCACACGGCTCTGCGGGACCGCATTACCGACGCACAGGCTAAAGTCGTGATTGCGGGAGATGTGGGCTTCCGGCGCGGCAAGACGGTGGCCCTTAAGGCGATCGTCGATGAGGCTGTAGCGAAATTGGAGTTTGTCGAGAAGGTGGTGGTGTATTCGCGAAACGCGTCCGAGTTGAGCGCTCCTCGCGAAATCGACTTCTGTGAGCTGCTGAAGTTCTCTTCTCATTGTCCGGCGGAGGAGATGGATGCGGAAGATCCCTTGTTCCTGCTCTACACTTCGGGTTCCACCGGCAAGCCCAAAGGCGTGTTGCACGTGCACGGCGGTTATATGGTGGGGACGACCTACCATTTGGAGAACTTCTACGATGTGGGCCCGCGCGATATCTTCTGGTGCACCTCGGATATTGGCTGGGTGGTGGGGCATTCTTACATCGTGTACGCACCCCTCTGTGCGGGCGTGACCACGCTGTTCCGCGAAGGAGCCATCGACTACCCGAATCCAGGAATCGCATGGGAAATCGTGGAGCGCTACGGCGTGACTAAGATGTTCACGGCTCCTACCGCTTTGAGAATGTTTATGCGCTATGGCGAAAGCTACCCGGCGGCGCACGACCTGACCAGCTTGCGCGTGATCGCCTGCGCCGGCGAACCGCTGAATCCCGAAGCCTGGCGCTGGGCACAAACCCACCTGGCCGGCGACGGCAAGTGGGGCTATGTCACTGATAACTGGTGGCAAACCGAGTTGGGCGGGCCTACGCTGGGAACGCCTCCGTCGATGGCGATGCGCCCGGGGAAAGTCGGCGTGGCATTACCCGGAACCGAGGCCGATGTGCTGGACGAGAACGGCAAATCCGCGCCCCCTGGGGTGGGAGGGCGGCTGGTGCTGAAGCGACCGTTTCCTCATATGCTGCGCACGGTGTGGGGCGACCCGGCGCGCTATGAACGGGACTGGCAGACAATTCCCGGGTGCTATGTGACGGGCGATGTGGCGATCAAAGACAAAGACGGATACATCGCGGTGTTGGGACGATACGATGACGTGCTCAACGTGGCCGGGCACCGCATTGGGACTGCGGAGGTGGAAAGCGCACTGGTGTCGCATCCGGCGGTGGCGGAGGCTGCGGCCATTGGCGTTCCCGACGCGTTGAAGGGGGAGACGATTAAAGCGTTTGTGCAAGTGCGGAGCGATCATGTGCCGTCTGATGCGCTGGCCGCGGCGCTAATCGAACATGTGCGCAGAGAACTGGGGCCGATCGCCACTCCATCTGCGCTGGAGTTCGTGGCAGCCTTGCCCAAGACACGATCCGGGAAGATTCTGCGGCGTTTTCTTAAGGCGAAAGAAGCAGGGGTTGACGCGGGAGATGTTTCTACCATGGAGGGCTGACTATCGGCGAAATCCGCAGTCAGGCTCCGCTACCCCGTCAGGGGCGGGCGCATTGTTTCCGGCGGCATCGAGTGCTAGACTTTGGATGAATTAGGTTTGGATAGCTGCTTGTCTTTTTCTTCTTATTTTCTTGCACTGAGCGGGAGTAGTTCAGCGGTAGAACGCCAGCTTCCCAAGCTGGATGTCGCCGGTTCGATCCCGGTCTCCCGCTCCATTTATTTCAAGAACTAACAGAGTCGCACTCCACGATCACCAAACCAGTCCCGGTCTACGCTCGCCACCGCACAACCTCACTCCGAGGCCTATAATGGCGTTATCATGCCCAGTCGCAAGATTGAAGCTCCTTCCCTGTCGGAAATCTGCGCGCGCGTTCGGCATCTTGGCTACGCGGCTTCCGGGCGGGTTCGGCTTTACGGCGAGGAGTTTGAAGTGGTTTCAGACCCGTTCCCGGAAGCCGACGGTATCGCGGTTCACGTCACTACGAAAAAAGACTCGAGAATTCGCGTGCTGCAGCTTCCCGCGACCGTCCTTCAGAGTGTGCGAGGCCGGGTCACGAACGCCGCCTGAATTACCCCTCTGCCAAGAGGAAATTGCAACGCCGCGAGTGAGACCTAAGATTTTGATGCGCCGGATCAAAATTATTCATCCAAGTAAACGCGCAGTAACTTGACGCGTTTATTGGATCGGCCTAGGATGGCAACTAACATGACCAGTTTCAGCAATCTCCGCCAGATGTGTATGTGTGCATGTTGTTGTTGTGCATGCGTGTGTTCTGGCGCAGGGAGGCTGCTGACTTAAGAGTTTCATAGCATCAGCACTTATCACCCACCGCCAGAGAGCATCTGGCGGTGGGTTTTTCTTTTTGGGGCAAATCGGTTTAGGGCAAATCGTCTTATGGCAAATGCAGTGAAAGAAACCAAAGCGCAAAGGTCAGAACGCCTGAAGCGCGCAATGAATCCCTGGGACGGCCTGGCCGAGATTCGCCGTTTTGCGCGAGAAGGCTTCGATTCGATTCCACCGGAGTGGATTGGGACGTACTTTCGATGGTGGGGAGTTTATACCCAGGGCGACGGAGCGGGTGTGCTGGGAGGTAAGGACGGGCAGGGCCTGGCGCTGCCGTTCTTCATGGTGCGGATTCGCATTCCCAACGGATTGTTGCGCTCGGAGCAGCTACGAGCCATCGCCGGCCTCACGCGCCGCTTCGCGCGCAGCATCGCCGATCTGACGGTACGGCAAAACATTCAGTTGCACTGGATCACGATCGAAACTCTTCCAGAAGTGCTGGAGGAATTGTGGCGTGTTGGCCTGAACACCACCGGTTCCTGCGGGGATGTCACTCGGAACATCACGGGTTGCCCCGTCGCTGGTGTAGACGCCGATGAGATCTGCGACGCTTCGTCCCTCGCCTTGGAAGCCGACAGAATGCTAGCCGGAAATGCCGAGTTCTATAATCTGCCGCGCAAGTTCAAGATCTCCATCACGGGATGCCGCGTCTGGTGCCCATACCCGGAGATCAACGATGTCGGCCTGACTGCGACCCAGCGCGTGGTTGGCGGCGCCCCTGAAATTGGTTTTGGGTTGCGCGTTGGTGGCGGACTCTCCACCGAGCCCTATCTGGGCGCGCCGCTAAATGCCTTCGTGCGCTGGAACCAGGTTCTGCCGGTAATCAAAGGAATTGCCGAGCTGTTTCGCGACTCCGACCAGTTACGTGAGCACCGCGAACGGGCGCGGCTGAAGTTTCTCTTCCTGCGGCACGGTTGGACACCGCGCGACTTTCGGGAAGAGTTGGAGAGGCGGATCGCGTTCCAACTCGACCCCGCCGAGCCCGAGCAGCCACCGGTGGACATCTACCGCGATCACATCGGCATCCATCCCCAAAAACAACCGGGCTACTGCTATGTGGGAGCCACGGTTCTGCGCGGCAGAATTACCCCCGAACAGATGGATGCCGCAGCCGATCTTGCCGAGCGATTTGCGGGTGGTGAGTTGCGTACCACGAATATGCAGAACCTGCTCATCGTCAATGTTCCGCAGCTTCAGGCGGACGAGTTGGCCAAAGAGCTGAGTGCGATTGGACTCCCGGTGAGCGGGTCGCCGTTCCGGCGCGGGGCCATCGCATGCAGTGGTACAGAGTTTTGCAAGCTGGCGATCACCGAGACGAAAAGCTTTTCCCGCTGGCTGGTGGAGGAATTGGAAGAGCGCCTGCCCGGCTTTGATCAACACCTCAAGCTGCACGTCACAGGTTGCCCCAACAGCTGCGGGCAGCACTGGATTGCCGACATTGGAATCGAAGGGAAGAAGATCAAGGTCAACGGAAGCATGGTGGACGCTTATTACTTCTGCCTGGGCGGGGCGCTTGGCTTGAACCAGACGATCGCGAGGCCAGTAGGCTTCCGCTGCCTTGCAACCGAGGTTCCTGAAGCGATCGAGCGCTTGCTGCGCGGATACCTCGCCGACGGCCTGCCGGGCGAGAATCTGCGGCGGTTTTTTGCTCGGCACAGCGACGTAGAACTGCGGAACCTCTTGGCTGGACAATTCGTGGAGGCCGTCGCGCGCGACATGCCCGAGGGTCGTGTGCCGAGCACGGTTGAAGGTTAAACGAAGTACGGGAGAGGCCAGGTCGGAGAAACTGTGAGCAGCTTGTTTCCAATGTTCGTGAAACTGGAAGGCAAACGTTGCCTTGTGGTCGGCGCCGGGAAGGTTGGCGAACCCAAGATCGGCAGCCTCATCGACACGGGCGCATGTGTCCACGTGATTGCTCTGGAGCCGACCGAAGGCGTGCTGGAGTGGGCGAAAGCTGGGAAGATCACGCTCGAACTCCGGGCCTTCGCCGCAGAAGATCTCGATGGAACATTTCTGGCTGTAGTGGCTACAGCATCGCGCGCTCTCAACGGGTCTGTCTATCGGGAAGCACAACAGCGCGGAGTTCTTTGCAACGTGGTGGACGACCCAGAGTTCTGCGACTTCTACTATCCCGCCGTGGTTCGCCGGGGCGATCTCCAGATTGCAATCTCCACGAGTGGGCAGAGCCCTGCCCTGGCACAAAAGCTTCGGCAACAACTGGAACGACAGTTTGGTCCGGGATATGCCCGATGGGTCGCGGAACTGGGTGAAACACGAAAGCTGGTGCTGGCCAGCGACCTTGACCCGCAACGTAAACGCGATCTGCTGCTTTCGTTGGCCAGCCGCGAAGCTCTGAAGGCGGCGTTAGCGGAGCAGTCTGCGAAAAAGGAACGGAGGGTACTTGCATGAACGGCAAGGTGTATCTGGTGGGAGCGGGTCCGGGCGATCCCGAGTTGCTTACAGTGAAGGCTCTGCGGTTGCTGCGGACAGCCGACGTCGTGCTGCACGACGACCTGGTCACTCCCGAAATCCTGCAACTGATTTCACGCACCGCCGAAGTGCAGAACGTGGGCAAGCGTTGCGGCAGCAAGACCATCCAGCAGGAGGAGATCAATTTTCTGATGGTGACGCGGGCTGCTTCAGGACTGCAAGTAGTGCGTCTGAAGAGCGGAGACCCGTTGATCTTCGGCCGAGCCGGGGAAGAGATCCAGGCGTTGCGGCGATCAAACATCGAATATGAAATTGTTCCCGGTGTGACCTCGGCTCTGGCAGCAGCGGCCGCAGCCGGGATTCCGCTGACGCATCGGCAAGTAAGTTCTACGCTCGTGCTTTCGGCTGGGCATCGCGCTTCCGCGCACGATGACGCGGATTGGAGCCAGTTCGCCGCAGCGCAGTCGACGCTTGTCGTCTACATGCCCGGTCATGATTATGGCGAGATTGCCAACCGGCTCACAGCCGCCGGATTCGCACAAGAAACTCCTTGCGCAATTATTTCCCGGGCGACAACTCCCGAGCAGCGGATGCACCGTACTACTCTTTCGGATCTCCATGGCTCACCTAGGCTCGCGTCTCCGACACTGCTGGTCGTCGGTGAGGTGGTGAGATTCGCCGATCGCGGTTTAGTCGGGGAGGCGGAGAGCCTTCCTGAGCTGGAACAGAGATTTGAAGCCGCGTTCGCGCGAAGTGTGCTTTCCCCTGAGGGTTTGACACAAGAGGAGCCTTTAGCATGAGAGATGAAGTTGGAAGACTGCAGATCGCCGCGGAAGCATGGAAACCGGAGCGGGTGCTCGAATGGGCGTTCGACACTTTCGGCGACGCCGTGGCGATTTCTTCTGCGTTCGGTGTCGAGGGCATGGTTCTGATCGACATTGCTTCCCGGGTTCGCCAGAGGTTTCGCCTCTTCACCCTGGACACGGAGTTCTTGTTTCCAGAAACGTACAACTTGATGGACCAGATGGAGCAGAGATACGGCATCACGATCGAAAGAGTTTATCCGCTGAACTCGCCCGAGGAACAGGAAAGGGTGCATGGTCCAGCACTCTGGCAGCGTAACCCTGATCAATGCTGCAACTTGCGGAAGGTTGAGCCGTTGCAGCGCAAGCTGGGCGAACTGCGGGCGTGGATCACCAGCATCCGGCGCGATCAGACCGCGGCCCGGGCAGGCGCCGGAAAAATCGAGTGGGATAAGAAATTCGGCCTGGTGAAGATCAATCCAGTCGCCGACTGGAGTTCAACGCAGGTGTGGCAGTACATTCGCGAGCATGACGTGCCTTACAACGCACTGCATGAGCGCAATTACCCCAGCATCGGTTGCACGCACTGCACGCGTGCGGTACGGCCGGGAGAAGATCCAAGGGCGGGACGCTGGGCGGGATCCTCGAAGACCGAGTGCGGACTGCACATTATTCAACCGCAGCCACAGCGCCCGACCAATCCGCCGGAAGCGGACGCATGAAGGCTCTACGAATGTGCTGCGGCATCCGTCTTCTTGAGATAGTCCGAGAGTTGCCGCACCACGGCGATGAACGTTTTGTTGGCGACTGAGAGAGTGCGGTCTCGCCGGTAGGCCAGGCCGAGTTCGCGCCACAGTTCTGCGCCTTCCAGCTCAACCAGCTTCACCCTGCCCGCCGCTACTTCGTCGCGGGCAAACGACGCACTGATGAGCGAGATGCCAAGGTCGGCAGCCACGAAGCTCTTGATCATCCCGATGCTGGGTAACTCCATTCTGACTTTGAGCTCCGTGTTGTACTCGCGGAAGAGCTTATCCAGCAAACGGCGCGTGTGGCCGGTCTTGGGGAGAAGCAGAGGATGCTTCACAACCTCGCTGATGTGCGCCGATTTCAACTTAGCGAGAGGATTCTTGGGACTCACCATCAGCATCAATCGGTCACGGAAGATGGCCTGAACCTTTAAGCTTGGAGACTGAACCGGTAAGCTGAGGATACCCACATCTAGCGAACCGTTCTCCAGTTTTTCCACAATCTTGTAGGTGAAATTGCGATAGATGCTGATTTGCACGTCGGGATAACGGCGGCAGTATTCCCCAAACACTTCGGGCAGAACATAAAGGCAAGTGGCTTCGTTGGCCCCGACCAGGAGTGTGCCACGCGGAGTGTGGCCGTGGTCGGCCACCGCTACCAGCGATTCGTCGCGCAGCTTTTTCATGCGCAGCGCGTACTCGTGGAAAACCTGGCCGGCGGGAGTGAGCTTGACAGTTTTACCCGAGCGATCCAGCAGACGATCGCCGTACTCCTGCTCCAATTGGCGGATCTGCGCGCTGACCGCCGATTGCGAGCGAAACACTTTCTCTCCGGCGCGGGAGAAGCTGCCTTGCCGGGCGACCTCGAGGAATGTGATGAGCTGATCGAAATCCATGCGGTTAGTGGGAAATTATAGCGAATTTCTCGCCTGGGTATGTTCGGTGAAACGGAGGCGGGGTTCGTGCCGGCTCACTGCACCACTGGTCTTTCGGAAGAGAGAAGTTTGTCGCGCCCATAACTACGCGCTTCCTCGGCAGCCAGGCGCTCCAGAATCGAGGCCCAGGTATCCTCGATCGAGCACGGTGGCGCCACGGGCTCAACTCGAAGCAGCGGCAGAGCAGAGCGGGAGAGCAGGTCGGCGGCGCGTGGGCTGCCGGTGAGTTGCAGGTGGCGGCGAAGAATGCGGCGGAGCCATTGTTCTTCCTGAGGTTCCAGAGTTGCGAATCGCACGGAGTCGCGGTTCATCTGATCGCGGTTAAATGAGTCATCGGCGTCCCCACGCAACAGATAGGTTAAGCCGCCGGTCATTCCTGCCCCAAGATTGACGCCCGCAGGACCAAGAATGACCACCACGCCAGCGGTCATGTATTCGCATCCGTGGCGGCCCACACCCTCGACTACCGCGAGTGCGCCGCTGTTGCGAACCGCGAACCGTTCGCCCGCGCGGCCCGCGACAAATAGCTCACCAGCCGTGGCGCCGTAGAGGACGGTGTTTCCCACCAGCACGTCTCCGCGATGCGAGGCCTCCGCCTGCGCGGTAATGGCGATGCTGCCGCCGCAAAGGCCCTTGCCGACATAATCGTTGGCTTCGCCAGTCAGCCGGAAGTTGGCGCCGGCAATAAGGAAGGCCCCAAAGCTCTGCCCCGCAGTGCCAAAGAACTCGCAGTCGACGCCGCTCATTTCCAAAGTCGAAAGTCCGAATGAAGATCCGACGCGGCGCAGCACCTCGCCGCTGAAGTGTGCGCCCACGGCTCGATCCTCGTTGGTAATTGCAAAACAATAGGGCCGGACAGAGAGCGATTCCAGGTCGTCCACCACGCGATTGAGTTCAACGTGGAGCGCACTGCTGTCCTCATGAGGACAGGGAAATTGTGCGGGTGGATCGAGAACGGGCTGCAAAAGCGAAGCCACACTTTGTTCAGCTTGAGGCGAACGTGGCCGCAAGCGGTCAACAGCGCCCAACACTTCGTCGATGGATCCCGCACCCATCCCCGCCAGCAGTTGACGGACGTCGGCAGCCAGCGCGCGGAAGAACGTTTCAACCATCTCCGGGTTCCCGGCAAAGCGGGCACGCAGGGCTTCATCCTGCGTTGCGATACCGACGGGACAGGTGTTGAGGTGACACTGCCTGGCCATAACGCAACCGATGGCCAGCAGAGCGGCGGTTCCGAAGCCGAACTCCTCGGCCCCCAACAGCGCGGCGATTACGACATCGCGGGCAAACTTGAGGCCACCATCCACACGCAATCTCACTCGAGCGCGAAGGCCCGCCCGCACCAGCGCGGTATGTGCGTCCCGCAAACCAATCTCCCAGGGCAGCCCGGTGTTCTTGATGGAGTTGAGCGGCGATGCTCCCGTGCCGCCATCATGGCCGCTGATCGTAATCACGTCCACGCCGGCTTTGGCGACACCGGTGGCGATCACACCGACCCCGGAACTCGAAACCAGCTTGACCCCGATGCGTGCGTTCGGGTTCACCGCACGCAGATCGTAGATCAACTGAGCCAGGTCTTCGATGCTGTAGATGTCATGATGCGGCGGCGGCGAGATCAGCGAGGTTCCGGGTATAGCGTGCCGCAGGCGCGCGATATAAGGCGTTACTTTCGCGGATGGCAGCTGGCCGCCTTCGCCGGGCTTCGAGCCTTGCGCCATCTTGATCTCGATTTCATCGGCGTGCACCAGGTATTCCGCCGTGACGCCAAATCGGGCGGATGCGACTTGCTTCACGCGGTTATTCGCTTCTGGGCGGTCGTAATAAATGCTTGGGTCTTCCCCGCCCTCTCCAGTGTTGCTGCGTCCTCCCAGGCGGTTCATGGCGATGGCCAGCGTCTGGTGGGCTTCCGGCGAGATTGCGCCCAGCGACATGGCCTGCGTGCTGAATCGGCTGAGCAGCGAAACTTCACTCTCGACTTCGTCCAAAGACAGCGACTGGGCGGGACAAACCTCGAGCAGGTCCCGCACCGTAACGTTCCTTCTTTCTTCCGAAAGAACGGCCAGAGCCGCATGATTCTCCGGGGTCGGAGACTTGATGTAGCGGTGCATTCGCCGCACCAGTTCGGGAGAATTCGCATGTTGCTCTCCGTTGTGGCGGAAGCGATACAAGCCGGCATCGCGGAACTCCGCGGCGGAAGATGTGAAACCCGCGGTGTGACAGGAGATGCAATCCTGCAATAGATTGTCCAGTGATTTGCCGCTGAGCGTTCGGCCGGCATCTTCAAAGAATTCGTCGCAGACTGCCGGATCGAGACCAATGGTTTCGAAGATCTGGCTGTTCCGGTAACTGCTCATGGTGGAGATGCCCATGCGCGCCAGCACCTTGCGCAGACCTTTCTCAATCGCTACCCGGTAGCGCCCGGGTCCGTTGATATCGGAGCGTGTCGCGAGACTCATGGCGAGATACGGATGCACGGCGCTCGCTCCCGCCGCGACCAACAGAGCAACGTGATGTGTATCGATGACCTGCCCAGTCTCCACAATCAGCGGCACATTCCAGGCCCCGGCCTCGGTCATCGCCCGCCACGCGGAGGAAACCGCCAACAGTGCCGGCACAGCGGCTCGCGTGTCGCTCAGGGCACGGTCGCTCAACAGGATTGCACCACCGCCGGACGCCACGGTCGAAGCCTCGTCACGGATTCTACTCAACACCTGAAGGGCAGCTTCAACGCCTCCCGCTGTGTCGAAACTGATGTCGATGAAATGAATCGGCGAGAGCATTTCGGCAATTGCATCCATTTGTCCCGCATCGAGCAGCGGAGAGTTCAGGTTCATACTCCTGCCGAGGTACACGTCGAGCGACATTACATGGCTCTCACGCAGAGGATCGATCGGAGGGTTCGTAACCTGGGCAAAGCGTTGCTTGCAATAATCCCAAAGAGGACGCGGCAGGCTGGACAGAAAAGCCGGGGGAGCATCGTCGCCCATGCTCCACAGCGGTTCCAGACCCTGTTCCACGAGAGGCTGAAAGAGCATGCGGAACTGGTCTTCGGTCCAGCCGAAAGCCGCCATTAAGCGGTTCGCGTCGAGAGTGGTTGGCGCGGCTTTGTCTTCTGCCGGAATCACTATCGCCTTGTGCTGGCTCACGTCGACGAACCGAAGCCGGGGCACGTCGTTTGGCCGGAAAAACGTTCCGCTTGCCGGATCGGCAACCAGCATTTCGCCGGGACCAAGCCGCTGCCGCTCGATAATCTGCTTATCGCAAAGATCCGTAATGCCGACTTCCGATCCAACAACGAGTAATCCATCCGAGGTCAGCGTATAGCGGAGCGGACGCAGGCCGTTGCGGTCGAGCTTGGCGCCAACAACCTGGCCGTCAGTAAAGATCAGCGCCGCCGGGCCGTCCCAGGGTTCTTGCTCGGGAGCGCTATTGACGAGAAATTGGCGCAACTCGGAGTCGAGTTGCTCATCGTGCTCCCACGCCGGTGGCACCAGGCGCAACGCGGATTCGGCAATGCTGGAACCGCTTCGCACCAGGGCCTCCAGGGCGTTATCGAAACTCGCGGAGTCGCTCATGCCAGGCTGGAGCAGCTTTGAGTTGTGCGCCAGTCCAAGCTTCTGGCGCAATGTCGCGGCCCGCGCCTGAAACCAACGGCGATTGCTGCTGATGGTGTTGATCTCACCATTGTGAGCCACGAGCCGAAACGGTTGGGCCAGCGACCAACTAGGCTGAGTGTTGGTGGAATAGCGTTGGTGGAAAACCACAAATGCGCTGGCAAACTCAGGGTCGCTCAAGTCACGATAGAAAGGAGCTAACTGGTCGGGAGTGAGCAGTCCTTTGTAAACAATGGTTCTCGAAGACAGGGAGCAGTAGTAGGCGGAGTCGGAAGAGGACTCGAGTTCCTGTCGCAGCCGGAAGAGCTGCAACTCGAAGTCAGGGACGTCGAGATCGGAAGATGTTAGATCGGAAGACCTCGCGCGCGGCGCAAGAAAGCACTGCCGAACAATGGGCAGAGAATCGCGGGAGCGCGGTCCGAGGATGGAAGGATCGGTGGGTACCGCACGCCAGCCGAGAAATGCGAGGTCGAACTTCGAGACAGCCGCTCGAATCGCATCCACCGTCTGCCATTCCTGGCCACGCTGAAGAAACACCATGCCAACACCAAACTCTTCCGGCACTTGAATCCCGTCAGCGCTCGCGGCCTTCCGGAAGAAAGCCTTCGGAATGGTGACCAGCAACCCGGCGCCATCACCGCTGCGACCATCCGCATCCACACCCCCGCGATGGGCCAGGCGCGCCAGGGCGCCGAGGCCGCGCTCGACCACGGCATGCGATGCGGGTCCGCCTAGTTGGGCAATGAAACCCACGCCGCAGGCATCATGATCCTTCGAGAAGGTGAGGCGACTCTCCGCCATGGTACATGTCTAACCTGAAACACCCGTCGAAGTACAATCGTCAATTTCGATGCGGCTCATGGATTTTTCTGCACCGTCGAGTTGCCGTTTGTCAGAGATCCCGCCTGTGCTTGCTGTATGGTGAAGCGATCAGGATTCCGTTCAGGTAAAATGGCGGTCTTAACCCCTGTCAGCGCTGCAATGGTCACTCTCTCGGACATTCAATCCGCCCTGCTCCGCATCCGACAATCGATCCACGTATCTCCCTGCACGCGGTCGGAGACCTTTTCCGATCTCACCGGCAACTCCATCTATCTCAAACTGGAGAACCGGCAGCGGACCGGCGCTTACAAAGAGCGCGGAGCGCTGAACAAACTGCTAAGCCTTACAGCAAAGGAACGTGCTCAGGGGGTGATTGCAGCGTCGGCGGGCAACCATGCTCAGGCCGTCGCCTACCATGCTTCCAACCTTGGCATCCGGGCAAGAATTGTCATGCCCCTGGCGACTCCGTTGATCAAGGTGTCGGCAACGCGCGGCTACGGTGGCGAAGTCTTGCTACACGGAGCGAATTACGATGAGGCTTACGAGGAGGCGCTGCGCCTTAGCGCGCAGGATCATCTCACCTTTGTCCATGCCTTCAACGATGATGCAGTCATCGCCGGCCAGGGAACTCTGGGACTTGAGTTGCTTGAGCAGCATCCTGAGCTTGAGGCGGTCGTTGTTCCCATCGGCGGAGGCGGGCTGATCGGTGGCATCGGTTGTGCCCTGAAAGAAACCAATCCCCGCATCCAGGTCATTGGAGTTCAACCGGCGCGGCTGCCTTCAGTGAAGGTCGCATTATTAGAGGGAAAAGCGGTGACCTTGCCCTCCGCGGTGACTATTGCAGACGGGATCGCGGTGCGGCGCGTCGGTGAGCGCACACTGCCGATGATCCAGAAATATGTGGACGACATCGTCACGGTGGAGGAAGAGGAGATTGCCAACGCCGTTCTGCTGCTGCTGGAAAGGGAGAAGACTCTGGCCGAAGGAGCGGGCGCGGCCGCGCTGGCTGCGCTGGTCAATCGCCGCATCCCAACCATCCATGACTCGATGACCCGGGAGGAGGCGGGCAAGAAGGTCGTCGCCATCGTGAGTGGCGGGAATATTGATGTAACGCTGTTGGCGCGCATCATCGAGCGCGGCTTGGTCAAGGATGGGCGGCTCGTCCGCCTGCGTGTGCACCTTCCCGATTACCCCGGAGCTTTGCACCGGCTCACCGGCATTCTTGCGCAGCACCGCGCCAACATCGTCGAGACTTCTTACGACCGCGCCTACCACAACGTGAATCTGGGGGATACGGCCATCGATATCACCATGGAAACCCGCGGTCCCGACCACATCGCAGAACTGATTTCAGCTCTCGGAGCCAACGGCTACACACACGAAAGGATTCTGTAACAAGAACGTGCATGCGGGACGGCCCGTTACCCCCGCCGCGCGACATTACGATATTGCCGCGAGATTTCTTCGAGAAACGCTTCATCCGAAGGCCGCTGATCCTTCGGGATATGCAAACGCTCTCCCATCCGATCTGCGATCATCCGCGCCGAGGCGAGGCGCTGTGCATCGGGGATATCAAGCCGCCGCGCCAGAAACGTCTCGACCAATTGAAATTCCTGGTCGGTCAGGGCGGCCACTTCCTGGGTGACCGACGGGGCGGAAGCCGATTTCTCCTGTCCATACCAGTAAAAGGCACCTTGTTCCTCAACTTCGTGCACCACTACGGTTCCGGCAACTATGTCCCCCAGACGGCGATTCTGTTTATCAATCGCGCAGGTGACGGCTCCGACCAGGTAGAAGCCAAGAGAGTCAACAGCTCGCATGAAGTTGCGCCCGATTCCTTCGAACACCGTGATGGGCCGCCCGCTCGCGCTGATCACCCTGATCTTCGATTGACGCTTGCCCGGAGTCTGGCCATTCCAAAGAATCTCGAAGATCGCAAAGTATCCCCAGTAGAGGCAGAAAATGAGGAATATCTCAATTGCAACCACCCAGTTCGCGGCAGCAACCCAGGATCGTTCGAGATCAGGGGAGGTTAGTGCGACGATCAGAACGACCACAAGCACGGCGAGGATCTGGATGAATGTGTCAATGCACAGAGCATACCCGCGGCTACCGACTCCGGCCAAGGGAAACTCCAATGAGATCTGTTCCGGGGTTTCGATGGTAAGCTTTTCCGTCGGGTCCAACCCATGATCTCCATTTCCTGGCTTAACAAACGCCAATCCTACTGGTCGCGGTTAGAGTCTCTGCTCCTGCGGATCAAAGAGCAAGGGCTGCACGGATTGAGCCGCAGCGAACTTCGCGAACTGGGATTACTCTACCGCCAGACCGCGACGGACCTTTCCGCCGTGCGAGGCGACCCCAGCAGTGTGCAGCAATCCCGGTATCTGAATCAACTGCTGGGCCGCGCGCACAACGCAATCTACTCAGGACAGAAAAAGACAGCAGGCGGCGTCTGGCAGTTTTACCGCCGCGAATATCCTCGTATCTTCCGAAGGTTTCTCCCTTATACGGCAGTCGCCACCGCGATCTTCGCCTTGGGCGCGCTGGCGGGGACTTTCTTCAGCCTCTCAGACCCGGACTATGCACGCGATTTCGTCGGGCCGCAGATGATGGCCAGCATCGAGCACCACGAGATGTGGACCACCGGAGTTCTATCGATCAAGCCCAGAGCCTCCAGCAGGATCATGACCAACAATCTGTCGGTATCGTTCGTGACATTCGCTCTCGGCCTGACTGCCGGCATCGGAACGCTTTTTGAGCTCTTCTTCAATGGAATGATGATTGGAGTGATTGGCGTGGCCTGCGGGACGCATGAAATGAGCATCCCGCTGTGGAGCTTCGTAGCACCGCACGGAGTGCTGGAGCTTCCCGCCATCTTCATTGCTGGAGGCGCCGGGCTGCGTCTCGCCCGCGCTCTTCTTTTCCCTGGAGTATTGTCGCGGCGGGATTCGCTGGCCGTAGGCGGCACAGAGGCGGTTCGTCTGCTGGTGGGCGTAATCCCCATGCTCATCGTGGCAGGTACGATTGAAGCCTTCTTCTCGCCATCGTCGACGCCGGCGTCGCTGAAATTTATGGCGGCAACGGCGCTGTTCACACTCCTAATCGCTTACCTGTGGAGCGGCTCACGAGCAAAAGCAAGAACGTAGCGTCGCCAAGCGGTGGGTGTCGTGAGGTGGTTCCCCTCCCCGCAGCGAGGGCGAGATGCCCTCGCAACAGTCGGCGAGACGCCGATGCGACGACTAAACGAGGTTCCGCTCTTTGACCACAAGGTACTGGTTGAGAACCGCCGCGGTGATGCGCGACGGTTCGACTTCTATGCAGAGAGCGCCGCGTTCGCGCAAACGCCCCAGAAGCAATTCGCGCCGGTAAACCATTTCCTGCGCCGCCACCACTTCGTACATGGCCGACGCGGATGCTGGACTCTGGCGGGCTCGCAGCTTCAGTTCCGGCTGAGCAAGCGCGATGAACAGAAGCAGGTGCCGCGAAAGCATCTGCCCGGCAGCTTCGATGACCTCCGGAGTCATCGCACTCTCGGCCAGATCGGAAATCCAGATGATCAGTCCGCGTTGCTTCTGCAAAGTCAACAAGCTGGCGGCGGCACGCACGTGGTCGGCTTCCGGCACTTCCTCGCGGACCACCGCCAGCTGCTCTACGATGTGGCGCATCTGAGAGGCACCGCGCCCGGGAATTACCCGCTGGTTCACTGCGCGACCATATGCCAGCAAACCAACGCGGTCGCCTGAATAAATCGCGAGTTGAGCCAGGCAGAGCGCCGCATCCACCGCGCGATCGAGTTTACTGTAACCATCGGTGCGGGCTCGCATCAGGCGGCCGCAATCCAGAACGATCCAGACCGCCTGGCTACGTTCGACGCGAAACGTTTTCGAAACCAGTTTCCCGCGACGCGCCGTCGCCGTCCAGCAGACGTTTCGCAGTTCGTCGCCATCCCGGTGTTCCCGCAGACTCTCGAAGTCAGAGCCGATCCCGCGCAGACGCATCATCCTCATCTGCAGTTCGATCTGGCGGCTGCGGGCAAGATAGACGGAATGCTGGCGGGCATGCTCAAAATTGGGATAGACGCGCACCGTCTGGCGGAGATCGGCAACAGCCCAGCGCTCCGCCATCAGGAATCGAGACCGGTAACGCAGAAAGACTTTGCCGGCGCAGAGGTCGCCTCGTGTGCCCGGTGTGTATTCGTACTCCAGTGAGCGATTGGCGCGCGCAGGCACGTTCAAGGCGATCGCTTTGCAGAAGTACCAGTCCGACGGCGGCAGATCATCAAAGGCGCTCACCCAAAGACCGACCGAAGATTGATTTGTCACTGCAAGGTTCACCTCCGTGGCCACTCCAATCGAAAGTGGACTACGCCATTCGCGGCGCACGGTGAGTTGTCTGGGGCGCGGGAGCAGGAGCCAGTCTCCAAGAAAGGCGAGCAGCAGGATTCCGTCCCAGAGGAGCAAGGCGTACAGGAACGTACGATTCCAGAGCGCGGGGATGATCCACGCCAGGCCGACGCCGGCAAGAAGCAAAAGCCGCGGTCCGGCGCCGGCGCTGAACCGGCCATGAGGCATGGCTGGCGCCTCGACCAGAGGTGGCTCGAGCGGACGCGGAATACTCACTTTGGAACCTCAACCGCGGCCAGCACATCGGTCAGCACGCGATCCGCATCCAGGCCTTCGAGTTCCGCTTCCGGCCGCAACACAATGCGATGGCGAAGCGCCGGAAGAACCGCGGCCTTCACATCATCGGGAATCACGTAGTCGCGATCGGCGAGCGCCGCCAACGCCTTCGCCACCAGCATCAGGCTGATTCCAGCTCGCGGACTGGCGCCGAGAGACACGGAGGGCCAACTCCGCGTGCGGCGAGCGATTTCGGAGACGTAGCCGAGCAGCGACTGCTCCACCGTGAGTTGCCGAAGCTCGACCCGCGCCTGCTGCAGCACTTCCGGCTCGATGGGCGCGATCTCGGCCTGGTCGCCAGGAGCGGGAGTCTGGCGGTTGTGCTTCGCGAGAATTTCAAGTTCTTCCTGCGCCGAGGGATATCCGATCTTGATCTTCAGCAGGAAACGATCCAGTTGAGCCTCGGGCAGCGGGTAGGTGCCTTCGAACTCCACCGGGTTCTGCGTAGCCAGCACGGTGAATAGCGGCGAGAGCGTATGGCGCACGCCGTCGATGGTGACCTGGCGCTCTTCCATCGACTCCAGCAGAGACGCTTGCGTCCGCGGGGGCATGCGATTGACTTCGTCGACCAGCAGAAGATCGGTGAACATCGGCCCGCGGTGCAGAGAAAATGTTCCGTTCTGCAGGTTGAGAATGTTGCTGCCCAGCAGGTCAGCGGGCATCAGGTCCGAAGTACATTGCACGCGTTGAAAAGTCACGTTCAGAGCGCGGGCGAGGACTTTCACGCTGAGCGTCTTGCCCAATCCCGGGACGCCTTCGATCAACGCGTGTCCGCCGCAAAGCAGCGCAGTCAGTGTCCCATCGATCAGTCCGCTTTGGCCGACGATCACTTTCGCCAGTTCAGTGCGGCCATGAGCTACAAGTTTCGTAATTGCCTGCATGGAGCTTTATTCCTTCTCTTTCTTTGTTTCGTTCGCTGCCGATAAGACTGGGTCGAGCAGCCGGGTTGCCTGGTTCAGAGCCTGCACGTGTTCGAGGGCCCGTTTTTCCGACAACTCGGTATCTGCCACGGCCTCGTCGCTGCTGCCCACCAGGGCGGCCACGTCCGTCGAAACCTTGAGGCCGCGTTGCGCCATGGCTACGAGAATATCGTTAGCACTGGCAGATCCGCGAATGCCGAGGCGCCGCGCCGCAATCTGCTGAAAACGGCTGAATGCAATTTCCACGGCAACCTGGGTGCCGTGTGCGCGATGAAACACGCTGCCCAGGGTCTCGACAAATTCCAGCGGAGACAAGCGGGATGCGCGCACGAGCGGCACCACGGGTCTACTCCGGCGGGAGAAGGTAAGGACCACCAGCAGCCCGAGAAATCCTGACTGAGCCAACGCCCACATCTGCGCCGGGTTCGAGGTGTGCGAAGGCATTTCGTGCCGGTCATGGTAGTACTCGTCCCAAAGGATACGCCGGCTGGCGCCGACTGAATTCAACAACAGGTCCAGGTTTCCCCGGTCACGGATGCCGGCATTGGTCAGAGGCAGTGCGCTGGCCCACCAGATCACGCGACCCTGGCCGAGAGTATAGGAAACTACAACGGGCTTGGCGTCTTCGTCTTCGTAGTGAACCACGGCCGCGTCGTTGCTGGCGTCCCAGATGAGAGCGCCATCTTGTGAGATGGGTCCGCCGCGCGTGAGGCTGGTAGGCGCAACCGGTTTGCATTCGGCATAACCGACGCGGAGTGCCTGAGTCTCCGCGGAGGCTTGAGGAACGAACGCATTCGGGCGCACACCGGCAATCAGCAAGCTACCGCCGCTGCGCAAGAATTGCACGATGGCGCCCATTTCTTCCGTTCGTGGATAGAATTCCGGACCAGCCACCACCAACACCACGCCGGACGCGTCTGCCGGAAGTTGCGCCGGAGGCTGATTCCAGCGTTCCACAGCATAGCCGCTCTCTTGCAGGAGAAGAAAAGCGGCTTTCGCGCCGCGACGCTGCACGCTGTAGCTCGAGGGCGAACCCTCGCCCTGGTCACTCTGATTCGAGCTCAACCAGGCCGCCAGCGTCATGACCGCCAGCAGCCCGACGCCGAACGCGATGAAACCGCGCTGCTCGCCTGTGGTTACCGGCATCCCAGCCTTTCCAGATTAGCGGTAAACTGGGCGAAGTCAGCTTCCGTGGTGGGACGGCTGCCGTACCAGCTCGCCTCAAACCTCCGCGTCATCGCAGCAAAGGGTTCCTTCGACAAACTAGAACCGGGAATGGCATTGAGATATTCACGGGGAGTGCGCGTCTTGTCCGGCGGCCACACGCCCTCGGCTTCGAGGCGGGAGACCGCTGCCCAAAAGCCATGGTGGATCGCGTCTCTCCATTCGCCTTGGGCGGCGCGCGCACGCGCATCGGCAAGCCACTCGCGCCAGTTCCGGGCTGAGGGCATGAAGGGAATAACCTCGCGCCCTCCGGCTTCCATGTTCTGCTGCGAAACGCGATAGAGCCAGATGCCGGCGATGGCGGCCGCCAGGGCAATCATTCCCCAAACAAACCACTGGCCGGCATCCCGCCAATCGGGAATTCTCGGGTTGATCTTTCTGAGCAGGTTCCGAATCCATGCCACAACTCTCTGCTTGAACAGCTCGAGCGCGGTGGGGCCGCGAACCCGGTCAAATTCGCGGGCGGCAAGGATTTCATCCAGGCGCTTTCGAGTGGCCGCATCGGCGCGGCCTGGGCGTTCATAGAGTTCGGCCTCGGCGCGCATCGCCTTGAGCCGGGTGCCAACATTGGCAAGAATGTCTGGTTTCAGCGGCACCGCCGCGGTTAGAAAGCGATTCATGGCATCGCGGAGAAAGCCGATATCGATGGCGACATCTCCTCGAGCGCCTTGAACTGTCAGCGTTTCGGGAAGAGAATCGCGAAATGCGGGGGCCTTCTGCGGCACAGAAGAAAGCTCCGCGACCTGGTTTTCGTAAGCCTGCAGCTGTTGGATGTACTGAGCCGTGGTGAGCACAGGAAGACCGAATGCCCGCCCAACACTGGCCAGGACGAAGGTAGCCAGGCAAGCGCGCCGTCCAAAAGATGTCATATCCCGGCCGAAGTTGGTGCCGGAGCTACGATCGGCAAGCCGGGAGCATCCAGGCTCGACATCATCAGTTGTAAATCGAAGGCTTCCTTGCGAACCCGCTCGTCGTAGTAAAGTAGGGAAACGCCGATGGTTGCCAGCGGGCCAGTGAGCGCGCCCGCAATAAAGGTAGCCACATAAACCAGAATCATAGCCAGAATCCGGTTGTGCAGAAGCGATCCAGCCCCTCCAGCAATCGCTCCCAGTCCGATGCTTACAATGAAGGACAGCACTCCGAAAACAAAATACACGGTCAGGATGCGGCTCCGGCTGCCCTTGGAGAGAACCGCGCTGCGCTTCAGGGAAGCCACCACCCCCAGGTCTTCGACCACGCACGCCTGCACCGCGAGGGAATAGCGTATATAGATCGCGACGGCAACAATGCCTCCTGCGAGTGCTGCACCAAATCCCATGATGACCCCAAGGACGGTGCCAGCAGTCCCCGCTTTGGCGCCACCGAGGACCGCCGCGGTTCCGATCACAACGGAGGCAGCAATGATCACGCCGGCTGCGGCCCCAGAGATTAACGCCACCAGGAGGAACACGCCCAGCACTCGCAGGATTCGACCGCTTAAGGCGCGATAAGCGCCGGCGATCGATATCTTCCGGCCAAGATGGACCGCCGCGACCGCCTTGACCGTGGCCGCCTGCGAGATAGCCATCCCAGCCATCATCAGTCCCAGACCAGCGAGCACGCCCACGCCGAACGACACGCCGGCAGCTGCCGCCCCGCGCGAGCCGGCAAAGGGGACCGCCGCGGACCCAACCGTCAGCAGTTGGAAAAGCAAGTAAGCGGCCGGGCCGACGGTCGCAATTCCAATGAATAAGATCAGGTTGGTGCGGTAAAGAGCAAAGCTGCGGTCCAGCAGTTGGCCTGTGGACATCGGGCGCAGGGGTTCTGTCATAACACGCTCCCGCGTTGCAAGTGGGACACTATAGCACGGTTTAGCAGACGGAGGATGGCGAACGTCGGGATCGTTTTGGCGGGGTCGGCGGCCAGGCTTCTCGACAATCAATTTGGTTGCCTGCAGGCGCAAGAAGCGTATCCTTTCAGGGGCTGGGAGCGGTAGTATCCTTGTCCCACGCGGTCTTCTAGCTGCGACATACCCTACGGAGGCAGGACTATGACTTCTGGCATTCTGACCTCGCCCGGAATCAAGGCTCCCGGCGACTACATTGAAGATGTAATGACCAGCGTGAAGGCAAAAAACCCCGCCGAGCCTGAGTTCCATCAGGCGGTGCGGGAGGTGTTTGATTCTCTGCGGCTGGTGTTGGCCAAGCACCCTGAGTATCAATCCAACCGCATTCTCGACAGAATCGTGGAACCGGAGCGTGTGCTGATGTTCCGCGTGCCCTGGCTCGACGACCAGGGAACGGTACACGTAAACCGCGGCTTCCGGATTGAGATGAACAGCGCGATCGGGCCTTACAAGGGCGGATTGCGCCTCCATCCCTCGGTAAACCTCGGCATTTTGAAGTTTCTGGCATTCGAGCAGGTGTTCAAGAATTCGCTGACCACGTTACCCATGGGCGGCGGCAAGGGTGGTTCGGATTTCGACCCTAAAGGCAAAAGCGACAACGAAGTGATGCGGTTCTGCCAGAGCTTCATGACGGAACTACAGCGGCACATCGGCCCGAACACCGACGTTCCCGCCGGCGACATCGGCGTGGGAGGGCGCGAGATCGGCTATCTCTTCGGCCAGTACAAGCGGCTGCGCAACGAATTCACCGGCGTGCTCACCGGCAAGGGCCTGAACTGGGGCGGATCGCTGATTCGTCCCGAAGCCACGGGCTATGGCTGCGTGTATTTCGCCGAGGAAATGCTGAAGAGCCGCAAGGACAAGCTGGAGGGCAAGCTCTGCCTGGTTTCTGGCAGCGGCAACGTCTCCCAGTACACCATCGAGAAGCTGCTTGACTTCGGCGCGAAGCCGCTGACCGTTTCGGATTCAAACGGCGTGATCTATGATCCGGACGGCATCGATCGCGAGAAGCTAGCTTATGTTATGGAGTTGAAGAATGTGCGCCGCGGCCGCATCCGCGATTATGCGGACCGCTACAAGAAGGCTATCTTCATGCCCACCGACGTCAAGCTCGAGCATAACCCGCTGTGGAATATCAAAGCGGATTGCGCCTTCCCCAGCGCCACGCAGAATGAGATCACCGCGAAAGATGCGGCGAACCTTCTGAAAAACGGCGTGATGCTGGTGGCCGAAGGTGCCAACATGCCCAGCACGCTGGAGGCCACCAAGATGTTCCTGGACGCTAAGATTCTCTACGGTCCGGCGAAGGCGGCAAATGCAGGCGGAGTGGCAACTTCTGGTTTGGAGATGTCACAGAATAGCGCGCGCCTCTCCTGGACGCGCGAGGAAGTGGATGACCGGCTGCATAAGATCATGATCGCCATTCACCGCAACTGCTACGAAACCGCCGAGAAGTACGGTACACCGGGCAACCTGGTGAATGGCGCAAACATTGCAGGCTTCCTCAAGGTAGCTGACGCAATGCTGGATCAGGGTTTGGTGTAAATGCGCCGTCGAGACGTTGCTTGCAACGTCTTGCCAGCTGCGAATCTAATGCGGGGTGGACCAATTCCACCCCGCATCTGTTTCACGCCGACGATACGAACTTAGGATATCGCTCCATGAGCGCTCACCCCATCGCCGAGCCCCTACTCGACGCCGAGGCGCGCCTCGAAGGTTTCGACAACCTGATGCCGTTCAAGGTGCAGAATATCCTTCTGGTCTCCAGCCTTTATGATTCGTTTATCCTGCGCGAGGACGGCCGCCTCAACGAACTCCTCATCGACGAATCGCTCGAACTGAACCTGCAGCAAATCCCCGGCATCACGCATGTCTCAAGCTGCGCGGAAGCACTGGACCTGGCACGCTCCCAGCCGCGCTTCAACCTTATCGTCACCAACCTCGCAGTCGGCGATATGACGGCCGCGCAATTGGCGCGCGAGGTGAAGCTTGCTGGTCTGGACGTCCCTGTAGTCGTGCTGGCCTACGACTATCGCGAAGTGAAGAACTTCGTGAGTCGAAATCCGGTCACCGATATCGAGCGAATTTTCCTGTGGCAGGGGAACGCGCGCATTCTCATCGCCATCGTCAAGTACATCGAGGACAAGCGCAACGTGTTACACGATACGCGAGCTATGGGAGTGCCGGTGTTGCTGGTGGTGGAAGACAACATCCGTTACTACTCGTCCTTCTTGCCGGTGATTTACACCGAGTTGATCAAGCAGTCGCGGCGTGTGATCCAGGAAGGCATCAACGTAGCCCATAAGCTGGTACGGATGCAGGCCCGTCCGAAAATCCTGTTGAGTTCGAACTTTGAAGATGCGGCGCGGTTGGTCGAACAGTATCGTGATTATCTGTTCGGCCTGGTGTCAGACGTGGAATTTCCCTGGCAAGGCAAGCTCAGCCCGGAGGCTGGCTTTGAGCTTGCTCGGGTGATGAAGGCGCTGGTGCCGGATGTGCCGGTAGTGCTGCAGACCAGCCGCACGGAGTTTCGGCCGCGGGCGCTGGCCGCGGGCTACTCGTTTCTGCGGAAACGTTCACCCACGCTGCTGAAAGACTTGCGCCGGCTTCTGACCGAGCAATTTGGCTTCGGCGATTTCGTATTTCGTCTGCCTGACCTGAAAGAAGTAGGCCGCGCCAAGGATTTGAATCAGCTCGAAGAGCAGTTGCAGACGGTTCCCGCCGAAAGCCTCACCTACCACGCCCAAAGCAACCACTTTTCCCACTGGCTCATGGCGCGCACCGAGTTTGCATTGGCCGCAAAGTTGCGACCGCGGAAGGTCTCCGACTTCACGGGTCCGGAACATCTGCGGAGCGACTTGATCGAATCCATCAACGACTACCGCCGCGAGCAGAGTGAACTGCTGATTGGCGACTTCAACCGTGACACTTTCAAGCCCTCGGAGTCGAGTTTCCTGCGAATCGGCGCTGGATCGCTGGGAGGCAAGGCCCGCGGCCTCGCTTTTGTGCGCCATCTCTTGCGCAAGAACCGCATCGTGCGGCGCTTTCCCGGCATCCGGATTGCAGTGCCGCCCGCTCTCGTCCTGGCGACGGATGCATTCGATCAATTCATGGCGGAGAACAACCTGCTCGATTTCGCTTTGCAATGTGAGGACGATGCCGAAATCCTGCAGAAATTTCTTGCCGCTCCACTGCCAGCGAAGTTGCAGGAAGACTTAAAGGTGTTCCTGGCGGAGGTGGCATATCCGCTCGCCGTGCGCTCTTCCAGCCTGCTCGAAGACTCGCAGTACCAGCCTTTCACTGGAGTCTATGAGACCTTCATGCTGGGCAACCAGCGGGCGGATCCCGCGGTGCGCCTAGCGGAGTTAATTGACGCGATCAAGCGCGTCTATGCCTCCACTTTCAGTCGCCATGCCAAAGCCTACGTGCGTGCCACGCCTTACCGTCTGGAAGAAGAAAAGATGGCAGTGATCGTACAGCAAGTGGTGGGCACAGCGCATGGGCAACGCTTCTATCCGGACTTCTCGGGCGTGGTGCGCTCGCACAATTTCTATCCCGTACCCCCGATGACGTTTGCCGACGGAGTTGCCGCGGTTGCTCTGGGATTGGGCCGGGCCGTAGTCGACGGCGGAAAGTGCCTGACCTTTTGCCCGCGCTATCCGCAGAATCTGGTGCAATTCTCATCCGTGGATGACATACTCTCCAACTCGCAGACTGAATTCTGGGCGCTCGAGTTAGGCAGCGTTCCCCGGGATCGTCCTGCACATCTGCATGAGGTGCGCTTCGGCCTGGATGCGGCTGAGGCGGACGGTACGCTGCCCGCCGTAGGTTCGACCTACTCGGTCGACAACCACGCGGTGTATGACGGTGTGAGCCGGCCTGGAGTGCGCATTGTGAGCTTCGCACCCATGCTCAAACACGGAATGTTCCCCCTGGCCGCCATTCTCGAGACGCTGGTGAAATCCGCCGAAGATGCGCTGGGCAATCCTGTGGAAATAGAGTTTGCAGTTTGCCTGCCCCGGCGGCCCGGAGATGCTGCGGAGTTCGGTTTCCTGCAAGTGCGTCCGCTGACACTTTCGCGCGATCACCAGGATTTGTCACTAGACAATGTGGACCCCTGGCAGCTGCTTTGCCAGAGCAACAAAGTTCTGGGTAACGGACGCATGGAGAACCTGCATGACGTTGTGGTGGTCGATTCGCAGCGCTTCGAGCGCAGCCGCAGCCAGGAAGTGGCCAAGGCGGTCGCCCATTTCAATGGCGTGCTCAGCGCTGAGAACCGGCCTTATCTGCTGATTGGCGTCGGGCGCTGGGGATCGAACGATCCGTGGCTCGGCATTCCCGTGGAGTGGGACGAAATCTCTGGCGCGCGCGTCATTGTCGAGGCCGGCTTCCGCGATTTTAGGGTCACGCCTTCGCAGGGCAGTCACTTCTTCCAGAATCTCACGGCATTCCAGATCGGCTACTTCACCGTGAATCCAGATGCTGGCGAAGGCTCAGTGGACTGGGAGTGGCTGGGCCGGCAGCCTTCCATCGACGAAGACGGATGCGTCCGCCATTTGCGCTTCGATGCCCCGGTGCGAGTGGTTATGAACAGCAGGCAAAGTCAGGGCATCATCTTCAAGCCGGAAGCAGCAACTCCGTAGCACCGCAGACGCTTTGAAGAGACGGGGGCGTGCAGTCGCGCGTCACTCCTTCGGACTTGAACTGTCGGCCTGCGGCAGATCATTCTTGTGCTTGTGAGCCATCTTGCGATGGACATCGGGCCAGAATTCTTTGATGAAGATGGTGATGGTGTCATAGCCGACTTGGGTTACCCATACGCTGGCCGTGTTTGAAAGAGTGCGAGAGGACGCGTTGTGAATATAAATCGGCATGCCTTCCGCGTTGTAATGAACGCTGATAAACGACCTGGGATGGTAAGTGTTGGTGGAGATGGCGGCCGATAAAGCGCTGCCAACAATCTCAGAATAGTTAAATTGTGGACGACCGGAATCGGTCCGGGTGACAAAGATTCTGCTGACCGCGTAACCTGCCCGGCGCCCGAACCCGCCCTCGCTGGACTGGAAGAATCGCGGATCCTGATGCAAAATTGACGGAAGAACCGCGCTCGTCATGAAGTTTTCGATGGTCCCATCAGCAAAGGCCGATGCATAACGCTTTCCGTAGCCCTTCAGGCCTTGACCATACGCAGGTTCGCTGTCTTCCGCCTGGCTGATGCCCGACAGAATTCCGTACCAGGGGAATTCGACCTTATCGAAGGAACCTCGGGCCACGACTTTGAATTTCTGTCCGGCGGTGAGCGGCGGCACTTTGCCGGAATTCTCCAGCGTCAGGAAGTTAGGCAGGGCAAGAAAAAGCCGGTCATTGGACGTTCCCGCATTTTTTCCCTGGGCACTCGTACCTTGTGCGTCCTTGTTCTTATCCGAGCTCTTATCCGATGGAGACGGCGGGGAAGCAGGAGGCTGCGCGTCCTGCGCTTTGGCTGCGGAATCCTTCTCCTGCCCAGGCACAGCGGGCGTGGCGGAAGTTTCGGACTCCGGAGCCGAAGGCGCGGGGTTTGCCGGCGGCGGAGTCTGCTGTGCCACCGACGGAAAAGAAAGAAAGGTTGCAAGTACAAAGGCAATAAACGTCGTGGTAGCGGGCTTTATTGGCAAGCATCTCTCCCCAAACCAAAATCCATGACAACAGAAGGCAATGTCTTTATCTTAACAGTCAGAAGCCCTTATCTCCGCCGGTTGCCGCGGGTTTACATTGGTTTACAAACTGCGAGTTTCTGTGCAAAGCTCCAACCCAAGAAAAATGCGGCTGAGATGACGGCCGCTTTCCGGTCAGGCGATTCCCGCTAAAAATGGAACGCAATCTCCGCCGTGAGCGAGCGCGGCGTGACATAGTGCGTCCCACTAAAGGTTGAAAGAAAGTTATACAGTTCGTAGTTGTTGGCCAGGTTGATGGCGGTCAATTGCGCACTCCATTTGTACTTATCGCCGTGGAAAACGTTGTCGTGGCCGACCGAGAGATCGAAAAGATTCCGCGAGGCGATGCGCGGCGGGTTGTGGTCGTCGTTTTCGGTGTTGGGCGCCGGTACTTTGATGAGGCTGGTTCCGAACTGCGATGCCAGGCACGGCGAAGGCAGCGGCGTGGTCGGTGTCGCCCGAGCGCCATTGCAGGTGAACCCGGCCTGGAATTCCTGATCGGCGCTCAGAGGGTTTCCGAAAGCATCCTGCAGGAAGACGGCGGGTTGCCCGTTGAGGGTGGTGGACTGCGGACAATCGTTGCTGGCATTGACTCCATAACAAGGCGCGTTGCCGGCGACCAGTCCGCTATCGTACCGCCAGTTGAAGCCGACCCAGGGACCGCGCTTCCATGGCTGGTATTGGAAGTGCGTGGTTTCGTTGAATTTTTCATCGTGGTCAATGCGGAACGGGAGTCCGGCAGACGTCGACACTGTCGCGCCCGCGCCTCCGATTTGTGGCTGAAAAAAACGCGCCGCCACGCTGGAGAAGACCATAAGCGCCGAGAAGCCATGGATGTCAGGCACACTCACGCGGCCCGCATATCCTGGAATCTTGGAGTTGTGCCACTCCACCGGGAACGTGATCGGGGTATTGCCGAGCACGCTGAAATCGTAGCCGTTGTGCGTGTACTTCGAGATCCACTCGCCGGAAAAGACCAGGTACTTCCCGAATGCCTGCTCGAGTCCAGCGTGGAATTCATTGCGAAACCCGGGGCTCAACGCGCCGCTCGACAAACCAGTACAGAGGAGGAGCGGCGCTAAGACAGGGTTTTCGCATCCGGTACTGGAAAGTATCAGGTTTTCGTTGAAGGGAGATTCCAGGGTACGCGCGTAGGAAACGCGGAGAATCGTGCTGGTCTTCTTGACGTTGTAGGCCACTCCAACACGAGGCTCGGCCTGCCGCGCGATCGAGAGACCATTGTAGAGATCCCCGCGCAACCCCAGGTTCAAAGACCAGTTCCCTTTCGTGATTACATCCCGGATGTAGAGCGCAAGCTCCTTCACATCAGTGTGGCCGTTAAAGGTGTAGTAGCCTCCGCCGCGGGTCAGGTCGTAAGGAAGAAGGATCGGATTGAAATAAGGGTAAAGGGCATTGCCGAGCGCGTTCGGGTTGGAAATGTTGTTCTGCTGGTAGGTACCAGTGTCGCCGGGACATTGCGAGGAAGTGAGCCGGGGCGCCGCTACGAATTGCTGCTGATCATTGGAAAAAGTTATGCAGGGCGCGTTGTAGGTGGGGTCAACAATGCCAAGCCTGTCGTTTTCATCGAGAAAAGTCTGTTCGTAGGTGACTCCAGCTTTGATATTGTTCACCCCTTTGACATAAGAAAGATCGGAGCGAATCCCGGCGTTGGTGAGCGTCCGGTTCTGCCCCACCGACTGTCTCTGAAGCCCCGGGGGCCCGAGGTCCGCGAAAGGATCACTGCTCGGGTAATAATTGAAGTCGTCCCGGCGTACGAATGCGCCCAAGGTAAATACCGCAGTCGAACTCAGCAGACGCGTCCACGAGGGGGCGAAGTTAAACGTCCCAATCTGCGAGCGTTGATCGGTCGGTCCGACGATAACGCCGTTGGGAGCCACGCCTCCATAATTGTTCACATCTTGCGCCCCCACGCCGTCCAGTCCACTCCATGCTGTAGCGTTCTCACCATCGAAGGAATTCGGCGTTTGAAACCAGCTTCGGGTGTAGCCGATGTTCAGGTGAATCGAATCGGCGGCTGAGACTTGATAATCCACGCGATCGAACAGGTTTTCTTCGTTGCCCTTGTCGTGCATCACCGCGAATTCCGGAGGGTCCAGGAATCGACCGGTATTCAAACCGCCAACCGAGATAAAGTTTCCCCAGTTCTTGCCTCCGTAAGCCAGCTCAGCTGCCACGTTGGACGTTCCAAACGACCCGTAGGAAGTGATCACGCTGCCATGAGGCGTTGTCACACCCTGGCCGGAGCGGGTGGTCGCCACAATCACAACGCTGGTCTTGCCTCCGTATTCCGCCGGCGGTGCCCCGGATATGACTTCCAGCGATTGCACGGAATCGAGCGGAATCTGGTTCGAGAATACCTTGCTTTGCTGGTCAGTAATCGGCTGCCCGTCAACGGAGAACGAATTTTCCGCGTGGTCGCCCAGTCCGTGGAACAGGCCATTGGAATCGGCGGCGATTCCCGGCGTGGATTGGGTCACCAACGCACTCACACTAGAGGTAGCACTTTCCAGGGGAATCTTTTCGAACGAGTTTCTGTCGATGTCAGAATGGAACGTCGAATCGTTCTCTACCAGGTCTCCCCCAGCCTCGACCGTCACTGAAGTGGTAGATCCTGACACTTGAAGATTCACGCTGACGCTGAGCGGCACCGCGGATCGAACCTCCACGTCCCGTGCGGTCTTCATAAATCCCTCCGCGCTCACCGTCATGTGATACGGGTTGAAGGGCACGTTCGGAAGGCTGAAGTTTCCGCTTTTGTCAGTAGTGGTTGAACGGTCAAAGTGGCTGACCGGGTTGTGAATTTCAACGGTTGCATTGGGCACGACAGCGCCGGTAGGGTCGAGCACGGTGCCGTTAACGGATCCAGAACTTCCGCCCGACTGGGCGTCGACGATGCTGGTGGCTAGACAGAACGAGACGGCAAGAATAGTGACGATCAACGGCTTGTATGAAGAAAGCATGAATCCTCCTGGAGGAATGAGAAATAGGGATCGGCCGGCGCGTAAGCGCCGGAATCAGATCTTGGACCTGTGGGAATCCCTAAACGGCAGGAGGACCGCGAATACCCAGTCCAAAAACACTGAGCCGGGCCTTCGCGATAACTTCTTCTTCTTGCAGCAGTCCGATCGCGGCAAACACCGGACGGGCTGGATTGGAACTGGCTGTGGGCGCGGCGCTATGGGCCACTACACAGATCGAGCAGGAGGAAGATTCAGTCTTGTTCGGATGGTTGTGGGTAGATTCCGCCACTGCCGTCCACAACATGAGGGACAGACAGAGCCACGCCACCCATCGAAAAGTAAAGCGCATGCGTTCCTGCATTGGGCTAGACTTTCTTCAGCTTATAACGGTTGTCTCGCACAAGGCAATACCGGGCAAGTTACTATGGGAACGGATTGTTATGTTTGGTCGCTGAGGCAACGCGTGCCAGGCAGCCATTAACCTTCACAAGCGAGGGAAAGCATGTCGGAACCAAGTTACGAAGAACTCAAAGCCCGTTTGTCCCAGTTGGAAAAAGAAGTCGAGACCAAGAAGCGTAGCGGCGACCTCATCTTCAAGGTTGGCGAAAAAGGCGGCGTCAGCGTCTACGGACTCGGCCGTTTCCCAGTCACGCTCTATTACGAACAATGGAACCGCCTGCTGGGAGCGGCCGACGATATAAAGAAGTTCCTGGAGGAGAACAAGTCCCGGCTAAAACTCAAGGAGCAGGGCTAGACCTCAACGGGCGCCGGCACTGGCGAGCTGGCAGGTCGTGCCGTGAGTGGATTCGTATCGGAGCGTGGCTTCAGCAGCCTGCCCTGAGTGAGGCCGAAGGGATGCTGTAAGAGCACGGAGCCATTGTGCCTTTCGGCGCTGTGTCTGGCACGTCCGCTCTGCCACGGGTGCTAAGGGCCCGTTACTCCTACGTTACGCTTCTCGCACAGATTCAGGGTGCGTGGATTGCTGGGCGCGCTATAATAAAAAGATTGTGCCCAAGTACTCCATCGTCGTCCCGCTGCACAACGAGCAGGAGAACGTCACCGACCTCTACGACCGCCTGAAGGCGGTGATGGAGGCTGCTGGTGAGACTTTCGAAATTGTGCTGGTAGATGACGGCTCAAGCGACCACACGTTCCCCATGCTGCGCGAGATCGCGGCCGTCGACAGTCGTGTCACGGTAGTCAAACTCCGCCGCAACTTCGGCCAAACAGCGGGACTGGCGGCGGGTTTTGACCATGCCCGCGGCGAGTACATAATCGCCATGGACGGCGATCTGCAACACGACCCCGCCGACATTCCATTGTTTCTGGAAAAGATCGCCGCGGGTTACGACATCGTCAGCGGCTGGCGCAAGGTGCGCGTGGATAACTTCTGGATGCGCCGCATCCCTTCTCGCATGGCGAACTGGCTCATGGCCAAGCTCAGCGGTGTCGACATTCATGATTTCGGCACGACATTCAAGGCCTATCGCCGCGAGATCCTCGAGCAAGTTCCGCTCTATGGTGAGTTGCACCGCTTCATCCCGGCGTTGGCGTCATGGTATGGCGCCTCCATTTGCGAAGTGCCTATCCGCAATGTGAACCGCGAACGCGGTACTTCACACTACGGCATTACGCGCACTTTCCGAGTTTTCTTCGATCTCATCACCATTCGCTTCCTGCTGCGTTATCTTTCCCGCCCGCTGCACTTTTTCGGGACTTTTGGCCTGCTCAGCCTGTTCGGCGGGAGTGGCCTGGTAGCATGGCTGGGAGCGGAAAAATTCCTGCGGCACGTTCCGGTTATGGCTTCGCATGGCCCGCTAATGATGCTGGCCCTGGGTCTGCTGCTAGGCGGATTGAACCTGCTCGCCATCGGCCTGCTCGGAGAAATGCAAGTCCGCCACTACCATGAGCCCCGCCACCGTGCTCCCTACTCCGTCGACCGAGTCCTGCGCTCGCAGAACGAAGAGCATAGCGTCTCGGAATAATTCCGGTCTCTCGTGACTTGAGACTGAATGCGGATTGCCTATGGCTAGCTCCACCGCGCTGCCGACTGCCCGTCCCGCAACCAAACGATGAAGTCCGTGCCCGGAGGCACTCCCCCCAATTCGCGCAGCCGGGTCGCATTTTGTCCGCGATGGTAGTGGCTGTGCATCGCCGCCTGCATCAGGGCGTGGCGCACGCTGATTTTCAACGGTGGCTGGAACCACGGAACTTCGACCATCTCTGACAGCCGAGCTTCGTCCATCCCGCCCAGCATTGCGGCCATTTCCGAATGGTACCTCCGCGCGATGGCCTTCAGATCGGCCAGGTTGGCAGAGTCCTCCACCTTCACGAATGTTAACTGCGTCGTCCGCGGGCCCACCACCCAAAGAAACGCCGACTGCACCAGATGAATGTGATGCAGACGCTCGCGAATCGCCCGATCCGCCAGCGCCGGAGGATGAGCTTCGAGTGCCCGCCAGTGTTCGGCGTCGGCCCATGCCTGATGCGCATAGAGTTCGTCAAGATAGGAAGGCATAGATTTCCTCCGCGGAGCAGGTTGATCCAAAACAAGCCATGCGACTGCTCCGCAAACCACATTATAGGGACCCTCGCGCGGACTGCCGCCAGCTTTGCCGCTGCAGATCGCCTGAGCCGCAGCCTTCAATGACCAATGACCCCGGCGTATAATGTGCCGTTTGGCTTCTTACGGAGCGTTCGTCATCATGCCACAAACCACGCAGCACGAATTGCAACTGGCCCGCCGCATGTCGCGCCTGGGCACCGAAACCGCCTTCGAAGTTCTAAACAAGGCGCGCGCGCTGGAGCGTCAAGGCAAGAGCATCATCCATTTGGAGATCGGCGAGCCCGACTTCGACACCCCCGCGAACGTTATCGAAGCGGGCGTGGACGCACTGCACAAAGGCTGGACCCACTACGGTCCCTCCGCCGGCTTGCCCGAGCTGCGCCAGACCATTGCCGATTACGTCAGCCGCACCCGCGGCGTGAGAGTTTCCCCGGAAGAAGTAGTGGTCGTTCCTGGAGGTAAACCCATCATTTTCTTCACAATCCTTGCTTTAATTGACGAAGGAGATGAGGCTATCTATCCCAACCCCGGCTTCCCCATCTATGAGTCGATGATCCGCTACGTTGGTGGCCGGGCGGTCCCCATCCACCTGCGCGAAGAGCGCGATTTCTCCCTCGACGTAGACGAACTCGCAGCTCTCATCACCGACCGCACCAAGCTGATCATTCTGAATTCGCCGCAGAACCCCACCGGCGGCGTGATGCAACGCGGAGACATCGAGCGGGTTGCCAAGGTTATCGGCGACCGCAACATCCTGGTGTTGTCGGACGAGATCTACAGCCGGTTGCTTTTTGAAGGTGAGCATTTCTCCATCATGTCCGTGCCTGGGATGCAGGAGCGCACCATCCTGCTCGATGGTTTCTCGAAGACGTACGCCATGACGGGTTGGCGCATGGGTTATGGCGTAATGCGGGCGGACCTGGCGGCGCACATCACGCGCCTGATGACAAACTCCAATTCCTGTACCGCCAGCTTTACCCAGATGGCCGGGATCGAGGCCCTCCGCGGCGACCAGAGTTCGGTGGATCACATGTGCGGTGAGTTCAAAAAGCGGCGGAACATGTTCGTTGCTGGCTTGAATAAAATCAAAGGCTTTTCTTGCCGCATGCCCAAGGGCGCGTTCTACGTCTTCCCCAACATCACGAAGACGGGCTGGAAGTCGAAGCCGCTCGCCGATGCGCTGCTGGAGCACGCCGGAGTGGCGGCGCTTTCCGGCACGGCATTCGGCGACTTCGGCGAAGGGTACCTGCGCTTTAGCGTGGCCAATTCGCTCGAGAACCTGCAGCAGGCGCTCGACCGCATCGACCGGTGGACCCGGAAGAATCTCTGAGGTCGGGAGTGCAGGCCGGATCGGGACAGTCATGCCTCCGAAGAGGATTCCTACCCAAGCCTAGAGACCCAGTTCGCCGGGAAATCGACCCGCTGGAAGTTCGACTAATGTAGCCTTGGCAGTTCAATCTTCTTTCCATCTAAGGAATAGCATGAGCAAAAACTACCGCGTCTTCGCCACCTGTGACATTGGAGAAGCCATCAACCTGCTACGCCAGCGGGGTTATGAGGTCGAGGTCTATCCAAAACCTGAGGCTCCGCCGAAGAGTCTGATTATCCAGAAGGTAAAGTCCGGCATCGATGGCTTGATCACTACCCTGCGTGACCCGATTGACGCCGAGATCTTTGAAGCAGGCAAGAATACGCTGAAGGTCGTGGCGCAGTTCGCCGTCGGATTCGACAACATCAACCGCGCTGATGCCGACCGTTACAAGATTCCTTTCACCAACACGGCAGACGTCCTTACCGAAGCTACGGCCGAGTTTTCCTTCTTCATGATGGGCATGTTGGCGCGCAAGATGTGGCCAGCCGAGCACCTCACGCGCGACAACCAGTGGGGATACTGGCATCCTTACCTGCCGTTTCTGGGCGACGAGGTCACCGGCAAGACAATCGCCATCATCGGCACGGGACGCATTGGCCTGGCCATGATCAAGAAGTGCGCCGGCTTCGACATGAACATGCTGTGCTACGACCCAGCCTATGAAAATCACGATTACATCAAAGCCATTCAAGAGAACATGGACTTGCGCCACGCGCGTGGCATTTCGAGGGAAAAGAACTGGATCAAATATGTAGGGTTCGAAGATGCCCTGCGCGGTGCCGACTTCGTCAGCGTACATGTGCCGCTGTTGCGTCCGGGCGAAAGCGCCACGCCGACCTATCATCTGTTTAACGAGCAGACCCTGCGGCTGATGAAGCCGACCGCATTTCTGGTAAATGACTCGCGCGGGCCGGTAGTCGATGAAGTTGCGCTGGTGAAGGCGCTGCGGGAGAACTGGATTGCCGGCGCCGCCCTCGATGTATACGAAAAAGAACCGCTGCCCGCTGATTCGCCGCTGCGCGACCCCGCGATCGCCGACCGCTGCCGCCTCATGCCGCACTTTGCCAGCGCCGCGCGCATTACAAGGCTATCGACTGATCCCAACAAAGGCATGGCGGGACGCTGCGTGCAGGGATTAATCGACGTGCTCGAAGCCAACTACAGCGGCGATATCACCAAGATGCCCTATGTCGTAAACAAGGAGGCGTTTGGAAAGTGACCGGGCAGCACATTTCCAAGTACCGGCTGCTAGTTCCCGTTACAATGTGAAGTGGTTCATTTTGCCCCAAGGACCCGAATGAAAAAGCGAGACGCTTTCTTTCTTCCCTTTGTCCTGCTGCTTCTGATTCCCTTGATCGCTGCCGAAACTCCAGGTCCGGAGGATCAACTCAAGTTGATTCCTGAGCCCAAAGAAGTGCACCTACAAGACGGAGGCTTCCGGGTAAGGCCAACCACCAGAATCCTCGTGGAGTTCGGACATCAAGAAGAGGATCGCATTGCCGCGGAAACGCTGGCGGACGAGATCCGCGATCAATCTGGATTGAGGGTCAGCATTATCGGCTCGAAAGAGAAGACAAAAGAGGTGCGGAGCACCATCGTGCTGGCGCGCCTGCAGGACCGCAACGTCAGGCAGTTCCTGGAATCCAAAGGCCTGAGGGCGGATTCCATCGGCGACCAGGGCTACCTGTTGTTTTCGGACAAGCACCACCTGATCGTGGCCGCGAATACCGGCCAGGGGCTATTTTATGGAGTGCAGACACTGCGGCAATTGCTTCGCGAGGACGACGGGAAACTGGTTTGTCCGGCGGTTGCGATTCGCGACTGGCCGAGCATGGAGTGGCGCGGCGTGCAGGATGACATTAGCCGTGGTCCCATTCCCACCGAAGACTTCATGAAGCGGCAGATTCGCACCCTGGCGGCCTACAAGGTGAATCTGTTCGCTCTCTATCTGGAGCACGTGTTCGATTTCGCCAGCCAGCCTCTGGTGGCCCCCAAGGAAGCCGCGCTCACTCCGCAGGAGACTAAGGCTCTGGTGGAGTATGCCAAGAATCTCTACGTCACGATTGTTCCCGAGCAGCAAGCCTTTGGACATCTTCACCACATGTTGAAGTACGAGATCTACGCCGACGTGGCGGAGCGGCCGCACGGCCATGTGCTCACGCCCACGAAGGAACAGTCTTACGACCTCATCAAAGAGATGTATGCGGACCTGGTGCCGCTTTTCCCCGGACCGTTCCTGCATATTGGAGGGGACGAGACCTTTGAACTGGGCCAGGGACAAACGGCGGCGCGAGCTGCAGAATTCGGTCTAGGGCGGGTGTATCTCGAGCACATGCAGAAGGTATTCGGCATTCTTCAGCCTTATCACAAGCAACTCATGTTCTGGGGCGATATTGCGCTGAAATATCCGCAATTGCTCGGCATCCTGCCCAAGGACATGATCGCCATCCCATGGGATTATGACGCGAAACCGAGCTTCGACAGCATCATCAAGCCGTATCGAGATGCTGGCCTTCGTGTGATCGTGGCCCCCGGCGCACAGACCTGGAACCAACTGTGGCCAAACCTAGACACTGGTTATACGAACATCCGGAACTTTGTACGCGACGGGCAAAAGCTGGGCGCGATGGGCATGCTCAACACCACGTGGAATGACGACGGCGAGGCGATCTACGGAATGGCTTGGCCAACGCTTGTCTTCGGCGCGGCGGCGGGGTGGCAGGCGGGCGAGTCAAGCATCGACCGGTTCAAGAACGCTTACGACTGGGCCTTCTACCGCAACGGCGACGCCACGTTCCGCGATGCGCTGGAGAATCTGGACCGGGGGCACCAGGCGCTGGCCAAAATCAACATCGAAACCGAGACCGACGATTTGTTCTGGATCGATCCCTTCACGCCGGAGGGAGCCAAGACGATGCAGAAAGTCGCGGCAGCCGCTCCTGAGATGCGTTTGGGGGCCGAGCACGCGCTGGAGTCGTTGTATCGCAATCACGCCAAAGCCCGCGCCAATCAGGACACGCTGGCCGACATGAAGCTGGGAGCGTGGCGCTGGGATGCACTGGGAATGAAAGCCGAGTTCACCCAGGAGATCAACAAATTCTATTGGGACGCTTTCCAAAACCAGACTGACGAGCACCGCGTAGGCAATGATCTGGAAGAAATCACGGCCATCAATGCTCGGCTGGAAGATCTGCGCGACGCGACCACGCGCGTAAGCCAGATGTACCGCGAAGCGTACCTGCGAGAATACGGCCCGTACTGGCTGGATAATGTTTTAGTACGCTACGACGACCTGGCCCGCGAGTTTCAGAACAAGATCGTCGCTGTGCGCCAGGCGCACCGGCAATATGATGCGACCAAGACTCTGACCCAGCCGCAGGAGCTGGGGTTCTACCTGCAGCCGTAGGTTGCGCACAGCCGAGGAATCCTGACTATAAATTGTCATCCCCTTGAGTCGAGGGATGACGCCGTCGAATGTCTACACCCAGGCCAAGGACTTTCCGATGTTCTCTCACCGCACCAACTGGAGGCTCACGCGCAATCACCTGACCGAGGCGCTCGACGAGGTAAGGTCGAGCGGGGCTCACCTGCTTGACCTGACCATCTCCAACCCAACGCGAGTTGGACTGTGCTACGACGAGAGGCTGATTCTTCAATCGTTGGCCTCGCCGCAATCCCTGGATTACGATCCCCAGTCCAAGGGTTTGCCGAGCGCCCGCGCAGCGGTAGCAGCGTACTACCAGAGTACGCACGGGATTCACCACTTCGAGCCCGAGAGGGTGCTGCTTACCACTAGCACCAGCGAAGGTTATTCCTTCGTGTTCCGCTTGCTGTGCAATCCGGGCGACGAACTCCTGGTTCCGAAGCCAAGCTATCCCTTGTTTGAGTTTCTGGCCGACCTGCAGGATGTGAAGCTTGTGCCCTATCCCCTGATTTACGATCACGGCTGGCAGATGGATTTCCCGTCGCTGCAGAAGGTGGTGAAGGAGCGCACTCGGGGTGTGGTCGTGGTTCATCCCAACAACCCTACGGGTTCGTATGTGCGTGCGCAGGAACGGGAATCGCTCAATCGTTTTTGCCGCGAGCACGAAATTGCCCTGATCGCTGACGAGGTTTTTCTCGATTACGCCCACGACGGAAGAAAGCGGCAAAGCTTTGTTGCGAATCAGGACGTGCTGACCTTCACGCTGAGCGGAGTTTCGAAGATCTCGGCACTACCGCAAATGAAGGTGGCATGGATCGCCACCAGCGGCCCTGGAGCGGAGGTTGAAGCGGCTCAGGCACGGCTTGAAGTGATCGCCGACACCTATCTCTCCATGAATGCGCCGATTCAGTGGGCAGTCCCAGTGCTGCTGGATCAACGGAATGGCATCCAGCAACAATTGCTGGACCGCGTACTCGGCAATCTGGGCGAGCTCGACCGCCAGCTTTCCGCACAAACGACTTGCCAGCGTTTGAGTGTAGAAGGCGGATGGTACGCGGTGTTGCGCGTTCCGGTAACTCGGACCGATGAGGAGTTGGCCGTCGATCTGCTGCGCCGAAAAGCTGTGCTGGTGCATCCCGGGCACTTCTACGATTTTCCCAGTGACGGCTACCTGGTGTTGAGCCTGATTGCGCAGAAGGCGGAGTTCGGGGAGGGGATTGGCCGCCTCTTGGAATTGATGATTGCCGAGTTCTGATTGTTGATTGAAAGGGCCGACGGGATGGGTCGAAATCGCATGATCAATCAACACTCGGCAATGTCTCTTGCTATCATTTCACCAGGAACGGATTGCTCTCGCGTTCTTCTCCAATCGTGGTCAGTGGGCCGTGGCCTGGCACGACTACGGTGTCGTCTGGCAAGGCGAGTACGGTGTTGTGCAGCGACTGTATGATCTTCTGCATGGATCCTCCCGGCAGGTCGGTGCGTCCGATGGAGCCGGCGAACAGTGTGTCGCCCGCAATCAGAGTTTTTTCGGCGGGGAAATAAAGGCAGATGCTACCTTCGGTGTGTCCTGGGGTGTGCAGGACGCTGGCGGCGTGCGTCCCGGCGTTGACCGTATCGCCGGTACTCAAGCTCTGGTCGATCTTGACCTCGCCGGGTGCTGCCACGCCGATCCAGGTGGCCTGCACGTCGAGCATCTTGAGCAGGGCGTAATCGTTCTGGTTAAGCAGGATCGGCGCACCCGTAGCCGCGCGCAGCTTCATCGCTCCTCCCACATGATCGATGTGGGCATGGGTGATGACAATTCGCTTGACTTGCAGGGTATGCTTGCGAACGAGCGCGAGGACGTCTTCTATGTCGTCGCCAGGGTCGATGACCATGGCTTCGTGCGTGGCCTCGTCGCCGATGATCGAGCAGTTGCACCGCAGCGGCCCGACGGGAAAGATTTCGTGGATCATGCCTCCATTGTAGCGAGTACCAGGCCGCAAGTACCGAGTACCGGGTAAGACCGAAAGAACCAGGTTCAGACTTGTCTTGGAACGCCGATGGCGAGACAATACGCCAGCGTGCCCGGGGGTTCCTGTGTCAGCCAAATATCGTCAGCACGGATATCAGGACCGCGACCGCGAGGAAAAGCCGCGCAAAGAGTCCAGAGAAAAGCCGGCCCCGCTGCCGCCGGCGAGACGTGACTACAGCATGGGCCCAAAGCCGGTGAATATGCCCGGCACCCGCGCCGTTTCCCGTTGTGCGCAGTGCGGCACAGTGCTGCAGGCAATTCCGCCCACGGGCCTTTGTCCCAAGTGCGGTTTCGAACTGCATTCCTGCAAGCAGTGCATGTATTTCGATCCCGGAAGCCGCTTCGAGTGCATGCAGCCGGTCACGGAGCGGGTGACCAAGAAAGACGCGCGTAACGATTGCACGTTTTACGAAGTTCGCGTCACCAGAGAGAAAGAAACCTCCACGCCTGCCAGCCTGCGACCGAACGACGCGCGGCAGGCGTTTGAAAATCTGTTCAAGAAGTGAGCGGCACCGGACCGCCGTCTGTACACATCAAGGTTTCTGCGTCGGCCGTAGAAGGATCTCGCTCACAAACGACTGCGGGCTCTGCGTTACCAGCATGGCCACGGTGTGGGCCACATCTTCCGGTTGCAGCATTTTCGTGGGATCTTTGCCGGCGTGCGGACTCAGTTCCGTGTTGGTCGAACCGGGGCAGACCACGGCCACGCGGATGTTATATCCGCGCAGCTCCTCCGCCAGAGAGTAGCTCAGCCCATTTAATCCCCATTTTGAGGCGGCATAGGCCGCACCGTTCGGCAACGCGTTCTTTCCAGCGAGGGACGAGATGTTCACGATGTGGCCGGAGCGGGCACGAATCATCAGAGGCGCGAACGCGCGAACTGCAAAGTAGACGCCCCGCAGGTTCGTGTTCAGGATCTGGTCCCAGGAGTCGGGAGGGAGTTGATGCAGCGGGCCGCCGAATCCGCCGATGCCCGCGTTGTTGACCAGGATGTCCACGCGCCTGAACCCGGCTTCGACCCGCCTGGCCGCCGCCTCAACGGATTGAAGATTCGTAACATCGCAGGCGATAACCTCTGACTGCCCACCAGCTTCAGCAATGGCTTGCGCAGTCGATTCGAGAGTGGCACGCGTGCGCCCGCACAGGACAGCCGTCGCGCCCAAGTTCGATAGTTCATGCGCAATGGCCGCGCCAATGCCCCGGCCTGCACCGGTAATGACCGCCACTTGTCCAGCCAGAGGGCGAGCCGTATCCACTCGATCTTTATCCATTAGAAATGCCATCCTATCCCGCAGAAGCAGCGTTCCGTCCCTGCCCGAGGTGCCTCGCGAGGTCCAAATCACCGGCTATCCTCAGGGTGCGGCATCTGCATCTTATACAATAGCGCCGGGGGCAACTGGAAAGTTGCTTGCCTTCGGAAGAAGAGGTACTTATAATCCGGCAAACCCGGAATGAAGGGTCAATCGCCTTTTGCCGTCTCGCACAGATTCAAATTGTCGATCCCGTAAGATCCAAGGAGCCATACTGATGAAAAAGATTCTGGTCACGGTTGTGCTTGGGGTTGCTGTACTGTCAGCAGCCCAGAACCCGGCTCAGCCAGCACAGGCACAACCGTCCACATCACCGGCGCCAGCGGCTGCACAGCCGGCACCGGCACAACCGGCCGCGCCCGCCACGCAGGCGCCAGTCATTAAGGATCCTGCCGAATACAACGCCTATGTGGGCGCCATCCAGCAGAAGGATCCCGCTGCGCAGATCAGTGGCCTCGAGGCGTTTCTGACACAGTATCCCAACAGCATCATGAAGGTTGCCGCCCTGCAAACTCTCATGCAGGACTACCAGCAGACGGGTAACCAGGCGAAAACCATGGATGCGGCCACGAAACTGGTGGCGGCCGACCCAAACAACGAGCGAGCCATGTTCTTGCTGGCCTACTTCGACCGGTTAAAGGCGCAAGGCGGCGACGCCAATGCAAAGCAGGATCTGGTGGATGCTAAGAAGTACGGCCAGATGGGCCTTGACGGTCTGTCGAAATTCACCAAGCCAGACGGCACTTCTGACGCTGATTTTCAGAAGATGAAGGATCAGATGACCGGCGTGTTCAATGCGGCCATCGGCATCTCTGCTCTCACCGACAAAGACTATGACACCGCCAGAAAGGATTTGCGCGCCGCGGTTGATAGCAGCCCGGACTTTCAGAAGGATTTCAGCGTAATTTATCCCTTGGCACTCGCGTACGCGGGACCCACCCCGCCGGACCCGAAGCTCACGCCCGACCCGGTCAACGCGATCTGGTTCTCCGCGCGCGCTTCCGTAGTCGCGCCCAACGCGCAGTATCAGCAGCAGATCGAAGCCTACGCCAAGAAGCTATACATCAAGTACCACGGTGGAGACGACGGCTGGACCGATGTTCTGGCGCAAGCCAAAGCCAACCCGGCACAGCCTGCTGGATTTACGATCAAGCCCGCTCCCACGCCGGCTGAGCAGGTTCACGCCTTGGTGACCTCGAAGCCACCGAAAGATATGAATTTTGCGGAGTGGCAGTTCGTGTTCACCAGCGGCACGCCGGAGGATCAGACTCTGGTCTGGAACGGCAACAAGGACACGGCTGTGGACAAGGACAAGGCTGTGGATGGCATCAAGGGGAAGTCGGTGCAGATGAATGGCACGGTCATCAGCGCTACGGCAACGGAATTTCAGATCGCCGGCAGCTCGGACGACATCGAGGCCAAGAAGGCCGACATCACGCTCACCTTTGAGGATAAGGTCCCGCCGAAACTCATTCCGAAAGAAGGAGCCAGTCTGGACTTCCAAGGCGAGCCGGCTTCCTATACTTCAAGCCCGTTCATGATGACCATGGAAAAAGGCAGACTCCTGAAGGCAGCAACGCCCGCCCCGGCCAAGAAGCCGGTGCATAAGCCAGCTGCGCAGTAGTAGGCAATCCAACTCGAGCAAAAGAAGGCAGCCCTCGAAGGGCTGCCTTAGTTTTTGGGGCCTAGCAGGAACCGCGCAGCATTGCGTGCCGAAGCCCCGTGGCCTAGCGCATTGCTTTCTTGTCCCGATCGAGGGACATCGGGCGCGCGCTGCGGGGCGGTCGTTTCACTCCATCTCGAAGTTGGCGAACGTCGATTTTGAGTTCGTCGATGGTGCGGCTCAGCGTGTTTCGATGCATCCCCAACTCGCGGGCAGCGCGGCACTGGTTGCCCTTATTTTCCTGGAGAACGGTGAGGATGAAGCGTTTCTTGAATTCACGCACGCCCTCGGAATAGAGGATGTTGCTCTTGTACATCTGGAGAACGAGTGCTTCCAGTTGATCTTTCACGTGTGGTCTCTCTCTTCCTCAATGTCTTTATTTTGACTGTCCTGCTGACACAGCACTTATTTCGACTTGGAAGCGGGAGTGCCGCTCAGATCTTTCGGGGCTCGATGCAGGAAATCCAGCCCCTCATAGAACCGGGCCCGCAACTCCGACGGCGCCACCCAGATCGCAGCCCTTCCGACCACCAGGAAATACGGCGCCAGCTCCGACTTCTCCAGCATCTTCGAAGTGGGCGTGAACGCAGTCATTCCCATAAGGATCACGGCCACCACCAAGACGCCCTTTACCACCCCCAACAACGCACCCAGAAAACGGTCGAACCCGCTGAGGCCGGCTGCCTTCATCAACTTGCGGACGACCCTTCCGGCAACGCTGAACAGGAGCAGGATCGCAAAAAAGATGATGAGGAAGCTGAAAATATCAGCCAGCCACTGGTTCTTCAAGAACGACATGAACCACGCCGCCAGGCCCTGATATTGCCAGGCGGCGACGATGTATCCGATGACCAGTCCAGCCATGCTTAGAGCCTCGGCGAAAAAGCCTTGTATGGCCGCCGAAACCACGTTCAACAACACAACCACGACAATCAGCCAGTCCGCCGCGGTCATGCTACTCTCCTGCCCGCCTCTGTTTTCCGAGCCAAGCCGCGGACGGTTTCTGGTCGGGCATTACGCCTACACATCCAGTTTGCGTCCCGTGATCTGAAGATAGGCGTCGAGATACTTTTCGCTGGTCCGGTTGGCCACCTCGACCGGCAGAGCAGGCGCGGGCGGCTGCTTGTTCCAGCGAATTTCTTCCAGGTAATCGCGAACGTATTGCTTGTCGTAGGACTCCTGCGAGCGTCCCGGCGCGTACTTGTCGGCGGGCCAGAAGCGGGAGGAATCCGGCGTGAGCACTTCATCCGCCAGCGTAATCCCCTTGGCGGTGCGTCCAAACTCAAACTTGGTGTCGGCGATGATAATACCGCGCTGACGGGCGTACGCGGCGGCTTTCTTGTAGATCCGAAGGGTGATCTCGCGCAGGTGGCTGGATGTCTCGGCGCCGAGAATCTCGCACATCCGGGTAAACGAGATGTTTTCATCATGACCGCTCACAGCCTTGGTGGCCGGAGTGAAGATAGGCTCCGGGAAGGCTTCGGATTCGCGCAGCCCGGCCGGCAACTCGATGCCACAGACCTTGCCCGTCGCCTGGTACTCCTTCCAGGCAGACCCTGAAATGTAGCCTCGCACCACGCACTCCACGGGAAACATCTCGGCACGCTGCACCACCATCGACCGGCCCCGCAACTGGTCGGCATACTTCAGCAAGGCTGTCGGATAGCGCTCCACATCCGCGGTGATGACGTGGTTTGGAACGACGTCAGAGAGGAAGTCAAACCAGAACAGCGAGATCTGGCTCAGGACGCGGCCCTTGTGAGGGATGCCGGTGGCAAGCACGTAATCGAAGGCGGAAATGCGGTCGGTTGCGACAAACAGCAGGCGTTCTTCATCCAGCTGGTAAACATCACGCACCTTGCCGCTGGCGTGAAGACGGAGATCGGGGAAATCAGTTTGCAGGATTACGGGATCAAGAAGTTTAGGACTCATGTTGAAATTTTACAGGCTAAGGAGCGAGGCGTATTTTAGACCGTCAGAAATTTTTGTCAACGGCAGAGATCGCAGCTTGGCAGATGAGTCCGTATCCCATTGAGAGAGAATACATTGGCCGCTCAGGAGCATCGAGGGAACCAGCGCCAGGAGGCAGTTTGCGCCGGGGGGTTGTGGAAAAGCTGAGGATGAGAGTGGATATCGTGGTGCCGTGGGCCGGCTGGCCACATACGTGTTCTTTCCTGACATCTGGAACCGAAATGGGGTTGAGCGCCTTAAAGTTCTCCTCCAGGAAATCCCCATCAACGCCTTCCCGTGTTAGCCTTACCTGCAAGGGGGTTTAAATGATGCTGAACAAAGTGGTTGTTTCCCTGCGGAAAGAGTACTCCCGTCTTGAAAAAGAGATGGGACAAGTAGGGAAAGCATTGGACGCTCTTGGTCATGCCGGCGGGAAGAAGCTCAAGAAGACGGGCCGTACCTTGAGCAAGGATGCCCGCAGACGTATTGCCGAAGCGCAAAAGCTACGCTGGGCGAAAGTCAGAAAGGCAGCCGCCAAGCTAGTGAAGTCGTAACTAGAGCAAGTGCTTTCGCAAGCACCGCTGTGCGGCCTCGTTCGTAACTGCTTCCCAGACTTGCGGACGAGGCTGATGTTTTCATGGCACCGCCCGCTCAAGAATGCGCCACCGCTTTGATTGCGTACTGCAGGCTAACAATCCCCGTACGGTAGACCGTGTGACGGACCAGTTCCAACTTCGCCTCGCCTGCCGGAGGCGGAAGCAATGGAATTCCTTCGCCAAGCAGCAGCGGCACAATCGAAACTTCCACCGTATCCACCAGCCCCGCTTTCAACAAGCTGCGAAAGAGCGTTCCGCCACCCATCAGCCAGATATCTTTGCCGGGTTCCCGTCGAATGGTGGCGAGCATTTCTTCTGATCCCTCCGCCAGGATGGTCACATTCGGATAATCGCGTTGCCGGAGAGTTCGCGAGAAAACGAAGGTCTGCACACCAGGCAAAGCGCGGCTGCCCGCCTGCGCCATGGCCTCGAAGGTTCGGCGTCCCAATAAGACGGTGTCGAACTCTTTGAAGATCTTGCCAAAATCAATTTCCGGATCGAGTATGATCCAGTCCGCCTGGCCCTTCGGGCCAGCGATATAACCATCCACGCTGGCCGCCACTGCGTAGCGAATTCGCCGCACGCATTCCTCCTCTTCCGGGCGCCTGTAATCCAGAATTTCCTTCGAGGCTTGGTTCGGACTGACTTGATTCGGACGCCGCCACTACGTCCAGCGGAACCACTTTAATGCCAGCATGAAGGAGACACCACCCCACAGAAACATTACCAGCAGCCGCGGCCACTGATGGGTCAGCGGCGTGCCCTCCAGAATGCTCGCCCGCAGCGCGTCGTTCAGAGCGGTCAGCGGCAACGCTTTGATGAGCGGTTGAATCACGGCAGGAAACCGCTCATAGGAGAAAAACACGCCGGAAAAAATCCACATGGGCATCATCACCAGATTCATGAGCCCGCTTACGCTTTCGATCTTCTGCGCCCGGCTGGCTGTCAGCAAGCCTACTCCTCCAAAGCACATGGCTCCGGCGGCGCCCAGCAGCGCGATGGCGAACACCGATCCCAGCACTCTCATGTGGAACACGAGGACCCCAAGCGTCAGCAACAATCCGATCTCAATAATCATCAGCACGAGGCGGCTCGACAGCAGCGCCAGCAGGAAATCTCCCCGCCGCATCGGAGTGCCGACGAATCGCTTGAGCAGCTTGCGTTGCCGCATATCGACCAGCGCGAACCCGATGCCCCACATGCCGGAGTTCATCAGGTTCATTCCCAGCAATCCGGGAATCAGAAAGTCGATGTAGCGCGAACCTGGTTCGGAAGAGGTCACAACGCTGGTGGCAACGACGTCCTTGCGCCCGGCAGCCGTCTGCAGCGCGTCGTCCACCTCCGATCGGGCGAGTTCGCTCTCCGGCCGCGCCGGGTCGTAGCGATAGCGAAGTCCTCCCGCGCCGTCCGGTTCGATGACGAGATCGTATTTCCCCAGACGGAAACCCTTGCGCGCTGCATCACCCTCCAGCACATCGACTTTGAAGGATGCGTGCCGCGGGGAACGCTGCAGTAACATATCGGCTTGCTGCGCCCCGGCTCCAGCCACAATGGCCACCGAAGAGGCGTCGCCTGGCTTATTGCGGAAGGCGATCCCAAGCCCGGTAGCCAACAGCAGCGGAAATACGAACACCCAGAACACAACCTCCGGTTCGCGCCTCAGCTCCAGCATGCGCGCCATCAGGAGATGAAGGTATCCGGCCCAACGCCCGTTGCGCCGGGGCGGCCGGTTTCGCGGAGTCGCTGCTTCCGTAACTCGCGTTTGCTCTACAACACTCATAGGACGGTTACTCTATCGTGCCTCCGGCTTCCATTTATTCAGGAACTCGAGCAATGCCTCCGGCGTCATGGATCGCGCGTCTTCGAATTCGCCGTTCTTCTGGCTGACTACCACCCTGCCGTCGCTCCCAACCACCGCCAACGCAGGAATGCCCTTATTCAGTGGCGTGTCGAACTGCTTGGCCAGATCGGCATTCTTTTGTCCGTCCGGACCAATATCGACATGCACCACTTCATATCCCGTCATCACCGACGCGAAGTCGGGACGATGAAACGCCAGGTCCAGCACGTGACAGTCGTAACACCAGTTAGCGCCGAAGACCAGGAGCACGCGCTTGTGCTCGCTTGCTGCTTTCTCCTCTGCCTCTTTGATCTCAATGCGTGCGTCGACATCCGCCGGATAGATATTCTTGTTCATGTCCGAGGGCTGCTTCAGGTGAGGCGAATCAGTTCTCTCGATACCTACCAGCCGCCACTGCTCTCCCTTACAACCAGAACAATCAGAAGCGAAATCGTGTCTTCACACTATTCATCCTTTCACCCCACCTCAATCTTCCCGCAGATGCCGCCCGGTCAGCCGCACAAACACATCTTCCAGGCTGGCCTGCCGCGTGGTTAGATGCTGCAACTTGCTGCCCTGCCTCCCGACCGCATCCAGCAGAGCCGGAATCGTCAAGTGCGGCTCCTTCACACTGAGTGCGATCATGCCATCATCCTCGCGCACCGATTCCACGCTCGGCAGCACGCGCCAGACCTCCAGCGCCGCGCCGTCAGAGTTCCCGCTCGTGCTTGCGCCCACCGCAAACTCCACCACATGATGCCCGCCCAGGCGCTCAATCAAGTCTGGCGGAGAACCCTCCGCAATAATCTGACCATGGTCCACGATTGCCAACCGGTCGCATAGGCGCTCGGCCTCATCCATGTAGTGCGTGGTCAGCAGCACGGTGCCACCGGCACGCTGAAACTCCCGGACAATGTCCCACAACTGCCGTCGGCTCTGCGGATCAAGCCCGGTCGTTGGCTCATCCAGAAAAAGAATCTTCGGATTGCACACCAGCGCCGTCGCCACCGCCAGCCGCTGCCTCTGCCCGCCAGAAAGTTTTCCGACCCAGGAATCCGCCTTCTCAGTAAGCTGCAGTTGCTCAAGCACTTCATCGCACCAGCGCGGTTCGCGGTAGAAGCTGGCAAACAGCTCGACGGTTTCGCGCACCGTGAGCTTTTCGGAGAGCCGAGTCTCCTGCAGGGAAATTCCAAGCCATTCCCGCATTTCACGCGCATTCTCCCGCCAGGAATGGCCGAGAATCGACACTTCGCCCGAAGTCGGCTCCAGCAGGCCCTCCAGGATTTCGATGGTCGTGGTCTTCCCTGCCCCGTTCGGCCCCAGCAGGCCGAAGCATTCGCCGGTCCGAATTTCGAGATTCAGTCCGCGCACGGCTTCGACCTTGCCGTCGTAGGTCTTGCGCAGGTCGCGACATTGGATAGCTACAGCCATGTTTGTCGATTTTACCGAAAAATCCTTCGCCCCAGGTGCGAGAGAGCTAGTTGTGGCCGGTGCGCGGGAGTTCCCGAACGTGGCGTTGGCCTTCTCGTTGCTGACGCGGGGGCAGCGGTGGCCACGCGATAGCGGCTGAGCACGTTAGTCTTGCAGCGACGATGAAACTGAGGGACCGCGCCTTCTATTCGACTCAGCGGCCTTCTTCGCGCGGGCCTGAGCATCCCCGCGGTTTATCGCGCCGGTACCATCTCTCCGGGCCCGCCCGGAGGCTGCGGCACGTCTGGTGGCGGCATCGGCGGAAGTGGCGCGGTTCCGTTCGACGGCTTGGGCACGTCCTCTGAATCCTCCCCCGGACGCCGCAGACTCGGCGCATTCGCCGGACGGTCTTCCGGCTGTTTCTTCGCTTCCTTCTCTTTGTCCGGCTGCAATATGACTTCTTTCTCGGTGCGCACAATTTTTCCGCCGCCCACCTTCATGGTCTCCACTCGCACCACTTCATCCCCCACGATGCGCACGAAATCGACATCCGCCGGAGGCTCGCCGTAAATCCATTCTTCGTATTCCGTCTCACCGTCCCGCTCCCGCACCTTCTTCGGCGGCTTGCCTTTGGCATGAAGCACCATTTCCTGATTCATCCCCACCAGCACATGGTGGGCCTGAATCGCCTGCTTGACCTTGGGAGGCACGGTGTCCAGGTAGGCTTGCTCCTTATTCCTGGCGTTGAAATCGAGCACTGGATACAACAATGCCCGCAACTGCGGCACCGTCATCTCGGGGACATACTTGTCGAAATAAACGTCCACAAATGAACCGTGGGGATTGGTCTGCGGCTCGTCCGCCCCACCCGTCACCGGGGTACCGTAGGTCCCGGAAACCTCCACCCGCTGGTACCACTTCTTGTGGTGCTCGGGGCCTCCATTGATCTCGAAATGAATGTGGTCATTCTTGATCCGAACAAATGAGATGTGCGCCGGATCACCGGGCTTTACCGCCGGCCCCCAGAGAGTGAGGGTCTGCTGCAATTGTTCGCCGTTCGGCGTGATCACGCCATCCTTCAACTGCAGTCCCTTCTTGCCCATAGGGAACGACGTCCGCGCATACACCAGCTGAGTTTCAAACTCGCGGATGATTTGGTAGCGATTGTCCTGGGAGATACGAGGAGCATTGGCAGGAATCGGTTCCACCGGCGGCACAGGCGTCTGATCGGCTTGCCCGGCCGACTGTTTGGAACTCGACTGCGGGGATAATGAGGTGGATGGTGAATTCTGCCGCTGGCCCGGATCGCTCGTCTGGCCGTAAGCGGGAAATGGCGCGGACGATGCCAGGGCGAACCAGAGAGGCAAAACTAGAAGAGTCCTACTTCGCAAGCGCAGCATACAGCACCCCAGGGCGCGACCTTCATTATATGCGATGGAGGGTTATTCTATGCACTGAATTGGGGGCGTCGTCTACCAGGTTAGGCGCTTACACGCTCTCTGGGCCACGCTTCTTGTGTTGCTGGCATTTGGTCATGATGGCGGAACGGAGGCGGGAGCGGAGGTCTTCAGGCAATTCGTAGAGCTGGGAGTCCCGGTAGATCTCGATGGTCTTCTTCGTGGTGTCACAGACCACGTAGCAGTTGTGGCACCAGGAAAGGTGATTCTCCAGCTCGACTTTCGTAGGCTCGTCGAGGACGCCGTCCAAATAGTTGGTCAGCTCGTGCAAAAACTCAGAGCATTTCACTGTTCGCCATCTCCACTCTCGCGTTTCTGAAAGAACCGTCCCAGGCGCTCACGAAGCTGCAGGCGCGCCCGCAGCAACCGCGACTTCACCGCCGGCACGCTCAATTCCAGAGCGGCCGCAGTCTCCTCGGTGGAAAGTCCTTCCACATCCCTTAGTACAAACACGGTCCGGAAGCCCGGGGGAAGACCCTGGATCGTCTTACTTAAAATCTCCCGCAACTCCGCCTGGCTATACTGCTGCTCTGGATTGGGACTCCAATCCGCGATCTCCCGCGGAAGAGAATCGTCTTCCGTCTTAATTTCTTCGTCGAGCGAAACCGTTCGTTCGGGCTTCCTGCGGCGCAACTTCATCAACGCTTCGTTGACGGCGATGCGCACCAGCCAGGTGTAAAACTTCGACTGCTCCTGGAACTTCGCCAGGTTGCCATACGCCTTCAGGAAGGCTTCCTGCACCACATCTTCCGCATCTTCGCGGTTTTGTGTGATGTGCTGCGCGATCCTGAAAACGTTGCGATCGTAACGGCGAACCAGCTCTTCGAAGGCTGAGTCGTCGCCTTTCTTAGCCGCCTGGACCAGGGTCAGTTCATCACTGACAGGCCCTTCTAGTTTGTTTTGGATGGCTCCCATTCTCTTGGCGATGCAGTATTTTCAGGTAACGAACCGCGGCACTGAAAGATAAACTGTTATTCTACTTGGTAACCGAAGTGTTTGCCCAATCGGTTTCCGGTTTCGAGCGGGATGAGATTTGCGATAGAGTTGAGGATAGGGAAGGTACGCGGTCGAACACGTCCTTGCGTACTCTGGGGCAATCCCACAAGTGCCGTATAATCAGCAGTTAGGGCTCAGTTCTGGCTCTCGGTTACGGGACGGTCGCGATTCGAGGGGATAAACGGTTCTCTGGCATGACGGAGCGGAATAAGAAAAAGCACGAGGCGCCGGAGATCGAGATTCGGCAAAGCGTGGAGCACGCCGTCGCGCAGGCTCTTCAGGCGCACGTCCCGAAGCTGCAATCGCAGATTGTGCAGCATGTGTTGGACGCACTGCCAGCTCAGGCAAGTGAAGCTCCCGCTGCTTCGCGAGAAGATTCCAGCACTCTGGTTCACGCCATCGCTAATATTCATGCGGGCTCCACCCAGAAGGAAATTCTGCGGGCCCTGCTGGATGCCGGCAGTGGGTACTGTTCGCGCATCGCGCTGTTCGTGGTGAAGGCGGGAGCCGCGTCGGGATGGCAATCTCGCGGTTTCGGCGACGAAGACGTGGTCAAGGATTTTCCTCTCGATCTGAATGCCGGGCCGGTAGCCCACACCTACCAGAATCGGGTCGCGACGCCGGGCAATATCGCGGAAATGGGTGGGCGCTTCGTGGAGCAGTTCGGCAGACCGGCCAACGAGCAGGTGCTGGTGTTGCCCTTGGCGCTCAAGGAAAAGCTGGCTGCGCTAGTTTACGCGGATGGGGGCGACAGCGGGAAGTTGGATCCGGACGCCCTGGAATTGCTGGTGATCGCAACCAGCGCCTGGCTGGAGGTCACCTCACTCCGCAAGCAGGTGGCAACGAAGGAAGACAGTGTGGCGGTGGGCCGGGTCGAGACCGCGCCTCCGCCTGTGCAAACCGTTTCTTCGTTTTCGGATCCCTTCGCGGCCCACGCCCCCAAGCACGTACCTGCCAGCCTTCCGGCCGAGCCCGAACCGGCGGCCGAGGTGGTAGAGGTGGCTTCGGCGCATGCGGCAGGCGCCGCACCGGCCGCGGCTACTGATCCCCTGGCGGGTCTGTCGCCGGAAGACGCCGACGTCCATCGCAAAGCGCAGCGGTTCGCACGCCTGTTGGTGGATGAAATCAAGCTTTACAACCAGGCGAAAGTTGCGGAGGGCCGGCGTAACAAAGATTTGTATGACCGCCTGAAAGAAGACATTGACAAAAGCCGCGGTACGTTTCAGAAGCGATATGGCAACACGGCAGCTGCCAGCGTGGATTATCTCCAGCAAGAGTTGCTGCGCAGTCTGGCCGAAGACGACATTTCCATCATGGGTTCGAATTTTCGCCGCTAGTTTTGCGGCAGAGTTCTGGCAGTAGCGTGTTTCCGCGAAAAGCAAACGTAGTGCAATCGGGTTCAATGCGGTCGTGGGTGCTCGCAGCCGCAATACTCTGCGGCCTCTTTGGCGTTCTGCTCTTGCCGGCAGAGGCTCTGCGGCAATCTGCGCCCAGTTCCATTCAAAACTCAGCAGAAACTTCTCCGCCGAAGCCGGCCGCCCAAACGACTCCGAGCAGCAAGCCCGGAAATCCGAGCACGGCTCCAACCGACAAGGCGCCTGCCGCCAAGAGGTCCGCGACCGGCGCTGCCCAGCGTCACTCCATCAACACCCGGAGATCCCAAGCGATCTCACCGCGGGTCCGGCGCATGCGGCAGGCCTTTGTGGCTTCGGCTAGCTTGCGCCCCATGGCGCAACAGCTCCTGCAGGATCGCGCGCTGGCTGCCTACGCCGGAGTAGAAGCCTACGCCCGGGTCCATGCCAAGGAAGACGCCGGGGCGCTGGCCTGGCTGGTGCTGGGCTATGCGCACGTGTTGGATCGGGACTATGCCCGGGCGATTGATCCGCTGAGTCGCGCCAAGGTCCATGCCGGTGACCTGGGCGATTATGTTGCTTACTATCTCGGAACCTCATACCTGCAGACCGGACGCACGGCAGAGGCGCTGGCGACTTTGACGGACTTTGCCAAGACACATCCGGATTCGCTGTTGGTCCGGGATGCCCACGTCAGCTTTGCCGGCGTGCTCCTGGCGGAAGGACAGGCAGCGGAAGCGGTAACTCTGTTGGAGCAGGACCGGCTGCCGGTACGCTCCGACGTGGAGCTTGTGCTGGGTCGTGCATACGCTGCGTCGGGCCAGAACGCGAAGGCGGCTGAAACGCTCGCAAACATTTATTACACCATGCCGGCCAGCACTGACGCCGATGCGGCGTATGCCGAGTTGAAGAAGCTGCCCTCCGCACCGCCGCCAACTGTCATCCAACTCAAAACGCGGGCCGATGGACTGATGAGCCGGCGGCGTTATGCCGAAGCGGCGGAGGAATATCGCAGCCTGGTCAAGGAGATCAGCCTTAATTCCAATAGCACTGACCGGTCTACGATACAACTTGCCCTCGCGGATGCGCTTCATCGCGGCGGGAAAAACCATGACGCCAAGTTAGTCCTCGCCCTGGTCGGCGGTGAGGGTGGCGAAATAAACGCGCATCGCCTGTACCTGCTGGGTCAGGTTGCCTTCGCCACCAACGATAACGATACTTTCTACCGCACAGTCGACGAATTGCGCCAGGCCGCTCCAACGAGTCCATGGCTGGAGCAGGCTCTGCTTTCCGCCGCCAATCTTCATCTTGTCCATCACGAGTACGACCAGGCGCTCGACGCATTTCGCGAGGCGCAGCAGCGCTTTCCGAACGGTCCCAGGGCCTCGTATGTGCACTGGAAGGCAGCCTGGCTCACGCTTCGGCAGGGACGCAACGAGGACGCTAAGAAGGCATTCGAAGAACAGATCGCGCTGTATTCCTCCGGCGCGGAAACCCCTGCGGCCCTGTATTGGCGCGCTCGTTTGGCCGAAGAAGACAACCAACCCCTCATGGCACGGGCGTTTTATCAGAAGCTTTCGGGTCGCTATCGCAACTTCTACTACGCGGAGCTGGCGAGGCAGAGGCTGACGCATCTGCCTGCCGGAGCAGCCGATGCGACGACAAAGTACGCCTTGCTCGATCGCCTACCGCCCCTCGACAACAGTGGCAAAGTCAAAGATTCGGAACCACCGTCCGATGAGTTACACGTGCAGAAAGCGGAGCTTCTGGGAAACGGCGGGCTGGTCGACTTTGCCGTGCGCGAAATGCAGGCCGCCGCTGCAGCCGACGGCGGCACTTGGGGCCCGGCAGAAACCGCCCAACTGTATGACGAGACCGGGCACTACGACCAGGCTATCGAGGTCATGAAGCACTCCGCGCCGAATTATTTCGCCCTCGATATTCCCGATCTGCCCCGGAAGTACTGGGAAGCGCTCTTCCCCAAAGCCTACTGGAGCGAACTGAAACGTTCTTCGGCGGCCAATGGACTGGATCCCTATCTTGTGGCATCACTCATCCGGCAAGAGTCTGAATTCAATCCCAATGCCGTCTCTCGAGCAAATGCGGTTGGCCTGATGCAGTTGTTGCCGAAAACGGGTAAGGCCGTGGCCAGGCAAGTGAATCTGAAGCGGTACAACGCGAGCCAGTTGTACACTCCCGCGGTCAACCTGCAATTGGGCACGCGTTACTTCCGCGGCATGGTCGACAAGTTCGGCGGATCTTTCGAGTACGCGCTGGCTGCCTACAACGCCGGATCGGACCGTGTCGAGGACTGGCTGGGCCAAGGCAAATATCGCGATCCGCAGGAGTTCGTCGAGTCAATTCCCTTCACCGAGACCCGCGAATACGTGCAGGCGATCCTGCGCAACGCCAGCGTGTACAAACAGCTTTACGGAACGCCGTAGGCGAGTGCGACAAGGGTTGGGCTGAGCCTGACACGAGCTCAGGGACCGATATCCAGAGCTTCGAATTCAAGCGGCCCGGGACTCTTCTCCAGCACTCGATTTGTGAAACAGAATCTCCAGCACCAATAATCCCGCGCCAATCACAATGGCGCTGTCGGCAAGATTGAAGACCGGCCACGGATTGAACACCCGCCATGGAAGCAGCTTGACGTGGAACTCCAGAAAGTCGACGACACGCCCGCGGGCCAGGCGATCCCAGAGGTTTCCGATAGCTCCTCCCATAATCAGCGACAAACCAACGCCCGTGGCCACGTGAGTATGATGGTTTTTCCAGAGCAAGACTGAGACCACCAGCAACGCCATCACGGAAAATGCGACCAGCAAGCCGGTTTTCCATGGAGTGGTCGAGTCGGCGAACAGGCTGAAAGCCGCGCCCGTGTTCTCGGTGTGGGTGAGACTGAAAAAACCGGAGATGACCTGGATATGAGAGTACAGCGGGATGCGCTGCGCGACGAGGTGCTTGGTCCAGCGGTCAAGCAGGACGACGACCAGAACGATCAGGAGGTAGATGGTGCGCGCGCAGTTCTTGGTCATCCGGAGTCTTGGCCGCTGTAGTTTGGCCCTGAAACCATCTTAAACTGTTTCTTCGGCACGTCTGTTTGCGGGTCCGATTCTTTTCTCAATAATCTTGCATTTTCATCTATCCCGGGCACGGGCTATCCATGTATTCTGATGCGGCCTTGAACCGGACTGCGCGCCGCCAAACGCGGAATGCAGCCCTGTCCCAGGTTGCTTTAATCCCTATGTCGGCGAAATGCGCGCATGAAGCTTTGGAAACGCTGGAGAGGCCGGACGCTGTTGTTCCTGGCGGTCGTGGGACCGGGGATCATCACGGCGAATGTCGACAACGATGCCGGCGGCATCCTGACCTATTCGCAGGCCGGAGCGCAATACGGATTTCTTCTGCTGTGGACCATGATCCCGATTACCCTGGCCCTGATCGTGGTGCAGGAAATGAGCGCCCGCATGGGCGCGGTAACCGGCAAAGGCCTTAGCGACCTCATCCGCGAAGAGTTCGGCTTCCGCATCACATTCCTGATGATGCTGGGGATTCTGATCACCAACTTCGGCAACGTGGTGACGGAATTTATTGGCATCGCCACCAGCCTGGAATTGTTCGGGCTCCCGCGCTACGTAACGGTGCCGGTTTGCGGTGTGATCGTTTGGCTGATCGTGGTAAAAGGTCAGTACAAGAGTGTGGAGAAGGTGTTCCTGGCGGCATCGTTCTTCTACATCACCTATATCTTCGCCGGGGCGCTCGCGCATCCGCTATGGAAGGATGCGTCGATCGCAACCATCAAGCCCCCGTCGCTGCACGCATTTCGTGAGCAGGCCTATCTGTTCATGGTGATTGGCGTGGTAGGGACGACAATCGCCCCCTGGATGCAGTTCTATCTTCAGGCCTCAATTGTGGAGAAGGGTGTGACCCGCAGGGGGCTGAAAGCTTCCCGCTGGGACGTGATCACGGGTTGCATTTTTACGGACGTAGTGGCGTGGTTCATCATTGTGGCCTGCGCGGCGACCTTGTATGTGCACGGTTACCGCGACATCAAGTATGCGGCGGATGCGGCCCAGGCGCTAAAGCCACTGGCCGGGCAGTACGCCTACATCCTGTTCGCCGTGGGGCTGTTCAACGCATCCTTGTTCGCCGCGTCGATTCTGCCGCTTTCCACGGCGTACACCGTGTGCGAAGGCCTGGGCTTCGAATCCGGCGTGGACAAGAAGTTCAGCGACGCCCCGTTCTTTTACTGGCTGTACACGCTGTTGATTGTCGCCGGCGGCGCTGTGCTTTTGATACCAGGCTTGCCGCTGGTGAAGATCGCAGTATTGTCGCAGGTCGTGAACGGCGTGGTGCTACCCTTTGTGCTGATTTTCATGCTGCTGCTGATCAACAAGAAGGAATTAATGGGCGAGTACGTGAACACGCGCTTGTTCAATGCCGTAGCCTGGTTAACTACAGTCGTAATGGTTGGGTTGACGATTGCATGGTTCTGGACGTTGCGCGGCAGCTAGCGCAAATTGTCCAGAGGCGGCACGTTCGCGGCAGTGTCAAAGAAGTTTTCCGGCAGCCAGGTCCTTCACCAGTGACGCGTCCGCCTCGAGGAAGTCATACGAGGCCAAATCCTTGGGAGCCGACCACTGCACTTCACGGAAGATGCGGTTCTCGATTTCGCCACGGTATTCTCGAACGATAAAGAACCTTAGCTCAACCATGGCGCCATTGGGGTAGGTATGCCGCAGGCGGGCGATCTCATTGCCGATCCCGGCATCGATTCCTAATTCTTCTTCCAATTCCCGGCGCAAAGCGTCGCGAGGCTGCTCGCCTTCTTCAATCTTCCCCCCGGGAAACTCCCACTTGAGCGGCATGGTCTGATGTCGCGTCCGCTGGCAGACCAGCACCTTGCCATTCTTTTCGATCACCGCTGCGACGACCCGTTTCATACTCTGGCAGCGCCGGTAGCTTGCAGCGCGTTGACGACTGGATCCACGCAACCGGTAAACGTGCAGACAAAAACCGCGATTCCCGCAATCTCGGGCGCTCGCACCTGGCCCTTTTCAACTCTCACCGCGACTTCTCCAGCTGTTTCCCCACAACTTCAGCGCAGTACTGAACCAGCTTCTGATCCTCAGCGCCGAACGCGGCGGAGAAATGGCTATCGATGTCGAGTTCGCCGGCGATTTGGCGGTTCACGAAAATAGGCACGACGATTTCTGACTTGGTCTCCAGGGAACACGCGAGGTAGCGCGGATCTTTGCTGACGTCGTCGACTACGATCGTTTTCCCGCTGGAGGCGGCAGCTCCACAAATGCCCTGGTTGAGCGGAATTCGCGTGTGCGGAGTCATGGCGCCCACGAAGGCTTCCAGCACCAGCACCGGCGGTTGGGCGCCGGGCTCCAGCATGTAAAAGCCAACCCAGCTGTACTTAAGCATGCGACCGTGCAAGAGTGTGCAGACGCCTTGCATCAGATCCTTAGCCGTAGGCGCCGCTTGACCAAGTGACGTGATTTCGTTGCGAACCTCTTCGATTCGGGTGGTAACGGGCATGAGGAGAATCTTAACTCAGAGTGGGGATTCGCGGCTGTGGAAGACGGAACATTGGTAATCGGGCGGATTCCTTCCGTGCCGGTCAAGAAGTTTGGGGTGAATCCGAGGGCGTGATCTTGAGATCATTGTCGGATGCGGCTCAGGGCTGCCGAAAGGGCGTCCAGGGCCAGCTGGGCGGCATGGGATGAGGCTTGGGGCAGGCCGCCGACAGCCGCCCTTAGGTCCTCGCGCCGCAACTTCTCAGCCTCGTTCAACGTCTTCCCCGCTACCAATTCCGTCAACGCCGAACCACACGCAATCGCCGCAACGCAGCCCTTGGCCTTGAACTGCACCTGGGTAATTCGGCCTGCGCTGGCTTTCAGCGTGAGCCGCAACACGTCTCCGCAAGCGGGGTTTTCAATCTCGGCCGTTGCGTCTGCGTCGGCAATCTCTCCCACATTGCGCGGATTCTGAAAATGGTCGAGTACCTGAGCAGAATACATTTTCACTCAATTCTAAACGGCAGACTTCCAGTGGCGAACTCAGCGGCGTGGACGAACGGCCTCGGGAAAGTAGACCTGCCAGCCGTTTTCCCGAGCGGTGGACTCAATATCCGGATTTGGATTGACGGCAAAGGCATGTTTTGCCATCGCCAGCATTTCGGCGTCCCATCGGGAATTGCCGAAGGCGGCGTCGATCTCTTTCTTGACAACCTCGCGCAGCGCCTGCGCTTTGCCTGGGCCGGAAGGCACGCGGATCAGTCGGTCCGTGACGATGCCACCATCGACCTCCACCTTGGCCGCAAGAATGCGGCTCTCAGGTATGCCGAAATGCTCCATCCCGGCGCGGATCAACCATTCGTTCGAAGACGAGACGGCCCAGACTTCGCATCCGCCTTCCTGCAGGCGGCGGACGAGTTCCCGCATCTCCGGGAAGATCTGCACGACGAAGAACTGGTCGAAGAAGCGGGCAGCGGCGTCCATCATCTTCCGCTCTGAAATGCCCCGGTGCATCGTCACCATTTCGCCGCACATTGTGGTTTCATCGACCTCGCCCAGCCGGTAGGCGGCGTAACGCGCTCGCATAGATCGGCTAAGACTGCCGCGGCCGCTGTCGGGAAAGACATCGCTCTCTCTCAGTTCCCAATCGAAGAAGCGCTCCCCGGAATCGCCGGACCACAGCGTGCCGTCGCAGTCAAATGCCGCGACACGCGGCTCAAGGCGAACGACCGCGTCGAGGAATTGGTTGGTGACCGGAAGAAATGCTTCTGCCTCGGCGGCATTCATCTATCGACGATAACGTGCTTCAGAGAAGCGCGCAATGGCGCATCAGGACATTGCTGATTGCTGACGGTTCATTGAAGATTGAAAACTGCAGTCAGTTGAGTTTCGGTCTCCAATCAACAAACCTCAATCAGCAATTCTCGAAGGAGCGGGCCAGCAAAGCCGCATAATCCTCCGGAGTGTTGATATTCAGGGCAACCAGAGGATCATCGACTCGAACGTACTGGATGTGATCCTGATGCTGGTGTTCGACGTCGCGGGCGATCGAGGTGGCAGGAACGCGGAGAAACGCTTCCATCATTTCGCGGCCCACAAGGTAAGGATGCCCGTGTTTGCCGGAAAACTCGGGGACGACCGCCCATATGTTTTGATCGGCAGCCTCGAAGGCATCGCGCAGTGTTTGAATGGTCGCCTCGCCAACCGGAGGGCGGTCGACCAGGGTAACCATGGTGGCGTCACGGCCGTGGTTGAGTACTTCGTGCAAACCGACTTGCAGCGAACTGAACTGGCCACGACTCGGATCCGGGTTTACGACGAGAGATGCCCCGCAAGCGAAGATCATCGGCGCCAGCGCCGGTTCGTTCTTTCCGACCACAACCAGGACGAACTCAGTGGCCAGCGAAAGCGAACGAATTGCCCCTGAGAGAAATGTATCTCTCGAAGGCGCTTGGCCGGGTGCTGGCGGGGGCCACGGCAGCAAGGCTTTATCACTGCCCATCCGCGAAGAATTCCCGGCAGCAAGGATCAGCCCAGCGAAGCTTGAAGCGCGGGTCATGCTGCGAAGATAGCAGGAACAGAGGGCAATTGTTGACTTTTGATTTCTGATTGCTGATCAGGGATTTCTTTCGGACAGTCAACAATCAGAAATCAACAATCAACGATTCATTCATGCTCTTCGACGGCTGCGTCCGACAGAGCTTTCGCTTCGGGTTGCGCCTCTTGCGCCCGAAACCAGCTCATGTGGGGCAGGTCGGCATCAGCATGCCGCCGGATCGCGATCAATTCTGCCGTGATCGCAACCGCAATCTCTTCCGGGGTGATGGCGCCGATGTCGAGTCCGATCGGCGCATGAACGCGGTCAAACAGATGCGCGGGTACGCCTTCGTTCTGCAGTGTTTTGAAGATTTCGATCACCTTGCGCCTGGAGCCGATCATGCCGACATAGCGGGCACGAGTCTGCACCGCCCAGCGCAGGATGCGCATATCGTCGCGATGACCTCGGGTAACGATGACAATATACGAAGCCTCGTTGGGGTCGAGCTTCTGGATGGCTTCATCGAAGTCGAACGCATGTACCTCACGAGCGGCCGGAAAACGCTCTTTCGTAGCGTAGGACGTGCGGTCGTCCGTCACAATCAGGTCAAACCCTGCATTCGCAGCGACCTGGCAAAGGTTGATTGCAACGTGACCTGCACCGAACACATAAAGTATCGCTGGAGGTAGTACGGGCTCGATGAAAACTTCGAGAGTGCCGCCGCAAACCAGCCCAGTGTCGTACTTCGGATCCTGGTTGAGGTCGAAGGTGAGCGTACGAGCCTTTTCCGACTCCATGACCTCGCGCGCCGCTTGCCACACGTCGGCCTCGACGCATCCGCCGCCGATGGTGCCAACGATCGAGCCGTCGTCGCGTACCAGCATCTTGGCGGTGCGGAATGACGGGATCGAACCGCGCACGTTGACGATGGTGGCGACAGCCCCGCGGCGTCCTTCGCGGCGGAGTTGCACGATTTGTTCGTAGATATCCATCGGCCCTCGGCTTGCATGTTTGATTATCAGTCGGTTAACAGGAGGAGTCAAACCCGGACTGACAAGGGAGTTTATGTTAGAACAGGTCTCGTAAACGGTTTCGGGAAGGGCACCGTTTCCGACCGCGACGCCGGCGGTCGATTACAGCGCGCTTTCAGCCCGTGAGGAACCTGGGAGGGCTCCTATGAAAGCAGTCCGCATTCATCAATTTGGTGGGCCGGAAGTTCTAACTTACGAAGATGCGCCCGATCCGCAGCCGCGCAAGGATCAGGTGCTGGTGCGCGTGCGGGCATGTTCCCTGAATCATCTGGATGTGTGGGTTCGCAAGGGCCTGCCGGGAGTAAAGCTGCCGCACATTCTCGGCAGTGACGTCGCGGGCGAGATCGTCGAGATGGGAGAGTATGTCGGCGGATTCAAAACCGGGCAGCGCGTGCTTCTGTCTCCAATCCATTCCTGTGGGCGTTGCGAGAAGTGTGTTGCCGGGCTGCAAAATCACTGCCGGGAATTTACCGTGCTGGGAAACGCTGTGGACGGGGGAGACTGCGAACTGATCGCCGCGCTCCCGGCGAACGTGATTCCGATTCCCGACTCGCTTGATTTCAATCAGGCAGCCAGCGTGCCGCTGGTATTTGTGACCGCGTGGCACATGCTCGTAGGGCGAGCCGGCATTCGCCCGGGGCAGACGGTTCTGGTGCTGGGAGCGAGTTCCGGAGTGGGCATTGCGGCGATTCAGATTGCCAAGCTCTTTCAATGCCGCGTAATCACGACTGCGGGAGATGAAGCGAAGCTGGCCAAGGGCCGCGAACTGGGTGCGGACTATGGCATCAACCATTACAAGCAGAAGATTTCCGAAGAAGTCCGCAAGATTACGAACAAAGAAGGCGTCGACATCGTCGTGGAGCACGTGGGCGCGGCGACCTGGGACGAGAGTGTGAAGTCTCTCAAGAGCGGTGGCACGCTGGTGACTTGCGGAGCGACCACCGGGCCGAAGGTCGGCATTGATCTGCTGCATCTGTTCGCCCGGCAGTTGACGATCCTCGGCTCCTATATGGGAACCTTGGGCGAACTCCATGAAGTGCTGCAGCACGTGTTCGCTGGGAGACTGAAGCCGGTGGTCGACCGGACCTTCCCACTCAGCGAAATCCGCGCCGCGCATGAGTACTTAGAGAAGAGCCAGATGTTTGGCAAGGTCGTGGTGAACCCGTAGATGTTCTTTCGCCGCCGAATACGCCGAGCTCGCAGAGAGGGGTTCTTTATTCCCACGAACATTACTCCCAGGAATTATTTCACCCCGGTGCAGCGCCAGTTCATCCCCAGTTTCCGCATGCTGGTAACCCATTCACCAGAGCGCCCATGACTTTTTCAAGTCATGAACGTCTCAGTACCGTGAAACCGTAGTTGAAGTACGTTTGCCCGTTGTCCGACTAGACGCAGGCTCCAGAGGATTGAAAACGTGCCTACCATCACCAGACGTTCTTTCATAGAAATGGCCTTCGCCATTGGCGCCACGGCAGCTTGGAGCAGTCCGCTTGGGACGAAGTCACGCACGCAGTGGCGCGAACGACGTGATCGTTTTCCCGAGGGAGTTGCCTCGGGAGATCCTGACAGCACCAGCGTGCTCTTGTGGACCCGCTGCTTGCCAGATGGCGAACGCCCGGTTTCGTTGAATGTCGAGGTTGCCGAAGACGACTTGTTCACCCGTGTTGTAGCGACAGCCGCGGCTCCGGTCTCCGCCGCGTCGGACTGGACTTGCCGCGTGCTCGTCGGCGGTCTAAAACCGGCCCGCGTCTACTGGTACCGCTTTAGCGATCCTGAGGGCCTGGGCAGCCGCATCGGCCGAACCATCACGGCGCCGGATGTTGAAGACCCTAGACCGGTTCTGTTCGTCTTTGTGAGTTGCCAGAATGCCAACGACGGAGCGCAGAACGCGTACCGGCGAATGATTTTCGAGGACGAGCGCGCTCCGGAGGCGGACCGGCTTGGTTTCGTACTTCATCTCGGTGACTTCATTTACGAGATTGTCTGGTATCCGGAGGATCGCCCTCAAGGCATGTATGATCGCCGCCTGCGCGACATTGTCCGCTATCCACATGGCGAGAAGATTCGCGACTTTCATATCCCAACCACGGTTGACGACTATCGCGCCGTCTATCGAGCGTATCTCAGCGATCCCGATCTTCAGGACGCCCGCGCCCGCTGGCCCTTCGTCAACATGTGGGACAATCACGAATTCAGTTGGCTGGGCTGGCAAGCCTTGCAGATATTTGAAGGAAAGACACGGCCCGCCCAAACCCGCAAAGTTGCAGCAAACCAGGCGTTCTTTGAATACCAGCCGGCGCGGATGGCCAAGCCGAGTGGCCCCTCGCTTGACCGCTTCGATCCGCCCCACGTGACCGATACGCCAATCACTCGCTTCGACGACCACGGCCTCGGTCAGGAACCAAACAATCTTGCCGCCATCGGGAGCCTTACAGGCTACCGGGCCTTGCGCTGGGGCCGCAATGTTGAACTGATCGTCACCGACCAGCGCAGTTATCGTTCTGAAGAACCGTTGGGGCAATCCGAAGCAAAACTCTTATTAAGCGACGACTTCCCGGAATTCATCCCAGAGGAGGTAATGGAGATCCTTGATGCGGGGCGTACCTATAACGGCGGCCAGCCCCCGGCATCGATCCGCTTCGGCAACACCGAAATCGCCAATTTCAGCAAAGACCGGCCTGCTCAGACGATTCTCGGCGCCGAACAAAAGGCCTGGTTTCTCGATCGCCTGCGCACCTCCAAAGCTACTTGGAAGATCTGGGGCAACACCACGGCCACGCTGGATATGCGCGCAGATTTGCAAAACCTGCCTCAAGGAATAACGAAACCCTGGCCCGGACCCGGGGATGCGCGGGTTGACACCTGCGACCACGGCAATGCCTATGTCGAGCGCAGCGAGATTTACGATTTCGTCCAGGAGAACGGAATCACGGGTTTCGCCACTATCGCAGGAGATCGCCACAGCTTCTGGGCCGGATTGGCCGCGAAGTCTCTTCCCCCCGGAAAATTCACCCCGGTCGGCATTGCCTTTGTGACCGGTTCAATCTCGGCCCCGGGTTTCGTCGAAGCATTTGAGCACGGCCTTCCGAAAGATCATCCACTGCTATCGCTCTACATTGGAAAGGGACCGAACGATTCTCGCCCTCAACCCACCATAAACTTATTGCTTCGCCACGGAGTGCGCTCCTGTCTGGAATATGCGCGGAGCGGCGATATTGCTAAGGCGCGCGCCTTGTCCAATCCTGAGCTGTCACCGCACGTTTCCTTTGTCGACATGGGTGGCCACGGCTATTCAGTGGTTCGAGCAACTAGCGACTCGCTTGAAACTGAATTCGTTTGCATCCCGCGTCCAATCGAGCGCAGCGATCGTCCGGACGGAGGCCCTCTCGCTTACCGCGCCAGATCCCGCACCGCTCTTTGGACTAAAGGAGAGGCTCCCAAACTCGAGATGCAGATTCTCGAAGGCGCTGCGAAATTCTCCATCTGACGCGCCCCCTCGAGCTGTTTGGCGGAAGGTGGTTTAGAATGTCTCTATGTCCCCCGAATTGAATTTCGGCCCCTACGTTGACGTCGAAAACGGCAAGAAGGTGGTCAAAGACCTGACCTTCGGCAATCCCACGCCGGAGGGGGTCGTGCTCTCCACGCTGGATTCGGCCGTCAACTGGATGCGCAAGGGGTCCATTTGGCCCATGACGTTTGGGTTGGCCTGTTGCGCGATTGAGATGATGTCGATGGGCGCCTCGCGCTTTGATATTGCGCGCTTCGGCGCGGAAGTGTTTCGCCCGTCCCCGCGGCAGAGCGATCTCATGATCATTGCCGGGCGCGTGTCGCACAAGATGGCGCCCGTGATCCGGCAATTGTGGGAGCAGATGCCGGAACCGAAGTGGGTGATTTCGATGGGAGCGTGTGCCACCTCCGGCGGCGTGTTCCAGAACTACGCACTGGTCCAGAGCGTCAATCAGGTGATCCCCGTCGACGTTTATGTTCCCGGATGCCCGCCTCGTCCCGAGCAACTGATCTACGCCCTTACACTTCTGCAGGAGAAAATCCAGAATGAACGCGGCACCATCAAGAAGGCTCTGAATCTGGCCTAGCACTCCGCGCGGACGGCCCTGTTCGCGCTCGTCCTCTAAGGCCCGCTGTGCATCCCGCGGCATCTTTACCTCAAGCCCCTTGTGCAAATCTTTTCCTCGTCTGCCTGTAACTGGCTCCTGGAGAGTGATTTGGAAGGAACGATGCCGCAATGGTCAACGATCACAAGAGAAAGGCGAAACCATTCCTCGCCGGGTGGAATCTAATTATCTGAGTGATTGCGTTATTGGAATAACGGGGCCGCACACTCAGAACAACCCAGGGAAAAACAACCCCGGTGTGGAAGGTGCTCCATGATGGCAGAACTGATTGATGTGGTTTTCGGTTGTCGGCACTCCCGCTACAGCTTCCCCGTAACCATTCGCGGGGCGGCGCGCCGTCCGCAGGCCGGCGCCTTGACAGGCACCTACGTTGCCTGCCTGGATTGCGGACGAGAATTTCCTTACGACTGGCACGAAATGAAGGTGATCACCTCACCGTCCGAGAGGCGCGAATACGTCGCCTCACTCGCCACGAAACAAGCTGCGTAAGGGGCAACCCGCATAAGAGGCAAGGCAGCGTAAGACTCCCTACGATTGTCATCCCGAGCGAAGCGAGGGACCTTGGTGTCTGCCTGTGTCGGTGACACCGGGTGGTGGGACGACAGGAGGGTCGATGGGTTGAATGAACTAGCGCGCGGGCACGGTAGCCGCGCTTCTTTTCTCCATCGGAACAAACTCCCGCTCTTCGTGCCCTGTATAGATCTGCCGCGGCCGCGCGATCTTCTGCTCCGGGTCGGTGATCAACTCCTGCCACTGCGCCAGCCATCCCGCCGTGCGCGGGATGGCGAACAGCACCGTAAACATCTCAGGCGGGAAGCCCATCGCCTGGTACATGATGCCGGAATAGAAGTCAACGTTCGGATAAAGCTTTCGCTTCACGAAATACTCGTCTTCGAGCGCGATACGCTCCAACTCCAGAGCGATGTCCAGCTTCGGATTGCGTCCCGTAACTTGAAACACCTGCTCCGCGGTCCATTTGATGATCTTTGCCCGGGGATCGTAGTTCTTGTAAACCCGATGTCCGAATCCCATCAGTTTGCCGTGACCTTCCTTCACTTTCTTCACATAGGCTGGCACGTTTTCTTTCGAACCAATCTCCTCCAGCATCTTCAGGACTTCTTCATTGGCTCCGCCGTGCAAGGGTCCGGCCAGAGCCGCAGCCGCCGAGGCCGTGGAGAGGTAAGGATCGGTCTGGGCGCTGCCCACCGAGCGCATCGCGTTGGTGCCGCAGTTTTGCTCGTGATCCGCGTGCAAAATGAACAGGATGTCGAGGGCGCGCGATAGGACCGGATTCGCCACATACTTCGGCTCGACCATCTTCCATAACATGTTCATGAAATTCTCGGTGTAGCTCAAGTCGTTGTCCGGATACACGTACGGAAACCCCACATTATGCCGGTACGACATGCCCGCGATCGACGGCGCTTTGCCGATCAGCCGCTTGATCTGCAGCAGCCGGTTTTCCGCATCGTGCACCTGCCGGGCTTCCGGATACACGCTCGACAACGCCGCCACCGTGCTCACAAACATCACCATGGGATGCGAGTCGTAACGGAAGCCCTCCATGAACTTCTTCGTCGCCTCGTGCAGCATGGTGTGGTGCGTGATGTCGTGCACCCAGTTCTTGAGTTCGGCCTGGGTGGGCAATTCTCCAAACAGCAACAGGTAAGTGACTTCCAGGAAGGTGCAGCGCTCGGCCAGCACTTCGATGGGATATCCGCGATAGCGCAGAATTCCCCGGTCGCCATCGATAAAGGTAATGCTGCTGCGGCACGATGCCGTATTCATGAACGCCGGATCGTACGTCATCAGCCCGAAATCCTCCGGACCGGTCTTGATCTGCCGCAGATCCATCGCCCGGATCGTGCCATTCTCGATGGGGATGGTATAGGTCTGGCCAGTGCGACTGTCGGTAATGGTCAGTGTGTTCTGGGGCATGGAAGATGGGCTCCTTCAGCGTCCGTTATGAGGTTAGCCTAGCTCAGGCCGTAGCACTCCGGCAACAATAGGCGGTAACCATGGTCACAAAATGCTGATGACGTTGCACCCAGGGTCGTGCCCACCGCCCAATTTCCCACCCGTCCCAAAACAAAACCGGCGGCCATGGGCCGCCGGTTGGCTGATTCCTACTTTTTTTGCACTGCTAGTTCGACGAATCGTCCCGCCGCTTCAAGGTCGGACGGTCATCGTCGGTCTGCGTGTTACCCGTGTTCGGGTCGCTGCCGGTGGAAGTCCGCCGCAAGCTGGGCTTGTTGGCGTCTTTCTGATCCAGCACTTTGTGGCGATTCTCGATCGACGCCAGCCGCGATTTGACCTCGTCGAACTCCGAAGTAGTCACAATGTATTGCGGCTTCGACGGCAGTATCTTGCGAATTTCTTCCTGCGACTTCTCAATGCGATCCGCGGTCTGCGGGTGCGTTTCAAACGCCTTGGCAAGCGTCCCCGGCTTCTTCTTCTCCATCGCCTGAATCTTTTCGAAGAAGGAAACAAACGCCGATGGATCATACCCCGCGCGGTACATATACTCCACCCCGAGGTAGTCTGCCTCGGCCTCAAAGCCGCGGGAGAACTTCAGGAAGGTCATCGGGATCGCCAGCCCAGACGCTTCGTATCCGGCATAGCCAATCGCTCCGCCAATGAAGATCAACGGAATAGACGCCATCTGCAAAATCTGTGCGCGCGTCATTTCGCGCCCGTAGTGGCAGGCCGCCACGTGGGCAATCTCGTGAGCCATTACGCCCGCCATTTCGGCTTCTTCGTCAGCCGCCAGGATTAACCCTGAGTTCACGTAGAAGAATCCGCCCGGAAGCGCCATGGCATTCACCACATCGGAGTCGATTACCTTGATGGTGAACGGCACCTGGGCGTCAGAGTTCCGCACCAGGTTCTGGCCGATCCGGTTGACGTACTCGGTGACCACGGGATCGTTCACCAGCTTGATCTGCGCTTCGATCTGCTGCGCATACCTCCGGCCCTGCGCCACCTGGCCTTCCACCGAGTACCAGTTTCCCACGCCGCGCCCGCAACCGACGTTGCGGTTCCCTACCGCATCCACGTCGCTCTTGGTGCCGTCGTGCTTGATCTGGCTGTCATCCTGCGTGGGAAGCGTGGCCGGCGCCTGCGCCGGTGCGTTCTGCACCTCACCCGCCTTGGGCTGGTCTTTATCCTGATCCTGAACTTGCGCCAACGTCCAGGTCCCTGCGCTCAACGCCGCCAGCACTACCGCGATTGCCAACCAACGCAATTTCATGGGAACTCCTATGCGGCCGACTACTCTTACCAGCCATTATACGCCCGGTCCGAACACACCAATCCTAAACTTATCTTCCCCGTTAGACGCGCCCTTTCCGGTCCGGGTTATCCAGGAGTGCCGGGGCTGCGGCCGAGAATTTGAAGCCAGACCCTGCAACGGACCCGCTTATTCCGCTTGAGGATTCCTCAGCCCAGTCGTACCATAGCGCCTTCCGTCTTCCACTCACCCGGAGGTGCCCTTGCTCGACCGCCGCCGCTTCCTCACCGCCACAACCGGCCTCGCCGCCACCCTGGCTTTCCGTGGGAATCTCTTAGCCCAGCTCGAGAAAGCTCCCTCCACCCTGCCCGACCCGGGTCTTTTCGGCCAGAACGAAGACGCTTACTGGGCTGAAATGCGCAAGCAATTCCTCATACCCGCGGACGAAATCTATCTGAACAATGGCACGGTCGGCTCCAGCCCGGCGCCCGTGCTGCGTGCCATCTTCGATGGCTACAGCACCACCGAGAGAATGGACCAGCAGGATCCCGAAGACTACCCCATCTGGGGATACGCCTCCTGGAACGAGTTTCGCGATCCCCTGGCCGCTTTCGTGGGCTGCCATCGCGATGAAATTGCCCTGCTGCGTAATGCCACGGAAGCTAATAGCTACATAGCCAACGGCATCGACATGAAACCGGGCGACGAAGTCCTGATGACCGACCAGGAACATCCCGGCGGCGAGCACCCCTGGAACCTGAAGGCCAAGCGCTACGGCATCGTAGTGAAGAGGGTCACGCTGCCCCGCCCGGTCAAGGATGCCGCCCAGGTTCTCAACCTCTTCAATGACGCCATCACTCCCCGCACGCGCGTTATCTTCTTCAGCCATATCACCACGTTCTCCGGAGTCGTTCTGCCCGCGAAAGAACTCAGCGCGCTTGCGCGGTCGAAAGGCATCCTCTCCGCCGTCGACGGCGCTCACGTGGTGGGGATGATGCGCCTTAACCTTCAAGACCTCGGCTGCGACCTGTACTCTTCAAGCCCGCACAAGTGGTTGCAGGCGCCCAAAGGCTCCGGCTTCCTCTACGTGCGTGACGAGGTTATTGACCGCCTCTGGAACACCATCGTGACCGAAGGCTGGGACGACACGAAGCTTCGCGCCGAGCGTTTCCAACGCATCGGCAGCTCCAACGTGCCCGCGTTGTGGGGACTCCGCGCCTCAATCAAGTTAGCCAACGACATCGGCGTCGACCGGATTGAGAGCCGCCATCGCAAGCTCGCCGACTATATCCTCGATGAAATGAAGAAGCGTGGCGCCGAATCCTGGACCTCGTCCGATGCTGCCCTGCGTTGCGCCATCGTCAGCGTCAACGTCCCGCCCGTCCCCCGCATGGAGTTGGAGAATTGGCTGTGGAAGACCCACAAGATCCGCATCCGCGGTGGCGACCCCAACAAGCTGCGCTTGTCCACGCCCTATTATTTGCAGAAGAAAGAGATTGACCGCTTCCTGGAGAAGTTTGACGAGTACAAGCGGCAGAACCGCCTGGGTTGAGAAGCGGTGTGCAAGCGCCGGAGGCTTAGAAATCTTGCAGCATCCCACGCCCGGGCGACCGGGCCCGCGCCACGCTAGCTAGTCGTAATACTCCAAGCCCAGATGCGTGATCAATTCCTCGCCCTTTAAGTGACGCAGCGTGTTCTTCAGTTTCATCAACTGAATAAACAGGTCGTGCTCCGGATACAGCCCCGGCGCCGTCATCGGCGACTTAAAGTAAAAGCTTAACCATTCCTGAATCCCCAGCCCGCGCAGCTGCGAACAGCGTTTCGCCAGATCGACCAGCAGCACCAGGTCCAGCACAATCGGCGCCGCCAGGATCGAGTCGCGGCACAGGAAATCCACCTTGATCTGCATCGGATACCCCAGCCAGCCGAAGATATCGATGTTATCCCAACCTTCTTTGTTATCACCGCGCGGCGGATAATAGTTGATGCGAACCTTGTGATACATGTCGCCGTATAGTTCGGGATAGAGCTCGGGTTGAAGAATGTGCTCCAGCACCGAAAGCTTCGATTCTTCCTTGGTTTTGAATGAACCCGGATCGTCCAGCACTTCCCCATCGCGGTTGCCCAGGATGTTGGTCGAGAACCACCCGTTCAGGCCGAGCATGCGCGCCTTGAAGCCGGGAGCGAGGATCGTCTTCATCAAAGTCTGCCCAGTCTTGAAATCCTTGCCGCAGATCGGCGCTTCATTCCGTCGCGAAAGTTCGAGCATCACCGGCAGATCCACTGTCAGATTTGGCGCACCATTGGCGAACGGAACGCCTTCCATTAATGAAGCGTAGGCGTAGATCATCGAGGGCGCGATCATGTCGTCGTTCTCGCGCAGCGCCTTCTCAAACGCCTTCACCGACTGGTGCGCTGCAGTCGCTTCGATGTAGGACTCCGTCGAACCGCACCACATCGTGATCAACCGGCTCGCTCCACTGGTTTTCTTGAAGTCACGGATGTCGTCCCGCAACTGCTCGGCAAGATCCATCTTCGTCTTGCCCTTCTTCACGTTCGGCCCGTCGATCTTCTTCACATAATTGTGATCAAACACCGCCGAACGCGGCTTCACTGAGGTGAGAAACGGCTTCAACTGGTCGAGCAGCCTCTGATCCAGCACGCCCGCTTTTGAGGCCGCTTCGTACATGTTGTCCTCGAAGATATCCCAGCCGGTAAAAACCAGGTCGTCGAGCCCCGCCAGCGGCACAAACTCTTTGATCTTCGGCGAACGCCCATCAGTGCGCTTGCCTAGCCGCACCGTCCCCATCTGGGTAAGCGAACCGATCGGTTTCGCCAATCCCTTGCGAATCGCCTCCACTCCGGCCACAAACGTTGTCGCCACTGCGCCCATTCCCGGAATCATCACACCCAGCTTCCCTTTCGCCGGTTCGATCGTACCGTTATGTTGGGAGCTGCTGTGCGCCCTCCCTTCGGCCTTCACTTCCACCCGGGATACTCTCGACGCCGTTCTTGCGGACTTCTTCCGTGTCGCCATATTTTGGCCGCTTCCTCAGTTAGGAATCTGTATGGATGTGCAAACCTAGTATGTTCTCGTATCCGGCGGGACTTTTGCAAACGAGAGCGGCCAAACGCGCAGAAAATCACTTCAACGGTGTATGCGCTTCATCGAGCGGAGAGCGCGCATCTGATGGGTGCAATGAATTTTTTGCGTTGGACTCCGGTGACAGCTTCGTTCATAGTGGAATCACTTCGTAAGCCAGCTCTGCAGCCGGTCCCGCGAAGCTGATGTTTGCATGCCAGCCTTGCTGCGGCATTGCAATTCTCCTGACCTCGTTGTTTTCCACTCAATCTGAGCCAACGTCACTCGGCATCAAGCCGGGTGTGTGCCCACACTTGCCAGCTAAAGAACAGGAGATACCATGAAATCGATTCGCAGATTCACCTATGCCGCTGTTTTGATTCTGAGTGCTCTGAACTTCGCTCCCAGCCTCGCCTTCGCCCAGGATGCCGCCGGAACCTTCACGCTGACCCACGCGGTGCACTGGCAGAACGCCATCGTGCCGGCGGGAAAGTATCGATTCACCATCGGCCCCCGGGGCCCCTCGGACCTGATCACGCTGCGCAAAATTAGCGGCAGCGGAGCAGGCTTCCTGCTGATGGGGACCGACGCCGAGGCCTCTCAGCCTTCGGACGTCAGCAGGCTCGTGGTGGTCCCCAGATCGGGCGAAAGTTTTGTCAGCACGATGCAGCTTCCCGAGTTCGGATTGACACTGCGCTTTGCTGTGCCGCCCGAAATTCGAGAAGTGGCGCAATCGGTCGCAACCTCGACTACATCCGCCACCCGCTAGCCCTCTGCTGCCAATCCCGAGAGCGGACTCCATCTCCGCTCTCGGGACCTTTTTCGTGGTTCGGATCCTTCGGGCCGGCGCAAGATTTCGATGTCACCCGAAACACACCAAGCGCGTCGACGCAACAGCCCTCGGCTTCTTCAGGCTGGTTTCGCCGAGGGCATGCTCCCTCTCACCTCGTCAGTCAGCACAATCGCCTCGGCAATTTCCTTCATCGCCTTGCGCTTCTGCCTGCTCTGCCGCTGCAGCGTCAGGTAGGCTTCTTCCTCGGTCAATCGCAGATCACGCTGCAGGATTCCCTTGGCGCGTTCTACCACTTTGCGCGTCTGCAATTGTTCCGATAGGTTGGAGTTGGCTTCCTCTAGCCGCGCCATCTCGATCTCCGCACCCACCAGAAATCCGACGGTCGAGATCAGACGGACTTCACGTCGCCGGTAAACATGATGCTGGCGATGCTGCAGGTTAATCACTCCCACCACTCGCCCCCGGCACATCAGCGGCACAGACAGGAACGCTTCGTAGGTATCTTCCGGCAGTTCGTGAAAGAATTGGAATCGCGGATCCAACGCCGCCTTTTCCGCCACCGCCACCGACTCCTGATGCTCCGCCACCCATCCCGTAATTCCCTGCCCCACACGCAGCTTCAGGCGATCCACAGCTTCCGGATGCGGATTCTTCGAAGCCCGCAGAACAAGTTCCTCGCCTTCCAGCACATAAATCAGGCAGGAGTCGCACTTCACCAGCGCCGAAGCAAAATCGACTACGCGAGTCAATACTTCGTGAAAGCCATCGGCTGTCGCCAGCCGGACGCCAATCTCGTGCAGCAAATCGACATGTGAGTCCTCAACAGATAGTAAGGGGTCCATGAATAAGAGTATGGGCTCTTTTCATGCCCTGTCTAATTCCAAATTTCAATGACTGCGATAAAGGATTTCCCTCGTGATTGTTACCTCTCTTTAACATCTTTTGCGGAATTGCTGCATCGTGGCTAGGACGTCCGCGCTGCCTGCTCGATACCTGGTACTACTTCTCCAAGTCGACGATCTTCACGGGCAGATCCCAATGCGCGTCCAGGATCTCAAAGCGCCGTTGCTCTTCGCGCTGGAACGTCTCCTGATCGGGATACATCTGCTTCTGCAGCGCCGCTTCATCGAACGGCTCGTTCGCTACAGTCGCATTCTTGAAGACGATGGTCACGCGGAAGTCCCAACGCCCGTCTTCGGCAACGTGGTAGCGCGGCTGATCCATCCAGACCTTGGAAATCCGCCCCATCTCCATTTCCTTCCTGAGCACCGGATAGTGATTCTTCTTGAACAGCTTCAGAAACTCGTCCGCATGCCCCCACTTCGTTTTGTAGTAATACTCAACCACAAACGGCTTGTCGGAAGACGCGGATGGAGATTGTGCGTGGGAAAAGATGGCCAGGATAATCGTGAAGAACAACAACGCGAAGGTACGAGACATTCGAATCACAGGGTCCTCCTCGTGAACACCAGCTTGTACACTATCAGGGCCACAAAGAAAAGCTTCAATGAACGGGAGACCAACGTGGAAAGCGATGAGCAGCGGATCGTGAAGCTCTTCGAAGACGGCGACCGCGCCCTGATGGCCGCCGATCTCGCCGAACTGTCGCGCATCTTCGCCGACGACTACGTTCAATACGACGAATTCGGCGAGTCCCTGACTAAACAAGACGTAATCAAGAACCTCGAGACTGGCGAAATCCGCTACCTGTCGATGATGTCCACAGGCCGCCGGATTCGCCTGCTCAGCGACGAACTGGCTATCGTCCACGGGTCAGAAGAAGACGACGTCGAACAAGGTGGGCGGCGCTTCCCTGTTCGCTACGTCTACATGGATGTGGTGGTGAAGCGTGACGGCAGTTGGCAGATTGTGGGGTCGCAGTTGGCGAGAAGCAGTGGAGACGAATGACGTGCAGGCTTCACTAACGGCCGGCCGTTGGCGCCCGGCGCCCAATCCTTTTCTGCCAGTGCGTCCGCACGAAATAGACCGCGCCAGCCACCAGCACAACCCCAATCACCGCATCGAACTGGTGAAAGTATTTCCCTAACTCGCGCCAGTTCTCGCCCAGTTTCATGCCGAAATATGCCAGCGCCAGGCACCACGGCCACGATCCCAGAAACGTATAGATATGAAACCGTCCGCGCGGCATGCGCGCCACCCCGGCCGGCAGCGCGATGAAAGTGCGAATCACCGGCAGCAGCCGTCCGATGAACACAGCCAGGTATCCCCAGCGCGCAAAGAATCGGTCTGCCCAATCGAGTTCCCGCCGCCCCATCAGAATCCAGCGCCCGTAGCGTTCCACCAGAGGACGCCCGCCGTAACACCCAATCTCATACGCCACCAGAGAGCCCAGGTTGCACCCCACAGCTCCTGCCGTCGCCACCCACAGCAGCTTGAACGTTCCCGTGAAGACCAGATAGCCCGCAAAGGGCATGATCAATTCCGAAGGCAACGGGATGCACGCTGACTCAATCGCCATCAGCAGCGCAACCCCGCCGTAGCCCGTCGAGCTGATCACGGAATTAATAAATACAAAGATGACCGCCAGAAGTTTTTCAGTCATGAAAGCAGTTCTCAGTTCTTGGTTCTCGACAAAACAACGTTGGCTCCCGGACTGAGAACCGGAACTGACTCAGTGTATCGGATTCAGGGTTTGGAAATTCCGCGCTTAGAACGAACCGTCCTGGGTGAAAGTGTAACCGGGCAGCGCCGCGCCCTCCGGGCTCTTGGTCACTTTGACGCGTACTGTCGGTGCATCCGGCGCGGTGATGCCCGCCGGCCGCAGCATGGCAAACTGGCTGAAGACTTCGCTGTACACCTTGGTGACTAGATAATCCTGGCCATCGGCATCGCTGCGCCAGACCTGCCCGAGTTGAATGGAACTTACGGCCACGGTAGCTTTCCTGAAGGTTGTGAGGTTGGTCTAAGACTACCGGGACGTATGGTGCGAGGTCAATTGGCCACGTGGTTACCGAGGGACAATACGCGACTGCCGCCACCCCGGCCACTCGCCGAGCTCTGTTACCATATTGCCCTTGCGATGTTGTCCCTCGAAGGAGGATCCAACTCTATGCCCCGTGGCATAAGCCCCCGCCAACCAGCCCGCAGCGGCCGCCAGGAAGGCGCTCGCGTGGGGACGCGCGCGCTCGCCCGTCCCCGGAGCGAAGCCCCGGCGGCAACGCCGAAAGGCCGAAAGAAAGCCGGGGGACGCGCACCCGCCGACAACCCCCTCGCCCCCAAACGAATCACCGAAATCCTGAAGCGCCTCGACCAGCTCTATCCCGAAGTCACCTGCGCTCTCACCCACTCAAGCGCCTGGGAGCTCCTGGTTGCAACCATCCTCTCCGCCCAATCCACCGATGCGAACGTCAACCGCGTCACGCCGGAACTCTTCCGCAAGTATCCCACGGTCGAAGCCTTCGCCGCGCTCACGCCCGAGCAGCTTCAGCCCGATGTCCGCTCCACCGGCTTCTTCCGCAACAAGTCCAAGTCTGTCGTGGGCGCCGCGAAACAAATCGTCGCCCAATTCGGAGGCCAGGTTCCCGACGACATGGAGAAGCTTCTCACCCTCCCCGGAGTCGCCCGCAAAACAGCCAACGTCGTACTGGGTTCATGGTTCAAGAAGGCCGAAGGCGTAGTCGTCGACACCCATGTCCACCGCATTTCGCGCCGCCTCGAACTCACCAGGCAAGACGACCCGCAGAAAATTGAGCAGGATTTGATGCGCATCATCCCGCGCGACAAATGGATTCTCTTCTCCCACCAGATCATTTGGCACGGACGCCGCCTCTGCATCGCCCGCAATCCCAAGTGCGTCGACTGCCTTCTGGAAAACCTCTGCCACGCCGCCGACAAGACCTGGAGCACGGTGGAGATGCACAAGGGCGCTAAGGCATAGCATTCGCCGGGAAGCACTCGGTCATCAGAGTGGAGGGGTGGGTCTCTACATTTTGCCGCGATTGCCACCGTCTGGTGCCCCCTCTGCTAAACTCTCTCCTTTCGGGACGTTCACAACATGCGCACTTCTATCCGGTTTGCTATCGTCGTACTCATGAGCACAGTCGTCGCACAAAGCCTAGCCGCCCAAACTCTTCCCCAGCCTCACGCAGTCACCGATCCCAGGCAGATCGCCTCCAAGCCCAACGCCCAGGTCGAACCACGCGGCCTGACCATCGAGAAGCTCTACATGACGCGCCAGGTGGGCCGGCCCACATGGTCGCCCGACGGCAAGAGCATCGCCTTCATCTCCAACATGAGCGGACGCAACAACCTGTGGCTCGTCCCTGCTGAAGGCGGATGGCCGGTGCAGCTCACGGTCAGCGACCAGCGCCAGTCCTCGCCCGCGTGGTCACCCGACGGCAAATGGATCGCCTACCAATCTGATTACGATGGCGACGAACTCTGGGACATTTTTCTCGTTTCACCGAAAACCGGCAAGGTCGTGAACCTCACCAGCACGCGCGAGATCGCCGAGATGGACCCAACGTGGTCGCCCGATGGCCGCTACCTCGCTTACTTGGTTAAGCCAAAGACATCAGCGGCCCACGAGATCGATGTCTACGACACGGTCATGCGAGAAGTGAAGCACATCACTGCCGGCACGCCACAGGATAAGGGCAACTCCAATCCAGTCTGGTCGAAGGACGGCAAGTACATCATCTACTCGCAAGAGCAAGCCAAGGGCACGGATTCAAATATCTTCATCGCCGAAGTAGCTACCGGAAAGAGCACGTTGCTGACGCCACATGAGAGCGAACAGCGCTATTCCAATAACGACATTTCGCCCGACGGCAAGCAAGTTCTGTTCACCTCGAATGCCGCCAATGGTTATGAAAACGTCGGTCTGCTGGAGATCGTGACCAGGAAGATTTCATGGCTCACGCACGACAAGTGGGAGATTCGCGGTGGCGAGTTCTCGCCCGATGGCAAACACGTCACCTTCAGCGCCAACGTTGACGGTAACGAAGATATCTATTTATACGATCTTGCGACGGCTAAGTCCGTGGTGTTGCCCATTCCTAAGGGCGTGAACGAACCAGCCGGCGGCCACTCTGCCTTTACTAAAGACGGCTCACGTCTGCTCTACTATCACAACGGCCCTACGGCTCCCGGCGATCTCTGGGTATATACGCTGGCGACCGGAAAGTCACATCAAGTCACGCATTCGCTCGTCGCCGGCGTGCGCTCGGAAGACATGGTCGAACCGTACCTGGTGCACTATCCCAGCCGCGACGGCAAGTGGACCATCTCCGCGTTTCTCTATGTGCCCTTCAACATGGCGCGCAATGGACAGAACGCCGCCATCGTTTTTATTCACGGGGGACCGACTTCGCAGACCGTGAATTCGTTCAACCGTTTCATCCAGTACGCGGCCAACCAGGGATACATGGTGCTCGCGCCCAACTACCGCGGATCGACGGGATACGGGAAAGACTTTCAGCAAGCGAATCTTTTTGACATGGGCGGCGGCGATTTGCAGGATGTGCTCGCGGGGGTCGACTGGATCAAGCAGACCGGCCACCTCGATCCGAAGAAGATCGCCGTCATGGGCGGAAGTTACGGCGGCTATCTCAGTATGATGGCAGTGACAAAGGCGCCTGAAATCTGGGCGGCAGGCGTGCCCATCGTTCCTTTCGTGAACTGGTTCACGGAGATCGAAAACGAAGATCCGGTGCTGCAGCAGTCCGATCTTGCAACGATGGGCGATGTGGTGAAGAACAAAGCGCTGTACGAAGACCGCTCGCCCATCAACTTCATCGAACAGATCAAAGCGCCACTGCTGTTGCTCGCCGGTGGACACGATCCTCGTTGCCCGAAATCAGAAACGCAGCAAGTCGTCGATGCCATCAAGAAGCGGGGCGGGACGGTTGACTACAAGATCTACGAAAACGAAGGCCACGGTTTTGCTCGCGTGGAAAATCAGATCGACGCCTATAAACGCGTCGCAGATTTCTTGCTGGCGCACGTTGTCCCGGCGGACTGCAGTTGCTCGCTGACGGAATAAAGCGATCGCCTGCTTTCGGTACTTAAGTCATTGATTCAAAGGCTTGCAGAATGGCTTCTACAAGCCCCGGAATAGTGAACTCTTTGGCTTCTATGTCCACCTGCAGCCCGACCTCACGCAAAGTCGATGAGGTAACAGGCCCTATGGAGGCGAGCCTTATCCCGGAGTTTGCCGGGCCGGTGCTGGCGTGAGAGCGGGCGACCCGCCCGGAAAACTTTGGGAGCGTTCGCACCGCTGCTCGGGAGCCTCCTAACAGCGCTACAAAGTTCCGCACCGTCGAAGAACTGGTAAACGTAACCACGTGCGGACGCTGCCGCGGATTCCTCAGCGCCCGGCGCAAGCTCGCGCGCGAAGACTTCGGCACCACGGTTTCATACGCTTCCACCACATCCACATGTGCTCCGGCCTGGCGCAGTTCACGCGGAATCACGTCGCGCGCCACTTTGGCGCGCACCAGCAACACCCGCTTCCCTTTCACTCGCCGCCGCAAACTGCGTACGACCGACTCTGCCACATACTCCTTGGGCACAACATCTACTGTACCGCCGCGTTGCTCGACCGCCTTCTTCGTCGCCGGACCGATGGCGGCGATGTGCAGGTGCTTGAGATTAGCCCTTGTCAGACGCAGTTTGGCGAGTCGCTTCCACATCGCCTCGACCCCGTTCACGCTGGTGAGGATCAGCCAGTCGTAGCCACCAAGAGTCATCAACGCCGAATCCAAAGTCTGGAAGCTGCGCGGCTTGCGAATTTCGATAAAGGGAATCTCAAGCACCGTCGCGCCCAGTTTGCGCAATGCGCCCGAAAGCGCACCAGCCTGATGCCGCGCCCGGCCCACTAGCACGCGAATGCCGGTCAAGAGCAGCGGAGACCGCTTGTCGAATGGCTTGCGACCGTTCACACTCCTCAATCAGACCCCCAGACCTTGCTTCTTCATCAGCTCCGCGATTCCGGCAGCAGCTGAATCGCTACTCTGTGCCAAGGAGTCGATCACTGCGGCCTGGTCCGCCTTGCTGCGGTTCTGACTGATCTTGAACTTAGCCTCGATTCGCGTAGCCACCATCTCAAAACAGACGCTCTGTTTCAACATCCCGTAGCGAAACTTGTCGTTGAGGCTGCTCCATTGCGCAAAGTAGGAGGGATCAAATGCATGGATGATTTCGCGCACCTCTTCCATCAGGTGCTCAAGGTCGGTAACTATGCGGGCGTGGCCGTAAACATGCACGGCCGCATAGTTCCAGGTCGGCACGCTTTCCCGACTCTCGTACAGGCTGGGCGAAATGTAGGCGTGGGGTCCATGAAAGATCGCCAGGGACTCCTGACCACTTTGCAGCAGACCCCAGTGCGGATTCGCTTTGGCCATGTGTCCGTGCAACACCATCTGATTGTCCGCCTCCCGGGCGAGGATGGGAATATGAGTAGCAAGCGGACCTTTATCCGACGCAGAGATCAGAATGGCGAACGGATTCGCCTGGACGAAAGAGACGGTGTCCGCGTGATCGCGAACCCGGTTGAATTCAGGGATGTACATGCTTCGCGTCTCCTGTGCTCTGTAGACCGAGGTAAACTGCACCGTCGTGGCCGCAGTCATTTCTTTCGCACATGCAGAACCTTCTCGACCTCGGCGATCACAATTCCTAACTCATCCTTCACTTCCACCGAAAAGACGGGCTCGTACTTCGGCAACGTCTTCAGTTTCTCGCGAATCTCCTCAATCTGACTATCGAACAGACGAAATTCAGCCCACACGGTTCCCCGGCCCGGCTTTCTGTAGCGGATGGTCGCTGCTTTGTCCCAGACGATGTAGTCGCGGCCCAGATTGGCCATCAGCATCAGCATATAGAAGGCATCGGTCATGGCAAAGAGCGATACGCCGAAGTGCGTACCCACGTAGTTCGCGTTCCAGAAATGCAGCTTCATTTCGACGTCTATGGCTTTCATGTCGGGCGCGATGTGCTTAATGCGAATGCCTGCGCCCAGAAACGGCGGCCAGAGATTGATCCAGCGCCGGAGACGGCCCGCGCTCTGCGTGCCGCCGAGGAGTTGCAGAAGAACGCTGCGGGTCTTCATTCCGGATCACGGTTGCGGCGGGACGGCAAGGCCGCGGCCGTAGACGGCTTCGAGGATTTCGTCGCCACCGCGGTTAAGCAACATCTCGCCGACTTCGTTGCCCAGTTGTTCGGGATCGTTAGGATTGCCGTCGCACGATTCGCGGAGAAGCTTTGAACCGTCAGGATCGGCGACGATGGCGTCGAGATGCAGCTTGCCGTTTCGCACTTCTGCAAGCGCACCGATGGGGACCTGGCAGCCTCCGCCCATGCGGTTGAGCAGTGCGCGCTCGCAGGTGGTGGCGGCGCGGGCGGCAGCGTCGTTCAGGAATGCGACGTGCTGGCGGGTGGCGGCGTCGCCTTCGCGGATTTCGATCCCGAGCGCTCCCTGCCCGGCGGCCGGGCACATGATCTCGGCGGGGATGATCTGCTTGATCAACTCTGTTTTGCCCAAGCGCTTCAGTCCAGCCGAAGCCAGGATGATGGCGTCGTACTCGCCTTGCTCCAGTTTTCGCAGGCGCGTATCGACGTTGCCGCGCAAGGGATGAGTGTCGAGATCGCGGCGGATAGCCTTGAGTTGCGCCTGTCGGCGCAGGCTGGACGTGCCCACGCGCGCGCCCGGCGGTAAATCTTCTATCTTCGAATACAAACGCGAGCAAAAAGCGTCTCTTGGGTCTTCCCTCTCGGTGATGGCGGCGAGTTCAAATCCCGGAGAAAGTTCGGTAGGCAAGTCTTTCAAGGAGTGCACGGCGAGATCGACGCGGCCGGCGGCGAGGGCTTCTTCGATCTCTTTGGTGAAAATTCCTTTGCCGAGTCCGCCCTTGGCGCCGACCTGGGCCAAGGGAACATCGGTGATTTTGTCGCCGGTGGTATGGATAATTTCGATTTCCACTTCGTGCCCGCGTGCACGCAGCAGCGCGCAGATGTGGTTAGCTTGCCACAGGGCGAGCTGGGAGCCGCGGGAGCCGATGCGGAGACGAGACATCAGTGGCGCGACTCCACTTCCTTATCCGGCGCATCTTTGTTCGACGTCTCTCGGTTCGCCTGCGAGGCTGGGCCTGTTTCTCTGTCGTGCAGATTAAACAGCCGCCGCACAACATCGATCACCGTAGTAGCCTGCGCTTCGCGGGCGGCGGTTTTCAATGTCGTGATCGGAGTGTGCATCACTTTGTTGATAATGCCGCGGGTCAGCGACTCAACTGCCATTTCCTGCTCCGGAGTCAACGGGCCCATGCGGCCGCGCACGCGGTCGATTTCGGCTTGGCGGATCGTTTCAAGATGGTCCTGCAGGCTAACAATCGTGGGCACCACGTCGAGCGTTTGCAGACGGGCTTCGAAGCGGGCTTTGAAGTTTTCCACCTCGCTCAAGATTATGGCTTCGGCGAGTTCGGCCTCCTTGCTGCGGTCGGCGACGTGGCTGCTGACGGCTTGCTGCAGGTCGTCGATGTCGTAGGCAAAGATGCCGTCGAGTTTGGCCATTTCTGGCGCAACGTCTCGGGGCACGGCAATATCGATAAAGAACATGGGCCGGTTCTTGCGGCGCGCGAGGAACTGCTCGCCGTGTTCGCGGCGGAAAATGGCGTGGGGCGCGCCGGTGGAGGTGATAACGATATCGGCGCGGTCGCAATTGTCATACAAGTCGTCGAACTTGATGGCCTGTCCGTTGAACCGCTGCGCCAGTCCGACGGCGCGCTCGTAGGTGCGGTTGGCAACGAAGATGGTCGCACAGCCGTGCGCCATCAGGTGGCGGGCGGCGAGTTCGCTCATCTTGCCGGCGCCGACGATGAAGACACTCTTACCCTGCAAGCTGCCGAAAATCTTCTTGGCCAGTTCCACCGCAACCGAAGCAATGGAAACCGAAGACGATCCCACGGCGGTCTCGCTACGCACCCGCTTGGCCACCGCAAAGGCGCGGGTAAAGAGCTGATCGAGCTGTCCGCGAACCGAGCCCACGGCGCGGGCCGTGGCGTACGCCTCTTTCACCTGGCCGAGAATTTGCGCTTCGCCGACCACCATCGAATCCAGACTCGAAGCCACCCGGAAGACATGCCGCACGGCATCTTTCTCGCGGTACTCGTAGAGGTGGGGATCGAGATCTTCCGCTTTGAGCTCGAAGTGCTGGTGCAGAAAGCCGCGCAGGTCGGCCGATCCGTTGGTGGTGTGGGTGACCACTTCCACGCGGTTGCAGGTGGAAATAATCATGCCCTCCTCGATTCCGGGATGGGCGGTAAGATCGCGACAAGCATCGGGCAGTCGCGACTCCGGGATCGCCAGGCGCTCGCGCACCTCAAGCGGTGCGCTTTTGTGATTCACGCCGATGAGCTGGTATCTCATGAAGCGGCAAACCTGTGGATGGTAGAGAAGTAATTGGCCGCCCAGGCCACGATAGCGGCCACGAAGGCGCACGTCGCGAGCACGGCGGCGCGGCGGCCGCGCCATCCCGAATTCCAGCGGGTGACGACCATGACCATGTAGACCGCCCACATCAGGATCGACAACAAGATCTTGGGATCCTTGAAATCCACGTAGCCGTACGTGGACATGGCCACGATGGAACCCGTAATGAGACCGAGCGTCATGAAGGGAAAACCGAGCAGCAAAGACCGGTAGCCGATCTGGTCAATTACTTCGAGCGCGGGCAAAAAAGAGATCAGGCTGCTGGGCTTTTTGGCTTTCAGGCGACGCTCCTGCAGAAGGTAGAGCAGGCTGGCGCCGAAGCTGAGCACCAGAGCAGCGTATCCGGTGAAGATCAAGATGATGTGCGCAATCAACCATCCCTTGTGCTGAACGAAAGCCGTCAGCAGGACCGGTTGCTGGTCCACCGCCGCGACAAAGGTCAGGAAAAACACGATCGGGAACACCACTACGCCGGGTGAGGTGGTGTGGTAAATGGCATAGACGATCATGAAGAACGTCATCGAAAAGAAGGCCAGCAGCGACTCCCCGTTATGCACCGAAGCCCAGATCAAGTGGCCGGAGAGAAAAAGCTCGGCCAGCGAAACGAAGTGAAAGACCATGCCCAGGCTGGCCGCGTGCAGCGCGATGCGGCTGAAAAGATCGCTAGTGCGGGTGAGCGCAAAGAAGGCGTAGATCAGCCCGACGAAGTAGCAAGCCAGCGCAAAGCGTAGCCAAAGCAATGCCATAAGCTAGGTAAGTATCAAAGGCGAAGCGGTCGAATGCAAGTCGGAGTAGGCTCAGAACAAGCCTCGAATCCCAGGAACTCCATTCCGTTCAACGCATTATAGCCTTGGCAGAGAACGCGCAGCGAGAAAACCGCGCGAGTCACGCGAGTTTTGCACCGGTATCAGACTGCCGACTACTGCTTCCCCGTCAACTGCCGGATCAAATCCACCTCAGCCTGCCGGTATGGTGTTCCGTCGGAACGCAGCACTTCGTGAAACCAGATCGAGGGCTGATCCACAACGTAGGGACGTCGCCACGAATCCCAAGGTAAGTAGGTCTGCGTCTTGCCCGCGACGAATCCCCAGTTGATCGCACCCACCCGCTCCTGCTTCGCAATGGGCAACACGGTGTCAAACGTGCTGCCCTCCGAGCGCGCCATGTATTCAGTGCAAATCACCGGCCGGTTGTACTTTTGTTTGAGCCACTCCACTTCCCTCTTGAAGGACTCCGGCCAATCATAGTTATGAAAGGTAATAACGTCAGACTCGCGCACTTGAATCTGCTGCACTTCGCCAAGGTTTCCGCCGTCGGAGGAAGTGTCGACAGACCATACGCCGCTGGTGAGAGGCTGCGTGGGAGCCGCTTCTCGCGCCCACTCGAACGCCAGTGGCAAAAGCGCCACCACCCGGGCGAGCTTGTCTTTTTCTTTCAGCTCCTCGTTGGGATAGGTGTCGGCGCTAACCCCGCCCGGCTCATTCCAGACATCCCAGGCCAGGATGCGGTCGTCGTTGGCGAAGGCGCGCACCACTCCCACCACGTAGGTCTTGAGGCGCGGATATTGTCCTGGGTCCGCAAGCGCCGCCGCGCCGGGACTCTGCACCCAGCCTGAGTTGTGAATACCAGGAATGGGTGGGTGCTGCGGGCCGAGATGCGGTGATGGGTCCCAGCAGGAATCGAAGAGCACGAATATGGGACGGATGTGGTGCCGGGAAGCGATGGTCAGGAAGCGGTCGATACGTTGTTTGAAACCGGCTGCATCCTGCTGCCACAATAGATCGTGCAGAAAGACGCGCATGGTGTTCATACCCATCGCTTCAGCCCAGGTCAACTCCTTGTCGATCTCAGTCGGATCGAAGGTTGGCTCCTGCCACATCTCCAGTTCGTTAATCGCCGACTTGGGAATGTAATTGCTTCCCACCAGCCAGGGCTGTTGCGCATACCAGGTGTTCGCCTTCTGCTCTGACCACCGTGCAGCCTGCGGCGACGCCACACTCGTACACCACCCAAGCGCGATCAGCCCTAACATCATGAAGCCGTACCTGAGTCTTTTCACTCTGAGAACTCCTCCCGTGCTGATTATGGATTGTGAATGGTCAACCGACCCGTCCCGCGCCGCCTGTCCCTGAGTTGACTTCAGAATGCTACTCCACGCCCAAACTGGCGAGCGCTTCTTCGAGCAGCGCGGTGTCGATAACCAGGCGGCGGCCGTGTTCCCTCACGTCCTCCAGTTCGTCGAAGGCGCGGAACAGGCGGAGTTTGGCGGCGGCGTACTGCTCGGCGTCGGTTAGCGGGCGCCCGTGAGTGGCAGCCCATGCAGTCACGGCGTTTTCCGGCAGGAACACACTGACTGCGTAAGTCAGCTTCCGGTCGGACGTGACGTCGAACACGAACTCCGTCGCCGGCGCTTCGGGATCGTCCGCGAGCGCTGCGCGCTGGCCCACGAAGTAGTATTGGTAGACGTAGCCCTGAGTCCCCGCGTAGGTCTTCAGGCGGCGGATGGTCTTATCCGGAGACATCCCGACATTATGAACGACCGCGGCTAGTTTGTCGTTGGCCGTCCCGCTCTCACCGGAGTCTGCAGGTAACACGGCGGGGGCGAATCACCAGCGTTCCAGCGTCCCTTCACCCGATCCTGAGTAGTATCTGCTTTTGATTCCCTGTCTTCCGCGCAATGCATATACTCTTTGCTGGTAGAAATCGATGCTTAGTCCAACCGCCACCCATAACCGTCGCACGACCTGGGCGATCACTGGTCTGGAAGCTGGGGCAGTGCTGTTTATCGCTGGCCTGGTACTCCTCTATCTCAACCCGTTTTGGCATTTTGATGAGGGCGGGTTCCTGGATTGGCGGGTGCACTGGTGGAACGGCGCGGGCGAAGTGCTGATCGCTGCGGGCCTGATCACTGAGGCGTTGGCAGTGCTTGGAACCGTGGCGGTCATCGTATCCCAGTGCTTTGGCCGGCGAGGCTGGCCGTACATGGTGGCGGCTTTCCTGGCGTTCTGCGCCGTCGTATGGGTCAGCCCGGCCGGCTTTACTCGTAATCTGGATGCGCACTTTGAGTGGAACTCAGCCGACGGTTTTACCGGGTTCAAGTTGCAAGTCTGGGACGAGGCCGCGGGAGCATGGCGCCAGACCGGGAGTCTGGTGTGGCGATCGATCGTTGAGATCCAGATTCAGCCGTTGTTGCGAAACTATTTCAAGCTCAACGACTGGCAGAAGATGAATGGGGATGTCGGCATCACAGTGGCCAGGATCATTCCCGCAGCGTGGCCAATCGCACTGGGAGGCGGCGGCGAAACCCTTGAGGATCCTGATGACACGGCGCTGATGCGGGCTGCTGCTCAGGAAGATTTGAAAGCTGTGCAGCAACTACTGTCCGCGGCAACGCGGGCTGACGTGAATACCCTGGACCAGGGGGGACAAACAGCTCTGATCCTCGCTTGCCAAAACCCGAAGGCGCGGGCGGACGTGGTCAAGGCACTCCTCGCGGCAGGCGCCGATGTGAACCTGCGCGCCCGAAATGGCTATACAGCCCTGAGTTGGGCTCTTGCCCGAAACAACGGCGAAGTCAGCCGTATCCTGCGCCGGGCTGGAGCCAGACCTTAGAACCGGCATTCGGAGCCCGGCATCCTGCCCTCGCCGGCGTGGAGGGATGCGGCTTCAACGGCCGGCCGCGACGGCGGCGTTACATTCAACACTCGAACTGTCAGCGGCTGCCGTTGCCGGGCGACACCACTCGTCCGTATTCCGAAGCGCGGCTGAGACGGTCGAACATGCGCCAGGTGGCGAGTGAGATCCGGCTGATCGCCTGTTCGCCATCGCGTTCGTTGGCCAGGAACGCGGTCATCACGCAAATCACATAAGGACGGCCTTCGACGAAGACTATGCCCGAGTCGTTCCGCACCTCTTCGAGCGCGCCCGGCTTGTTGGCGATCTTTAACTCCGCCGGAAGGTCGCGGGGAATCCACGAATCTTTGTTCGTGCTCAGGATCTTGAAGAAGTCTTCGGTCGATTCTTTGTTAAGAAGTTTGCCGCGGTAGATCGCTTCGAGCAAGGTCATCATTTCGCGCGGCGTGGAAATATTCTCGCGGCCTTGCTTCGCGGCTTCGAGGTCCATCATCTTGCGGCGCAGGCGAGTGTGTGCGAGTCCGAGGGAATCGAGCATGGCGTTCACGTTGTCCATGCCCACGCGGTCGATCAGGACATTGGTCGCGGAGTTGTCGCTGACCGCGACCATCATGGTCGCAAGGTCGCGCAGGGTGACGCGGGTCACGCCGGGCGTGAGTCCGCCCATGATGTCGCTGTCAGGGACAAGATCGGAAGATTGCACAGTGTAGAGATCGGTGAGCTTCAGCTTGCCTCGCTGCGCCTGGAGGTACAAACCGGCGAGCACCGTGATCTTGATCGAGCTGGCTTGAGCGAAGACTTCATTCTCGTGGAGGAAGAACTGGTCGCCCGTTTTTAGGTCTTCAATGGCTAAACCCATCACACCATCGAGGTGATCGTCGACATCGTGAATGGAGGATTCGAGCTTTTGCCAGAGGACTTTTTGTTTCTCCGCTGAAGGAGCGCTTGCCGACGGATTAGTGACGATTTGCGCAAAGGATGCGGCCGCTAGCACCAGCACCACGCAGAGTGCGCCTCTCAACCTGGTCTCCTCACCCATCAATCTTGGCCTCCCGTAGTTGCTTGACCGCGGTCTCGGAGCTGACTGGCGAGTAATAAACCTCTTTGAAAGTGTAGGAGCGCGCCTTGGTGGCCAGGACCGGCATGATTTCGATGTGCCAGTGGTAGTCGTCGTCGATGGTCTTCCAATACCCAAGGGTTTTCGAGGGATGCAGGCTGTTGGGCGAAGTGTGCAGCACCAGATGGAAACCTTCCGTCACCGTACGCACCCGCTGCAGGGTGCGGCGCAGCAGCGCGGCGAGATTGGTCCGCAGCCCCGGCTTCGACAATCCCGTGCGCTCGAAGGAGGCTTCATGGTTGCGGGGCATGATCCAGGTTTCGTAGGGGACGCGCGGGGCATAGGGTCCGAGGGCCACATAATCGCCGCGAGCCTCGATCACGCGTGAGGCCTGGCGCTCCTCCTGGCTGAGAATGTCGCAGAAAACACAGCGTTCCTTATCGATGAAATACTCGCGTCCCGCTCGCAATTCGTAAAGCACGCGCCGCGGCACGAACATGGTGGCGGTGATCTGCGAAGTCGGATGGCTGAATTCCTGACCGGCGTTGGAGCCGTAGTCCTTGTAAAGACTGACGTACTTGACGCGCGGGTCGCGCTTGAGATCCATGATGCGTTCGGCGGCGAGACGCAGAAATTGCCCGATCTCATCGTCGCTGGCACTCCAGAGCTGGCGGTCGTGCCTGGGATTCTCCACCAGGACTTCATGAGCGCCGACCGAACTCATGCGGTCATAAATGCCGTCGCCGCGGCGGCCAGGTTCGCCCTCAATGTGGTAGAGCGGCGTGGGATGCACCATCGAGCGCGCCGACCAGCCCACTGCACTGGGTATGGCGGAAATCACCTGCGTGGCGCTGGGCGAATCGGGGCAAAAACGGCAGGCGGTTTCAACATGGGGCGCGCCTCCGGCCGGGTCGTCTCCCGTCATGACCCAGGACCGGGTAATGGGATCTTTGCGGAGTTCCATGTATTAGGAAAGCACTGCGGGAGAAGCTGAGTCAACTCCCATTTCCACGGTGTGCTGTGAGCCTGGTCACAAAAGGTGAGCCGGAGGCTTTGTTATAATCCGCGCCAAGCCCGCTGCCCCGACCGAAGCGATGACCGAGCCGTCCACTCCGCTGATGCGGCAGTATGCCGCCGTCAAGAAAGAGCATCCAACCGCCTTGCTGTTTTTCCGCCTCGGAGATTTCTACGAGCTTTTCTTTGAGGATGCGATTGTGGCATCCAAGGAACTGCAGATCACTCTCACCTCGCGCAATAAAGAGAAAGGCATCGCGGTACCAATGTGTGGAGTGCCTCACCACGCGGCGGAAAACTACATTGGAAAGCTCATCCGCAAAGGCTTCAAGGTGGCCATCTGCGAGCAAATGGAAGACCCGCGGCTGGCCAGGAAACAGATCGGCACGAAACTGGTGCGGCGCGAAGTGACGCGGGTGGTCACGCCCGGGACGGCGGCGGATTCGTTGCTGGGGTCCGAAGAAAACAACTTCTTAGCCGCACTGGCACAGGTGGGAGAGCGTGTGGGCTTTGCCGCACTGGATCTTTCCACCGGAGAATTCCGCGCCACGGAATTCTCGGGAGAAGGCGCGCTGCGGCGGGTGCAGGAGGAACTGGAGCAACTGCGGCCAAAAGAATTGTTGTATGGGTCGGCGGCTCCCCTGTTCGAAGTGAAAGGCACCAAAGCTTCGTTCAGCCGGGCGACCGAGCCTGCCCTGAGCGGAGCCGCAGGGTCGCCCGTCCCCGCTCAAGCTCCGCCAATTCCATCTCCTCAGCCTCGGGCACCAGGGTCTACCTGTGCCGAGACTCCACTTGACGACTGGATCTTCGCTCCCGATCATGCGATTCCGCTGCTGGAGAATCATTTCGGAGTCTTATCGCTGGAGGGATTTGGTCTGGCCGGGCACACGGCCGCGGCGGCCGCGGCGGGAGCGATTCTCTACTACGTGCGCTCCACGCAGCATGGATCTCTCGATCACGTCGACCGCATCGGATGGTACGAGCGGCAGAACTGTCTGGTGCTGGATGCGGTCACGGTCCGCAATCTGGAACTGATTGAGCCGCTGTTTGCCGGGACGGATGCAGGCGTGACTCTGTTTCGCTCTATCGATGCCACCGTCACTCCCGTGGGCAAGCGACTGCTGCGGGCGTGGTTGCTGCGGCCGTCGCTCGAGCTGGCTGAGATCAATGCGCGCCTGGATGCGGTGGAAGCGGGCGTGAAGGACACCATCGCGCGCGAGGAGTTGCGTCGCGCACTCGATGGTGTGCTCGACCTGGAGCGCCTTTTGAGCCGCGTCACGCTGGAGACAGCCAGTCCGCGGGATGTATTGGCTCTGGCCGCGTCACTGGGCAAGATCCCGGCAATTAAGTCTGCGGTGGGCCGGCTGGCAGCGCTGCGGCTGAAGACCTTGCACGGATCGCTCGACGAACTCGGCGATTTGCGCGACCGCATTGAAAAAACGATTGTAGCGGAGCCGCCGCTGAGTTTCGCCGATGGCGGCGTGATTGCCACGGGCATAGATCGCGACCTCGATGAACTGCGCGAACTCTCGCGCAACAGCAAGCAGGTACTGACGCAGATCGAGCAGCGGGAACGCGGGCGGACAGGGATTGGGTCGCTCAAGGTAAAGTTCAACTCCATCTTCGGCTACTACATTGAGGTTTCCAAACCGAACCTGCATCTGGTTCCGCAGGATTATGAACGCAAACAGACTCTGGTGGGCGCTGAGCGCTTTACCACGCCTGAGTTGAAAGAGTACGAGGCCAAGATTCTCGACGCGCAGGAAAAGATTGTCGAGATCGAGCGCCGGCTGTTCACCGAGTTGCGCACCGCAATCGCTTTTGAGGCAAAACGAATCCGGCAGACCGCTCTGGCTCTTGCCGAGGTGGATGTGCTGGCCGCGCTGGCCCACATCGGGGCGTTGCGCAACTACTGCAGACCACAGTTCACTGCTTCGACGGACCAGGCTTCGACAAATAAGGCTTCGACAGACGAGGCTTCAACCGAGAAGACTTCGATGGAGGGTGACACCGGCGATCTGGAGATCGTCGAGGGCCGCCATCCCGTGATCGAGCAGCAGGAGATGGCCGGAGGCAGCGAGCGCTTCGTGCCCAACGATCTTTACCTGAATGCGACGACGCACACAATTTTGTTGCTGACCGGACCGAACATGGGCGGCAAGTCGACCTACCTGAGGCAAACGGCGTTGATCGTGATTCTGGCACAGATGGGCTCGTTCGTTCCGGCACGCTCGGCGCGACTCAGCGTGGTGGATCGCGTCTTCACCCGCATCGGCGCCAGCGACAACCTGGCCCGAGGCCGCTCCACCTTTATGGTCGAGATGACAGAAACTGCCGCGATCCTGCATACCGCGACGGCACGGTCACTCATTTTATTGGACGAAGTTGGCCGCGGCACTTCGACCTACGATGGCCTCGCGATTGCCTGGGCGGCGATCGAGTATCTGCACGCCCGCGTGCGGGCCAAGACTCTGTTCGCCACCCATTATTTCGAGCTGACGGAATTGGCCGAGCAACTTTCGGGAGTGAAGAATTATCACGTCTCGGTGAAGGAAACCGGCGGAGGAATTGTCTTCTTGCGCAAAGTTGAGCCCGGAGCGGCCGACCGCAGCTACGGGATCGAAGTCGCCAAGCTGGCGGGACTCCCCAATGAAGTGATTATGCGGGCGCGCGAGGTGCTGGCCGAGCATGAGTCGGCAGAACGTGCACTGACAAGCCATCTCTCGCCCGGAGCTACCCCTCCGCCAACACAATTGACCATCTTCACGCCGCTCTCGCAGTCAGTGCTGGAGAAGCTGCGCGAAGTGGACTTGAACCGGCTGACTCCGCTAGAGGCGTTGAACCTGCTGGCGTCGCTGAAAAAGGAAATCTAACCCAGAAGACACAGGGAGACGGGGCAACAAGGTCGGAAATCGCATCGGATGACTGCTCAACGAAAGACTCGCCAGGTCCAGGCAATCGGACAGCTTCTGATCGTCGGCTTCGACGGCACAGCAATGACGCCGCTGCTCAGTTCCCTGCTGACGCACGTGCAGCCGGCCGGAGTAATTCTGTTCGCGCGCAACATCAAGAATCCCGGGCAGACTTGGCGGCTGCTGCGGGATTGTCAGAAGTGCGTTTCGACGCCATTATTTACCTGCGTCGATCTCGAAGGCGGGAGTGTAGACCGATTCCGTGACGTGCTGGGGCCGACGCCCTCGGCGGCCGATGTTTTCGCCACCTGCGATCGCAAGCTTTTCCGCAAGCACGGACGGATTATCGGAGACAATTGCCGCACTTTGGGATTCAATGTCGACTTCGCCCCTACGCTCGACCTGGCGTTTGAAGCTTCGCGCAGTGTGATGAGTTCGCGAGTGGTTTCGGCAAATCCGCGTGAGACGGTGGCCTATGCGCGTGAGTTTCTTGCCGGCCTGCGCGCGGAATCCGTGCTGGGCTGCGCCAAGCACTTCCCGGGACTCGGCGAAGGCACGCTCGACAGCCACCACGAGTTGCCGGTGATCGAGAAGCCGCTGAAAAAGCTTTGGGCCGAGGACCTGCGCCCTTATCGCATGCTCCGCGCCCAGTTGCCGCTGGTCATGATTTCGCACGCTGCGTATCCGCTGGTCACGAAGGATCGGACCCCGGCGTCGCTTTCGAAGCTCTGGATCACCGAGATCCTGCGCCGACGTATCGGCTACCGCAACCTGATCGTCTCCGACGACCTCGAGATGGACGCGGTGCTCTCGGCGGCCCCGATCGGTCAGGCCGCAGTTGAGTTCGTTCGGGCGGGCGGAGATTTGTGCCTGCTCTGCCACCGCACGGACCACATCGCACAAGCCTACGATGGCTTAGTGAAGATGACAGAGCGCGACCCTAAGTTCGCCAAGCGAGTCGCGGAATCAGTGCAGCGCGTGCTGGCGTTCAAGAAGAAATCAGCGAAGATACTGCGGAGAGTGAAGGAACCCTCTGCCGTGACGGTTGAAAGGCTCTCGCGGAAGCTGTGGGAGTTCGGCGAGCAGGTGCGAATGGAAGAACTGAATCGCGAGGAGAACGTGCCGCGGCGGCGAGCATGATGGCGAGCATGATAAAGAAAGACATGGTCGTGGCCGGGGTGATGAGCGGAACCTCCGCCGATGGCATTAACGTGGCCTTGGTGCGTATGCCTGAACATCGAGGCTCACGCCGGTCAACGGCTAAGCCTTCGGCAGTTCGCGGACCGGAGTATCTGCGCCACATGAAGCTCCTCGGGCACGCCGAATACCCTTACCCGAAGAAGGTTCGGACCGCCGTGCTGGCCGCGATGAACGCCTCGAAAGCGAGCGTGGCCGATCTGGCGCGGTTGAATTTCCTTTTGGGTGAGCTTTATTCCGATGCCGTGCTGGCCACCCAGCGGCGGTTCCGGGTGAAAGTAGACTTGGTCGGCTGCCACGGCCAGACGCTTTATCATCAAGGCGAACCGCAGAGTTTTCTCGGGCGCAAGGTCGCCGCCACATGGCAGACAGGCGAGGCAGCGATCATTGCGGCGGGAGTGGGTGTGCCCGTGATTTCAGATTTTCGTCCAGCGGATATGGCAGCCGGCGGCAAAGGCGCACCGCTGGTTCCTTTTCTCGACTACATGCTATTCCGCGATGCACGCGTGGGAAGAATCATCCAAAACATCGGCGGCATCGCGAACCTGACCGCCATTCCAGCAGGCGCAACTGCGGACGATGTGGTTGCGTTCGATACCGGGCCCGGCAATATGGTGATCGACGCCGTCATGGAAAAGTTATTCGGCCGGCCGTTCGATCGCGGCGGGAGGATCGCGGCTTCCGGGAAGGTGCTCGATACAATGATCCACGGCATATTGCAGCGCGGCTACTTCCACAGAAGGCCGCCAAAGACCGCGGGGCGCGAAGAATTCGGCCGGGAGTTTGTCCTCGACTTTCTCCGAAGCTGCCGACGTTGCCGAAAACAGGATGTCGTGGCGACGGCCACGGCGCTCACCGCAAAGTCGATTGCCGATGCGGTGCGGCGGTTTGCCACCGGAAACTCAACCTCCACAAGGAACCCCGCGTTTCAGGAAATGATTCTTTCCGGCGGAGGAGCGAAAAACTCTACCCTCGTGGCCATGTTGACCAGCGAACTCGCTCCGCTAGGATTGCGGCTGCGGTTTTCCAGTGAATTTGGACTGCCTGCGGCGGCGAAAGAGGCTGTGGCCTTTGCCCTTCTGGCGCATGAAACCTGGCACCGGCGCGCCTCCAACGTTCCTTCAGCGACGGGGGCGAAACGCGCGGCGGTGCTGGGTAAGGTTTCCTATCCATGCCTTAGCAAGCAAGACTCGTAAGCGAAGGCCGGTTAACTTATGGCGATTTACATCTCGATGCTTCGCGGAATCAACGTTGGCGGGCACAAGAAAATCAAGATGGACCGGCTTCGACAGTCGTTCGAAGCCCTCGGTTTCGACCAGGTCAAGACCTACATTCAGAGCGGGAACGTGGTCTTCAAGGGCGCTAAGCTTTCCACCGCTGCGCTATCCAGGAAAATCGAAGACAAGATCCTCAGCGACTTTGGCTTTTCTGTGTCTGTCCTTACACGAACCGCCGACGAGATGCGCCAGACGATTGAAGCTAACCCGTTCCTGCAACAGCGCGGGATCGATCCGGGCAAGCTCCATGTCACGTTCCTGTCCGAGGCTCCCTTGCCCGCCGCTCTGAAGAAACTGGCAGACCTCACCACCGCGCCCAATCAATTCCATTGTTTAGGAAGAGACATTTACTTCTACCTGCCGAATGGAGTTGCCGAAAGCGTTCTGATGAAGAGTCCTGTGGACCGGATGCTGGCAGTTGTGATTACCACTCGCAACTGGAGGACCGTCAGCACCCTCTACCAGATGTGCCAGGACTGCCGCTGATGGGCCGGGCTCCGTTATTTCTCGCCGCACTTGCCTTGACGGCTTACCTGCTCTCCTGCTCCAGCCAGGCTGATCCCAGCACGCTCGTGATGCTCATCGAATTCAGCCCTACGAATCTGGACCCGCGCGTAGGAGTCGACGCGCAATCGGAGCGCATCGACAATCTGATCTTCGATGACCTGCTCTCCCGCGGCGACAACCTGGATGTGGCGCCAGGACTGGCCGAGCGCTGGGAGATTCCCGATCCCCTCACCTACATCTTTCACCTCCATCACGGCGTGAGGTTTCATGACGGTCGCCCGCTCACGTCGCGCGATGTGAAGTGGACCTTCGATTCCCTGCTGCAGGGCAAGGTGCGCAGCACCAAGGCCGCCGTCTACCGCTTCGTCGATCACATCGACGCGCCGGAGGATGACACCGTCATCTTTCACATGAAAGAGCCGTCTGCAACCTTGCTGTGGAATCTTTCCGACGGCGCCATCGGCATCGTGCCTTACGGCACCGGAAATGAAATCACAGGGCACCCGATCGGGTCCGGACCGTTCAAGTTTGTCAGTGCCGAAACCGATAAAGAAGTCATCATCGAGCGCAACGACGACTACTGGGGCGAAAAGGCCAAATTGGCCCGTGTGCGCTTCACTGTCGTACCGGACGCGACCACGCAAGCCCTCGAACTGCGCAAAAGAAGCGCCGACCTGACCATCAACTCCCTCACGCCGGATACCGTGCTCGCCTTACAGCGCGAACCCTTCCTAGCCGTCGAACACGCGCCCGGCACCGAGATCCAGTATCTTGGATTCAACTTGCGTGATCCGATATTGAAAGACGTTCGAGTGCGGCAAGCCATCGCCTATGCCCTCGACCGCCGGCCCATGATCCAATATCTCTGGGGAGGGTGGGCGCAGCCCGCGCGCAGCGTTCTTCCCCCGCAGAGCTGGGCCTACAACGGCAACGTGCCACCTTACGACCACGATCCTGGTAAGGCAGGTCAGCTCCTGGATGCCGCAGGCTATCCTGAGGTGAATGGTGTGCGCTTCCACATCACCATGAAGACCTCCACCACAGAGAGCACACGCCTGATGGTCGCCGTGATGCAGCAGCAGTTGCGCGAAGTCGGGATCGTACTCGACATTCGCAGCTTCGAGTCGGCAACGTTTCTTGCCGACGTGATTCACGGAGCATTTCAGCTCTACGGGCTGCGCTGGATCGGGGGGAACGAAGATCCGGATATCTTCGAATATGCGTTTCACTCCGCAAAGTTTCCCCCGAATGGCGCTAACCGCGGCTATTACTCGAATCCGCGAGTCGATGCGCTCATTGACCAGGCCCGCCGCGAAGTCGATCCCAAAATACGCAAGCCGATCTATGCCGAGGTGCAACGCATCCTCGCTGAGGAACTGCCCTACATCGATCTCTGGTACCTGGATAACGTTCTCGTCCACAACCGGCGTGTCGTGAATCTGAAGTTGAATCCCGCGGGAAACTACGACTTTCTGCGAACCGCGGAACTGGTGTCAGCCAGGAATTAGCACGCTGTGCAAACTCCATCCCTCTACCAAATAAGCCGCAAACGTCGCGTGGTACCATCGACGTTTGGCGTAACCCATGCGGATTCTCTTCATCGGCGACATTTTCGGACGGCCGGGACGGACCATCGTCAAGGACCGGCTGCCAGGCATTGTCCGCGACCACGCCATCGACCTGATCATTGCCAATGGAGAGAACTCGGCGGCTGGTTTCGGCATCACCCCGGCGTTGGCTGAGGAACTCTTCGAGCTGAATATCGACGTCATCACCACCGGCAACCACGTCTGGGACAAGCGCGAGATTCTGGATTACTTTCAGATGGCCGAAGGCAACGGCCACGGCCCGCAGCGCCGCGTGCTTCGTCCCGCAAATTATCCTGCGGACATGCCCGGCTGGGGCCTGTATCAAGGCCACAAGGCAAAAGTTCCTTATGCCGTCATCAACCTGCAAGGGCGTGTGTTCATGGCTTCGAACGACGATCCGTTTCGCATCGCCGACCAGCTTTTAAAGAAGATTGAAGCTAAAGTGATTTTCGTGGACTTCCACGCGGAGGCGACTTCTGAAAAGATTTCACTCGGCTGGTATCTCGACGGACGCGTCACCGCGGTAGTTGGCACGCACACGCACGTGCCCACAGCCGATGAACGCATCTTGCCCCAGGGAACCGCCTATGTCACCGACGTCGGCATGACCGGCCCGTATGACGGCGTGATCGGAGTGAAGAAAGAACTGGTTGTCAATAAGTTCCTCAACGGCATGCCGGTGCGCTTCGAGCCGGCCACGGGCGACGTCCGGCTGTGCGCGGTGGTGATCGACTGCGACGAAAAGACCGGCAAGGCACGCGAGATCAAGCGGCTGATGCTGACCTGAACTGGATTGCTGGATCTCTCGCCGCTCTAACCCCGAATTGCCTTATTAACTCGCTTGCGCTGGGGTCGGTGAGTGTTATGGCGATTTATCGCCAAGGGTCCTCCATCTGTCGGCTAGAATTGGCGATGCCAATGAGGCCAGGAGAAGGGATCCGATGTTCGGCGCACGAGGCAAGCGACTAATTCCATTTTTCGTTCTTGCGTGGTTAACCTGCGCCCACGCGCAGTACGAACTGCCCAACGAAGTATTCGCGCGGACTCTCCCGATTCGCAGCGGCAACGAGATGGCAACGGCATTCAAGTTTGATCACGGTGGCCGGATCTATTTGGTCACAACTAGACACCTTGGAAAGACTCTTCCGCTGAGGAACGCTGTGGTTCAGGTCTGGCACGGTAGCTGGATCGACCTTCAAACCAGCCAGACTCTTCTTCCGGCTTCCAAAGAAGTAGATCTTGCCATCCTTGAGACCGACGAGAGAATTGGGCGCCCTTACAGAGTTGTGCGGAGTTCGGAGGTGCTAACCACGGGGCAGAAGGTTTGGTATATGGGGTGGTGCGCCCCGATCCCGCGACCAAAATTTGCCGGCGAACATGCCCATCACATCACGTGAACCAGAAGTTCCGATGGTAGACATTGGCGCCATCACAGCGATCGATCCAGGTCGGCCAGATTCCTTCGAGATCCGCGTTGATGGACCGTGTAACAGCCCGTGCATGGCTTCGGGTCCGATCGTCTATTGGAGTCCGATCCATCGAGACTTCGAGGTGCTGGGTGTTATCGAAAGGAACGACCGTGACGCCGTAAACAGCCCAATCGAAAAGCCCCAAGCTGAAGTCGCGCCTCTTAAAGGGATATAGCTTCGACATCGTGATGGACGCCATCAATAACGGCCTCCATCCGGCGAACGGGACGATAAGTTTTCACCGGAATTGCAAAGGGTCTTACCGCTTCTTCAGGAATGGTTGTCGCAACCAGGCGATTACCACACTGAGAATTGCACAAGCCAGGGCAGCCATAAGTTAACACCACCATGGCCCTTAATTCCTCGGCGCGGCAGCCACCACCATCTCCACCATCCGCGCCATCTGCCGTTTGTGAATCGTGCGCTTCGTCATGTCCCCATCCAGGCGGTTCACAATGATCAAGTCAAGCGACGGCACCACCACGGCATACTGCCCAAGATGTCCCTCGGCCCAGAAACTTCCCTTCGGAAAAGATATTTCCTGCGATCTCCCACTCGCCGAGTCGCCCGTCCACCACAGATACCCGTAGCCACCCGACTCTGAATCGGAATACGGCCTCGTGCTCGCTTTCACCCAATCTTCCGGAACGATCTGGGCACCGTTCCATTTGCCTCCATTAAGATAAAGCAGGGCAAACCGGGCAAAGTCCCGCGCGCTCATGTCGAAGACATACGCGGGGTAGAGTGTATCGGGGCTGGTTATGTAACGCCCGTCATTCGGGGTGAAATCCTGCATCCCGATCGGCTGGCCGATCTCCCGATAGAAAGCGTCGAAGATTTTCGTGCCCGTCGCTGTCTCGTAGATGTGGCCGAGCGTATTGAAATCCCAGTTGTTGTAGTACCAAAACGTGCCTGGGGCGTGGGAGCCCCGCGGCGGCTTCTGCTCCAGCATGCCCTTGGTCTCGTAAGCGGCCGGATGGTAGACCCCCGAGCGCGCCTCGAGCAGCTCGCGCACCGTCGCCCGCTTCTCTACTTCTGTCAGGGAAGGTTTCTTATCGTCGATGCCGAGCTTCTCCATCGTATCGTCAAGGTTAATCTTGCCGTCGGCCACGGCAATCCCAACCAGCGCATTCAACAAGCTCTTGCGGCAGGAGTGCAGATTCGACTTATGTGCCACATCCCCCCATGCCGCAACCACCACGCCATGCTGCACGATCATCGCCGACGTCGAACCAATCTCCTCGACGTACCCGCGTATCTCCGCCAGCTTCTTCGCGGACCAGCCCGCCTTCTCCGGCGATGCTAGTTGCTTCCAGTCCCCGCCCGGTACACCATTTACCTGGGAGTTGGCTTCCACCACCGACCCAAGCAGCAATAACGCCATCAAGCCAAAACGCTTACTCATGCGTGCAAGTTTAACGCGACCGGACCGGACAAGGCTATTAGAGCGGTTTCACAAATTGACAGCCTTGCAAGAAAGCGACGCTTCCTCGTTCTCCCATGTTGTCTGTTCCATTCGCGGTCCCGGCGCTCCTGTTACGACCGAAGGTACGGGGACTAGTAGTTCTCCACGGGGAGCGGGCAGCAGGTTAAAATCATGTTTATGCGGCGCGTGTGGCCCATTCTTGCGGTTTGTCTTTTAGCGGCCATGCCTGGCATTTCGGCGTTTGCCGAGGACGATTCGACCGCGGATGCGCCGATCATCTCTTGCGGCAACGGCGTGCCGGGTGGCGTCAACTGCGTTCCCTCCAGGCAAGATGACAAAGAAGCGCGTAACGCCTACGCCCGCGGATTGAAGTTGGAGAATCGCAAGAGCTCTGAAGAAGCCTTCGCGGAGTTCGACCGTGCCTCGCGGCTGGAGCCGCGGAACGTGCAGTTCTTTTCCGCCCGCGAAGTGGCGAAGTCACAGTCAGTGTTTCAGCGCACGGAAAGGGGCGAGACTTTTCTCGCCGAGGCCCAGCCGGAGCTGGCAGCGGCGGAGTTTCGCGCTGCGCTGAAGCTCGATCCCGACAATGAGTACGTTCGGAATCGTCTTGAGGAAGCGCTCCGCGACCCGGCGCCATCCCACTCGTCCGGCCTGCCGGCGGTGACCGATTCCAGTGAAATTCATCTGCAACCCAAAGCCGAGCGGGCGACGTTTCACTACCGCGGCGACGTTCGCGGCCTGTTTGCCGAGCTGGCCTCAGCGTTTGGCATCAGCGTTGAGTTCGACGATTCGGTTCCGGCCAAGCCGGTGCGTTTCTATGTGGACGAGGTTGACTTCTTTACCGCCCTCACCCTGGCCAGCCGGGTCAGCAAGACCATGTGGACCGCGTTGGACGCGCACCAGGTGCTGATCGCGGCGGATAATGCCGAAAATCACAAGCAGTTTGACCGCATGTCGCTCGTGACCTTTGCCGTGCCCGGGGCGACCACGGCGCAAGAGTCAACCGAACTGGTCTCTTCCCTGCGCAATATCTGCGATTTCCAGAAAATAAGTTCAGGACAGATCGGAACCGTGGAAGTACGCGCGCCCCAGGCAATGCTGGAGGCGTGTACGAAGCTGCTGCGCCAGTTGACCAGCGATCGCCCGCAGGTCGCGATCGACGTTGGGATCTACCAGATCAGTCACAACTTCACCCGCGAAATCGGCATGCACATTCCGGATACGTTCAACATGTACAACATTCCGGTGGCGGCGGTGCTGGCGGCAGCGGCGGCGCTGGGCGGACAGAGCATCACGTCGCTGGTCAACCAGTTGATTTCTTCCGGCGGCATTAACCAGGCGGGCAGTTCGGCCCTCTCGGGGATTCTGGCGCAACTGCAGAGCCAGCAGAACGGCATTTTCAGCCAGCCGCTGGCCACCTTCGGCGGCGGCCTCAGCTTTTCGGGAGTAAGCCTGGATCATCTTACGACGGCTCTCTCCCTCAATGAATCTTGGGCGCGCAGCCTGAGCAACGTAACCATGCGCGCGTCGCCAGGCAACGAAACAACGTTCCACCTGGGGGAGCGTTATCCCATCCTGAATGCCTCCTACGCACCCGCCCTTAATTCATCGGCGATTTCAGCGGTGCTGGGGAATCAGAGCTACGTCGCGCCCTTTCCTTCGGTCAGCTACGAAGACCTGGGACTGACCCTGAAGGCAAAGCCTGTAATTCACGGCGACGGAGAAGTGAGCATGGCTCTGGAACTGCAGGTGCGCTCGCTGACTGGGCAGAGCGCGAACGGTGTGCCGGTGATTTCCAATCAGGAATACAAGGGCAGCATACGTCTCCGCGATGGCGAGCCGGCCGTAGTGGCGGGAGAAATCAGCACGAACGATCAGCGCTCGATGGCCGGAATTCCGGGCATTGGAGCCATCCCCGGCTTTACGCAAGCCTTGACCGATAACACCCGAATGAAAGAAGAAGACGAACTGCTCATCATGATCACGCCGCACGTGCTGGCCAACCGGAATCTGACAACGGATGAGATCTGGGTGAGCCAAAAGTAGCGAGGGCGGCTTCAGCCTTCGACACTACTTCCCTTGCTTCGCGGCAAAATCGACCAGCCCCTTCAGCGAATCGGCAGGAACGTTGCTGACATTTCCGATGCTGCGACCGTTGATAAACAGAGTCGGCGTGCCCGTTACATTCACCGACTTGCCCAGAGCCAGGGAAGCGTCCACATGCGCCTTGGCCGCGGGAGTGGCGGCGCACGCTGCAATGTCCGCGCCTTTCAAGCCAGCGCCGTTGGCCAGCGCAGTCAACTTTTCGTCGGCGTTTTCGACTGTGATGTCGGCTTGCGTCTCGTAGGTCTTGGCGATGAATTTCCAGAATGCTTCGTTCGATGCCTGCCCAACGCAGTCGGCGTAGGCCGCGCCTTTGGCCGCCCAGTTGTGCATCTCCAGGGGAAAATTCTGAAAGACGAATCGCGCATTAGGTTCCGCCGTGATGAGTCCTTCGATGGCTGGCTGTGCCGCCTTGCAGGCTGGGCACTGCAGGTCGCCGAACTCTACGATCGTGACCGGCGCGTCTTTCGGCCCGCGCGAGGGGCCGGTGATTGCCTTTTCCAGCGTCTTCTTCGCGGCATCGAACGGCTTGGCGCCGAAGGGAATGATTTCGCCAATCACGGCATGGTCGCCATCGGCGGTGACATAGAAGCGGCTGCCTTGCTGTCCCTGCGGGCTGGCTATAATCACGTCGACTTGGGCCAGACCCGGCACCGGCGCGGGTTTAATGCTGGCAATCTTCCAACTCACCTGCGCTTCGTAGCCGAAGGTCTGCTGCATGAAGGAATCCACGGTGGCTTCCGAAGGAAGATTAATGCCCGCCACGGAGGCTGGCGTATCCCCGGGTTTCCCGGTGGCCGAGGTTTGCGCTGCGGCGAGACCGCATGTCAGCAGGAGAATCGAAATCAGGTTAAGAGAACTGCGCATGGTTTCCTTTCAATTCAGCAATGGTTGCAGAGCGGGACACCCAGAGATTCTCTGACCAATCTGAGGAGTCCATTAAACCTCGTTCTTCGCAGCGATGGGAAAACGTCGTCCGTAGCCGAAGGCTTTGGGAGAAATCTTGATCCCCGGAGCCGCCTGCTGGCGCTTGTATTCGGCCCGATCGACCATTCGGACGACGCGCCTTACCACCTCGATGTCGAAACCACGATCATGGGCGATCCGCTCGGCGGAGTGGGCATCTTCCACGTAATCTTCCAGCACCGCGTCGAGAATTTCATAGGGCGGCAGAGAGTCACTGTCTTTCTGGCCGGGCCGCAACTCCGCAGAGGGCGGCTTCTGCAGCGTGGCCTGCGGAATAAGCGGGCCGCGGGAATTCACATAATGACTCAGCCGGTAAACCAGGGTCTTCGGCACATCCGAGATGACCGCCAGGCCGCCCACCATGTCCCCGTAGAGTGTACAGTAGCCCACACCGAGTTCGCTTTTGTTGCCTGTGGAAAGCACGATGGCGCCCAGCTTATTCGACAGCGCCATCAGCAACGTGCCGCGGGCGCGCGATTGTATGTTTTCCTCTGTGACGTCTTCTTTGCGGCCGGCAAACACTTCCTGCAAAGTTTGCTGGTACGCTTCGAAGGTCCGATTGATCGAGAGCAACTCGAAGCGGATGCCGAGATTCTCAGCCAAGGCGCGAGCATCGTCGATGGAACCGGGCGAAGAATATGGACCAGGCATGCCGACGCCGATCACGTTCTCTGGTCCGACAGCGTCGGCGGCGATGACGGCGGTGAGCGCGGAATCTATGCCACCGCTCAGGCCGATGATTGCTTTTTGAAATCCGCACTTGCGCATGTAGTCGCGCGTGCCCAGGACCAGCGCGGCGTACACGCTGGCTTCCTCGCCTTCGATCTGCTCGTGGAGGTCGCCGGTGAGGGTCTTCGAGTCGAAGTAGATCAGGTCTTCTTGGAAGGAGCGGCCTTGCGCGATGATGTCCCCTTCCGGATTGAGCACGATGCTGGAGCCATCGAAGATGAGGCTGTCATTGCCTCCGACCTGGTTGACCATTGCGACTGGAACCTTGTGGTGGCGAGCGATGGCGGCCAGCATGTCACGGCGCAGTTCGCGCTTGCCGATCCAGAAGGGCGAGGAGGAAATGTTGAGGACGAAGTTGCCGCCGGCGCGGACAAGGGCCTCGATGGGATCGACGGTGTAGAGGCGCTTGGGCCAGAAGAGCTTGTCATTCCACGCGTCTTCGCAGATGGTGAGCGCCATCCGGTTGCCGCAGAAAGAAAACAGGTCCTGGCTTTTAGCGGGAGCGAAGTTGCGCATTTCGTCGAAGACGTCGTAGGTGGGCAACAGCATCTTCGATTGCAGGAAGGCGATTTTTCCATCCTGCAAAAGAGCGGCGGAGTTCATGACGGACTTGCCGGTTTCGGATTCGGCGGGAGTGACTAAGCCACAGATGATGGCGATGCCCCGGGTCTCGGCGGCGATCTGCTCGACCGTCTCGCGATTGCGCACTACGAAGGACGGCCGCTCCACCAGATCGCGAGGCGGATAGCCGCACACCGACAACTCCGGGAATAAGATCAACCCAGCGCCGCCGGCTTGCGCGCGACGGGAAAACTCGATGATCTTATTCCGATTGCCGGAGAAGTCTCCGACCGTGGGGTTGATTTGGCCGAGCGCAATCTTCACTTGTTTAGTGTAAAGCAGGAGTGCAGGCTTCGACTTCCGGGCTCCGGCTTTTGGGCGTCGGCTCGGCGGAGTCTTGATCCAGATTAAAAAAACACAGATCGATCTGGCTAAAATATCTGGAATCAGCAGCTTACGGCATCCCGTCAGGGCCGGAGTCTGGCTAAAATCTTGGAAACAAGGAACTTGCTTGCAAAATCTTTGATGCAAAGGACTTAGGCGATCTTACCTTGGCAAAGTACCCCGGAATCAGCGGCCCGGCCTACAAAATATTGCATTTGCGGGAGTTATCTCATTGCTATTCTTATGTCAAAGAGCCAATGCGTATGGAGATAGGGTCTCACGAGTAAGAATGGGGGTCAAGAGAAACCACGCGGTGAGAAGCCGATTCGGGTTGTGAATGCGATGGCGATCTTGCGAGCGTAAGCGGACAGATAACCGCTTCTTCGCGGCGTTGGGATCACGCTTGCTTCTTCTTTTGCTTCGCCTTCCGAAGCTTCCAACGCGCCCTCTGTGCGGCTGCAATCTTCGCTCGGCTTTTTGCTGTCAGCCTGCGACGTTTGCCTGTCGGTTTAGCCGTCCCTCCGTACGTTCCTACAAAGGCAGAAGGGGCCGCATTCAGCCCTGACAACTGCCGCTCCACTCGGTCGCGTTCTTTCTTCAACTGTTTCATAATCGCAGACAATTTAGCCATTATTCGCCTATGTTCGGCCCATGGGGATGGTACACGCGAGTTGCCAGGGAAGAGACGACGGCGGATCCGAGCGCCGCTTAGGGAGAAATTTCGAACACCGTCCCATAGTTGTAAGTGCCGCCCTCGACCGTGGTGCCGTAGAGATTACCAGCGATGTCGAAGATCAGGCCGGCGTAGGGAAAAGATCCGCCCCGAAGATTGTCGCCGAAGCTATGCAACACGTTCTCGGTCCAACCCCCGCCCCCCAGGGGCGTCAGCTCGAACACTGCGCCTCCAGGATTAGGACTAGCGCCACCATCTACTGTCGTGCCGTAGAGATTGCCATCCGCATCGAGGAGCAGGCCGGCGTAGGGGTACCCCCCGTCCGGGATGTTTCCAAAACCATGCAGCACCTTCGTCATCCAACTCCCGCCCGCTTGGGGCGTCAACTCGAACACCGTACCGTAGCCGTTGGGACCGGCGAAGACCGTAGTGCCGTAGAGATTGCCGGAGGGATCGAAGATCAGGCCGGCTTGGGGCCCGGCTCCGTCGACGAGGTCGTCGAAGCTATGTAGGATCATCTCTGTCCAGCCTCCGCCCACCTGGGGTGTCAACTCGAACACCGCGCCGAAGTTGTAAGCGCCACCACCTTGTGTCGTGCCGTAGAGATTACCGGCAGCATCGAAGATCAGGCCGGCGAGTGGGCCTTGGCCATCCGAACTGTTGTCGTCAAAGCTATGCAGTACCGTCTCTGTCCAGTCACCGCCTGCTGCGGGCGACAGCTCGAACACCGCGCCACAGCCGACCACGACGCCTTCTTGGGAGCACAATCCGGTACCGCCGAACTGCGTCGTGCCGTAGAGATTGCCGGATAGATCGAAGATCAGGCCAGCGTAAGGCTCCTCTCCATCCTGGCCGTTCTCATCGAAGCTATGCAACACCTTTTTCGTCCAACCTCCGCCCACCTTGGGCGTCAACTCGAACACGGTGCCGCGGCCATGGGCGCCGCCGAGGAAAGTCGTGCCGTAGAGATTGCCGGAGGCGTCGAAGATCAGGCCGGCGTAGGGTAAATAGCCGTCCTGGCCGTTGAAGCTATGCAGTATGGTCCCCGTCCAGCCTCCGCCCACCTTGGGCGTCAACTCGAACACTGCACCAAAGCTGTCAGCACCGCCGTAGACCGTCGTCCCGTAGAGATTGCCCGCGCTATCGAAGATTAGGCCGGCTCTGGGACCGTACGCGGCCTTACCGCTGTCGCTGAAGTTATGCAGCACATTTTCCGAGGCGGCTTGCGCCCGCGGAGCGAATAGGGTCACTGCAAACATTGCCAGTAGGGTCACTTTCGATCCGATGGGAAGGCTGTGGTCCCGCATGAGTAATCCTTCATTTAGCTCAAGACTTCCGCGAACAAACCCAAGCTCATAATTGTTTCTGCGGCTGCACATTATAGGCGCATATCACGGCCAAAACCAGGGACCAATGTGAAGTACCTTAGGCGAAGACTGGTTTCGCAAAAAGCGGAGTTCATGACGGACTTGCCGGTTTCGGATTCGGCGGGAGTGACTAAGCCACAGATGATGGCGATGCCCCGGGTCTCGGCGGCAATCTGCTCGACGGTCTCGCGATTGCGAGCGACGAAGGAAGGACGCTCCACCAGATCGCGGGGCGGATATCCGCAGACGGACAACTCGGGAAATAGAATCAGCCCGGCACCGCTCGCCTGCGCGCGACGGGAAAACTCGACGATCTTATTCCGGTTGCCGGAGAAATCTCCGACCGTAGGATTGATTTGCCCGAGCGCAATCTTCACATGTTTAGTGTAAAGCCGTAGTGGACGGAGGCCAAGTTTCCAAGCCGATGCGGAGAGTGGTATGACCGCGCTCCAGACTCAAAAAAAACACAGATCAACCTGGATAAAATATCTGGAATCAACGACTTGCGATTCTCCAGCGTGTCGGATTCCGGCTAAAATCCTGGAAACAAAGGACTTGCTCGCAAAATATTGTTTCCAAAGGAGTTAAGTGATCTCGCGGTTGCCCAAGTGCTTTGGAATCAGCGGCTCGATTGCAAAATATTGCATTTGCAGGAGTTATCTCATTGCTATTCTTATGTCAAAGAGCTAATGCGTATAGGGATAGGGTCTCAAGGGCGGGGATTGAAGTCAAGGGAATAGTGCCGGGATTAGGCCTTTTGACCAACTCCGGACGGTGGTTAGGATTGCGGCCTCCTCCCTCGCAGAGAAATTCCCGGAGGTTTGCCCCATGAACTTTACTTTCGTGAAAAGAAACCTGCCGTTTGTGTGCCTCTTCGCGCTTTGTAACCTGACACTGTTCGGTCAGACCGGACAGCATCCTCGCATCCTGCAGACTACTGAAACATCCACGACCCACGTACCGCCGGAACCAGCTCCGCCAAATTTGGAAGTTATCTACAGCAACTTGGCCAATTCAAAGATTAGCCTTTACAACCCGGGCGACTTCTTGACTGTAGCGGGACCGGGATGCGACGCAAGCGTGCCTGTGTCCGTCGGAATGCCTTTCACCCCAAAATCAGATTCCCACGTTGAGGCGGTGCGAGTACCTGTGGAATACCAAGGCAACGGAGCAAACCAAGTAAATTTCAGCATCTACACCGATCAGAGCGGCGTTCCAGGATCACTCGTGGCTGGTCCGATAACCGTAACGGACTTGCCGTACTGGGGAACCTGCTGCACTCTCGACTCCGCGATCTTCAATCCCGTCGCCGTGACTGGGGGCGTTCAGTACTGGGTGGTTGCGGATACGCCTCTCAGTGGGATTGGCAGTGACTTTTGTGGACTATGGGACTATGTTGCGCGGCCACCCGTTCCCATGGCGGTCAACGTTGGCGCTGGCTGGGCATCGACCCTGCCATTGTCTTTGAGCTCGCTGGCGAAGTGCTCGGCACGATTCCCTAGTTTTTCTTAGATTTCTTTGCCTTCACTTCTTGGCCGGGTTCCTTCGTTGGCGGCTTCGCCGTGAGCGCGTCCGCTATCACTTCCTTCAACGGCAAAGGGGGATGTGCGGGATCGGCTTCGCATTGGTTATTTTGTTCGGTTCTTGTTGCGACTTATCCATTTCCCCCTCAAATACCTCAGGGGCTAAAGCCCGCGTCTTTATTGGTGCTCATTGGCACGGCTGAAGCCGTGCCCTTCCCGAACCTATTCCTGGCTCTACAGCTGATCATCTTTTCATTAAACCCGCGGCGCTGGAAACACGGCGTGGCGCGGGCGCGGCGCCTTTCTGACCGCGCCAGAGCACTTCGTTCAGTTATTTCGTTCGGTTGTGGCTGCGACTTATCCACCTGCCCTAAGCGTCCCTCAGGGGCTAAAGCCCGCGTCTTTGTTGGTGCTCATTGGCACGGCTGAAGCCGTGCCCTTCCCGAACCTATTCTTGGCTCTACAGCTGATCATCTTTTCATTAAACACATGAGCATCGGCTAAATCCGCTCTAGTCTCCTCCCGCTGGAAACACAACGTGCTTTGGGGCTGGCATGGGGGCGTCGCCTTTCTGGTCGCGCCAGAGAACTTCGTTGAGACTGGCGGCTCCGGCTGCGTCGGGGCGGGAGAAATCCATTCTGGCGGATTCGCTGGCGCCTCGGGCGTTGTGTTTGTTGGTTTCGTAGATGAGGCCGTTCTTCAGATTGCGATAGTCGGCCTGGAATGCGGGCTGGTTGCCTGCGCCGGAGAAGAGTGGTCCCATGGCCGGGGCGTAGGCATCGTTCTGGTTCATGGGCGGCAGGCCCAGCAGCATTTCCATGGTGTGAACCATGTTGACCGTGGTGTAGAAGCGGTGATCGAGGTAGGGCTCGGACGCCGTTCCCGGCGAATACTTGCTGATCGCGAAGGCAATGGAGCGGTGGGCGTCAACGTGGTCGCCGCCATCTTGCGCGTCATCTTCGAGGATGAAGATGGCGGTGTCATCCCAGTAAGGGCTATGCGAGACGGCTTCGACTACGCGGCCCAGGGCCAGATCGTTGTCGGCTACCGAGGCCTCCGGGCGCGGCAGGTTGGGGCGCGTGCCTCCGGTGTGGTCGTCGGGAAGATAGAGCAGGATGAAGGCTGGGAGTTCGAATTGCGGACCCTCGTTCGACTGGCGGGCGCGAGTAAAGGCCGCGAATTCATTGAGGAATTCGTCGGCACGGAGCTGGTCGGGGTAGTCGGTGTTGAAATCGGGATAGAGCGGGTCGAAGTGATCGCGCAGCACTGCTTTGGTGGGCTTGACGCGCTTGAACAGAGGCACGGTCCACGGGAACGGACTAGGGCCGGCGTGGGGATCGCCGACATTGGGGGGAAGAGGATCGCCCTGGTGGAGTTCGGTGCGCGGGCACGGCGCTTCCTGGGCCGAAGGAGTTCCCTGTTTCGGCGTCTTTGCCTTGCGGGTTTTATTGCACCACTCGGCGTTCACGTATTCGCCGTAGTCACGATAGGTGAGGCCGTGGCGGGCGACATTGTCCCAGAGATAGCCGGTGCCGGGATCGTCGATATCCGGCTGGTTGTGCTCGAGCGGATATTCGTCCGCGACCGTGCCCTGGAAGTCGTACGTGCGCTCCTTGCCGCGGTAGGCAATCTGCCAGGTTTTTTCGTTGTAATCGCTGGTGATGGCCGCGGTTGACCAAAGATGGCCGTCGCCGGAAACTTCTCCGCTGTCGTAGAAATTGTCGAGGACGCCGAATTGCAAGGCCAGCTTGTGCTCGTTGGGCGTGATGTCGGCGCCATACATCGTGAGCGAAGGATCGCCGTCGCCGACCTTCAGGTCCCCGAAAATCTGGTCGTAGGTGCGGTTTTCTTTGATGACGTAGATGACGTGCTTGATGGGGTTCTTGCCACCGGGGAACTGGATCGCGCCGGGATTGTTGTGCAGCAGGTTGTCGTGCTCGACAACGCGAGTGAGTTCTTCGAGCTTGCCGAGAGTCGAGGGAATGTTCAGGCGCGCGAGCGATCCCCGCAGCAGCGTGGGGATGTAGGGATGCTCGTGGTGCCGGATCTCCCAGGGAGTCTTCCCGCTTTCCTTGTTGGGGCGCGTGCCTTGGCCTTTGGCGGTGGCGATGAGGAGGTCGTTGCCCTGAACGGCGAGGGCGCTGGGGTACCAGTCGGTGGGGATGAAGCCGAGAGGTCCATACGATTCGTTGGCAGACACTGGTGGGCCGTGAGAGACGGTGGAGACATCGAGAACCTCGACTGCGTTGAGGGACGCATCGGCGACGAAAAGCCGGTTGCCATCGGAGGATTGGGCCAAGGCCATGGGGTAGGTTCCGGCGAAGCTCTGGTTCCCGGTGGTGGTGTGGAGCAGATTCAAGGGCAGACCACTCTCGGTCGCGACCACGGCAACGGCATCTACGTTCGACAAGGCCACGTAGAGCGACTTCTCGTCCGGGCTGAGAAGCATTGCAGTGGGATGGGAGCCGGGAGCGATGGGATCGTCAGGTTCCTGCAGCTTGATCCAACGGACGACCTGGCCGGTGGTGAGGTCCAGTTCGGCGATACGGGATGCATTCCACAGGCTGCACCAGGCGCGGCGGCCATCGCGGGTGGCAACGACCGTGTAAGGAAATGAAGACGGAACGAGATCGGCGGTGCTGAGGTCGAAGCGCTGCAGCACCTTCCCGGTCGCGATATCGAGCAGAACAACGTTGTCGGAAAGATTATCGGCGACCAGGAGGCGGTCGCGGCCTTCGGCGGTAACCAGCGCCATCCCCGCTGGGTATGGAATCGCGGTTCCCGCAGGCGTGTTGCGCAAAGCGATTGCGACTTTCTTGCCTGCGGCGAGGGGCTGCGGTTCGACGGCGATGAATCTTTCGGGCGCGACCTGGCCATCGGTGAAGCTGTAGACTGCGATTCCGTCGCCGGTATCTCCTGACTTCTGCCCGGTCGGATCGGTAATCGAACCGACCGAAACATAGAGGTGCTTGCCGTCGGAACTGAAGACCATGCCGAGGAAAAAGCTCTGGTGGACGCGCTCCTCTTCGCTGAAACGCTTGTCAGGATAGTCGGAGATCCGATTTGTTTTCAGATCGAGGACGGCAATCGACTGCATGGCCATGCTTTCCTGGGTCCCATACCCGTTGTTCAACAGCGCGGCGTAGCGGCCATCCGGACTGATTGTGATGGTCGCAGGGAAACTGTTGGTGGCGCCGATTCGGCCGGGCGACGGAATCGTCAAGGTCTTGCTGGTGGGCAGTGGGATCGATGAGGCATCGGGCCGGCGCCCCTGAGCAAGGCCAACTGCAGTCTGACAAGCCAGGAACGCGGCCAGTAAAATGATGCGGGAGAATCGGGTCACGGGGCCTCCGCGGGACGTGGTCTGCAACAGTTGCAGCTGCAGACTGATGAGCGTAATTCACGTGTGACGCTGCGGTCAAAGGAATCGCAAAAGGTGAGAACTGCGGTCCTACTGGAAATGCCTTGCGGGGCACGGGGCAGCGAAAAGATGCGAGGGAGCCTTCGACTCCGCGGGCTGATTCGCCTTGCGAATCAGTCCGCTCCGCTCGGAATGACAGGGCTGTCGAGATTTCTAGATCCCGGAAGCGCGGGTAGGCCCGTCGTGACTGGGTGCGTGCTCGTGATGCTCTTCCGTACTCACGTTATGGCGGACGTCGGCGCCCTGCACCCAGAAGATGACATCTTCAGCGATGTTGGTGGCGTGGTCGGCGACGCGTTCGAGATTGCGGGCCACGAGCAGCGCGTCGAGGGCCTGGCGCACGACTTCGGGGCGCTGGTTCATCGTCTTTACGAGTTGGATGAAAGCATCGTCTTTCATGCGATCGACGACATTGTCCATCTCGAGGACGGCCTGGGCGAGTTCCGCCTTACCTTCGATGAAGGACTCGAGGGAGCGGCGAACCATGGCGCTAACGGCTGCACCCATGCGCGCGATATCCACGGGCAAATCCGCGGCGGGCATTTCCACCATGTCCATTACACGTTCAGCGATGTTGACGGCCTGGTCGCCGACGCGCTCGAGGTCAGAATTGATTTTGGTGACGGCGAGAATGAAACGCAGATCGACCGCCATGGGCTGCTGCATGGCGAGAAGGTCGAAGGCGGCTTCGTCGATTTCGCGTTCCGCGGTGTTGATGAGGCTCTCGCCCTCGAGAACCATCTGGCAACGGGCGAGATCGCGATCGACATAGGCCTGGCGGGCGCGATCCACGGCCTGTTCGGCCAGTCCTCCCATGCGAAGCAACCTCTGGCGTAGATCGTCGAGCCCTTGCTGAAAACGCGTGCGCATTATCCGAACCTTCCTTTATTCAGATCTGGCTTATCCAAATCTGCCTGTAATGTAATCTTCCGTTTTCTTCTCCGAGGGTTTGGTGAAGATTTTTTCCGTCTTATCGAACTCAATCATCCGGCCCAGCAGGAAAAACCCGGTAAACTCCGCAACCCGCGCGGCCTGCTGCATGTTGTGGGTCACGATTACGATGGTATACCGCTCCTTGAGCTGGAAGATCAACTCCTCAATCTTTCCGGTTGAGATGGGATCGAGAGCCGAGCAGGGCTCGTCCATCAGAAGAACTTCAGGCTCGACCGCCAGGGCGCGGGCGATGCAGAGCCGCTGCTGCTGGCCTCCGGAAAGACTGGCGCCTGACTTCTTATGAACGTGATCCTTGACCTCGTCCCACAGGGCTGCGGAATCGAGCGAGCGATGGACGATTTCATCCAGCTTGCGGCGATCCCGAAAACCGTTCAGTTTTAAGCCGGAAGCCACATTGTCGTAGATCGACATAGTGGGGAACGGATTCGCTTTCTGAAACACCATCCCCACCCGGCGGCGGAGCTGGGTGGCCGACGTGCCGTTGTAGGCATTGATTTCGCCGATGCGGACACTGCCGGTGACGCGCGCCTCGGGGATGGTTTCGTGCATGCGGTTCAGGCAGCGGATAAACGTCGACTTGCCGCAGCCTGAAGGCCCGATCAGCGCCGTGGCGTGGTTGGCCGCCACGGTTAATTGGATGTCATACAGCGCCTGGGTCTTGCCGTACCAGGCATTCAGGTTTTCGACCTGGATTCCAACGCCCATAGGCTATGCCGCTCCGAAGGTACCACGGCGTACGGCGAAGCGCACCGCAGCCACCGCTGTGACGATGAGAATGATAAGCACGAACGCCCCGGCCCACGCCTGCCGGTGCCATTCATCGTAAGGGGAAAGGGCGTAGGTGTATATCTGCAGGGGGAGTGCGGCAGTAGGCTCGTTGACCTTCAGATTCCAGAATTGATTTCCAAGCGCGGTAAAGAGCAAGGGAGCGGTTTCGCCGGCGACCCTGGCAAAGGCCAGCATGATTCCTGTAATCACGCCGGAAGTTGCGGTGCGCAGGGTAATGGAGAGAGTGGTCCGCCAGCGTGGAATGCCCAGCCCATAGGCGGCTTCGCGCAAGGCCCGCGGCACCAGCAGAAGCATCTCTTCAGTGGTGCGCGTGATGGTGGGAATCATCATGATGGCCAGCGCCACTCCGCCAGCCAGGGCGGAGAAGTGTCCCTGGGCGAGAACCACAATGGCGTATGCCACGATGCCGATCACGATGGAAGGCACGCCGTTCAGCACGTCAGCGATAAAGCGAATGACATCGCCGAAGCGGTTGCGTCCGTATTCCGCGAGGTAGATACCAGCGCCGACTCCGATGGGAACTCCCAGGATGCTGGCCAGGGCAAGGATGAATGCAGAGCCGACGATAGCGTTCGCCATTCCGCCGCCGGCTTCGCCCACCGGCTTGGGGGTTTGCGTGAGAAAGGCCCAGTTGATGGACCCGACGCCGCGGTAGACAAGATAGGCGAATATGGCGAACAGCGGTACCAACACCAGGATGACCGTGAGCACGGCGGCACCTGTCATGACGTGATCGGTGATCCGGCGCCGCAAAGCGATGGGCGGCACGGTGTGGAGCGCGGAAGCCTTGCCGGTTTCACGCATGGGCGCTCGCAGACTGGCCGCGCGTGACCGTCCAGACCAGCAATCGCGCAAGCGCGTTGACGGCGATCGTAACCAGGAACAGAGCCAGACCAATCTCGATCAGAGACGCGCGGTGTATGTTTCCCGTGGCCTCGCTGAACTCATTGGCCAGAACGCTGGCCATGGTATACCCCGGCGCAAACAGGGATTTCACGATCTGCGGATTGTTTCCGATGACCATGGTTACGGCCATAGTTTCTCCCAGGGCGCGGCCCAAGCCCAGGATGATGCCGCCCATGATGCCGGCGCGCGCATTGCGCAGCACCCCGACCCAAATCATTTCCCAGCGCGTTGCGCCGAGCGCGAGCGCGGCCTCCCGCTGATGCTGGGGCACTACCATCAGCACTTCGCGCGTGATCGAGGAAATAATCGGGATGATCATGATGGCCAGGATGATTCCGGCAGCCAGCATGCTGACTCCATAGAACGGCCCGTCAAACAACCTGGTCCAGCCGAGGGTTCGGGCCAGGAAGGGTCCAACGTAGTTGGTCAGAATGGGTATCAGCACAAAGATCGCCCACAATCCATAGACCACGCTCGGAATGGCAGCCAGCAGTTCCACGAAAAACGAGAGCGGCCCGCGCAGCGCTACGGGACACATCTCGGTGGTGAACACGGCAACGCCAATGGCCAGTGGCACGGCGATGAGCAAGGCTAGAAAGGAAGAGACCAGGGTTCCGTAGATGAACGGCATTGCGCCGAATTGTTCGTTCACGGGATCCCAATCGTGACCGGCGAAGAACTTAAAACCAAAGGCGTGCCATGAGGGTGCGGAGCCCAAAACCAGTTCGTAGACGATCACAACCAGCGTGGCCAGCACGGCCAGACCGCACAACAGCATAGCCAACTTGAAGATCCGGTCGCCGGTTTCGCCACGGGCGGCGGGGAGGCGGGGCGCGGCCTGCTTTCCTGCTGGGCGGAAGTCGCTAACCTTCGTTGCTTCAACGGGTTGTGGAGCAGGCATATGGGGCCGAGGTAGTGCCGAGAAGGCCATTCATGCTCGACCGTAACAGAATCCTGTTAACAGGGTGTTAAAATGACAAGGCTTTCAGGGATTGCATTTTCCTGGGTAAGACGGTATTTTCATCTCCCGATTCGATTCTCTTTGTCTCTTTTTATGTCGATCGCGCCCAAGCGCAGCCGTGCTGTGTTTCAGAAGCTTGAGCAGGACCTGGTCAAGCTTTCCTCGAAACCACGGGCAGAGAACGTCCACCGTTTCCGGACGGGCACGCGCCGGCTTCAGATCCTGTTGGGTGAGCTTTCTCCAAAGCTGGATCGGAGTCAGAAAAAGCTTCTGAAGTTGCTGGGGCGAATCCGCAAGCGGGCCGGTAAGGTGCGCGATCTGGACGTGCAGCTGGCGGCTTTGCGCAGCTTGAAGATTCCGCGGGAACCGCGACGCAAGACGCAACTCACGAACCATCTGATTGAACTCCGCGGCCGGCAGGAAAATAAGCTGCGAAAGGCAGTGGACGAAACTACCGTTCGCGAGATTCGCAAGCGGTTGAAACGAGCCAGCAAGAACTTCAACCCGGCGGCGAGCGGTGATCCTTTGGCTGTGGCCGGAAAAATGTTGGGGGAGATTAGTCGCGGGGACTCCCCGGTCACCGAGGCGTTGCTGCACGAGTACCGCATCCTGAGCAAGCGGGCGCGCTACGCCGCTGAGTTCGCCGAGCCCTCCGCCCAAGCGGAGCAGTTCGTCGCCGGACTCAAGCGCATCCAAGACGCATTGGGCGACTGGCATGATTGGCTCACGCTGACGCAAACCGCCGCGAAGCGTCTGGGCGAGGTGCGGGAGTCGTCCCTGGTAGCGGAGCTGCACAACGTGACGGGGGCTAAATTTCGCCATGCGGTCGCGGTGCTCTCGGAGATGCGCAGCGCCCGTGGTGTAACCAAGCGGACGACCGCCGCCCAGGCTGCGGCTCATACCACGACTCACGCCACGGCTCTGGAGAGTCAGCCCGCGACCTCTGCTGCCTAAGACTTCTTCACAGCTTTACGAAAAATCTCATCACACTCGGCGGATGACCGTACAGGCTGCCGCATGTAAACTGTTGGCCTTGGCTCATGCCGACCTTTGCCGCGGTTGATATCGGTTCCAATTCTGTCCGGCTGAAGATCGCGCGGCTCACGCGTGGCCGGCTTCGCTCCATCCATGAAGACCGCGAAGTTACTCGTCTGGGCGAAGGCGTGTTTCGCTCCGGCTTTCTCACGCCTGAGTCGATGGCCGAAACGGTCAAGGTGTTGCGCCGTTTTCACCGTGCTACCCAGCAGGTAGTCACGGATCCAGTCCGAGTCGTCGCCACCAGCGCCCTGCGAGACGCCCGTAATTCGCAGGCTTTTCTAGAGTGGGTGCGTTCGGCCACGGGTTGGAAGGTCGAGATTATTTCTGGATTGGAAGAGGCCCGGCTCATTCATCTGGGACTTGTCTCCAACCTTCGCGTCGACAGTTCGCCCGCGTTAATGGTGGATCTTGGAGGCGGAAGCTGCGAGCTTACTGTTTCGGGGCGAGGCCATATTCGCGACATGGTGAGTTTGCCGCTGGGCGCGGTGCGTCTTACGGACGAATTTCTGCGCCATGATCCTCCGCGCAAGGGCGAACTCAAACGGCTGCAGGGATTCGTCGCGCGCGAAGTGAACCGCATCGCCTCTCGGGTGGTGGCGGCCAAGGTCAAGAATGTGGTTGCCACTTCCGGAACTGCCGCCGCGCTGGCTGCGGCGGCGAGCCATCTGCGGAAGAATGGCAGCCGCCAGCGCATGGTCGTCTCCCGCGCGGAGATGACGCGACTGGCCAAGCGGCTGGCGCGCCTGCGCGTGGACGAGCGGCGGCAGATTGAAGGCATTGGTCCGCGGCGGGCGGAAATCATCGCCGCCGGGGCCATGGTATATCACGAATTGCTGGACCGCTGCCATCTTAAGAGTTTTCGGTACTCTCCACTGGGGCTGCGCGACGGCCTGCTGGCGCAGATGGCGGCGGAACACGACCATAGCACGCGATCAGGAAAACAGATTGAGTCGGAACGCTGGGAATCGATCACGCGGGCCGTGGCTCACTATCACGTGGACATGAAACATGCGCTCGAGGTACGCGAGTCCGCGATGTTTCTGTTCTCGGCACTGCGTTCGGTGCACGGGCTGGCGCCGGAATTCCGCGAGTGGCTGTCGGCGGCCGCGATGCTCTATGAGGTTGGCGACTATGTGAACCGCAACGGGCACCACCGGCACACGTATTACATCATTGCAAACTCGGAGATTCTTGGTTACACGCCGCAGCAACGCAGAATTATCGCGGCTATCGCCCGCCATCTGGGAAAGTCGCGGCCAGCCTCGGAAGAAGCTCCCATGAAGGCGCTCGATCCTGCGGACCGCGCCGGCGTGCAGAAAGCGATTCTGCTGCTGCGGCTGGCGCGCTCCTTGAACCTCGGCCGGAGCCGTGCCGTGCAAAAGGTGCGCGTCAGCCAGCGGGCCGGGGAGATTCGCCTGACCCTGGTTCCCCGCCGGCGCATGGGGGTGGATTTGGAACTGTGGGCGATCGAGAAGGACTGCGCTTATTTCCGGGAAGTCTTCGGGCGCGAGCTTTCCACTGCGGCGGTGTAGAGAGTGCGCAACGCTTTCGGGGTCAAACACCACTGCAGCGTGCCGGAGCTGCGGCGCATGTCAACCTTGGCGACGGCTCCCTTCTTCAGCTCTACAGAAGCTTCACAGCCAGACTCGCTGATCAGCGTCCCGAGGAACTGGCTGAGGTTGGGGTTATGTCCGACAACCATGATCGATTCCTGGCGGGCGTATTTTTCCAGCAGGTGGCGGAAGTCGGCAAAGGTTGCCCCGGGACGGAGCGCCGACTCGATTTGCAGCTTGCCCTCGTAACCCATCTCATTTCCAACCAGTGAAGAGGTCTGGGTGGCGCGCTTCAGCGGGCTGGAAATAATGACGTCCACCTGGGCCTCAATTGCGGCCAGGGCGCGGCCGACATAGCCGCACTGTTCGATGCCTTCCTTGTCGAGCGCGCGTTTCTCGTCTTTCTTCGGGTTCGCGAAGGGTTCACCGGCACTGGCGTGACGCAGGAAATAAATGATCATGGAGAATTATCGTACCCTTCCAGCGGGAGCTTTGCGTTTCGCTGCCTGGATCTGCGGTAGAGCAAAATCCGCAGCTTGCTTGCCTTCAGCCACGCTGATCAGAAAATCCTGCGCGCTGAAGGCGGCAGCTCCCGCGGGCGGTTTGCGATTCCGTTTGCCCTGCAGGGGTTGCCAGGCCCGGATGTAGGTGGCATCGCGCAGCAGGATGCGAGCTTTGCGATTGTCGGCCAAGTAGGCATCGAGGATCTCGCTGCGGACACGTTCGCGCAGGAACTCGTCGCGCAAAGGGACGAGCACTTCGACGCGCTCGTAAAGATTGCGCGGCATCCAATCGGCACTGCCGATGTAGATTTCTTCCTCGCCTCCATTGCCGAAGTAGTAAATCCGGCTGTGCTCCAAAAAGCGCCCTACAATACTGCGCACCCGGATGCGCTCACTCAGGCCGCGCACTCCGGGACGCAATGCGCAAATGCCCCGCACGATGAGATCAATTTCCACTCCAGCCTGAGACGCCCGATACAAGGCTTGCACCATGTTCTTGTCGAGCAGGGCGTTCATCTTGGCGATGATGCGTCCGGGGCGGCCCTGGCGGGCGTGCTCGGTCTCGCGATCGATCAGCGAGATGCACTTTTCCGCAAGATCCAGGGGCGCCACCAGCAGCGGGTCATAGCTGGGATTTTCGGCATAGGCCGTGAGAAAACTGAAGACATCATGCACCGCGCGCGTAATCTCCGGATTCGCCGTGAACAGGCTGAGGTCGGTATAGATGCGAGCCGTGGTGGCGTTGTAGTTGCCGGTACCGATGTGCGCATAGCTGCGCACACCATCGGGATCGCGGCGCACCAGCAGCGAAAGTTTGCAATGCGTCTTGAGGCCAACCAGTCCGTGAAATACCTGGACTCCGGCGTCCTCCAGATCGCGGGCCCAGCGGATGTTGTGGGCTTCGTCGAAACGCGCCTTCAACTCGACCACCGCCGTGACTTCCTTGCGCGAAGCCGCATCCATGAGCGAGGGAACGATTGCAGAATGCTCGCTGGTGCGGTAGAGGGTCTGCTTGATCGAAAGTACGTGCTCGTCTTCCGCCGCCGACTCAATGAACGACACCACCGCGTCGTAGGAGTCGTAAGGATGGTGCAGGAGGACGTCATGCCGCCGGAGTTCCTCAAACAGATTTTGAGACTTGGCGGTAAGCCGCAACTCGCGCGGGGCAAAGGGGCGGTACTTGAGATCGGGGCGCGGGGTCTGCTCGTAGACGTTAAACAGGCGTGAAAGATTTACCGGACCGTTCACCGGAAAAACCTGCCAGGGATCGAGCTCGAACACGGTGCGCAAGCGGTCGATAATCTCGGGATCGGCGTCGGCCTCAATTTCCATGCGAACGGCGTCGCCTTTGCGCCGGTTGTGCAACTCCGCGCGCACGGATTCGAGAAGATTTCGCGCTTCTTCTTCCTGCAGATAAAGATTGCTGTTGCGGGTGACGCGGAAGGGAGCCGAGGAAACGATGTCGTAGCCGTGATACATATTCTGGGCGTGGTGGGCGACCAGATCGGCGAGAAAGATGAAGTCTGTCGTGGTGTCAGAGGGCAGCCGCACCAAGCGTGGTAACGCCCGGGGCACGGACACCACACCTGTATAGGTGAGGGCGGAGCGGCGTCGTCGCCGCAAAAGAAATCCCAGGCACAGCGCTTTATTGATCACGCGCGGAAAAGGATGGGTGGGATCGACTGTTACTGGAGTGAGCAGAGGATCCAATTCTTTCTCGCAGTATTGGTCGACGAAGCGGCGGGCCTCAGCATCCAACTCGTGCAGGCTCAGCACGCGAATTCCATGTTCGGCAAGCGCCGGGCGCAGGGCGTTCCAGCACTCGTACTGATCACCGACGAACTTGTGACTGAGGCGCGCAAGAATGTCGCGCTTCTCGGTTAGCGTCAAACCATCGGGGCCGGCTTCGTTGTAGCCATCCTCGATCTGCTGCACCATGGCGGCCACGCGAATCTCGAAAAACTCATCCAGATTGCCGGCGGAAATGGCCAGGAACTTCAAGCGCTCCAGAAGCGGGTTGCCTTCGTCCTCGGCTTCCTCGAGCACACGCCGGTTGAACGCGATCCACGAGGTGTCGCGGTTGAGATAATACTCTGGGTTCTCCAGCGAAAGACGAGCCATGTGCGAGGGTGTTACGCGTTCCTTCGTGCGATTTTGTATTCAATCTCTGCCGACGGGGATCCAATTCACTCGATAGAGCGACCGTGGACATCTGCGAACGCATAGTATAAAGCATTCACCCCAAACGGCGTAGAACGGCGAATCCAGGCAGACACGCCACGGGCTCGCTCCGAGACAGAAAATACTCTTCCGGAAGAAAAAATCCGGCGCATCGGAAACGGCTGCTTTCACCCTCCGACGCGCCGGTCACAGGAGCCCTGTGAACACAATCCCCACTTCGGGGGCCTATCTGACTTGTTTGATGGCCTCTTTCACTTTTCGGACAACGCTCTCGGGCAATGGCGCATAGCTGAGAGCGGCTGCCATCTTCTGTCCGTCGGTGACCATCCAGTTCAGAAAGTCGGCCAGAATCTTGCCCTTGGCAGCATCTTTCGACTGCTGCGGAATCAGCAGCCAGGTGAAACTGGAAATGGGATACGCGTCTTTGCCCGGCGCATTCGTGATGGAGACGCGAAAATCCGCGGGCATTTTGGCAGCGGAAGCGGCCGCCGCCGTCACGCCTTCGAGCGACGCCTTCAGGAAAGTGCCCGCCGCATTACGAACACTGCCGTACGGTATATTGTTCTGCACCGCGTAGATCAACTCGACGTAGCCAACCGATCCCTGCAATTGCCGAATCGAACCGGCCACGCCCTCGTTGCCCTTTCCACCCAGCCCAATTGGCCACTTGACGGAAGTGTTGCTGCCCACCTGGCTCTGCCAATCGGGGCTGACCTTCGAGAGGTAGTCGGTCCAGATAAAGGTGGTGCCGCTGCCGTCGGAGCGATGCACCACGATGATGGGCTGTTCGGGGAAGTTAACGCCCGGATTTACGCTGGTGATGGCTTTGTCATTCCACTTTGTAATCCTGCCCAGAAAGATTCCCGCCAGAGCATCAGGAGTGAACTTCACTTCGCCACTCACTCCCGGAATGTTGTAAGCCGGCACAACCGCGCCCATCACGCTGGGAATGTTGAGGACCTTGGTCTTCAGCTTGGATTGAGCTTCGGCGAGCTGCCCGTCGGTCATGGGCATATCGCTGGCGCCGAAATCCACGGTGCCTTCCGTTACCTGGCGGATGCCACCGCCGCTGCCGATGGATTGATAATTGATTTGAACATCGGAGTGCAGCTTGTGGTAATCGCTGAACCATTTCGAGTACATCGGGTTAGGAAACGTGGCGCCGGCTCCGTTCAACGTGGTCTGAGCTGCCAGCGGCAGGGCTACAAGGGCACACAGCAAGATGAGGGTGAGTCTGCGCATCACTCGGGGATTCCTCCTGGAATGTATATCGTCGTTTCTATCGGCGCTATGTTACAGGACAGTTACAAACGGGTGAATTTCTGGTGAATGGGCCGGCAAGGGCTGACTTCGCACTCTCAGCGCCCGGACTGCAAACGCAGAATCTCCCGTGGAAACAGAGTATTAGCGGGAAACTGTGCGTGCAGGGCGGTGAGCTGTTCGAGCGCGCGGGTTTTGTCTTTGTCGCGCACATAGACAATGGCCAGCAGGATGCGCGCAAAGGGTGCAAGGTAATGGCCGTGTTGAGCCGTCATCTGCAGGTCACCAATACCACCCGGCTTGTCGCCAGACAAGCCATCCAGGCGCAGCAGCCAGCGGAACGGCGCATTCAAGCTGGCGATGACGTACTTGCTGAATCCGGTAGCCACCAGCACATCGGAACAGTCATTTCCCGAGCAAATGGCGAGAAGCTGCTGCGCCCAGGTCGAAGCTTCTTTGGTGTAGTGCAACGAAGCCAGGTTCCGCTTCTCAATCAGGGCCGCATAGTCCGCTTGCAATCCCGACGCCATCGTTAGAGCGAACAACGCATCCCGGTCTTTCGCATCTTTGGTCAGGCGGGCATGGGCCAGCCATTGCGAACGGTCCAGCGCGGCCTGAAAGCGGCCGTGCACCAAGGGATCCGGGCGGAGTTTCGAGCGTGAGGTAAAGGTTTCGTCATCCTCATAGAACTGCCCTTCGAGCACTCCCAGGCGGTTAAACTCCGAGAAAAGAAATCCCGCCGCCTCGCTGACCGGTCCGACCGGATCATCGGGATGGTCCGCCTCCCACGCATGAAAGTCATTCTGCGCGCCGGCAAAGTCCAGGTTATACAGGCCGGCAAATCCACGATCCAACGCTGTGTTCATGGGGTCGGGCGATGGTGCGGCCTCCGCCCCAGCGGACAGGACTACGCTGAGCAGCAACATTGTCACCAAGGCACGAATCCGTGCATCAGTAGAGTTGAATACGCCGGTCATGCATCCATCCTCATGTCGTTCCATTATCGTGCATGCTGGATCGGTTGCAAGTTACCGATTTCATTTCCTTCCTTGGTTCCCGCCAACGACCGTTCGCTGCCAAGTCTCATTCTTACGCCAAAGGCAAGCGGGCTTGTCAATCTGGTGTAAAACTTGTAAGACTCCACAGGACGAAGACTTCATGAGTGATTCCTCCACCCGCTACGCTCCCGGCTGGCCTGGGATTCCACCCCGCTGGACCTCCAGCGCCAAGACCGGCGCGGGCACGGCCTTGAACCGGCACAGCAAGGTCTGGTTCACGCTGAGTCACGGCATTCTGAATGAAGTGTACTTTCCGCGGGTCGACCAGGCCTGCACCCGCGATCTCGGCCTCATCGTCACCAATGGACGTGACTTCTTTTCTGAAGAGAAGCGACACTGCACGTTTGAGAACAAGCCGGTCGAGCCGGGCATCCCTGCCTTTGAACTAACCAACACCGACGTCAGCGGCCGCTACCGCATTCGGAAAGAGATTTTCACCGATCCCTACCGCAACGTCGTGCTGCAGAAAATCCGTTTCGAACCGCAGCAGGGGCAACTCTCGGACTATCACCTTTACGCGTTGCTCTCGCCGCATCTGGCTAACTGTGGTTATGCCAACACCGCTTGGGTCGGCGACTATAAAGGCGTCCCGATGTTCTTTGCCGAACGCGACGGGACCGCACTGGCCCTGGCCTGCTCGGCGCCGTGGAAAAAAATGTCGGTCGGATTCGTGGGCACCTCCGACGGATGGCAGGATCTCTCCGATCACTTCCAGATGGAGTGGGAATACCAGCGCGCGGAGAACGGGAACCTGGCCTGTACCGGAGAAATCGACTTCGCGGCCTGCAACGGGGAATTCGTGCTGGCCCTGGGATTCGGCGGCATCTGGAGTGAGGCTGGGCAGCATGTGCGCTCCAGCCTGTTTGAGGACCTCGCGCATACTCGCGACCAATACGTGGCCCAGTGGAAGAACTGGCAGAACGCGCTGCTCAAGCTCGATGAACCGCAGCGCCAATACGATCTCTTCCGTGCGTCCATCGCCGTCTTGCGCACGCACGAGTCCAAGGATTTTCTGGGCGGCATCATCGCCAGCCTTTCCATTCCTTGGGGCTTCGACAAGGGTGACGAAGACCTCGGCGGTTATCACCTAGTCTGGCCTCGCGATCTGGTGGAGACCGCGGGAGCATTACTGGCGGCGGGCGCCGCGACCGACGCCTTCCGGGTGCTTCGTTACCTTGAATCGACGCAGGAAGCCGCCGGCAACTGGGCGCAGAACCTCTGGCTCGACGGGCGCGCTTACTGGAGCGGCATTCAGATGGATGAAACCGCTTTCCCGATTCTGCTGCTCGATCTGTTGCGCCGCGAAGCCGCACCAGGCCTGGGAAAACTAGAGCGCTGGTGGCCCATGGTGCGTAACGCGGCGAGTTTCATTCTGCGCAATGGCCCGGTCACGCAGCAGGATCGATGGGAGGAAGACGCGGGCTATTCTCCCTTCACGCTGGCGGCGGAAATTGCCGCATTGCTGGCCGCAGCCGACATCGCCGAACTCACTGGTCACGCCGACGCGGCCTCTACTCTCCGAGACGCGGCCGATGCCTGGAATGACAACATCGAACGCTGGGTCTATGCCACAGGCGGCGACCTCGCCCAACAAATGGGCGTGGAGGGGTATTACGTGCGCATCGCTCCGCCGGACAGCGATGGCGCAGCCTCCCCTACGCAGGGCTTCATTCCGATTAAGAATCGCCCTCCAGGAGACAACCTGGAGCGGGCGTCTCACCTGGTCAGTCCCGACTCGCTGGCCCTGGTGCGATTTGGATTGCGCGCACCCGATGATCCCCGCATTCTGAACACGGTTCGGGTCATCGACGCTCTGTTGCGCGTGCAATTGCCGCAAGGCCCGTGCTGGTACCGTTACAACGGTGACGGATATGGCGAACACAAGGATGGCTCGGCTTTCAATGGCACCGGCATCGGCCGTCCCTGGCCCCTTCTGGCTGGGGAGCGCGCTCATTACGAACTGGCCGCGGGCCGTCCCAAGGAAGCCGAGGCTTTGCTGACGATGATGGAGAACTGCACCTCCGGTCATAGCCGCCTGCTCCCTGAGCAAGTCTGGGATGCCGATGATATTCCCAGCCTCGAGCTGTTCCGCGGCAAACCCTCTGGTTCCGCCTGTCCGCTGGTTTGGGCGCATTCCGAGTATGTGAAGCTGCGCCGTTCGCTGCGCGACGGCAAGATTTTCGACCAGCCTCCGCAAACCGTGCAACGCTATCTGGTTGAGAAACCGCCGCGACAGGTCTTCGGATGGAGGTTCAACAACAAGGCCCGCTCTGTGCCGCGCAACAAGAAGCTGCGCATTGTGCTGCTCAATCCCGCGCTGGTGCACTGGAGTATTGACGGCTGGAAGAGTTCGCAGGACACCAACACCCGCGACACCGGCCTCGGCATCTACACGCTGGACCTGCCGACAGCCTCGTTGCCCGTGGGCAGCGAAGTCGTATTCACATTTTATTGGCCGCAGGAGAATCGCTGGGAGGGTAAGGACTACAGCGTCGCAGTGGCGTAGAGCCTGCCCTGCAACCTACGCTTCCGTGCCGGAGTTCGAGTAAATCAGTTCCACCACGGTGCAATCGTCGCTGAGGGGATTGCCGGCGCAGAACTCCGAGACCGCTGAGAAAATGCCTTCGAGCGTCGGGGCCTTGACCGCGGCTGCTTCCAGCCGCGAGTCTTCGAAGAAGTCGCCCATGGCATTTTCCGCTTCGGTCACGCCGTCGGTTACCAGGATAAAGCGGTCGCCGGACTTGAGCTGGCAGCGCGCGCTCTCGAAGGTAGCATCCGCCAGCAACCCTACCGGCACATTGCCGTGCGGCGGACGCATCACCTCTCCGCCACAGACCAGCAACGGCTGCACGTGGCCGCAATTGACGTATTCCAGATCGCCGTCGCGGCGCAGGCGAACCAGCAGCACGGTGGCGTATTTCTCGCCCACCAGTTTTTCGGTGAAGAAGTGATTCACCGCGGCGACCACATCCAGCAGGGGCATGCCCGAACTCAGATGCGAATAAATCATGCCCTGCAAGGTGGAAGCCAGCAGCGCCGCCGAGACTCCCTTGCCGCTTACATCGGCGAGCACCACCGCGAGACCCTCCTTGGTAATGACCGCGTCAAAGAAATCTCCGCCGATTTCCTTGCAAGACAGATTCCTTCCGCGAAGCTTGGCGAACGGCACCTCAGGAATCTTTACCTGCATGAGCCGCTGCTGGATGCTGGCGGCAATGGTCAGTTCCTGCTGGTAGCGCCGGGATTCTTCCTCCGCCTGTACCAGCCGCGCGTTCTCGATGAGCGACCCGGCTTCTGTCGCGATCGCCCGCAGAATGTCGTGGCCGACGCCGGAGAATTCGCGCGAGGCGAAGCGCGAGTCAACATACAGTACCCCCGTCACCTCGGAAGAAGCGTCCGGTGCCGGCGTTTGCTGTTCGCGGGCGGCTTGCACCTGCCGCTTGCGCAGCGGAATGCAGATTACGGTGCGCAGATCGTAGGCCACAATGCTCTGCCGGCCGGCGAGGTCCGACGAACTGCCCGTGTCGGTGAGCAGAAACTCCGAATTTGAACGCAGCGATTCGTCCAGAGCGGAATGCGAAATGGTCTTGTCATCCAGCAGCGGCTCACCTTTGCTGTTGCGTCCCGCGACCAGCCGCAGTTTGCCATCGTCGTCCTTGAGAAAGACGTAGCCGCGTTCGGCGCGCGTCAGCCGGAGCGTCACCTCCAGCATGGTCATCAGGATTTCATCGAGCACGCCTGCGGTGTTCAACTTGCGCGCAGCTTCAAGAAATAAGGTTAATTTTTCGAGGTCAGTGGACTCCTGCGAGATCTGGATCCCGGAAATCTGGCTCAGGAACTCGCGCGCCGTGTTCGAGGTGCCGTGCGCCGGATTGAAGATGGCATAGGTGGAATCGCGCGCGCCAAACTCCAGGCGATCGTTGCGCTCCAACTTCTGCCGTTGCACCCGCTCCCCATTGACGAACGTGCCGTGCTTGCTGCCCTGGTCGACGAGAAAGAATCCGTCCTCCTCCAGCACGATGAGCGCGTGATCGCGCGAGACTCGTGGATCCGCAATGACCAGATCCTTGTCCACTTTGCGGCCCACGCTGAAAGGCGTCCGGTTGAGAACGATGTTCTTCTGCTCGTTCCCTTGCACCAGCACCAACGCCGGAAACACGCCGGAACCGGAAGACTGCGAACGTCCTATCGCATTCAAGACCATGAGATGCGGCGCCACTCCCTGCCCAAGCTTACCCGGAAGTCACGCCAATAAGAATAATGACAGGAATCAGGCCCCGGCGGGAAGAGCCTTCGTCGAGACTGCCTGTGGCGCTTCCGCCAGGCGTTCGATAGACTGCGGCGGCGTGCTCCCTCCGGACACAACTCGCAGGCAGGCCGTCGTCTCTGGGACGAAGACATTGATTCTCTTTGTCTTCGTGTGCTTCCTGCTCGCTCTCGTTGGCGCGCGCGCCTCGGCCTCCCTGAAGGGCACTGATTTCCCTGATTTCTACTGTGCCGCGCGCATGCTGGCCGAGGGTCACGGACACCAACTTTATGATGCCGCGCTTCAGCGCCAATGTCAGGCTCGCTACGCGGGAAGAACCGGCACGCTCTACATTCATCCGCCCTTTGAAGCCGTGCTCTATCTCGCGGTAGCGTGGCTTCCGCTGCGACACGCCTACCTGCTGTGGTGTTTGCTTAACCTGGCATTTCTCGCAATCGGCGCCCGCCGACTGGCCAAAGAAGCACTTCTGCCCTGGGATTGGCGCATATTGTTCGCGGCCTCACTCACTTTTATTCCGTTGTTACTCTGCCTTGTGCAGGGTCAGGACTCCATACTCCTGCTGTTGCTGGTCATTCTCGCTTTCACGAACCTCCGGCGCGAGCGAGGGTTTGCCGCCGGTTGCTGGCTCGGCGTGGGACTCTTTAAGTTTCATCTCGTGCTGCCGCTGGCACTGGTGCTGGTTTTGACCCAAAACAGAAGCCTTAGAAGCGCCCTGGCGAAGGGCTTCAGCGTGGTTGCACTGGGGCTGGCGGGATTTTCCGCGGCCATCTCGGGATGGTCAGTCTTCACGGTGTATCCAGAATTTCTATTTCATCTGCAAGCGCAGCCATTTGCTGGGATCGTTCCTCAAGCCATGGCCAACTTCCGCGGACTAACCTACTTCATCTTTCACAGCGACCAATCCCCGTGGGCCGTCGCCACCGTTGCGATCCTCTCCGCAGCCGCACTGATCAAGACGCTGGCCGGTTGCAGACACGCGCGCCTCGAGTCCTCCCTAGGCCCCGCAGGCAAGAACCCAGGCAGGTTCGACCAGGCCTTCGCTACTATCGTACTGTTTGCACTGCTGGTCAGCTATCACCTCAACCCGCACGACCTCAGCCTTGTGTTGCTGCCGATTTCTCTGTTGCTGCACTGCTGGTTTGGGACGACACACCCCTCCCAGGGCCTTGCGAATTGGATGAGCCTGGGCTTGCTTGGTATTTTGTTCTTGCCTCCGCTGCATTTGTGGGCACTGAAGGCAGACGTTTACGGTCTCGTCGGTATTCCATTGCTTGCGTTGTTCCTCACCGGTGCGTCCGCCGTCCGGCCAAGAGAAGCCGGCGAAATCAGTTGATCGTGCACGATCTTTCACACTCGCGGCCGGCAATCCCTGCGCTGCACATCCAGAAACATCAAAGCGAAAACCAGTACGGGCAATGCAAACGTCGCAAAGAAGGGCCATTTCCAGCCGTTCAACGCCCATGCCGGCGTCGCTAACCAATAAACACCGCCCAAACCCAAGCTCGCGATCCACTGCCATGCCAGAGCGAACGCGCCCACCAGATAACTGAAGCTAAGCGCACGCGACGTGAAAAATCCTCGGTCCCGCGCCAACGCCAGAATTGCAGGCAGAAGAAGCACCTGGTTATAGGGCGCGTACATGGGCACCACGAGCACGGTCAACGCCATCACCAGCGCTGTCGCCCGGCCAAATTCCGCTCGATCCGCGGGCTCGCCGCGCATCTTCCACAGAAAAAAGCCGGAAGCGGCCACCGCCAATGCAGCCAGAAGCTTTCCTGAAAACGCCCACGGAACAAGCTGGTCGAGCACCGACTGGTTTTGTGTGTAGCGATGATATTGCTCAATCGCTTGGGCGAACATCCGCCACCAACCTGGCAGAACGACTTCTGCGCCAGCCAGTAATAGCGCCATCACCAGACCAAACCCGAACAGAAGCCGCCGCCGCGCCCGCCAATCGCTCACCGCCCACACCCCGAACCAAGCAACCAACGGCCATGCCAGTTGCGGTTTGATGGTGGCCAGCGCCAGCAACGCTCCCCCGCAGAACAAGAAGCCGCTGGCCGCGCAGGCCGCCGCGCCCGCCAGCAGCCCCGCCACCAGCAAGCTGAGTTGCTGCAGCTTGATGCCTTGTACCGCGGGAACGCTTCCAAGCGTCAGGACGACGCAAGTAACAGTCGCCAGCAAGGACAGGCGCCAGCGCAGCGCGCGTAGCCACAAACAAACGCTCGCAGCCGTGAGGCCCACCAGCAGCCAGTGAAAAAATATCTGCACGTCATGAAACGGAAAACCGATCAGCGGAGCCAGCAGGAACACCACATACACGGGATACGCAAACCCCTGCTGGTCCTTGGGATCGTCAGGCCGAGCAGGATCGAGCACGCGCCCGTAGTATCCCTTCTGAATTTCTATCGTGATGTCATCGCCATAAGGATCGCGGTGGTGGAGCAGCAGCTCGCGCGCCCCCAGCCAGCGCGGATAAAGATCCGAAAGATTGCCCCGCGGACGCTGGTGCGCCGCCGCATCCGCGACCTGATAGCTCACCAGGATTCGATCGACGTAGAACCACATGCTCGCCGCTGCCAGCACGGCAACAAGAAACGAAGCAGCGAGTTGGAGGCGCAGTTGCACGTCGTCTGAGTTCGTCTCCTCTCAAAGACCACCAGAAACAGGTCGCCCTCATGTTACAACTGTGGGCAAACCGCAATGCGGAAGCGAATCACAGTGGCGGCGTTGGTGGGCCTGGCCAGCGGGACGTTCTGCTGGTTCCTGATGAAGCACTTTCATCAAGACGCCGCCGATTTCCGCTGGGCCCTGCGTCTGGCACAACGGTTGCTCGCTGGGCAAAATCCTTACGACACGCCATTCGAGCAATATCCGTTGACGGCGGGGCTTGTCGCTCTGCCCTTCGTGCGCCTGCAGCCGGAGACCGCCGCCGGTCTCTTCTATGGACTCAGTTCCGCAGCGCTGGCTTTTGGGCTCACGCGTCATAGCTATCGCGGCCTGATGATATTCCTCGCATATCCCTATTGGGCAGGATTGCTCACGGTGCAGTGGTCTCCCGTAATTGCTGCCAGCGCTTTCTTCCCGCTTCTCTTGCCCGTCACCATGGCCAAACCACAGATTGGACTGCCAGTGTTCCTCACGCGCGCGAGCCCTCGTGGCGTCCTGGCCTGCGTGGTGGTTGGAGCATTAAGCCTGGCCGTTATGCCACGTTGGCCCCTGCTTTGGATGGCGCAGTTTGGCCACTACGAGCATTTCATCCCGCTTCTGGTCTTGCCTGGCCCACTCTTGTTGCTCGCCTTGTTTCGTTATCGCGATCGTGACGCGATTCTGTTGCTGCTGGCCGCCTGCATGCCGCAGCGGTGGTTTTTTGACAGCTTCATTCTATGGCTCATTCCCCAGTCGCGCCGAGAGATCGTGTGGACTGTCTTCTTCAGCTGGGGCGTGGGCCTTTGGCGCTGGTATCGCTTTCCCCACAGCTTCAACGAAGTGGGAAGGTGGGCCGTGATTTTTCTTTACCTGCCGATGCTCGCCGTGGTCCTGTGTCGGCACTACGGCAAGCCGGGCGTAGTCAGAGCTGAGGCTGAAGACTGAAGTCCACTCATCGAATGCACGTTGCGCGACAATTCCTTGCCGATCGCCCACGCCCACCACAGAAGTGGAATGGCCATCAAATTTACCGCCCCGCTCGCGAGCCAAAGCACGATCCATAACGGGCTGATCAAGACGGGTAGAACGGGAAGCAGTAGAGCGAGCCTCCTGCGCGGTTCTCCCGCCGGGGCCCGCAGTCTGCCGTCCGCAATCAAGACCAGCGGCAGAACCAGCAGGCTCAGGTCATGCGCATTGGTGTGCCAGCCAGCCAATCCTGCAACCACGATGGCCAACGAAAATTGCAGGTCGAGCGTTTCCGGCTGAGATGCCTTCCAACCCGTCGCGGCCGCGAAAAGAACCAGCAGGACCGAACTCAATACGGCCAGTGCAGTGCCCACCAGCCCTGAAAAAGGAAAAGGCCAGCCCGACACCAATCCGCGAAGGTTCGGCATGAGCTCGGCTGGAACCGCCCCTAAGCTCGGTGATTTCGCTACCTCCAGAACATACGCGGGATAATGGAGCAGGCTATCCCAGCCCACCAGCCCAGCCGAAACCAATGCCAGCAGGATTGAAACGGCTGCGAATCCCGCCGCGACCCGTCTTCGCCTCCAGATTACGAGGAGCAGAACAATGGGAATGATCAGCTGAAACTTGAACATTCCCAGCGCGAACCAGCAGCCGGCGAGAAGGTCTGCATCTCTCTTTAGCGCATTGAGAGCCAATGCGCAAAGCAGCAACAGCAAAATGGAATCCTGACCCTGCAAAAAGCAGGCGAAAACTGGAAAGAAGGCCAGGGACGCGATCACAAAATCCCAAGGCGAAATCAGGCGAAGCGCGCAGACGGAACGGCGCAAGAGCACGGCCACGCCGAAAAGCGCAACAAGATTCAATAAGTCCCACACGACAAACGCCTGGGGATACGCCAACAGAGTCAGGGGCAGGAAGATCAGCGCTTCAAAGGGCGGATGGTTGTAGGGCAATGGCCCGTGGCGCGAGGAAAGCTGTCCCGTAAAGTTTTTCTGCACTTCATATTGCACCTGCACGTTGTAGAGTTGATGCCCAAGTCCCGCGCGCAAGACGGTCGCCGCCGTGTAAAAAATCGTGAAATCCGGATATCCTCGCTGGATGCGTTCCCGGAGATTGACGAAAAACAGCAGGTGCAAGCTCAACATTCCTGCAATAAAGATGCGCGCCAGGCGCCGCCGCGACGCGGGTCGGCTCGCGGGCACGGATTGTCTTTGCTCGGCAGCCACAGTGGACCGCGATTGTATCCTGTCTACGAAACACCCGCTATGATGGACTCCTATGAGAGGGCTGCTCCGCACCGACCGTGTCTTTCTCGCAATCCTCTTCCTGGGCCTGTTCGCCATGGCCGCGCACAACGTCACGGACCCCGATATCTGGTGGCACCTCAAGGCCGGGCACTACATTGCCGAGCACAAAAGCGTTCCTCACACCGATCCCTTTTCTTACACTCGAGCCGGACAGCCCTGGGTCGCTCATGAGTGGCTTACGGAACTTCTGTTATACGAACTTCAACGCGCGGCAGGATGGGGTGGGTTGATTGCCGTTTTTGCCGCGGTTCTCTGCGCGGTCTTTTTTGTGCTTTACCTGCGCTGCGGCCCCGATCCCTACCTTGCGGGCGTGGCTGCGCTTTACGGAGCCTGGGCGACTGTGCCCGTCTGGGGAGTACGTCCTCAGGTACTTTCACTCCTGTTGACCAGCCTGTGGCTGCTGATTCTGGAGCGCTCCGAGCGCAATCCCAGGCTTCTCTGGTGGACTCTCCCGCTTACGCTTCTCTGGGTGAACCTGCACGCCGGGTTCGCCCTGGGTTTAGCTCTGTCGGCGTTGTTCCTCGCGGGGGGATTGATCGAACGCGGGCTCGGCTTCCATCTCCAACCCAACCCGCCGCTCTTACGGACCGCGGCGTTCATACTGCTGTTCGATCTATTGCTGGTGCCCCTGAATCCCAACGGCTTGCGGATGTTCTCTTACCCGATTGAGACTCTCCGTTCGACCGCGATGCAGAACTTCATAGCGGAATGGGCTTCGCCAAATTTCCATCATGCCGAGTACTGGCCTTTCCTGCTGGTCGTGCTGGGTACGTTCGCGGCTCTAAGCTGGTCCCGCCTCCAGGTGCGCCCACGGGACTTGCTCCTGCTGATGGTCAGTCTTTATGCCGGCCTTTCTTCGATCCGCCTGATGCCGTTGTTCGTTTTGATCGCGGTCCCGCTCGTCTGCCAGCGGCTCGGGAGTTGGCCCACGAACCGCTCCCAGCCGCTGCCTTCGTCACCCGCTCCTCGCCTATTGCTCAACGGTGTACTCGTCGTCGCAATGGCGGTCTTCGCCGGTGTCCACACCGCCCAGGTGATCCGGCGCCAGCCGCAGGCTGAGGAGCAGCGCTTTCCGGCCCGTGCGGTTGCCTTTCTTCAGACCCACCCACCCTCGGGTCCAATTTTCAACTCCTACGACTGGGGTGGTTACCTGATCTTTAATCTGTACCCTTCCACCCGCGTCTTCATCGACGGCCGGGCTGATCTTTACGGAGAACTGCTGGATCAGTTTGCGGCGACTTACCAATTCAAAGGAGCCTGGCAGCAACCCCTGCAGCGCTGGAGCATCGGCACGGTTCTGGTTCCACCGGATTCCGCCCTCGCCACTGGTTTGCGGAGTTCTCCAGGTTGGACGGTCGCTTACGAGGACCCCCAGGCAGTCGTCCTGACTGCGCCGCCCCCTGCCATCCGCACGGAGCCTGCTTCAGGGATAACGGCCACTGCAAGACCGGCTCTGTGAAGCCCGCTTCGTAAAGCCACCCAAGTTAAGACCAGATCCGTAAGGCTGGTGCGAAGGCGGGACGGCAGTTACCATCGGTATGCAGAAAGTACACCCCTCGAAGCATTTGGCAGGTTATTATGAGTGAGATTCAATCTCCCCGCAGAGCAGTACGAGTAAGCGGAACGCAAGTCCCAGAGGTCATGGGGCCTTTGATTTGCTTTGGACGGTTGTTGCAGAAGCTTGATGTTTCTTAGGAGGCTCGAAACTATGGATCATCTTTGGAGATTGTGGCGCGAGGAAGAAGGACAGGATATTGCGGAATATGCCGTGATGCTGGCCGTCATCCTCGTGATCGTCGTAGGCACCATTCGGCTGATCGGATCCAACGCGAACAATGTTTTCTCCAACGTCGCCAGTACCATGCAGTAAGGAATCTGCCCGACGACGCAGCGCAACAGAGGCAATTCTCGCCGGCTGACGGCGAGGATAAACGCCTTTGCTCGTCCTGACGGAGCATTATGAACCGCACTCGATTGTTGATGATCGGCGCTCTGGCTTTGGCTTTGGGAGCCTTTGTGAGTCTCTTTGTCTACAAGAACTTGCAAGGGAGAGGCCCGTCGAACGTCGAGGCTGGCGCGGACGTGATCGTGGCTGCGGACGACATTCAAGTGGGAGCCCGGGTCGAAGACCATGACGTGAGGGTCGCCAGGTTCCCTGCCTCGGGTCTGCCCGCCGGAGCCTACGGCAAGAAGTCCCAGGTGCTGGGCCGCGGTGTGATCATTCCCATCGCCAAGGGCGAATTCATCTTACCCAGCAAGCTGGCTCTGGAAAATGCCGGATCCGGTTTGCCTTCCATGATTCCGACGGGGATGCGCGCCGTTTCGGTGCGGGTGAATGAGGTAGTCTCCGTCGCAGGTTTTGTGGGCCCAGGTACGCGCGTCGACGTGCTGCTGACCGGAACTCCCAACGGCAGTTCGGAGTCCCAAACCACCACGGTCCTGCAGAATGTAGCCGTGATTGCCTCCGGCCACACCCTCGAACGCAATGCCTCCGGAGACGCTCAGAGCACTCCGGTAATCACGCTTCTGGCTTCGCCCGAGGACGCCGAACGTCTGACCCTGGCCAGTTCCGAGGGCAAGATTCAACTCTCCCTGCGCAACCCGCTCGACACGCATCAGGACCCCGTGGATGCGGCCAATGCCAGAGGTCTGTACAAAGGCGGCACGCCGCCCGCGCCTTCGCCGCGGACGCATATTCGTCCCGTGAAGTTGCAGAAGACTGAGCAACCGCCTCCCTCTCCTTCGGTCCTCAGTGTAGAGGTCTATAAGGGTGACAAGAAGAGTCTCGTCACGTTACCGGAACAAAGCGGTGAAGACCCCAAGTAGTCGGAGAGCAGTTTCGGCCTGCGCGTGCGATACGCCGCATAGCAGGTTTCCTCATGTGGAGAGGAATCACACGATGAAGTTTCGCACGACACTTTTCGTAGCTGTCGCACTGTCGTTTCTACTTCCGGTGTTCGTTCTGCCAGGTTCTGCCCTGGCTGCGGCGCCGCCCCAACAGGCCGCGACTCAGGCGCCCCAGGAACCCATTCCACCGGCTACGCCTCAGACCACTCTGCCGCCGCCCTCGGCCCAGCCCCAGGCTTCGGCCCCGCTGCGCGTCATGGTCGACAAGTCTCTGCTCATCAATACTACCGAGCCAATCGCGCGTATTTCGGTGACCGACTCCACTGTCGCCGATCCCACCGTACTTACTTCCACTCAGATCCTGGTTCACGGGCGAACCCCCGGCGAAGTTTCCCTGATTATCTGGGACAGAAACGAACGCTCCCGCAGCTTTGATCTCCGCGTTGATGTGGATGTCAGCGCCTGTGCCGAAGAGGAACATCGCGTATTCCCCGAGGAACAGATTTCCGTCACACCTTCGCGGGCAGCCATTGTTCTGTCGGGCCACGTTACCACGGAGGATGTGGCCAAGCGCGCCGGAGAACTGGCTTCCGCTTATTCCAAGAATGTCGTCAATGTGCTCACCTTCGGTCCCGTTGGCGCCCAGGAAATTCTGCTGGAAGTGAAGTTCGCGGAGGTTGACCGCTCCGCCCTCACCCAACTGGGCGCCAACTTTTTCTCCACCGGCGCCGGCAATACCATCGGAACCACCACCACGGGCCAGTACGGCGGCTTCGCCGCGCAAGACATCACCCAAACTCAGGGGCAAAGCGCCCCGTTTGCAGTCAACCAAACCGTCAGCAATGTTTTGAACATGTTCTTGTTCCGCCCCGACATTCACTTTGGCGCCGTTATCGAGGCCCTGGAGACCAAGAACCTTCTTCAGATCCTTGCCGAGCCCAATCTGATCGCCGTCAATGGCAAGAAAGCCAGTTTCCTGGCCGGAGGCCAGTTCCCTTTTCCCATCGTGCAGCCCGGTGCGGGGTTCACCGCGGTTACCATCGCCTTCAAGGAGTTTGGCGTGAAGCTTGAGTTCACCCCCGTGATCATGCCCAACGGCAACATTCACCTCACGGTCGCTCCCGAAGTGAGCACTCTCGATTTCGCCGACGCGCTTACCATTTCCGGCTTCACCGTCCCGGCCTTGAGCACCCGCAAAGCTGAAACTGAATTCGAATTGCGGGATGGGCAAAGCTTCGTCATCGCCGGCTTGATCGACAATCGCGTCACTGACATTTGGAACAAGGTTCCCGGCTTGGGCGACATTCCAATCCTGGGTGCTTTCTTCAAAAGCAAGAGTATCCAGAAGAGCAACTCGGAACTGATGGTGCTGTGCACGGTGCATCGGGTCTCGCCCAATACCGAAGCACCGCCCGGACCCAAGAATCCGCAACCTTTCATCAACAACGAAAAATTCGATGCGAAAAAGCCCTCGGGGAAATAGCCGCATAGGCGCGGCAATCAGATGGAATGAACCTGGCAACTGGACACTGGCAACTGGGTTTTGAGGATTAGGGGAAGGCGTAGGTTATGCCCGAGCTTTCAGTCGTAATCGTGGCCACGGACAATGAGCAGCGCACCGTGCTCCAGGTGTTAGTGGACGGCACGAGCGTTGCCCGCACGGTTCACACCTGCGCCAGTTTTCCGGTTGCGGCGGCGGACCCGGTCACACGGCGGGTCCAAGCTGCTAATCCGGATGTCTTGCTGGTCGATATTCCAGCGGATAATCCGGCTGTAGCCATGCGCGCCATTGAACTGCTGCATCAGGAATTGCCCGATTCGGCCGTGTTTGCCATCGGGAGCCTTAACCAGCCGCAGGTCATCGTCAATACTATGCGCGCCGGCGCTCGCGAGTTCATCGCGCGCCCCACCACCACCACCGACCTTCTGGAAGCCTTCGTTCGCCTGACCACCGCCCAGCGCCGGGTACAGAAAGAAGGTCCGCGCGGCAAGGTGTTCACCGTGGTCAATGCCAAAGGCGGCAGCGGGGCAACCACGGTTGCCGTCAACCTCGCCCTCGCGCTGCAATCGGCCCATGGCCACACCGCTCTTGTCGACCTCGCTCCCCTCGGACACACCGCCTTACATCTGAACCTTAAACCTTTGTTCAACGTGGCGGATGCCACCCGCAATCTCCACCGCATGGACAGTTCCCTGCTGGAGAGCTTCATGACCCGGCATAGCGGCGGCCTGCAGGTGCTGGCCGGAACCAACGCCCCTGCCGCCATCGAACCATCCACGGCAGAGTTTGTCCGGTTGTTCGATATGCTGGTCACGCACTACCGCTATGTGGTCGTGGATAATTCTTCACGCCTCGATGCCGCCAGCCGCCTGGTCGCCAATCTGTCCGAGTTTGTATTGCTGGTTGCCTGCACCGACGTAGCCTCGCTGTGGAGTGCGGCTCGCGTGCAACAGTACCTGGGAGAAACCGGTAACCGCGAACGCTTACGGCTGGTCCTCAACCGTTTCCGCAAAGTGCCCGGCTTCAGCGAGGCGGATGCGGAAAATGCTGCCGGCGTCAAATTATTGTGGCGCGTCCCCAATCAATACTTCGCGATCTCCTCCGCCATCGATCGCGGCGCACCGGTGATGGAGCAAAGTCACACCGAGATTGCCCGCTGTTTTTCCGGCCTGGCACAAGAGTTGACCCGCAATGACGTCGACGTGAAACGAGCTGCCTGGTCGTTGTTTAAGACGGTATAAGACTTTATGGCCAATCTGCAGACCTTCGAGCAAAACGATTATCAGCAGGTAAAGGCCGACCTGCACCGCAAAATCCTCGACCGCCTTGACCTGGAAAAATTGGGCCGCACTACCGGCGATTCAGCCCGCGAAGAGGTTCTCGTCCTCATCCGCAACTCGGTCAACAGTGAGGTCGTTCCCCTCAGTTTCGCCGAGCGCGAACGGCTGTCGCGCGAAATCCTCGACGAAATCTTCGGCCTCGGTCCGCTTGAGCCCCTGCTCAAGGACCAAACCATTTCCGATATCCTGGTCAACCGCTTCGATAAGGTTTACATCGAGCGCGCCGGCAAGCTGGAGTTCACCGGCTTGTCGTTCAAAGACAACGGGCACCTCATGCAGATCATCGAGCGCATCGTTTCCCGCGTGGGCCGTCGCGTCGATGAATCTTCGCCCATGGTTGACGCCCGCTTGGCCGATGGCTCCCGCGTGAATGCGATTATTCCCCCGCTCGCACTGGACGGCGCTTGCCTTTCCATCCGCCGTTTCGGCCGCGACCCGGTCACGGCCCGCAACATGCTCGAGAACCACACCCTGACCGAGGCCATGCTCGAACTTCTCTCCACCATGGTGAAAGGTCGTTTGAACCTGCTGATCTC